>JAEEGI010001890.1_pt1 | contig 51884 bp, 37 predicted proteins | sample 8958751 | NCBI WGS metagenome assembly JAEEGI01 (sample SAMN16246545, study PRJNA631951) | gut metagenome | biome: gut microbiome; feature: rumen; material: KS-attached | host: Bos | place: Iran: Karaj | collected 2018-10
CTTCTTCTACACAACCCCTGCCGAGAAAGAACAGATACTTAATCATGTCATACCAATAAACACACAACAATGAAAAAAATTGCATTCATCACAATGGCGGCCTTCTTGCTCTTCGCTGCCTGTAAAAAAGAGCCCATTAACGAACCTCAGCTCCAAACCGACACTGCACCAACCGTCTCATTGGCTGGAACCACATGGGTGGGGAGCTATGACGACAACTATCGAGGCTATCCCGCTACCCTCATGTGGAGTATCGACTTCCTCACCGACAGCACCGGCACACTTCATTTAGATATTGTCATCGCCGCCAGTCCACAGCCATCCGTTGATGACAATTTCACCTATACCTTCGATGGAAGAGAAATATGTACCTACGGTAGTGAAAACATGGGTGACTCTTCCCTGTTTACTTACGACTCCACCACACACACCATCTCAACGAATATGTTTGTAGGCGACGGCAATGTAACCCTTGGTGGCTATACAGTTCTATACCCTGAAGGTCAGGAGCAAGATGTCTTTCCTGTCAGAACATCATGGGAAGCAGAACTGCAACTGACGGTAAGCGACACACTGATGCCTGTGGATTGGGGGTTAGACTTCTGGGAGTATGGTTGGGGTGGTCAGATTAACTATTGTGCGGGAAGCACCTGTGCAGGCACCTCTTTCCTCTGGCAATACGACAGCACGACACACTCCGGTTCCGTCCGTATCAACGGCACACGACACCCCTTCACCTACGACCCCATCGCCAACCTCCTCACGCTCGACTACAACACGCAATTGCACGGCACCACAGTCAACATCGGCGGCACACTGCAATTCCGTCGCAAAGGTGCCATGAAGAAAACCGATAGAAGTCCCCTCAACGACCCAATTGTCCCCATACTCCAAACCTCATTCCATCTTATTTAGCACAAAACCTGCGAAATACAAAAAGGCTTGCCTCAAAGGCAAGCCTTTTTAATGTGATTATTCCAATGTCAGCCTCATCATTCCACGCTCACCTCGGCGGGCGCAGCCTCGCTGAGGGCGGCATCGAATTGTTGGCTGGTAGAGCCTTTTTCGATGGTGAAGGTGAGGCCTTCGGGTTGCGTGTCGCCTTCGAGGGCGGTGATGTGGATGGTGTCGCCCGGCAGGATGTCGGCTTTGATGATTTCGTCGGCAAGGTCGTCCTCGATGTAATGCTGGATGGCACGTTTCAGCGGACGGGCACCGTATTGCTCGTCCCACCCCTTGCGGAGGATGAAGTCTTTGGCCTTCTCGTCGATGTCGATGCCGAATCCCATGTTGCGCACCCGCTTAAAGAGACCCTTTAGTTCTATCTCGATAATCTTGTGTATATCTTCACGTTGCAGACTATTGAAGAAGATGACGTCGTCGATACGGTTGAGGAACTCGGGGGCAAATTTCTTCTTCATCTCCTTGTCGATAACAGAGCGTTCGAGCGAAGCCCGTTCGGCCTCACGGGCGGCGGTGTTGAAGCCGACGCCTGTGCCGAAGTCTTTCAACTGGCGAGTGCCGATATTGGAGGTCATGATGATGATGGTGTTCTTGAAGTCCACCTTGCGACCCAGGCCGTCGGTCAGCTGTCCGTCGTCGAGCACTTGCAGGAGGACGTTGAAGACATCGGGATGAGCCTTCTCGATTTCGTCGAGCAGGATGATGGAGTAGGGCTTGCGCCGAACCTTCTCGGTCAGCTGTCCGCCCTCCTCGTAGCCGACGTATCCCGGAGGTGCACCGATGAGACGCGAGACGGCGAATTTCTCCATATACTCGCTCATATCGATGCGGATCATGTTGGCCTCGCTCTCGAATAGATATTTGGCCAGTACCTTGGTGAGGTAGGTCTTTCCGACACCCGTGGGGCCGACGAAGATGAAGGAACCGATGGGACGGTTGGGGTCTTTCAGTCCTGCGCGGTTGCGACGGATGGCTTTCGAAATCTGGCGGACGGCTTCGTTTTGTCCGACGACAGTATTCTCCAGCTCGCTCTCCATCAGCAGCAGGCGTGAGCCTTCGTTGGAGGCAATGCGCTGCACGGGGACGCCGGTCATCATGGCAACCACTTCGGCAACGTCCTGGTCGGTCACCTGCACACGTTTGTCGCGGTCGTCGGACTCCCATTGGCGTTTGCGCTCGGCCAGTTTCTCGCGCAGTTCGCGTTCCTGGTCGCGGTATTCGGCGGCCTCGTTATAGCTCTTACGGGCAAGAACCTCTTTTTTGAGTCCTTCCACACGTGCAATCTCGTTCTCGAGGGCGATAATGTCGTCCGGCACCTCCACATGGGCGATGCGGACGCGGGAGCCTGCTTCGTCGAGGGCATCGATGGCTTTGTCCGGCAGCAGACGGTCGCTCACATAGCGTTCGGTGAGTGCGATGCAGGCGTTGAGGGCCTCGTCGGTATACTGCACCAAGTGGTGGTCCTCATACTTCTGTTTGATGTTTTGCAGGATGGTGAGGGTCTCTTGGGGCGTAGTGGCCTCCACCAGTATCTTCTGGAAGCGGCGTTCGAGGGCACCGTCCTTTTCGATGTACTGGCGGTACTCGTCGAGGGTGGTGGTTCCGATGCACTGGATTTCGCCACGGGCAAGAGCCGGCTTGAACATATTGGAGGCGTCGAGCGAGCCGCTGGCACTACCGGCTCCCACAATGGTGTGTATCTCGTCGATGAAAATGATGATGTCGGGATTCTTTTCAAGCTCGTTAAGTACGGCCTTCATACGTTCTTCGAACTGGCCGCGGTATTTGGTGCCTGCCACCAGCGAGGCCAGGTCGAGCGAGATGACGCGCTTGTCGTAGAGGGTGCGAGGCACACGTCCCTCCACGATACGGAGGGCGAGCCCTTCGGCGATGGCACTCTTGCCCACGCCGGGTTCACCGATAAGAATGGGGTTGTTCTTCTTGCGGCGGGAGAGGATCTGGGCGATGCGCTCCAGCTCCCGTTCGCGTCCCACAATGGGGTCCAGCTTTCCTTCGCGGGCCATGCGGGTGAGGTCGCGGCCGAAATTCTCAAGTGCCGGGGTTTTGTTCTCCGACTTGGGTGCCGAGCCAGTGTTGAAAGCGCCACCCGGACGACGCAGGTTGTCGTCGTCGGGGTCGGCATAGGGGTCGTCGTTGTCGTCCTCGCTGGTCTGTGAACGGAAATCGGGTAGGGGAGCGGCGAAGTCGCTCGGCGATACCGACGAAGGGAGGTCGCCGATGCGTTGCAGGTACTCTATGCACTTCTTGTGGTCGACACCGAACTGCTGCAGCACCTGCGACACGGTGTTTTCCCCCTCCTGCAGCATGGCGAGGAGCATGTGTATAGTGTGGATTTCTTTCGATTTCAGCCGGGTGCTCTCGAGAAAGCTCAGGCGGAGAATCTTCTCGGTCTGTCGCAGCATGGGGATCTCGCTGTCCATCGAATAGCGGATGTCGCTGTCAAGTTGTCCCACAATGCCTTCGATGCGAGACTTCACGGCCTGTATGTCAACCTCCATCTGCCGGAGCATTTTCACTGTCGACGACTCCTCCTCGCGGAGGATGCCGAGGAACAGATGTTCGGCACCTATCGCACCATTCTTCAAGCGTATAGCCTCGTCGCGGCTATTGGCAATAGCCTGCTTTGCGTGTTCTGTTAATCTGGGTTCCATATTGTAACGATTGGAAATGCAAAATTACTACAAAAATAGGATACAGCAAGTTCCGTGCCACAATTATTTTCAACATGACAATGTTTGTTATTGCGCAAATGCCTGCACAGCATCTCTATTGAACAGGAGCAATCCCACGGTTGTTAATAAAATAATGTTTGCAACATCTGCTATGTCAAAAAAAAATAGTATCTTTGTATTTTAATTGTAGAAATACAGTGGCATTTTACATTTGAAACACAATAATATAAGTAAGAGATGATTTCTGAAAACGAAAAAATCACGCGCGTAGACATCGAAACTACCATGAAGACCGCCTATATCGACTATGCCATGTCGGTCATCGTGTCGCGCGCGCTGCCCGATGTCAGAGATGGCCTCAAGCCGGTGCAACGCCGAATACTTTTTGCCATGAACGACATGGGCATGTTCTACAATACAAGTTACCGCAAGTCCGCCACCGTCGTCGGCGAGGTGCTCGGTCAGTACCATCCCCATGGCGACTCGTCGGTGTACTTTGCCATGGTTCGTATGGCTCAGCCTTGGAATATGCGCTACCCCATGGTCGACGGTCAAGGTAACTTCGGCAGTATTGACGGCGACAGCCCTGCGGCCATGCGTTACACCGAGTGCCGCATGGAGCAAATTGCCAACGAGATGATGGCCGACATAAAGAAAGACACCGTCGACATGATGCCCACCTACACCAACGAGCGCGAAGAGCCCACCGTCCTTCCGGCGCGGGTACCCAACCTCCTGGTCAACGGCTCCAACGGCATCGCCGTAGGTATGGCCACCAATATGCCCACCCACAACCTGCGCGAAGTCCTCAATGGCTGTATAGCATACATCGACAACAACGACATCACCGTCGACGAGCTTATGCAGTACGTCAAGGCTCCCGACTTCCCCGGCGGCGGCACCATCTATGGCTATAACGGTGTGCGCGACGCTTACAACACCGGCCGCGGCAGCATTGTGCTCCGTGCCGACACCTCCATCGATGTGGACAACAAGGGTCGCAACATCATCGTGGCACACACCATTCCTTATGGCGTCAACAAGAGCGAGATGATCAAGCGCCAAGCCCAGCTGGTAAAGGATGGCAAAATTGTCGGCATCACCGACATCCGCGACGAGTCCGACAAAGAAGGCACCCGCGTGGTGTATATGCTACGTCACGACGTCGTCCCCAACGTCATCCTCAACAAACTCTTCCAGCTCAGCGAACTGCAAAGCTCTTTTGCCGTCAACAATATCGCCTTGGTGCATGGCCGCCCCATGCTCCTCAACCTGAAAGACCTTATCCAGAATTTCGTCGAACACCGCGAAGAGGTGGTCACCCGCCGCACCAAATTCGACATGGCCGAGGCTGAACGCCGCGCCCACCTGCTCGAAGGTTTCCTCCGCGCCATCGACATCATCGACGAAATCATCCAGCTCATCAAACGCTCCAAATCAGTCGAAGAGGCCAAACAGGGCTTGATGGACACCTGGCAGTTCAGCGAACTCCAGGCACAAGCCATTGTCGAGATGCGTCTGCGTCAGCTCACCGGCATGGAACGCCAGAAACTGCAGGACGAATACGACGAGAAACTCCGCTTCATCGCCCGCTGCAAAGAAATCCTCGGCGACAGAAATGTGCTCATGAGCGTCATCAAAGGCGAGCTGGAAGAAATCCGCGACAAATACGGCGACGACCGTCGCACTGCCATCAAGTACGAAGCCTCCAACTTCCGTATTGAGGACACTATCCCCGACGACGAGGTGGTCATCACCATCTCCCACATGGGATACGTCAAGCGCACACTCCTCAACGAATACCGTGCTCAGACTCGCGGAGGCGTCGGCTCCAAAGGCAGCTCGGTGCGCAGCGAAGACTTTGTCGAACATATCTTCATGTGCACTAACCACAACTACCTCCTGTTCTTTACCGAGAAAGGCCGCTGCTACTGGATGCGTGCCTTCGAGGTGCCGGAAGGGGAGAAGAACTCCAAAGGCCGTCCCATACTCAATATGATTAATATTGAGCCCGACGACAAGGTGAAAGCCTTCGTGAATGTCAGCAACCTCAGCGACCCAGAGTACCTGCAGAGCCACTACATCGTTATGTGTACCAAGAGAGGTGTAGTGAAGAAGACCTCGCTCGAAGCCTACTCCCGTCCGCGCACCAACGGCATCATCGCCGTCGGCATCCGCGAGGGCGACGAACTCGTCACCGCATGCCTCACCGATGGCAAGAGCGAGCTGCTCATCGCCTCGAAGAACGGCAAAGTGGTACGCTGCGTCGAGGACGAGTTCCGCGAGATGGGCCGTGGCGCTTCGGGCGTGAAAGGTATCACCCTCGATGGCGACGACGATGCCGTTATCAGCATGATTTGCACCAACAACGAGAATGAAGACATCCTCGTGGTGAGCGAGAACGGCTTCGGCAAGAAGTCGCAGCTCAAATACGACCCCGACAAGAATCAAGGCTACCGTCCCACACACCGTGGCGGCAAGGGCGTGACAACCATGAAGGTGACCGACAAGACTGGCGGAATCGTGGCCTTGACCAATGTCAGCGACGAGGAAGACCTCATGATCATCAACCGCTCTGGCATCACCATCCGCATGAAAGTCAGCGACCTCCGCGTCCTTGGCCGTAACACCCAGGGTGTTAAGCTTATCAATCTACGCGGCAAAGACTTTATCGCCTCCATCACCAAGGTGCCCACCGACAACGAAGAAGAAACACCTATCGAAAGTCCGTCGGACATCGCTGAACCACAAGGAGATACCCCCAACGCCGAACCACCGGCAACCGAGTAGGGGAGACCCATCGTGCAAGAAACAACAATTAATGAATACATAATAGCAAAACAAACCTAAAAAACAATATCATGAAGAAAATCGCTTTAATCCTGGCTCTCGTAGTCATCGGCTACACCGCCGGAGCCCAGTCACTGAACGTCTCCAGCGCCCGCGAAGCCCAGAACAGAGGCTACTTAGACAAAGCTAAAAAACTTATCGATCCCGCCTGCGAACACGAGCAGACCCGCAACGATGCCAAGACCTGGTACTATGCAGGCCTCATCTACAGCCAAATCGGCGGCGAAGCAGACAAGCCCAAATCCAAGTACAAGAACCTCGACCCCGACTGGCTCATCAAGTGCAAAAACGCCGCCCTGCGCTGCAAGGAACTCGACACCGACAAAGAGTATGCCGAGGGTAACAACACCATCCTCAGCTTCATCGGCAACGAGTATTACAAGAAAGCCATCGGCAGTTTCAACCAGCAAGACTGGGACCAGGCCATGGCCTATTGTGAAGAGTCTGTCAAAATCTTCAACGAGTGCGGCAAGAAAGAGTACGCCTCCGAGTCGTACCTTCTCGCAGGTAAAGCCGGCATCAACGCACACAACAACGAGGCTATCCTCAAATACTTCAAGCCCCTGGTGCGTACCCGCAGCAAAGAGCAGATCGTCTACAAGACCCTCTTCGACATCTACAAATCAACTGGCGACACCAACGAAGCCATCAAAGTGGCTCAGAACTACACCAAAGCCGCCAAGGACGACTACAACGCCAACATGATGATGGCCGAAGCCTATCTGCTGAAAGGCAATCTGGAACAAGGCAACGCCGAAATCCAGAAGGCTCTTGACCTCACCGTCGACAAACCCGAGCTCCACTCCAGCCTTCTGGCTGCTGCCGGTGCCGTATTCGAGGGTGTCAACGACTTTGTCAGTGCCGAGGCTCGCTACAAAGAGTCCCTCCAGGCTCTACCCAACCAGTTCCTCGCCAACTTCGGTCTTGGTAAGATGCTCTACAACCGCGCTGTCGACAAACTGACCGAGGCCAACAACGTTCCCCCCGACGATGAGACCGGACTCTACGAAAAACTCAACGACGAAAGCAAGAACTTCTTCCGCCAGTCCATCCCTTACTTCAACAGCGCTATCGGATATATCGACAATCTCGATACCGAGGGTCAGAACATGAACCGTGCAAACCTCTACCACTGCCTCAACGCTCTCAACACCGTCTATGCACGTCTTGAGATGTACGACGACCTCAAACCCATCAAGGCTCGTATCGAAGCCCTTCAGAAAGAGGCCGGACAATAAACCAACTCACATATTAATCCAAACGAATGCGAGGGCCGCCACATGGCGACCCTCGCTTTTATTCAATCATACAGAACCTGCCATATTGTCACCCATCCGCCTGACACAGATTGACATCGGCCGAAGATTTGGCCGATTTTAGTATTGTTAATAATGTGCCGGAAGGCAATTATACCAGTAATATTAGGAAGCGAGGAGTTGGTGTGCGCGATGCTGCTGTGGGTGAACGACAACAATCCGACCGAGGATCAGATAATGCCCTGATAGTGGAGTACACGTGGCCACCGACAGTGGCGCGCGGTCGTATGAGAGAGCGGACGGAAAGACAGCAAGGCCGAGCATTGAGAATAGTGCCGCCCCGATCCTGCGCGACCGCAACAACAATATCGTGCCGCTGAGCAAGCGTTTCAACCTTGGAGGCAGTCAGTATCTTGGCCGTTCGGCATACGAGAGAGCGGACGGAAAGGCTGCAAGGGTGAGCGCGAAAGAGCGGAAGCTGCGGGATGCCATTGTCGATTTGCTGCGCAAGGCTGGCATAGAGGTTGTGACGGAGAACGAAGAGGGGCAGCGGGTGCTGGATATGGCAAACGGCAGAGGCGTGACGCTGAATAAGGCACAAAAAAGAACGCTCGAAACCGCGCGGCTCAACCAGCAAGAGGAAGGCACAAAAGGCACTGTCGTTTCAAGCGAAGATGGTGCAAAAGTACTAAAAAATCTTGACATATTAGCAGAAAGTCTCGAAAAAATCACAAATAGAAGCAAAACTTTTGTTGGTGATGTTGCAAAAGCACTTGGCGCAAAGCAATTTGGAAGCAAGAGCCAATATGCAACTTTTGAGACAAAGAACGGTCAGACAGTCACCATCCGATTGGGAAATCACAACGCCACGGTGTCAAGTTTTGACAATAATGGAGAGGACAACGGCATCAGCATTGTAATATCCCGACATGAGAACAAAGGTATCACCAATGACGGCAATGCCCACCTGGTGGAGTATTTTTATTCTGACAAGGCCATCAATAGAGCCGAGGGCAAGCCGTTGGCTGACATTGTGCGCAGTATCAAACAGGCGTTGTACAGTGGGGAATACAAGGACACGACAGGGCTTGCAGAGCGCGAGGAGGTGAACGCGGAGCAGGTGAGGATGCACAGGGTGTACCACGGGAGCGGAGCGGATTTTGAGCGGTTCGACCATTCGCACATGGGCGAGGGAGCACAGGCTTTCGGTTGGGGTACTTACGTGACCGAGGTTGAGGGGATAGGAAAGAAATATGCAAATTCCTACGGAAGTGTCACCATGATGATGAACGGAGTGCCTATTAATGATGTACTACGCAATGAAGATTATTGGGATTCGGCATTTAATTGGTTTGTTACAGGACGAGAACGGACACTTGATGAATTAAAAGAACATATAAGCAATACATACATAGACGGACGTATTGCTGGCCCACGCTCAAAACGCGCGAGGGCGTTCCAAGAACAAAAGAAACGTCTTTTAGATGCAATAGAAAGAGGTGAGGTGACACCCAACAAGGATTTCACTCCAATAATCTACACGGTAGAAATTCCCGAGGACAACGGGAGCAATTACTTGGAGTGGGATAAGCCGTTTACAGATGAGCAAAAACAAGCCATTGTTGAGCAATCAAAAAAAGAGGGCAAGAGCGTTGATGTTGATTTGTTCAAAGGTACATTCCAAGAAGAATATGCAACATTGCTACAATATTTCAGTACACCACAAGGTGTTTCTGAGTTTCTGCATTCCGCTGGCTTTGTCGGTGTCAAGTACCCTGCGGAGTATTACAGCGGCGGGCGTTCGGACGGTGCGAAGAACTACGTTATCTTCGACGAGGGCGACTTGCAGATTACTGACAAGGTTAAGTTTTTCCGCACGGAGAGCGGGGAGGCTTACGGCTTCACGATGGGCGGCAAGATTTACCTCGACCCGAAGATTGCCACGGCTGAGACACCTATCCATGAGTACACGCACTTGTGGGCGGCGGCGTTGAGAGCTGCGAACCCCAAGGCATGGGAGCAGTTGAAGAGCGAGCTGGAGAAGGACAAGGAGCTGGTGGCGTATGTGAGGAGGCTGTATCCTGAGTTGGCTGAGTCGAATGGGGCTAATGGGCTTTCGGACGAGTTGGCAGACGAAATGTTTGCCCATTTCAGCGGCAGACGCGGAGCGGAACGGCTGCGCGAGGAGCAGCGCAAGGCGATGGATGAGGCCGGCGACTATGTGGAGAAGGCGGGCGTTGTTGCGATGTTCGAGCGGTTGCGGGATGTGTTGAGACGATTCTGGAACATGGCGAGAGACTTGTTTGCCGGGAAGACGAGAGGGATTAAGAGCAGGAGCGCGGAGGACTTTGCGGACATGGTGCTGGCTGACTTGTTGGGAGGTTTCAAGCCGGATAGAGTGGACAGAAACGATAGAGAGAGGGATGCGGAGTACATGGAAGCCGTTGAGAGCGGGGACATGGAAAAGGCTCAGCGTATGGTGGAGGAGGCAGCGAGAAAGGCAGGGTACACCGAACACGCCTATCATGGTACAGGCAGGGCAGACCGCGTGGGCAATGTGTTCCGTCCAGAGCGTGCCACATCGGGACCCATGGCGTTCTTCACCACTGACCGCGAGATAGCAGAGAATTATTCACGGAACAAAGCCGACACAAGCCTTGACTATGACGGTATAGACTACAACTCGTACAAAGAGCAGTTTAGGACGCAGAACAACGGTAAAGACTACCGCATCTATGACGTGTGGGGCTTTATACCGAGAGCCGTTCAGTCGGAAATCGAAGAAAGAGCCAAGCATGTGCGTACCGACTATGACGGTGATGGCGATATAATCTATGACCCCGAAGCGACCGACGGAAACGGAGCAATGAATAGCCATATAAAGGACTATCGCGGCAACGTCATTAGGGCACTTGTGTTTAATTGGCTTGAATCGGGCAACCTGTGGAACCGCGAGGGCGATTTTATCAAAGTGTTGGAGCAGACGGGAGTGACTAAGGCACTGAAAAACCTTGGTTTTGAAACGCCGCGTTATATTGACCCCCAGCTGCGCGACGAAGCGGTTTATGACGTTTACCTGAAGATGAGCAATCCATTTGACGTTGTAAACATGGTGAACGAGAAGTTTATCAAAGGTTTTGAGAAGTTTGCGGCCAAGCATGAGGACGAATACACGAAAGAAAGCATGTCCTCGGATGGTTGGGATAAATACGATGTCACGGCAAGCGACTTTGCGAGTAAGATGCGTGAGGACGTGAAAGAGGGCCGTACCTTATCGTGGACGAGCATTCCCGATGTGATGACCGCTTACTTGAAGTCGTTGGGCTATGACGGGATAAAGGACGCTGGCGGCAAATACAGCGACGCTGAACACACGGTATGGATTCCGTTCAGCAGTGAGCAGATCAAGAGAACAGACCCCGTGACCTACGATGATGCCGGCAACGTGATACCGCTTAGCGAGAGGTTTAACAGCGGTAACGCGGATATACGGTATGAGAAAGTTGGCGGTGACGAGATTGCACAGAGAGACAAAGAGTATGCAGAGGCTGTAGCGGCGGGTGACAAGGAGAAAATAGATGCCATGTTGCGCGAAGAAATGAGGCGTAAAGGCTATGCCGACAATAGCGACTATCAAGGCTCTTTGGCGTTCAATGGTGCTGCACCCTCTTCTAACGCATATTTCGAGACAAGAGAAGAGAGGAAAGAGGCTTTCGATAACGGAGAGCTGGAGGGCGATTTTTCCCTTGGGGATTTCATGGAGGCGGGTATCGATACGCATGACCTCGAATGGCAGCTTGCCAACCCCATAGCGGCAAGTGCGAGAGACAAGGCAACGCTCGAGTCTATCAACAACCTGCGTTCCGCTGTCAGAGGTAAGAAGAAGACGATAAAGATGTACCGTGCAGTCCCGGCCGACTTGAAAGAGGGCAGTTTCCGCAATGGCGACTGGGTGACACCGAGCCGCAAGTATGCAGAGCAGCATATTGAGTTGCAGGACTGGGAAGGAGGTCGAATCATTGAGCAGGAAGTGTCGGTAGATGATATATGGTGGAATGGCGACGACATCAACGAGTGGGGATTTGACGACGGCAAAGGGTATGCCTACAAAAATACCGAGAACAACCGCAAGTTGATGGAGCCCACTTATGATGATAACGGAAACCGTACTCCTGAAGACGGGCAAGGTGCCCGTACTCCTGAAGACGGGCAAGGTGCCCGTGCTCCGGAAGACGGGCAAGGTGCCCGTGCTCCGGAAGACGGGCAAGGTGCCCGTGCTCCACTAGGGTCGTTCAATCCTGCATACTTATTGTATCGTTATCCGTTCGTTTCTGTATTTGTTATAATATAACGTTCCTGCTAGATTACTATATCGATGCTGTTTTGAACGAACTTACTACGTTGAAATTTTTTTTGTGATTCGTTGTTCTGATTACAGCTAACATCTTTATTTTATTACCATTAACTCACTTTTTTCTAGCATTTTCGGATTGCTGGTCTCAGGCGATTTTGTATTACTAATGTGTTACTTTTTCTGTGTTTCGTTTTTACGAGTACCGCTGTTATGTTAAGTAAGGTGTTTAATAGTGTTCTTTTCGGTATATATGTTTTGCGGAATGTTGTAGCCCTCTATGCTCTTGGTGGTGATGTCTCATTATGATACGGAATTATTGCTAATCTTGCATATACAGCTGGCTTATATATTTTACAACAGCAAATACAACCAAAATAACTTGAAAAATCACCAGGATTGAAACTGATACAATCAATGCAATTTTCAGATGCTTTGAAGAATGCTGTTTCATCTTCTGAAAGTATGTATTGTGACGTACGGGGAAACGGATAGTGGATGATTATTCCAGTCCAGCCAGTTGTTTTATCATTTGCATGTAGGCGTTGTAGTGACCTAGGCCGCAGGATTCGCAAATGTCGTATGGATCGTGGTAACCACCGTACGGTCCGCCCATGGTGAGCAGAAAGATTGACGGACAGTAGCCTGAGAACCAATAATGGTCGCTGTTCGGGCGGTTTTCGCGTGGGCGGATTTCCACAGCCGCATGGGTCTCGTTGTTCAGCTCTTTCATCTGCTCATAGAATTGTTTGGTGTTTGGGCTTTTGGCATTGAAGAACATGATGCCTTCATCCCCGCCACAAAACATGTCGATATTGCAAAGCAACTTCACTTTAGAGTATTCAATGAGCGGATTTTCAGCAGCATAATGGGAGCCGTTGAGTCCAGACTCCTCCCCGCTGAAAAGCATGAAAACCATGGTGTAGTATGGTTTTTGGCTGGCGGCCATACGCGCAAGGTCCATCACTGCCGCCACCCCGCTGGCATTGTCGTGCGCACCGGGAAATACCACACCGTCGCCCATGGTGCCGCAATGGTCGTAGTGGGCGGTGAAGACCACCATGCTGTCGATGACGCCACGGACATATCCCACCACATTCTGCGTCTTGTAGTCTTTGTGGAATTGAAGAGGAATGTCGGCTTTGATTTTGCGGATTCGTTTGGTAATCAGGGTGTCGATTACTTCGATGCAGACGGGATTGTCCTTCTGCGGGCCTGCGATGGGTGCGTAGGTGTCGAGTTTGTTCACACCTATCACCCAAGTGCCATCCTTGAGCTGTTTGGACCACTTGGCCTCGTTCAATTTGTTGGAGCGAGTCAATGTGGAGCTTGGGCAGATGCGGAATTGGGTGTATGGCTGCAGCTCGATGCCGTTGATTGAGAGCGAAATGGGACCGTCGAGGCTGTAGCAGTCGAGCGAGTAGTGCTGCATGTAGTTGACCTGTAGAGGCAGCAGACCGATGCGTTTCATCTCGTCGGCAAGGAACTGGGCGGCGATGGAGTCGCCGTGATGGCAGAATCCCCGTCCGTACATGCTTTCGGAGGAGAGCGTCTTGATGATTCGGCGGGCGTAGGCTGAATCCTGAGCCTGGATATTGATAAAGGCTGAAATCGTTAGCAATGCGAGCAGGATGGATTTCTTCATGGTCTTGAGGTTTTAGAATCCGGGGAAATGAATGAACATGGTGGGCAGCAGCAGCAGGAAGCCTATGCCAATGAGCGCCAGGATGAATTTCCATGCCCATTTGACCCATGTGGCATAAGGTATTTTGGCCACACCGAGCACGGCAATGAGTACGCCGCTGGTGGGTGTAATCATGTTGGTGAAGCCGTCGCCGAACTGGAAGGCCAGCACCGCGGTCTGGCGGCTGACACCGATAAGGTCTGAGAACTGCGCCATGATGGGCATGGTGAGGGCGGCTTTGGCCGAGCCGGAGGGCATGATGAGGTTGAGAAGTGTCTGGAAGACATACATGGCCCCTACCGACGCCACTTCGCCTGTTTCTGCCAGCGAGCGTGTGAGTCCGTAGAGGAGCGTGTCGATAATCTTGCCGTCCTGGAGGATGAAGATGATGCCGCTGGCCAGGCCTACCACCAGTGCGGCGGAGAGGATGTCCTTGCAACCGGCGAGGAAGAGCTTGGCGATGTCGTCGGCTGATTGCTTGTCGGCGATACCGCTGCAGATGCCCATGGCCAGGAAAAGCGCAGAGATTTCTTTGACGTACCATCCATAGCCCAGCACACCGACGATGAGGAAGCTGATGGTGAAGAGCATGATGTCGAGGATGAAGAAGTGGACGGATTTGCGGAGGGTGACGATGCCGGTGATAAGGAAAAGGGCAGCAAGGATGGGCATGAGCGGAAGCGCGGCTTCTCCCCCACCCACGCTGACCGTGGTCGTGGGCATGGTGAAAGCGCATACGCCCATGACAATGAGCAGGAGCGAGAAGAGTATCCAAGCCACTTTGGGAGTGGCATAGGTCACTGGATTTTGATGCTGCTCCTCGGAACGCTGGCGCCAGTAGTTGTCGAGTTTATATGTGGGGGATTTCTCGGGATGGCGTTTCACCCGGTTGGCGTACCACAGGACAAAGGCGATGCCGATGACAGTGAGCAATATCCAGCAGAGGAAACGGTATTCGAGGCCGGAGAAGATGGGGATGTCGGCAATGCCTTGGGCAATGCCTATCGTGAACGGGTTGAGCATGGCCCCTGCAAAGCCCACATGGGCAGCAACATAGCACATGCATACACCTACGATGGAATCGTAGCCCATGGAGATGGCAAGCGGGATGAAGATGATGACAAAGGCGATGGTCTCTTCGCTCATGCCAAAGACGGCACCGAAGAGACTGAACATAATCATGATGAGTGTGATGATGATGTTCTCCACCCCTAATCGTCGGAACAGTTTGTAGCGGTTTAGCTTGAGGACCTTGCGTAAGAAAGCCATCACCCCTACCTCAATGGAACGGCTGTTGTTGAGGATGTTGAATGCTCCACCTACCATGAGGATGAAGATGATGATGTCGGCTTTGTCGACGAAGCCATCGAAGAGCGCGGAGAAGACTTGCCACGTTTGGGGGCTGCGTTCCACAAAGTGGAATGAGTCGTTTTTGACAATCTGCCGCGACGATGTCGTGCCGTCGGCGTTCTGCACAGTGACAGTTTCGCGCATGAATTCGCCTGCGGGAATAAACCATGTGGAGACTGCCGCGAGGAGGATAAGCGCGAAAACGATGGTAAAGGTATGTGGTATTTTCTTCACAAGGAATGGGGTGTTTTGAATGGGGGTCACTTCATGGATGCGAGGAAGCTGTTGCGATAACAGGGGTCAGAAGATACATCCTCTCCAAACCATTCTGGAGGAGTGAAACTATTGGCACTCTCAGTGTTGGGAAACTCTACTTCAACCAACAATAGACCGTTGTGGCGGCCATGGAATACGTCGAGTTCGGCTGTGAGGTTCCTGTAGTTCTCGTTGCCCGTCAGCTGGAAGAGGTCGATTCGATAGCGGGTTTTGGCCACTCGTCCGGTGTCGCATTTTGACAAGAGGTGTTGGTAGCTTTGGGGGGAAAGGGTGAACTCCTCTTCCCTATTATGTATTGCCGAGGAGCTGGAAATGATGCGCTCCTTGACGGTGAGGATGTAAGAATCCCCCATGCGACGGATTCGTAGCGTGGGGGATGTACACAGATAGGCTTGTTCAATCTCGATATGGCTGAACTGCTCCAGATTGTCGGGCAGTTTGGCAACAAGATATTTACGTTCAATCTCCATGATATGAAGATGATGGATTAGAGGCTATTGAGATAATCGGTGACATTCTTTTCGATGCGTGCAGGGATGTCGGCGCAGTTTTCGGCTTTGACGAAGGTCTCGCCGGTGATGTGCTCGTAAAGTTCGATATAGCGGTCGGTGATGCTGTTGACAATCTCGTCGGTCATTTCAGGAACCTTCTGCCCTTCCTTGCCCTGGAATCCGTTGGCCATAAGCCACTCGCGGACAAACTCTTTAGAGAGCTGACGCTGGTGTTCGCCTTTGGCGAGGCGCTCCTCGTAGCCGTCGGCATAAAAGTAGCGGCTGCTGTCTGGGGTGTGAATCTCATCGATGAGATAGATCTTGCCGTCGCGTTTGCCGAATTCATATTTGGTGTCGACCAGAATCAACCCCTTCTGTGCAGCGATTTCGGTGCCGCGCTGGAAAAGAGCCAGCGCATATTTCTCGAGTTGTTCGTAGTCTTCTTTTGCCACAAGGCCTGTGCGGATAATCTCCTCGCGGGAGATGTTCTCGTCGTGTCCTTCATCGGCTTTGGTGGTGGGGGTAAGAATGGGTGTGGGGAATTTCTGGTTCTCGACCATCCCTTCGGGCAGGGGGACGCCACAGAGCGTGCGTGCACCGGCTTTGTATTCGCGCCAGGCACTGCCTGCCAGATAGCCGCGGACGATCATTTCAACACGGAATCCCTCACATTTGAGACCTACAGTCACCATGGGGTCGGGAGTGGCAAGTTTCCAGTTGGGGACGATGTCGGAAGTGGCATCGAGGAATTTGGCAGCTATTTGGTTCAATACCTGTCCTTTGTAAGGAATACCCTTGGGGAGGACAACGTCGAAGGCACTGATACGGTCGCTGACAACCATGGCCATGTATTTGTCGTCGATGTTATAGACATCGCGTACTTTGCCTACATACAGGCTTTTCTGTTTGGGGAAGGAAAACTGTGTTTTAATGACTGCTTTCATGATGATATTACTTTTTGTATTATAATCAAATTGGATGTTATTCTTCACTTAGCTTCATGGCGAAGAAAGAGAAGTTCACTTTGCCATAGTTTCTATGCTGCCAGAAGTGAGGATGCTCTTCGAACTGGTATTCGCGAGGATGCTCGAGGATGAAGATGCCGTCGTCGGTGAGGACATTGCTGGCGAAGACGATGTCGGGCAGTTGCGGCAAGTTCTCGAGGGCGTAGGGAGGGTCGGCGAAGATGATGTCGAATCGTTTGTAGGCACGTTTCAGGAGGTCGAAGACATCGGTGCGGACAGCATGGAGGTTGTTCACGCCCATGCGGGTGGCTGATTGTTTGATGAAATCGATGCACTGGTTGTTGATGTCGATGGAGGTGACCTCTTTCGCCCCACGGGAGATGAACTCGAACGACACGGCTCCTGTGCCTGCAAAGAGGTCCATGACAGTGCACTCTTCATAGTCGACATAGTTGTTGAGGATGTTGAAGAGGCTTTCACGTGCCATGTCGGTAGTGGGACGGACAGGCAGCGTGGTGGGGGGATTGAGTCGACGGCCTCTGAGTGAACCAGCTATGATGCGCATGATGATAGGTCTTGATACTTGATTGAAAAGAATGAATTAGGACAGGACAAGGGTGTGCTTGTAGGTGTGTAGGGTTTGGAAATCGGGGTTCAGGTAGGTGAACGGCTTGCCAGTGAAGAGGGTGACGTTTGGGAAGAAATGCTGTAAGTGGGAGTAGATGTCGCGGTCTACCATGCCGCAGATGGCCAGCTCCATGTCGGGGGTTTCGAGGTGGAGCTGTTTCATGACGTTAATGGCATGGTAGAGGAGCTCGTCGTTGTTCTGTGCAGGGTAACTGGCTGACAGAAGAAGGCGGCCGTTGTAGAAAGCCTCAATGTCGGCCACGTTGTCGCGCAGATGGAGAAGTATGGCGGGATGGTTCTTGTAAGTGCTGACAGGCAGCGCGTCGGCGAGAACAGCGTGTTGGCAGATGATGTCTACGCCAGGGATGGCAATCTTGAAAGCCGTCACGATGTCGGCGGAAGCCGTGAATACGATATAGGAATCGAGGCTTTTGGAATAGGAACGGCAGATGTTTGCTTCGTGGTCGACGGGGGCAACGGTGGCGAGGTATTGTCTGTTGTGCGGCGGGTCGTAGAGGTGGGCAGGAATCCACACAAAGTGCATGGAGGGGATTACCAGACGCATCTCTTTATAGTCGAGCACAGCATCGTGTTCGCCCAATGTCTGTATCACCTGCTGGGCCAACTGAGAAGCCGACAGGGGTTGCTGGGACTGAACCACGCCGAAGGTCAGCAGTGTGTCGTCGGTAGAGACAACTGAAAAAGAAAATCCATTTGACCGGAGGCAAATGGATAATCTTTTTTCACTGTTAGCCACTGCTTTGTCTGTGGAAATAATATCTGTGACCAGCTGAGGCATTTTATTCGAAGTTACCGTCGGTAATCGTCTGGGTCATGTCACCCACTTTCCAGCCGGGGAAACGCTGGTTCTTGATTAACTCGTCGATTTTGTTCACCACCAACTGGTGATCGAGGTCGGCAAGTAAATCTTCCATGTTCACCAGGCATTCGAAGACGGGCATGGTGTAACCGCTCTTCTCGATGAAACCGGCCTTCAGCTCGAAGTCGTATTTCTTGTCGCGGGGATAGGGAACATAGCGGAGTTTGAGAATCTCTTCGTCGGTGAGATTGAATTTTCCGGACTTGCGCAGGTTGTCAATGGGGTTGACATATTCAGTGACACGACTGACGTAGCCGGCGTTGATCTGCTCGGTTTCGGAGAGCTCATTGATGTCGACGTCCTCGGGAATTTTGTCGTAATTGATGTTCTTGTTGACAACGCGGAGACTGTCCTCGTTCATGAGACGGTTGAAAAGCGTGTCGAAACTGCCGGTGTAGCAGCCGTAGGTGTTCTTGTATGCCTCTTCGAGGGTACGAATGGCTTTGAGTTTTTCAGCGCAGGCATCGCGACGTTTAGTGAACTCATTGTTGAATTTGATGGGTTTTGTCATGCTCATATACAGAGCAACGGCCAATCCGATAATGACAATGCCCAAAAGGATTTGAATCAAAGTCTTACTTTTCATGATATAGTGTTGTTTTTATTATTCTATCAATTTGCAAAGATACGAAAAAAGAATGATGTGATAAAAAAAAGTGTGAAGTATTTTTACTATTGTTGTTCGGTGTGTCGTACAACTATTTGACAATTAAAGTTTTCGTTTATCCATTTGGCAAGTCTTTCTGCGCAGTATACAGACCTGTGCTGTCCTCCTGTACAGCCAAAACTGACGGTCAGGCTGGTAAAGTTGCGTTCCAAATACTTGGATATGGAGGCACCAACCATCTTTTCGGCAGCAGCAAGGAAATCCTCTACGGCCGTGTCCCCTTCGAGGAATTCTATCACGGGGCGGTCTTTGCCGGTGTAGCATCGGTATTCGGGATAGCGCCCAGGATTGGGGAGCGCCCGGCAGTCGAACACATATCCCCCGCCATTGCCCGAGGAATCCTGTGGAATGCCTTTTTTGTAGGAGAAGCTGTTCACGGTCACCGTCAGGCCGCCTTGTGTGGCGGATGCCGGATGGCTGTTCTCGCTCTCGACAATGGTCTGGAGTACGGCCGTGAGGTGAGGGAGTTCGACAGGGAGAGGGTGACTCTCCAAAATGAGTCGGATGTTGTCCAGTGCCAACGGGATGCTGCCGAGGAAGTAGTCTTTGCGTTCGAAATAACCACGGTATCCGTAGGCACCCAAGGCTTGGAGGATACGGACAAGCACATAGCCATAAAAACGTTGGCGGAATTCGTCTTTATTGATGCCATTCTTGCTGGCCATGCACTCGATGTAATGCGTCAGAAGCTCTTGACGGATGGGTTCGGGGAGATTGCTTTTCGAGCTGTAGAGCAGCGAAGCGGCATCGTACTGGGCTGCGCCTCGCCGGGCTCCTTGGAAATCGATATAATATAGCGCTCCATTTGACAGCATGATGTTCCTTGACTGGAAATCGCGGTACATGAAGTAGGAGCAGTCGGTGTCGAGCAAGTAGGTTATCAGATGGTGGAAGTCACGCTCCAGCAGCTCTTCGTCGAAAGGCGTGTGGCGGAGCTTCAGGAAACAGTATTTGAAATAGTTCAGGTCCCATTGAATCGATTGTTCGTCGAAATCACTCCGGGGATAGGCATAGGAGAAACTTAAATCACGTCCGACACACTGGATGGTGGACAGGTCGTCGAGCACCTTTTTGTAGAGGGTCAGCATCTCGGTGTCGAATCCCCTACCCGACCGCTGCTTGTCAAGAAGAAGTGAGAAAAGTGTAGTGTCGCCGAGGTCTTGTTGAAGATAGCACTTCCGGCTGTCGCTGACTATATAAACTTCGGGCACATTGACACCTCTCTCCAATAGGCTTTTGCTGTAGTAGAAAAAGGCCTCGTTCTCCCGTAAGTCTTCATTCCAAGCGGCAATGAAGGCGTGGTCACCCTCCAGTACTCTCCAATATTTTCGGGCACTACCGTGGGCGCCAAGGGAGAGAATTTGTGTAGGGCGTCTCCCTGTCCAGCTCTGGAACAGGCTGATTACTTCTTCTTCGGGTGTCATGGCAAATGGAGCTCAGTCGGATAATTCGTCAAGCATGTGGCAGGTACCGGTGAAGTAGGCTCCGGGTTCCACTGCCAGTTTGTTGGCCACGATGTCCCCCCGTACCTTCGACGTGGAATATAATGTCAAGAATTCCTTGACGGAGAGGTTTCCATCGATGATGCCAATCACGTTGGCATTCTGGCAAACGACATTGCCAACGATGCGTCCCTGCTCGCCAATGACCAGTTTGCCGGTAAGGGTGATGTTCCCCTCGAGGGTACCGTCAAGGCGAAAATCGCCGTTGGCTTGGATGTCTCCTTTAATGGAGGTGCCTACGGTGATGGTGTTGATTAGTCCATTGGTATTCTCGTTCATTTTGAATAGTATTTATCGTAAAACAATTTGTATGCGTCAACCTGTTTGCGATTGTAAAGCGTGACATAGTTCTGTTTAGAGATGGCGAAAACCTGATAGTCTTCGGGACTGTAGTCGGTGAGCGGTCCGTCTTTTGACAACAGATGGGTGGCAAAATCCTTTGCCTCCCCGGCATTGTTGAAGGTGTTCACTGTTATCATTTGGGTTGAGTCGGTAAACATCAAAGGTGCAGACTTGTAACCCGAGTTGGAATAGAAAGTGAGGATGAATGACCCCATTTTGGCTTGCAACTGGGTGGCTCTGATTTTCTTGTCTTTTATCAATACGATAACAGAATGCTCAAGATTCTCTTTGTAGCGGAACAGCAGTGCCTCGGGCGGCAACGCTTCATCGGCTGAGGAAGTGCGCTTCTTGGATGTGGCGAGAGTACGTTCTTCGGTCTTCACCTCGTCGTCGGGGATGGTCTCGTCTTTCTCTTCGCCACCGCTGTTGGCTATATAGCGGCCACCTTCGCCTTTGAGGTAGTCCAACTGCTCTTGCGCCAGAGTCACGAGGGTGTCGTCGCCGGCATAATCCTTTATTATGCCCTCGAAGGTGGCGATGGCGGCGGACTTGTTATCCATCTTTGCGTAGGAAAGACCCTCCCAATAACAGAACTTGCCTAACATCGGATTGCCCTCATACAGCAGTTTGGCATTGGCCACATTGCTGAGAACGGCGTCGTAACGGTGTCTGCGGTAGAGGGAATACACATTGTCATAATCCTCCTTGATCATCTGTCCGCGCCGGATGATTTCCTTGTAATAGTCTTCGTCAAGTATCAGGTTGGCGAAGTCGCTGTCGGGAAATCCCATCAGTACCATGTCGCGGTAGTAGTTTGCACTGGGAGTGTTGCCTTGCCGCTCATAGATTTTGTACAACATGAAAAAGGCCTGTACTATCTCATTGTTGGAGGTGAAATCGTTTGCCAGCCTCAGATAGCACTCCAATGCTTTTGGAAGGTTGTGGATGCCGTCGTAGAATATGTATCCGGCGTTTAGCAAACTGACGGATGTCTCGTTCAGCATCGAGTCGATTTCCTCCTGGCTCTTGGGCAGCTCTTTCAGGTAGTACGCCATGTCGTGAGGGTCGTTGGGGTTGCCCTTTGGGTTCAAAGTCGAGGCAGTGTCGCTTCTTGAACTGATGGAATCGTTATCACCCCCACGCTCACCTTCGGCGGTGTCGGCAGTGTCCGTCTGGTTCTGTTGGGAAAGCATATTCATCCCGAGCATCCCCTTTGAAGAGATGAACCAGTAGTCCTCGAGTGTGCGCATTCCCCACCGTTGGCGGAAGGTGTCTTTGCCTTTTTGTACTGTATTGCTGTTATAGAAATACCAGTCGCCCTGCAAAGTATTCTGCATGGCTTTGTTGTCGCCTACCAATTGGTCCAGAAGCTCCTTTTCCTTTGCAGCCTCTTCGGCTTTCTTCAACTCATCAATCTTCTTGTTGATAAGGGCTGTGAGCTTGTCCTGTGGCAGTTGTGACACGGCTATCAGGCTGTCGTTCCGCTCTATCACTCTAGTGAAGGCCACCAGCGAGGTGAGCAGGTCGTAGCGCGACTTGATGTCGCGGTAGTGGGGATAGTCGGGCTTGATGATAGACATGGCCGTGTCGTAGTATATCTGCGATTGGTCGTAGTCTTGGAACTTGTCGAAAAGAATGCCGGCTAGCCGGATGGCGGAACGAGCTTTTTGTGCAGGATTGCTTTTCGATACCGCGGAGGATTTCTTGAACTCCTCACATGCTCTCTTGCTTTCGCGCATGCCCATATACATCTCCCCCTTGGCATAGTAGATTTGGTCGAGAAACTCTTCGTTCTTCTTGTCTCTTAACATCTTGTCCAGAAGTCTCTCGAGCTTTTGCCTGTCGGTATGCTGCAGGTCGGCGCACGATGCGATATTGAGCCGTGCGTTGAATTCCATCTCATAGGAGGGTCCGCATTTCAGCACTTTCTCGTAGTATTTCGAGGCTGTGGGGCGTTTGTCGAGCTCTTGGTATATTTGTCCTAAAATATAGTAGATACGTGCTTTCTGTTCACGTGAAGGCTTTTGGTCGAGTGCGAGTTTCAAGAAGTTGACACCTTTCTTGTACTTCTCCTGTGGCAGCGTACATTCGGCCATCGCCAAGTAGAGGTTCAGCTTCTGGCTGGAAGCGAAATTGTCTTTTCCTGCCGCCACTACCAGCTCGTCCAGTGCGCTTTCAGCATCTTTATAGCGAAGGTCCATGGTCGAGCAGCGGGCTTGCAGCACAGCCGCCTCATCGCCGATGGCGGTGCCTGCATACTGCGTCTGCAGCATCTGGCAGGTACTGGCCGCTGTGACGAAATCGTGCTTGTAGAAGGTGGCATAAGCCGTCATCAGATAGCATTTGGGGATGTACGGCACATGCTCCTGTCCGTCGACAAAGATACTGTGCTTCTTGATGCCCTTCACACTTTTTTCTATTGCTCGGTCGAATTGAGGGTTCAGTGACTGGCTCTCACTCTTTGTCCCCATCTTGTATACGGGCAACAGGCGGGTATAGTCGTCGCGGTATTGGGCATTCATCATCGCCACCCCCTTTTTCAGGCTCTCGTTGCCGTTCCACCAGATGTTGTAGTGGGTGGTGATATTGTGGAATTGAATGTTGGACCACGTGGCCTTCTGTGTGGAGCAAGCAGACAACGAAAGCAAAAGGAGAGCACAGGATGCCAAAAGGGCGCCACCCGATGCGATTGGCACGTGCAGCAGCTTCTTGATATGGACCTTTACGCTCACCTTCTTCTTCATTTCTTGCAATTACACATTGAAGCGGAAGTGCATGATGTCGCCGTCCTGCACCACGTAGTCTTTCCCTTCCACAGCAATCTTGCCTGCTTCGCGACACTTGGCCTCGCTGCCTAGTGCTACATAGTCTTCATACTTGATGACCTCGGCACGTATAAAGCCGCGCTCGAAGTCGCTGTGTATAATGCCTGCGGTCTGAGGGGCTTTCATCCCCTTCTTGAAAGTCCAGGCACGACACTCTTTCGGACCAGCCGTAAGGAATGTTTGAAGGTTGAGCAACTTGTATGCGGCTTTGATAAGACGGTTCACCCCCGACTCTTTCAGACCGAGGTCTTCCAGAAACATCTGTTTCTCCTCGTATGTCTCCAGTTCGGCAATGTCCGCTTCGATGCCGGCACCTATCACCAGCACTTCAGCCCCTTCGTCTTTAACGGCCTCCCTCACAGCGTCAACATACTTGTTTCCTGTCACTACGGAAGCCTCGTCGACATTGCATACATAAAGGATAGGTTTAGCCGTGAGCAGCATCAAGTCTTTGGCGGCCTCTTGCTGGCTTTCGTCCAGTGGCACCGTGCGGGCGCTGCGTCCGTTGAGCAATGCATCCCGGTAAAGATCCATTACCTCCACCAGTTTCTTGGCCTTGGCGTCGCCGCCGGCTTTTGCCTTCTTAACCTCTTTCTCGTAACGGTTCTCAATGGTCTCGAGGTCTTTGAACTGAAGCTCCAAATCGATGGTCTGCTTGTCGCGGATGGGGTCGACGCTGCCATCGACATGCGTCACATTGTCGTCGTCGAAACAGCGCAGCACGTGGATGATGGCATCGGTTGTGCGAATGTCGCCCAAAAATTTGTTGCCCAACCCCTCGCCTTTGGAGGCGCCTTTTACAAGACCGGCGATGTCCACAATCTCCACTGTGGCAGGGACGACAGAGGCAGGATGCTCCATCTCGACCAGTTTGGCCAGACGTTCATCGGGTACGGTGATGACGCCCACATTGGGCTCGATAGTGCAGAAAGGAAAGTTGGCAGCCTGTGCCTTTGCATTGCTCAGGCAGTTGAAAAGGGTCGATTTCCCGACATTGGGCAGACCCACAATACCACATTGTAGACTCATTGCTCTATTACTTTTTCAATCAGATATTGGTTTCGGGTGGTCGAGTTGCGGCATATCAGTTCTCCGAGGAAACCTGCCAGAAACAGCATCGTACCCATCAGGATAAACAACATGGAAACGTAGAACCATACGCTGTTGGTAAGGGATATGTGGCCACAGATCCGCATCACACTCACGACGATGAATGCCACAAAACCCAGCAGGAACGACAGACTGCCTATCAGGCCGAAGAAGTGCATCGGCTGTTTGCCGAATTTGGACATGAACATGATGCTCATCAGGTCGAGATAGCCGTTTACGAAACGGTTCAGGCCGAACTTCGTCACGCCGAACTCGCGTTTACGATGCTGCACAACCTTCTCCCCTATCTTCCCAAATCCAGCCCATTTGGCGATGACGGGGATGTAACGGTGCATCTCGCCATACACTTCGATGCTTTTCACCACATCGTGTCGGTACGCCTTCAGGCCGCAGTTGAAGTCGTGCAGCTTGATTCCGCTCAACCGGCGTGTAGTCCAGTTGAAGAATTTGGAAGGGATGTTCTTCGCCAGTTTCGAGTCGTAGCGTTTCTTTTTCCAGCCACTCACCAGGTCGTACCCATCCTCCTTAATCATTCGGTACAGTTCGGGAACTTCGTCGGGACTGTCCTGAAGGTCGGCGTCCATGGTGATAACCACATCGCCTTGGGCTTGGCCGAAACCTACATTCAGGGCGGCAGATTTGCCGTAGTTGCGGCGGAATTTCACTCCCTTGTAGCGGGGATTCTTGGCATGAAGCTGTTCTATCACTTTCCAGGAGTTGTCTTTGCTCCCGTCGTCAACCATCACCACTTCGTAGTCGAAATGATGTTCTTCCATCACACGGTCTATCCATTCTGCCAGATGCGGCAGCGATTCGTCTTCGTTGAATAGCGGTACTACTATTGAAATATCCATATCTTGATAATTATTGATTCTTCTTTTGTCTCCATGCCACCACTTCGCCTTTCTCGGTGCGGAAAACCAAGGCGGCGAAGAAGGTGATGATAATGCTCATCACTGCCGACCGGAACCCTGCAATGAATCCCCAGTCGCCAGCGGTGTAACGCTTGACGCTTTCAATGGCCATCTTGGCATTGGCGCCGGTCTCTGCCGGTTCCATGACATTGATGCGGCATTCGTTGTAGTATTGAACCAGCTGTGTGTTCATCACTCCGCAGTTCAGCCAGGTCCACAAACCATATACCACGGCACTCACCACCCCGATGATCATGCCCAGCAGCATCAGCTCTTTCAAGGTCACTTTGCCATCATCCAGTTGTTTGCGGTAATGGTAGGCTGCCCAGAAGATACCTACAGCCAACACCAGTTCTGTGACGTAGTTTTCAGGCGTGGCCATAGGCTTTGAGGCCAACCAGTCTCTTACCGCCACAATAACCGACATGGCAATACCCACAAGCAGACCGTCGATAAGACCTGCTTTCCGATAGTTGCCGTATATGGTTGATTTATATCGTCTAAAAAACTTAGCCATATTATCTTAGTAAATGCAAATTTACATATTTTTTTTGATACGGATAAAATATTGATTGTTCGTCGCCAAAAATAGCATGGCAGTTGATAGGGCGGTTAACATGAGTAATGGTAAATATGTCAGCAAGTTAAATGTGTCTCTTGGAATATGAGGGAACTTATATTTTGGGTCGGGTCGACTTTGTTCAGAATATCTCTTCTTTGCAGCAATTCCGCTTCGGTGAAATCTTTTTCCATCAGAGCGGCAATGGCTGCGCAAAGTGTGTCGGGTGTGTCGGCTATCGTACAAGCATCGCCCAGCGGTGTGCCTTGCACCATGGTGCTGTTTGCCACGCAATAACGTCCTTCGTAAAGGGCGTTCATCAGCTTCAGCTTCACACCTGTCGCCTGGTCGGTAATCAGCAGATGGATGTGTGCCTGCTCGATAAGTCGGTGCATGGCGGCCTCGTCGGGGTTTGAGACAACGCGCACATTGGAGCGTGTGCTCACAGCGGCCTGAAGGCTGGGGGCAGGGTCTTTCCCTGCAAAAACAAATTGGTAGGGGCAGCGGCTGGCGACATGTTCCATTATGAATAAAGCGGCACGAATGTTTTCGCCCACCGAAAGGTTGCCGTGGTATAGGATATAGTCTCCTTTGCCGACAGCAGAGGTCACTTCGGTGTGTCCATGCGATGGGGGCAGCAGAACCACGTTCTTGCAGCCGATGGAAGAGAAATGGGCGGTATCGGCACTTGAGATGGCCAACACTTTGGTGGCGCTTCTCAATACGGGCTCATATCGCTGTAGCTTTTCGGCTTCAACAAGATAGAATATCCGTTTCCATATCTTTTTCTCAGCCTGGGCCAGTGACCGGTAGTAGTCGTGTTCCACATTATGGGAGCGGACATAGATGGGTCTCCCCTCTCCTGCCAGTTGCTCCAGTGTCAGGCAGCAATGCAGCCCTTCCAAGAGGATGGGATAGTCGTCTTGGCGCAGGCGTTGCAGCAGCGCCTTGGAGCAACGCGAGGCGACGATGTATGGACGGTTTTCTAGTTGATGGCGCACCCCTGTCTCCCTTGGATAGTAGCAGACCTCGTCGCACCATTGTTCCAACTCCTTTGCCGGTGTACGTCCGTAGGCATAGCAGTGCAAATGGATGTGTATCCCTGCTTTGGCCAAGGCAACGAGACGGTAGTATACATCTATCACACCGCCATAGTCTGCTGGCCATGGCACATTGAACGATACGATGTGGAGATGGTCACTGCTCATTCCTGGTCTCTATTTTCAATCCATCGTATGCTATATGCACGTGCTGCGGCAGCTCTCTGTCCACTTCGGAATACAGCCCCATTTCATGGCTTACGTGGGTCAGGTAGGCCTCGTGGGGCGACACCTTTTCAATGATTTCCAATGCTTCAGGCAGACAGAAATGCGAGAAGTGCTTTGTTTTTCTTAAAGCATTGATAACAAGAATCTCCACACCAGCCAATTTGTCCAGTTCTTTAGGCTCGATATGGTTCGCGTCGGTAATGTATCCTATCTTCCCTATCCGGTATCCCAGCACCGGCAGGTCCTTGTGCATAGCCTTTATGGGCATCACCTCCGTGTCGCTTACCATGAATGGAGTGTCGCCGGACAGCTCGTGTATCACGGCTTCGGGCAGCCCGGGGAACTGGTGGTAGTCGAAAATATAGTGGTAGTCGCGCTCGATGGCGATGCGGGCCTCTCGGTTGCAGTAAAGGTCCATCTTGCGCCCCTGGACATAGTTGAATGAACGTATGTCATCCAATCCCCCCACATGGTCGCGGTGGGCGTGTGTGATGAGTATACCTTCCAGATGCATCACGCTTTCCCGCAGCATCTGTTCGCGGAAGTCGGGACCGATGTCTATCAGGATATTCTCGCCCTTCTCAGTCTCAATGAGCGCAGCTGTTCTTAGATGCTTGTCGTGGATGTCAGTGGATTGGCATACTGCACACTGGCATGCAATAACGGGTACTCCCATCGAAGTACCCGTCCCTAAAAATGTTAGTTTCATTACTCGTTCTTTACCGTAAGTCTGAATCCCACGCCATGCACATTGACAATCTGTACACTGGGGTCAACTTTTAAGTACTTGCGCAGTTTGGTGATATACACATCCATGCTGCGTGCGGCAAAGTAGCTGTCGTCCTTCCATATCTTCTGCAGTGTGCTGGTGCGGTCCACCAACTGGTTGAAGTTCATTGCGAACATGCGCAGCAATTCGCTCTCCTTCATGGTGAGACGCTGCACGTTCTCGCCGCAGGTAAGTGTCTGGTGGGCATAGTCGAACACGCAGCTGCCGATATGGAAGAGGTTCTTGTCCGGCTTACCGTCATCGAACGACCGTCTAATCGTGGCATTCAGTCGAGCCAACAGTTCTTCCATGCTGAAAGGCTTGGTGACATAGTCATCGGCACCTATTTCGAACCCTTTCAGTTTGTCGGCTTCGAGGTTCTTGGCAGTGAGGAAGATGATGGGGATGCGCTTGTCCACGCGGCGGATCTCTTTCGCGACAGTGAATCCGTCTTTCACTGGCATCATGATATCAAGGATGCAGGCGTCGACATCGTCGTTCTGATAAGAGTCGAGAGCCGCCTGTCCGTCAACGGCCAGAAACACTGTGTAGCCTTTTTGGGATAGATAGGCCTTCAAGATAGTTCCCAGATTGGGGTCGTCTTCTGCAACAAGCAGTTTTATACCTAAGTTCATAATCTCGTTTTTGTTCTGTTTGTATTCATTATTATTTGGATAGGGTTGTCCTGGTATTTACCGACACATTATTCATCAACAATCAGGATACTGTTGATCAAGTCGCCGGGAGCAATCTTGTCAATCACATCGAGGCCTTCCACCACTTTGCCGAAACAGGTGTGTACCCCGTCCAAGTGGGCTGTGTTCTCGCGGTTGTGGCAGATGAAGAACTGGCTGCCGCCGGTGTCTTTTCCTGCATGTGCCATGGAGAGCACTCCACGGTCGTGGTACTGCTTCTCTGCGTCGGTCTCGCATTTGATGGTCCAGCCGGGGCCGCCGGTTCCCACACGGTAGTCTCTTGGGTCTCTGCTGTAGGGGCATCCTCCTTGAATCACAAAGTCGGGAATCACTCTGTGGAAACGGAGTCCGTCGTAGAAGTGCGATTTGGCAAGTTTCACAAAGTTGGCAACAGTGTTGGGTACCTCTTTCGCGTATAGTTCTGCCTTCATTGCACCTTTGGCAGTATCGATAATTGCGTACATTATTATAGTAGTTTTTAATTATTATTTCGTTTCAGACAGGGCTTTCTTGCCTTTCAATCTGCTTCAATTAACTTAAAAAAAGATTTTTTATTGTGTGTAAACTATATTTTTTTTCATTCCATGGTCTTGGCCGATTTGAAGATTCGGTTCCAGCGTGGACGGGAGTGGTCTTTGTCCCATGAAAAAATGATTCTCACAGCCTTGCCGGCAATATGGTCTTCGGGCACAAAGCCCCAGTAGCGGCTGTCCACCGAGTTGTGCCGGTTGTCCCCCATCATCCAGTAGTAGTCCATTTTGGGTGTGTACTGGTCCGTCTCCTGCCCATTGATGAATATCCTGCCGTCCTTCACCTCGAGCGTGTTGCCCTCGTAGGTGGTGATCACCCGGTCGTAGATTGGGAGGTTCTGGAGTGTCAGTTTCAGCGTCTCGCCGCGGGCGGGGATGTGGACGGGACCGAAATTGTCCGTGCTCCATTGGTATAGCTCGGAATGAGGGAAGATGTGGATGCCACCGTCCTCCGTTGAACGGATGTCGGGTACCACTTCAATGACGTCGGGGCGTGCCTGCAGCGTTTTCACCTGACTTTGTGTGAGAGGTACGATATAATGGCTCTCGCCCTCGTACATCATGTAGGTTAGCGAATTGGAGAAGTCTTCATGGCTCACCCCAATATCATCCAGCACCTTTCTGGCATTGATGCCGGACTTGAAGAGAATGCCGTAGGTCTGTTGGCTGTAAGGCGGTGTCTCAATGGCTTTGCCGTTGATATATACTGTTTGGTCGATAATCTGGAGGTCCTCGCCGGGTAGACCTATACAGCGTTTGATAAAGTTCTCCCGCTTGTCGACGGGTCTCACTCTTATTTTGTTCTTCACCATCTGGTTGCCTACTGGCAGCATATTGGCGTTCAACACATTTTCTCTCCCCATCTCACGTACCAGTTCATGATAGCTTCTGTTGCTCCTCCAAGCGGTACACATCGTGTCGCCGTCCGGGTAGTTGAACACCACCGGGTCGAACCGCTCCACATGCCCCAAGCCACGGTAGCGGTGATATGGGAGTTTAATCCATTTCAGGTAAGATTCAACCTGACCGTTGGAGAAGGGCAGCACGTTATGGACAAGGGGCACCGACAGCGGCGTCATGGCCGAACGGGGACCGTAGGCCATCTTCGACACCACAAGGTAGTCGCCTGTCATGAGCGACTTCTCCATCGAACTCGAAGGGATGTTATAGAACTCGAACATCATGGACCGGATAATGACCGCCGCCACCAGGGCGAAGGTGATGGCATCCAGCCAGTCGCGCGCCTGAGTCACCTTGTGTGGCTCCTCGTTGTGCGGGTCGAAATAGGTGTGTTTGCTCAGTCCAAGATACGGCAGGTAAATCCATGGGAAGATGACGGCCAGGGTCTGTTCGATATAGCGGTAGCGGTGGAACACATTGGCGGTCTCAACAACCAGCAACAGGAACATGAAGACATTCCATGCAGGAATCAGGAACCCGATGTACCACTTCCACTTCTTCTCCTTAGTATCCTTGCCGCAAATCTTAATCCATACAATGATGTTATACACAGGCACAAGGGCCTTCCACGGCTTCTCCCCGGCCTTCTTGAAAACGAACCACAGGCCGACCAGGCAGCCCACAAAATAGAGAGTCAACAGAATTTCGTATATCATTCTTTTTAGTTTTTATTATTCTTCGGACAAGAACCCGATAGCGATTCTTTGTTATTGATGCGTATTGTATTTTTCAGTTTTTTCCGATAACGTCTTTTCCAGATTATTATTGCACCCGCCATGTTTTTTTTCGCATTGTAGATCCAGCCCGACAAGAGAATTGAGAATTGAGAATTGAGAGTTGAGAATTGGGAATTGAGAAAGTGTTAACGCATTCAAAAGGTGGATATGATGGGCCGTTTCGTTATTACGTGTTTTGTGGCTGGCGTCGCTCCAGTGAATGGATTGCATCGATGAGCCGGTGTTTCTCGTGCTGCCAGTTCAGCTCCTCCCCTGCCCTGGCGAAACGGCGTTGGCGTTCGTCGGCCGGCAGGCCTTCCCAGTAGTGCAGGGCGGCCTGGATGTCTTCGGCCAGGCGTGTGATGTAAAGGCGGTAGTTCTCGCCGCTTTTCTCATGCGGCAAGGGGGCGGTGAGGGTGCCGGTGCCGTATTCCTCCAGCACACGTCGGATTTCGGGGAAATCGGTGGCGAGCACGGGGACGCCCGCATTGGCGAAATCGGCTATCCTGTTGGGGAGCGAATAACGGTAGTTGAGCCCAAGGTCTTCAAGCAGACAAAGCCCCAGGGTGGCCTGTGAGGTGAGGCTGTGAAGCCGTGATGGGGTCACACGTCCCAGAAACTGGATAGAGCAGTTCCATGGCAGCGTGGCGGCGTATGCCTGTTCCTGACGCAGCACGTCGCCGTCGCCAGCCACCACCAGGCGGCATGCCGGCAAATGCCCCATGGCGTCCACCAGCTCGTGGATGCCGCGACCTATATTGACTGCCCCCTGATAGAGCAGTATCGGCTGGCGGCCGGCGTCGGATGGCTCCTGCGGCGGCTGTGCCGGCCTGTCGGGCACATTGCGCACCACGGTCATCTCCACCCCATAGCGGCGGCGGTATTCGTCGGCCACGCTTTGACATACCGTGAGGCAGCACTTGGCATAGGGCAGCGACACCCGCTCCACCCATCCCCAGATGGCTTTTACCCTTGGGCGCCCCGCGAGTTCGGGCACTTCGGGGAAGAGCTCGTGAGCGTCGAACACGAGGGGTTTCCGTAGGATGCGCGAGGCCAGGCAGCAGGCGGCAAGGGTGTCGGTGTCGTTGGCGAAGAGGCAGTCGGCTTTGCGGAAAAGCAGCAGGAGAAACAGCCGCAGGTTGTACTCGGCATAGAAGAGCGCCGACCGGCGGAAGACCAGGCGCATACGGTGTGTCGAATAGGGACGGGATTCGAGGGAAAGGCTGTTGCGCAGCTTTCGGCCGACAAGCGTGACTTCCCAGCCCTCCTCGGTCAGCGCACGGCAGGTGCGGTCGACACGTTGGTCGGTGGCGAGGTCGTTGGTCACTGCTAGGATGATGCGCTTCATATATTGTCTGTTGTTCGGGATGTGTAATGACGTGAGTGTGTGGATGCGCGGCGGTATCGGCTGTGGCATTCCGTCCACTCGACGGCATAATCACTTCCCCAATATAACGCAATCAATTTTTTTTTCGTATCTTTGCACGATTTTTTATTGCCCCCAAAAGGGGCTGCAATGTTCTGCATAGCGAATGGATACCTATTTTGTCGACGTCATATTACCCTTGCATATCCACGACACCTATACCTATCGTGTGCCGCAGGAGTACAACGATGTGGTGCAGGTGGGGCAGCGTGTGGTGGTGCAGTTCGGAAGCAAGCGGTTGTACAGTGCCGTTGTAAGGCGCGTGCATCAGTCGGTACCCCGCTACATGGTGAAATATGTGCTGTCCATCCTCGACGTCGAACCGATTGTGAATGAGAAGCAGCTGCGTTTCTGGGAATGGATGGCCGAATATTACATGTGTTATGTAGGCGATGTGATGGCGGTGGCGCTCCCCTCGGCATTCCGATTGGCCAGCGAGTCGTCGGTGTCCATCCATCCCGACTTTACCGGCGAGCTGTCGAACCTCACAGAGAATGAATTGCGTGTGGTGCAGCTGCTGGCCGAGTACAGGGTGATGACCGTAGACGACATCGGCAAGGCGATAGGGCTGCAGAAGATGATGCCGATATTGAACACCATGGTGGAGCGCGGCATCATTATCGTCGACGAGGAGCTGCGGCAGCGTTTTGTACCCCGAACCTCATCGTATATCTCCTTCAGCCCCGAGTATCAAGACCCGGCAAGCGTCAAGGCGTTGTTCGATTCGCTTGAGCAGAAGAAGAACGCCCAAAAGCAGTTGGATGTGCTGATGAAGTATATCCAGATGAGCCAGATGGGCACTCTGCCCGTCTCGAAACGTGCGCTCCTGTCCACTACCGACAGCATGCAGGTCTCCGAGTCGGCCCTCAAGACCCTCCTTCGCCACGGGGTGCTCCAGCAGGAGGAGAAGCTTGAGTCGAGACTGGAACAGGGTGTTGCGCGCGACAGCGCCGACAGTATCAGCCTCAATCCCGAGCAGCAGGCGGCTTACGACTATCTGAGCCATTGCGAGAAACCCGTGTCGCTGCTCCACGGTGTCACCTCCTCGGGCAAGACGGAGGTTTATATCAAGCTCATGGCCGATGCCATCGGCAAAGGCCAGCAGGTGCTCTTCCTGCTGCCCGAGATAGCACTCACCGCGCAGGCCATCAATCGGCTGCGCCGCTATTTCGGCGACCTGGTGGGGGTGTATCATTCCCGCTTCAGTGCCTCCCAGCGTGCCGAAGTGTGGAACCGTACCATGACCGACGACCCCAATACCCGTTACCAAGTGCTGTTGGGGGCGCGGAGTGCGCTCTTCCTCCCCTTCCGACGGCTGGGACTGGTCATCGTGGACGAGGAGCACGACAGCAGCTACAAGCAGTACGACCCCTCCCCGCGATACTACGGCCGCGATGCCGCCATCTATCTCGCCCACCTCTGGGGCGCCCGCACGGTATTGGGGTCGGCCACGCCTTCCATCGAGAGCTATTACAACGCCATGCAGGGGAAATACGGCTTTTGCGAGATGAAGCACCGCTATGGCGGACTGCTGATGCCCGAGGTGCTATGTGCCGACATGAAAGAGGAGACACGCCGCATGCGGCGCGACCAGGGTGTGGCAGGTCCACAGGGCAGCATTCATTTCTCCCAGTTCCTGCTGGAGAATATGCAGAAGGCCCTCGACGACCACGAACAGGTGATTCTTTTCCAAAACCGAAGGGGCTTCTCGCTGCGCATTGAGTGCGACGACTGCCACTGGACGCCCACTTGCCAGCACTGCGACGTATCGCTGGTGTACCACAAGGCCACCAACAGTCTGCGCTGCCATTATTGCGGCTACTCCATCCCGCTGCCCACCGAATGCCCTGCCTGCCACGGCCATCATCTCACCATGAAAGGCTTCGGCACCGAGCGTATCGAGGACGACCTCTCCATCCTCTTCCCCAACGCCAGAATAGCGCGTATGGACCTCGACAGCACCGCCCAGAAGAACCGCTATCTCGAAATCATCAATGATTTCCAGGACCGCCGTATCGATATCCTTGTCGGCACACAGATGGTCACCAAGGGCCTCGATTTCGACCATGTGAGTGTGGTGGGCATCGTCAGTGCCGACAATCTGTTGTACTTCCCCGACTTCCGTGCGTTCGAGCGGGCTTTCCAGCAGATGACGCAGGTGAGCGGACGCGCCGGTCGCCACGGCCACCGCGGGAAGGTGATCATCCAGACCTTCAACCCTTATCATCAGGCCATCCGCAATGTGATAGACAACGACTATCTGGCCATGTACGAGAGCCAGGTGACCGACAGGCGCGTATTCCGTTATCCGCCATTCTACCGACTGATAGTAATCACCTTGAAGCATCGCGACAGCGACATCCTCAATGCCGCCGCCGACAGCTATGCCGCCCAGCTCCGAGCGGTGTTCGCCACCCGTGTCGTCGGTCCCGAATATCCCAGCGTGGTACGGGTGAGGGGCTTGTATATCAAGAATATCATGCTGCGTTTCGAACGCACCGAAGCCATCTCGCAGGCCAAGACTATCATCATGGAGATAGGCGACAAAGTAAAGTCCGACAAACAATTCTCCCCCCTCCAGATACACTTCGATGTGGACCCGCAATAGGGACAAGCCCACAGCATCACATCAGGTTGTCCGATAGGGTGACCTACGCTTTGCGCAGTTGCCAGAAGGCCACTGCGGCGGCGGCAGCCACATTGAGCGAATCGACGCCGCGCTGCATGGGGATGATGGCTTGATAGTCGCAGTCGTCGATGGTTTGTTGCGACAGTCCGTCGCCTTCGGTGCCTAGCACCAGGACCAGTCGCTCTTCGGCCACGAGGCCGGGGTGGTCGATGGGTACGGCCTTGGGGGTCAGCGCAAGGGCCACGGTCTTGAATCCCATGGCGTGCAGCATCTCCATGCCTGAGCGTGGCCAGGATGGGATGTACGTCCACGGAATCTGGAACACGGTGCCCATGCTCACCCTCACGCTGCGGCGGTTGAGGGGGTCGCAACAGGTGGTGGTGAAGAGGATGCCGTCCATGCCGAGGGCTGCGGCGGCACGGAGGATGGCCCCGGTGTTGGTGCTGTTGACCACGTTGTCCACCAGCACGATGCGCTGTTTCCCCCGGCATATCTGCTCCACACTCGGCAACACAGGGCGGTGCATTGCGCAAAGCACCCCGCGTGTGAGTTCATATCCTGTCAGACTGGCCAGCAACTCGCGGCTGCCGGTGTATATCGGCAACGAATCCAGGCGGGCAACGAGGTCCGCTGCCTGCCCGGTGAGGTGTTTCTCTTCGGTAAGGAGGGATACAGGCTTGTATCCCGCGTCGAGGGCCACCCGAATCACTTTGGGGCTCTCGGCTATGAAGATGCCCTGGTCTGGCTCAAGCCTGTTTCTTAGCTGCGCCTCGGTGAGGTGGGCGTAGGGTTGCAGGCCGGGATGCGACAGGTCGGTGACGGGTATGATCATTTGCATCCTCCCACGCCCTTCTCAGGCGTTGTACGCTTTCAGTCTTTTCTTCAGTGCCTCGACAAGGTTGTGGATATCCTCCTCGGTGGTGTCGAACGAGCACATCCACCGCACCACGTCGGTCGCCTCGTCCCAAAGATAGAAGAAATAATCCTCCAGCAGGGCGTTCCATACCTTGTTGGGCAGTTTGACGAAGACGCTGTTGGCCTTGACGGGATACATCACCTCGGCCTCGGGTACCTCTTTCAGCGATTGGTACAGCATCTGTGCCATCCGGTTGCTGTGGGCGGCGTTGCGTTGCCATACGCCGGTGGTGAGGTAGGCGTCGAATTGCGCTGCCATGAACCGCATCTTGCTGCACAGCTGTGCCATCTGCTTGCGGCGGTATTTGAGGTCGACATCCAGTGCGGGATTCAGCATCACGGCGCTCTCGCCCATCAACATGCCGTTTTTGGTGCCGCCGAACGAGAGGCAGTCGACACCGCAGTCGGTGGTCATCGCTTTGAACGAGCATCCCAGCGCCACAGCGGCATTGGCCAGTCGGGCTCCGTCCATGTGCAGGTACATATTGTGTGCATGGGCGAGGTCGGCCAGCGCACGGATCTCATCGAGGGTGTAGAGGGTGCCGAGTTCGGTGGGCTGCGTGATGCTGATGGCTCGGGGCTGTGAGTGGTGCTCAAAACCGAAACCGTGGAGCTGGGTTTTGACCAATGCAGGGGTGAGCTTGCCGTCGGGCGTGGCCACGGTGAGCAGACGGCTGCCCACAATACGCTGGGGCGCTCCGCATTCGTCGACATTGATATGGGCCGTGTCGGCACACACCACAGCGTGATGCGAACGGCACATGGCGTCGATGTTCAGCACATTGGCCCCAGTGCCATTGAATACAAAGTATACCCGTGCCGTGGGACCGAAGACCTCTTTGAATAGCTCTTCGGCATGTTTGCAATACTCATCGTCGCCGTAAGCCAGCGCATGTTCGACATTGGCGGAAGCGATTGCCTCCATGATTTCGGGACTGATGCCTGAATGATTGTCGCTACCAAATCCGCGTCTCATAAGAAATAATATTTTTTGAATTGAGAATTGAGACCTTTGAATGCGTTAATTCGTTATTTCGTTAATTCGTAAATCGACTAACACATTAACACTTTTTGAATTCGTTAATACGTTATTTCGTTAATTCGTAAATCGACTAACACGTTAACACTTTTTGAATTCGTTAATACGTTATTTCGTTAATTCGTAAATCGACTAACACATTAACACTTTTTGAATGCGTTAATTCGTTATTTCGTTAATTCGTAAATCGACTAACACATTAACACGTTAACACATTAACACGTTCTCAATTATTTGTCCATCGTCAGCAGGAACTCCTCATTGCTGACGGTATGTGCCATGTTCTTCTGGAGGAACTCCATCGCCTCGACAGGGGTCATGTCGGTCAACTGGTTGCGGAGCACCAGGGTACGGCTCAGCAGGTTCTTCGGCACCAGCAGGTCGTCGCGGCGGGTGCTCGAGGCCACGAGGTCGATGGCGGGATAGAGTCGCTTGTTGGCCATCTTGCGGTCGAGCTGCAGCTCCATGTTGCCGGTACCCTTGAATTCCTCAAAGATGACGTCATCCATCTTGCTGCCGGTCTCGGTGAGGGCCGTGGCGATGATGGTCAGCGAGCCGCCGTTTTCGATATTACGGGCGGCACCGAAGAAGCGTTTCGGTTTCTGCAGTGCGTTGGCCTCGACACCGCCGGAGAGCACCTTGCCCGATGCAGGCTGCACGGTGTTGTAGGCTCGTGCCAGACGGGTGATGGAGTCGAGCACAATCACCACATCGTGGCCGCATTCGGTCATGCGTTTGGCTTTCTCCAGCACGATGTTGGCGATGCGCACATGGCGGTCGGCGGGTTCGTCGAAGGTGGATGCTATCACCTCGGCATTGACGCTGCGCTGCATGTCGGTGACCTCCTCGGGACGTTCGTCGATAAGCAGCACCATCAGATATACCTCGGGGTGGTTGTAAGCTATGGCGTTTGCAACCTCTTTCAGCAGGGTGGTCTTACCCGTTTTGGGTTGTGCCACGATGAGGCCGCGCTGACCCTTTCCGATGGGGGTGAACATGTCGATGATGCGGGTGGAGAGGGTCTGCTGGGGATGTCCGGTGAGCTTGAATTTCTCGTCGGGGAAGAGCGGGGTGAGCGACTCGAAGGGGACGCGGTCGCGTATGCGCTCAGGCGAAAGACCGTTGATTTGGTTGATTTTCACCATCACGAAGTACTTGTCGTTCTCCTTGGGCGGACGTATCATGCCGCTCACGGTGTCGCCGTTCTTCAGGCCGAAGTTGTGGACCATGGGTGCGGAGACAAAGATGTCGTCGGGCGAAGCCAGATAGTTGTAGTCCGACGAGCGGAGGAAACCAAATCCGTCGGGGGCAAGTTCCAGCACGCCTTCTGCCTCCACCACGCCTTCGCTCTCGAAGGGGTACACTTTGACAGGCTTTGCCTGCTGTCCGGGAACCACACCGAACTGGGCCAGGAACTCGTCGCTATACGGCTCGGCGCCACGATGGTGTTTCCCCTTGTTCCCTATGCGCATATAGCGCTCTCTATTATTGATAGGAGCAACCGGTGCGGCGGCGTTGTCGGCAGCGGGTTGGGCATTCTCGGTGGCAGGGGGTGCCACGGGGACGGTCAGATCGCTGTCCTCCTGGGCCGAAGCCACGGGACGGGGTGAGAAATGCTGGCGCGGACGGCGGACAACATTCTCTTTCTCCTCCTTGGCGGGAGCGCTCTCCTGGGCCTGGGGCTTTTCGGGCTCGGCAGGCGTGGGAGCGGCGACCTCGGTTGGTGCTGTTTCTGCGGCGGGCTTGGCGGATTCCACATCCTCCTTCACCTTTTTGGGGCGGCCGCGTTTGCGTTTCACCGGCTCCTGTGGGGTGTCGGCAGGGACTTCGTCGGCAGGGGCTACGGGGGCGCTGGCCTCCACGGCGGCAGGCTCGGGGGCAGGCTCCTTCTTCACGGCGGGAGCCGAACTGTCGGTCCGGCGCAGCAGGCGGCCCGACGGCGACACCATCTCGGGGATGGAGGGCACCATCGGCAGCTCGAGGTCGGCTATATTGATGCCCATGCTCTCGTGCTTGAAGGACGACTGAGCGTCCTTGTTCGATATGGAGTTTACCTTGTTGGCATCGGTCTTCTCTTGTGAAGGACGCTGCTTGTGTTTATGCAGCTCGGGGTTGTTCATCGATGACTCTGCCAAAAGCGTGGGCTTGATACGTGCCCTTTTGGGACGGGCTTCAGCCTCTTTGCTATTCTTCTCCTCTTGCTCTTTGGTGATTGCCTTGGGATTCTCCGACTGCAGTGCGATAATCTTATACATCAACTCTTGTGCTTCCAAACGTTTGGCTCGGGGAATGCCCAACTCTTGTGCAATATTGATTAGTTCAATATGCGCCTTGGCTTCTAATTCTGCTTTGCTATACATAAATGTAGCGTTTATGCTTTGAATGATTTTAGAAAAAATTCTATCTTAGTATGAAAAATGGAACGCTCTGATAGTTAACATCTAAAAACATAAAATGTCAGCTCTCTGAACGATATTTGACGATACAAAAATAGACTTTTTTTTTCATTTAGACAAAAAATATTTTGCTAAACAAACGAAAATGCGTAATTTTGCAGAAAATTTTGAATAATTAATCATTCACATAAAACAATAATACAATGAACATTCCTCAGAATTTAAAGTACACCCAGGACGACGAATGGGTAAGAGTAGAAGGCGAATTTGCTTATGTTGGCATCACTGACTATGCCCAGCACGAACTTGGCGACATCGTTTTTGTTGATGTAGACTGCGTTGGCGATACCATCGCCGCCGGTGAGGCTTTCGGCAGCATCGAGGCCGTCAAGACCGTTGCCGACCTCCTCATGCCCGTTGAGGCTGAAGTGGTTGAGTTCAACACCAACCTCGACGACGCTTCCGCTATCAACAGCGACCCCTATGGCGACGGCTGGATCATCAAGATCAAACCCGCCAACATGGCCGACATCGACGCTCTGCTCGACAACATCGCCTACACCGCCAAAATCGGTGCCTAATCCTTTCGGCGTCAATCAACAGCAAGACCGGCATACATCCCTCAGCGGTGTGGCCGGTCTTGTGTTTTGTCCCGTCCGGTGTTAAACAGAGTTAAAATGTGTGAGATTTCGCCCTCTCCCACGTCATTTAGGTGAAATCAAACCCCGCAAAGGGAACCTGTCACATCAATTAATACCACAAACAAATGAAACGCACACGCATCACCCTCGCCGCAACGGCACTGCTTGTCACCACGCTCGCCATTGCCTGCAACAAAACGGGCGACACCTCACGTATCGCCGTGCAGAACATCAGCAACAACGGATGCATCTATCACACCGACCAAGCGTCCTTGGAGGAGAAAGACCAGGACTTCAGCACCGACTCCATCGGCTACAGCTACAGCCATGGCACCCTCAGCATCACACATTACAACCTCTTGCTCAACTGCGCTTTCGAAGCCGGTGGCATCGACGTGGACATCGTCACCGAGGGCAACACCATCACCATAAGCGAATACGAGCACGACGGCCCCATAGCCGACTGCATCTGCTTTACCGACAACTCGTTCCAGATTGCCAACCTGCCCCACGGCACCTATACCTTGGTCTTCCTCAGTTGGTATCCAGAGCCCTACCGCGTCACTATCACCGTATGACCCAGGACGCTGCCGGTACCTCCTCCCCTACCCCTGTGCCGTGTCTTCCCGCGATAAGGCATAGGGCATCACCCGACTGCACGCACGACCCACTTGGGCCGTTCAATCCCGGCTCGATGTTGCCTGCTTATAGTCTTGTTTCCCATTATCATATCGAGTAACGAAGCTATAACGATACTATAACAATGCAGGATTGAACGGCCCCTCTCCGGATTTTGTGAGGGACAAAATCGAAATGCCTTACGGCATGCGGGCGGCGTGGCGTTGACTTCTCCGTTGCACTATCGACACATTGCCACTGGCAATGTGTCTTCACTTTTTTTTTGCCATGTGGCAAAAAAAGTGTATCTTTGCATTTTGAAATGCGGATGCGACGTTTGGTGTTCATACTGCTGTTGTTGCCTATGCTTTGCGTGGCGCAGGACGATGACCCACTGGGCCACCGGGGGGTGCAATATGCCGCCACGGGGACAGATTTCTGGGTCTGTTTTCCCCGCACGATGGCAGGCTTTAGACCAAACTTCTCGCGCCTGTATGTGGTGAGCGAGCGCAGTTGTGTTGTAACGGTAAGGAACGAAGGGATAGATTATACGCGGACGGTCGAAATCCAGGGCCGCAGGATGTGCCACCCCGATACAAATTATATTCAGATTCCTATCCAATATTCAAGAATCGACGACACGGTGCCTTTCGTCTATAATTGGAAATTCAATGTGAATCCCCCGACCGGCACTCGCGACCCTCGGCATGACTATAGGGGAGTACCCGGCGACCATCCCCAGCCCAGGGGGTTCCATGTGACGAGTACCGACACCATTTCGTTGTATGTGGTTGTCGCCTCTGACAATAGGTCGGCTGCAATGGTGCTGCCCACAGAGATGCTGCGCGACGAGTACATCATTCAACCTCCTATCTCCAATCATCGTAACAACAACACGGCAAGTTTTAATTTACCCCTCTTTACAGTCAATGTCTCCTCGTTTGATATTGTGGCGGTGGACGACAGCGTGACGGTGGATGTGGTGCTGAGCGATTGGGATTGGCTGAACCGCCGGCCGGGTGACACGGTGACCTTCATGCTCCGGCGCGGACAGTTGTACCACTTCGGTGCCGGCGAACCACAGGAGAAGTATTATCCGCTGCTGGCTCCGTATTACAGGGAGTCTCCTTTCATGGCGGAATCGCCACTGGCAGTGCCCGTGAATGTGCAGCGACATACCTTTGCCGGAGATACAGTGAGTAGGGATACTTTTGCCGTCGATTTGGCCGGTACCATTGTCAAAGCGCGCGACTGCAAACGTATTGCCGTGTTCGAGAGCAGCGGTATCGGCGGCTCCGGCATCAGGGGGAGAGTGAATTCTTCATTCTTCTTGGAGCAATCGGTTCCCATCTTCTACGCTGGAAAGGAATACCTTGTGCCTTCGAAGAGTAATTGTTATATCAGGATGACGGCGTTGGAAGAGGGTGCTACCGTCACCATCAGCGACCCGTCACATCTTGCCTATGGAACGCGCACACTGTCCATCCCCCCAGGCAAGACCGACTGGTGGGAATGCGTGGATGGCGAAGGCCCTTATTACATCACCTCCGACAACCCTATTCTCTTAAAGTGGGTTGGCAGGGACCTCTGCACTATGACGCCGACCAGATGGTGGCATGGCGGTGATGTGAACAACGCCACTATCAACGATGTGGATGAAAACCATAATTACTACGCTTTGGCCTCCTCGCTTCATCTCTTCACCCGCAACGAATATGTGCAGTCGTTGTGGATGGACGACTATCAGCTTGCCCAGTATTTCCACCCACTCGACGGTACCCCCTACAGCTATGCCTATCTTGACCCTGAAAGCCGGTTCAACACTCAAGGCACACACCATATTCGAAGTGTGGGCAGCCATCCCTTCTTTGCCTTAATGGAGACCGCGGGCAATATCGTTCTGCAACATCTACAGCCGGGTGGAAAATGGCTTACGGTGAACGACATTCCCGCCGATTCGCTGAAGGAGGATTCGATATGGTGCCTGTACGACCCCGTCACCTTCAAGGCTTGGAACGAGCGCCCCTGCGACAGCTTGATTTGGGACTTCGGCGACGGCACCGTGCTGGGTTTCTCCTATGACGACCCCGGTTTCACCCAACCACAAGTGCACACTTGGCAGGACACCGGGAGGTATACCGTCAGAGCTATCTTTAAATATGAGGACGAGGGCTGCATCACCCGCAAGTCCGACACCCTCACGGCCCCGTTATGGTTCCACAACCACTACGACTCGTTGATTGCCGTCCACCTGTGCGAGGGCAGCTATTCCTTCAGAGAGCACGAATTGGAGCACTCCGGCACGTATTATTACACCACTTATTGGACCGAGTCGGGATGCGACACCCTCTGGCAGATAGACCTTGTCACCTGTCCCCACTGCCATTGGGAGTATGACACCGTGGCTCCCGACGACCTGCCGGTGGTCTTCAACGGCATTACTTTCGGCGCCGAGTACCACGACGAGCCTGTATACCTCCATATCGGCGACTCGTGCGACAGCATTATCTACTATACCCTTGTCGTCATCCCTAATTGGGGCGAGAAACCTATCGACAGCATCTGGATTATCGCCCCCAACGTCATCACTCCGGGACAGGAGCCCAATAACCGCTTCTCGCTCCACTGCAGCCCGCATATCTTGAAGGCTGAGGTGACGGTGCTCGACCGACGGGGTGTCCGCATGGCGCAGTTCGACGGCCTGACGGGCAGCTGGGACGGCACCTCCGACGGACGTGCTTGCCCGCAAGGCACCTACGTCTACCATGTCCGCTACATCGACATGGAAGACAAAGGCTGGAAAACCGTCACCGGCACCGTGACGCTGCTACGCTGACCCTTTGTGACCGATATCGGTAACTAACAACGCCCGCAAGGTTGGATGCGGGCGTTGTTTATATGTCCGCCTGTAATTACCACCGGCGGTTCGCCGGGGTTAGTAGGCGCGGGCGAAGATTACGCGGCGGTGGGAGGGTTTGCCGGTGAGGATGCAGCGGCCTTCCTCTTCGGGGGCGTTGTAGGGGATGCAGCGGATGGTGGCCTTGGTGAGCTCTTTGATCTTCTCTTCGGTCTCGGTGGTGCCGTCCCAGTGGCAGAGGAGGAAGCCGCCCTTCTCGATTTCGGTGCAGAAGTCGTCCCAAGTGTCGACGGGACGGGTGTTGGCCTCGCGGAAGTCGGCGGCACGTTTCAGCAGGCTGTGCTGGATGTCGTCCATGAGCTGAACGACGTGGTCGGCGATACCCTCGATGGGCATGGTGATTTTCTCCAGGGTGTCGCGGCGGCAGACCTCGCAAGTGCCGTTCTGCAGGTCGCGGGGGCCGATGGCGAGACGCACGGGCACGCCTTTGAACTCGTATTCGGTGAACTTCCAGCCGGGTTTGTACTCGGTGCGGTTGTCGTATTTGACGGTGAGGCCTTTGGCCTTGAGCGAGTCGATAAGGGGAGCGATGTGGGCGTCGAGCTCAGCCATCTGGTCGTCGGTCTTGCAGATGGGGACGATGGCCACCTGGATGGGCGCCAGCTTGGGAGGCAGGACGAGACCGTTGTCGTCGCTGTGGGTCATGATGAGGGCACCCATCAGTCGTGTGGAGACGCCCCATGAGGTTGCCCAGACGTACTCGAGCTGGTTCTGCTTGTTGAGGAACTGGACGTCGAACGCGTGGGCGAAGTTCTGCCCGAGGAAGTGGGAGGTGCCTGCCTGCAGGGCTTTGCCGTCCTGCATCATGGCCTCTATACAATAAGTGTCGAGGGCACCGGCGAAACGCTCGTTGGGCGACTTGACACCCTTGATGACGGGTACGGCCATCCAGTTCTCGGCGAAGTCGGCGTAGACATCGAGCATGCGGCGTGCCTCCTCTTCGGCCTCCTCGCGGGTGGCGTGGGCGGTGTGGCCTTCCTGCCAGAGGAATTCGGCGGTGCGGAGGAACATGCGGGTGCGCATCTCCCAACGGACGACGTTGGCCCACTGGTTGCAGAGGATGGGGAGGTCGCGGTAGGACTTGATCCAGTTCTTATAAGTGCTCCAGATGATGGTCTCGGAGGTGGGTCGGACGATGAGCTCCTCTTCGAGCTTGGCGGCGGGGTCGACGACGACACCCGAACCGTCGGGGTTGTTCATGAGGCGGTGGTGGGTGACCACGGCGCACTCTTTGGCGAAGCCTTCGACATGCTCGGCTTCACGGCTGAGGAACGACTTGGGGATGAAGAGGGGGAAATAGGCGTTTTGGTGGCCGGTGGCCTTGAACATGTCGTCGAGGGCGCGCTGCATCTTCTCCCAGATGGCGTAGCCGTAGGGTTTGATGACCATGCAGCCGCGGACGGCGGAATTCTCGGCCAGGTCGGCGCGTACCACAAGTTCATTGTACCACTCTGAATAGTTTTCTGTGCGTTTTACGAAATCTTTTGCCATTTTTTGAATGTGTAATTGTGTTAATGTGTTATTGTGTCAGTCCTTGACTAACGAATTAACACATTGACGAAATAACGAATTTTATATATTTTTTCCGTTGTTTTCAAATATTTTGCGTATTTTTGCATCTCGAAAAGGAGTGCCTTTTCGAGTTTGCAAAATTACGAAATTAATATGATATTAATGCATTTCGGAGAAAAAATATTTAGCAGGATGCTGGCGACGGCCCTGTTTGCTGTTGCCCTGACGGGCACGGCAAGGGCGCAGGTGGACTTGCATGTGGACACTTTGGCGTGTCCGATTATCGGTTTTAACACCGGTTTGATTATGCCCTCGTCGCAGTTGTCGTTCGAGACGCTGCCCGACGGGAGCCATGGAAAGAACGCCACCATGTCCAGCCTCTATACACCGCCATACCTCTCGTTCGGCTTAGACGCGTTCTATAAGTTCAAGAGCAACTGGCTGGCAACGCTGGAGGGTGATCTGTGGTTCGGGCTGAGCTCGAACAACCTCCAGCACCGCCTGGAGCGTATGGGCAATGTGTTCACACGCGACAGCATTGTGGTCGGCGAGGGCGGCACCGATGCCAACGTGACTTGCTACAACAGGGGATTGAGCTTCCAGGCGGGAGCAGGAAAGATATTCCCACTGGACCCTGAGCGGAATCCCAATTCCGGCATACTGGCCCGCGTGAGCGCCGGCTACATGTGGCAGCAGACCATATTCATGATGAACAGCGAGCGGGCTCCGCAGCTGACTGACGACTATGCCCTGCTTTATGACCACCAGCGCCACGGCGTGCTGCTGACCGAAGGGATAGGCTACTGGTTTATGAGTGCGCGTTCCGATTTGGCCAATGTCTATGTGGCCTTCGAGGTGTCGCAATGCTGGAACTGGTCCACCAGGCAGTATCAGATAGACCACTATCTGGGGCTCCAGGGCAAGGACAACAACCGTTATTTCGACTTATTGTATTCCATCAAGTTGTGCTGGATGTTCCCGCTCCGCGGCAAGACGGTACACGACTACTATTTTTATTAAAGCAGGCAGAAACCAAGAAAGAGGAGAACAGATATGATGCGATTGCTATATACATTAGGTATACGCTGCTATGCCGCAGGGGTGCGCATAGCGGCCCTTGGCGGCGGCAAGGCCGCCAAGATGGTGGAAGGCTGGAAGCGGACGTTCGGCCGCCTGTCGGTGGCACCGGTGGGCAAGGAGAAGACGGCCTGGTTCCATGCCTCGTCGCTGGGAGAGTTTGAGCAGGCTCGTCCTGTGCTGGAGGGCTTCCGCGAGATGCATCCCGACTATAAGATATGCGTCACCTTCTTCTCGCCTTCGGGCTATGAGGTGCGAAAGGACTACGACAAGGCCGATTTCGTCAGCTATCTGCCCATGGACACTCCCGCCAACGCCGCCCGCTTTGTGAACCTGCTGCACCCCACGGTGGTGTTCTTTGCCAAGTACGATTTCTGGTTCAACTATCTCGAACAGCTACACCGCCGCGAGATTCCCACCTATATCTTCTCCGCCATCTTCCGTCCCAACCAGTATTTCTTCAAGTGGTATGGCGTGTGGTTTTTGAAACATCTGCAGCGCAGTTTCACCCACCTCTTTGTCCAGAACGACGAGTCGGTGGCATTGCTGCAGGCGCACGGTGTGCCGCAGGTGACCAAGGCTGGCGACACCCGCTTCGACAGGGTGAACGCCATCGCCCAAGGCGCGAAACACTTCCCCGAGATAGAGGCATTCCTGTCGCGACATAGCGGGAACAAGGTTTTGTTGGCCGGCAGCTCATGGGAGCCCGACGAGGACAATCTCAAGCACTATTTCGACCATGCCGGCGACAAGCTCACCCTTGTCATTGCCCCCCATGTCATATCCGACAGCCATCTGGAACATATCGAATCGCTGTTTGCCGAGTATGGCTGCACGCGCTATTCCAAGATAGGGGAAGCCGACAGCGACTCGCGTATACTGGTGATAGACAACATCGGGATGCTGTCGTCGCTCTATCAATATGCCGATGTGGCCTACATTGGAGGCGGTTTCGGCAAAGGCATTCACAATATCCTCGAGGCTGTCACCTTCGGCAAGCCTGTGGTTTTCGGTCCCAACTACCATAAATTCAAAGAGGCCCGAGATGTGATTGCCAGCGGCGGAGGGTTCAGCTACGTGAGCTATGTGCAGCTGCAGCACCATCTGGACACCCTTTTCAACGACCCGGTGGCGTACGATACCGCCTCGAAGGTGTGCAGGCAATATCTTGACGACAATCTGGGCTCCACACAACTCATCCTTGCCCAGGTGAACGAAGACCTGAAGAAATATGTATCAACCTAATCCCTTCATGCCGTGAGAAAGATACTGTCCATATTAAGTCTACTGCCCCTGGCACTGGCCATGGGGTCGTGCAGTGTGGACAAGCATCTCCAACCTGGTCAGAAAGTCCTGTACCGCAACGAGGTGAACGTGGTGATGGCCGACAGCAGCAAGGTGACGTCCGAAGTGTCGGAAGCGTTGTCGAATGTCCGTCAGTTCTATTACCAGACCCCTAACAAGCGTTTCCTTTTCATGCCTCTGCGCATGCGGCTTTACTGCTCCACCAACCCCGACGACTCGAGCGGGTGGAGCAACTTCTGGCGCAGTCAAGGTGAAGCCCCCGTGGTGTACGACCCCTTGGCCGCACAACGCACGGCGGCGCAGATCGCCACCTTGCTCAAGACCAAAGGGTGCTTCAACTCCACCGTCACTGTCGACACCGTGAGCCACGGCACCAACTCGGTGGTGGCACGGTATAACATTACGGCCACCCACCGCCGCCGGATGGACGAGGTCACCTTTGGCAGCCGTCAACCCGACATCGATTCGTTACTGCAGAAGTGGAAAGGCGAATCGCTGCTGAAGGAGGGCGGCTACTACGACCAGCAGAAGATGACCCAGGAGCAAACCCGCATAGCTACGCTGTTGCAGGATTCGGGCTACTATTTCGCCAGCCCCGATCTGGTGCGGTTCTATGTCGACACCACCTTGGACAATCAGTTTATGAGCATCGCCGTCAGGGTGCGGATGCCACAGCGCCAGGAGGGCGACTCGGTGAAGTCCATCCCGCTGAGGCGGTACTATCTCGATGAGATATTCATCTATCCCAATGTCTCCACCTCGTTAAACAGCTCGCGTCGCCAGTTCGACACGCTCATCTACCCCTACCAATGGTACGATACCAATGTGACCAACTATCGTTTCATATACGACAAAGTGATAACCCCGTCGCCAAGGACCATCTGCCGCACCATACTGCTCCGCAGCGGGCAGCTCTACCGGCCAAGGTACACCTCCATCACCTCCAATGCCCTCTTCGGCCTGCATAATTTTAAATATGTAGACATCGGCTACGAGGAGTCGCCACGCAGCACGGACAGCCGCGCGTTGCTTAACACCCGAATCCGGTTGCTCAACAGTCCGCGCCACCGGCTTTCGCTCTCCTTCGAGTTGACCAACGCCTCCGGAGTTAGCAAGACAGGCGGGGATTTCCTCACCTCGGGCAACCTGGGATTGGGCACGTCGCTCACCTATAAGAACAACAACCTGTTTGGCGGAGCCGAGGCGTTCAATATCGAGGGCAGTCTGCTTTTCGACTTCCCGAAGAATGTGTTCGGCAGCAAGACCAACGATTTCTATTCCACCTTCTCCTCCTTCGAGAATAATATAAGCGCCACCCTCGATCTCCCCTCCTTCCTGTTGCCCTTCGTGAACCGCCTGACCGGCCAATACAATCGTCCCCATACCCTTATAGGACTGAGCGCAGGCTATATATTCCGCAATGCCGCCGTGCCGGACTATGATGGCAACCGGGTGGATGTGGCCCTTGAACGCATCCTCTTCAACACCTCGTTCGGCTATTCGTGGAACCATCGCCGGTATCACCACCACAAACTGACCCCCTTCAACCTTACCTATACACACATGGTCTCGGGCGAGGAGTATTACGACTACCTCTACCTCATCACTTCCGACTGGGTGAGGATCCTTTTCCAGTCCCACAACTATGTTCTCCTCAACACCCGGTATGAGTACACCTACACCAACCAGCGTATCGGCTCGCGCCGCAATTTCGATTATCTCAACTTCTCCGTCGAGACGGCGGGCAACCTGCTCAACGGCATAAACCGTCTCTTTAGTGCCAACCACGAGACCGACAGCCATTATTACCAGTATTTCCGTTTCGAGGGAGAGTACAAGCGGTACATCTATTGGAGCGACCAGAACACACTCGTGCTCCGCGCTCTGTTGGGTGCCGGCATCCCCTACGGCAACTCCAATACCCTCCCTTATGAGAAGATGTTCGTCGGTGGCGGCCCCACCACAATGAGGGGATGGCCCCTGCGCTATCTCGGAGGCTACGGAATGAACTTCGTTTCCGACTACCCCTTGGGTGTGGGCGAAATCATGCTCGTGACCAATGTCGAGCAGCGATTCCCTATTATCAGCATCTTCGAAGGCGCAGTCTTCACCGACATCGGCAATGTCTGGAGCTATTACGACTGGGACATGGGCGTTGTCTCGTTCAAGCCCAAAAACATATTGAAGACCATCGCACTCGATGCCGGCTTCGGCCTCAGGGCCAATGTCTCCATCGCCACCATCCGTCTCGATGTTGCACTTCCGCTTTTCGACCCCTCCTACCCACTGGGCGAGCAATGGATAGGCAACCACTGGAAGTGGAGCAAAATAGCCTTAAACTTTGGAATCAACTATCCGTTCTAAAACAATATAGCCATGTTCGACAAAATCAGAGAAATATTCGATACAGAGCAGTTTACGCGTGAACCTCGTCAGCTCTACGACCCCATCGAGTACACCCTCCGTCTCGGAGGCAAACGTATACGCCCCTACCTGCTGATGTCTGCCAACAGGATGTTCGGCGGCACCGACGAGCAGGTGCGCAGTGCCGCCATCGGCATAGAGATGTTCCACAACTTCACCCTCCTCCACGACGACCTGATGGACAAATCGCCCATCCGTCGCGGCAAGCCCACCGTTTACTGCAAGTGGGACGAGAACACAGCCATCCTCTCCGGCGACACCATGTTCGCCCTAGCATGGCAGTATTTCCTCGCCCAGCCCTCCCCTCGCCTGCACGAGATACTCACCTGCTTCAACCAAACGGCCATCGAAGTGTGCGAAGGCCAGCAGTATGACATGAACTTTGAGCGGACCGACCACGTCGCCATCGACGACTACATGATGATGATACGTCTCAAGACCGCCGTGCTACTGGCAGGAGCCCTCAAAATAGGCGCCCTATATGCCGGAGCTCCGCAGTCCGACACCGAGCATCTCTATCAGTTCGGCATCCATCTGGGGCTGGCCTTCCAGCTCCAGGACGACCTCCTCGACAGCTATGGCGATGTGACCGTCTTCGGCAAACAGACCGGACAGGACATCCGCGACAACAAGAAAACCTACCTCATCATCAAAGCGCTGCAAACAGCCCCGTCCGACCTCCGCGACGAGCTTGCCGCCCTCTTCTCCTCCACCCCCGCCGACAGCGACGCCAAAGTGGCCCGGGTACGCCAAATCTACGACCAAATCGACATCCCCGCCCAAGTCAACGAGGCCATCCGTCAGGAATTCCTCCAAGCGCAGTCGCACCTCGATTCCGTCAGGGTCGAACAGGACAAAAAGGCACCCTTGGCCAACCTTCTTGCGAGCCTCTCCGACCGGAAAAAATAAAAAAAAGTAAAATTAAATCTGTTATATCGGAAAAATGGTGTATATTTGCAGAAATATTGAACAAATGTGATTTTAAAATAACTAATTAATAATTAACTCATTAAATTAAATCATGAAAAAAGTAATTGCTTTGATGTCAATCATTGGCTTATTGACATTCACCAATCTCAATGGTGTCATGGCTCAGGACAATGCTGCCCAGGCCGATCAGCCCGCAACCGAACAAATCGACCAGCAAGCAGCTGACAGCGCCGTTGCTGAAGCTCCTGTTGCCGAGGAACCCGAAACCGTAGCAGCCCCCGAGGAAGAGACCAAGTCCTTCCACCAGATGCTGAAAGAAAAGTACATCCAGGGTGGTGCAGGCTGGATGACCCCCGTGCTCCTCTGCCTCATCTTCGGTATGGCTCTTGTCATCGAGCGTATCCTCTATCTGAACATGGCCAACACCAATGTCCAGAAGCTGCTCGAGGGTATCGAAGGCTATGTGCAGAAAGGCGACTACAAAGGCGCTAAAGACCTCTGCCGCGACACCCGTGGCCCCGTGGCCTCCATCTTCTATCAAGGCCTTGACCGTATTGACGAAGGTCTTGACAACGTCGAAAAGGCTGTCACCTCCTATGGTGGTGTACAGATGGCTCGTCTCGAGAACAACATGACCTGGATTGGCCTGTTCATCGCTCTGGCTCCCTCCTTCGGATTCCTCGGAACCGTCGTAGGTATGGTCCAGGCATTCGATGACATTGAGGTCGCCGGTGATATCAGCCCCACTGTTGTGGCTGGCGGTATGAAAGTGGCTCTGTTGACCACCATCTTCGGTCTTATCGTCGCTATCA
>JAEEGI010001891.1_pt1 | contig 51883 bp, 40 predicted proteins | sample 8958751 | NCBI WGS metagenome assembly JAEEGI01 (sample SAMN16246545, study PRJNA631951) | gut metagenome | biome: gut microbiome; feature: rumen; material: KS-attached | host: Bos | place: Iran: Karaj | collected 2018-10
GGGCCTAACCGGCGACTACCACACCCCAAGCGTCCGCACCTACACCCGCGACACCCTGCCTGGCAACCGTCGCGACACGCTGCAGAGCTACAACAAGTATTACCGCCATGAGGGGTATGGGAGCTACTTCACCCTCAAGCGCAACTTTGGCAACTTCGCCGCCAAAGTGGGATTGAGGCTGGAACAAAGCATCGGCACTGCCACCTATACAGGCTATACAACCGAGGTGTCGCGCGAGAACTACCTCATTCCCTCACCCTCCGTCCACCTCTCCTATCGTACACCCTCGATGCATAACTTCACACTCAGCTACACCCTCCGCACCTCCACGCCTTCCGCCACCGACCTCACACGCTTCATCGTTTTCAGCAACGAGAGCTACGAGATCGGCAACCCCGACCTGCTTCCCAGCCACACCCACAACCTCGAAGGCGGCTGGAACAAGTACTTCGAGGGCTTTGGCTCCGTCGGGGTAGACCTCTACTACAAGGCAAACACCGACGGGCAGGGAACCCTCGTCGATGTGGCTTATCACCCCGTTTATGGACGCGAAGTCTCTTTCAGCCAGCCGTTCAACATCGGCAGCAGCCATACGGCAGGTGCCGACCTCAATCTCACCTATCGCCCCACGGCCATGTTCAACCTGCGTCTCTCAGCTCGCGCCGTACACATGGGCTACCACAGCCAGTTCCGCCCTGGCGAGTGGGTTGACGACAACCTTTGGGCTGGCAACCTGCGCCTCAATGTATGGGGTAAACTATGGAATGTTTTGCAAGTGTTCGGCAACGTTAACTACACCACCCGGCAAATCGCCTTCCTCAGCAGCTACGACCCCTTCTTCACCACCGACCTCGGCGTGAGCGCCGACTTGCTCGACCGTCACCTGTCGCTCTACCTCAATGTGAAGGATGTCTTCAACACCTACTCGCGTTCCACGGCCAACACCAATCCTTACATCGCCAGCGGCTCCACTACCCGCTACAGCTCGCGCTACATCTCCTTCGGCGTCACCGTTCGCCTGGGCAAGATGGAACTCGAGAGCAAGGCGAGGGGGAGAGTTGAGAATTGAGAATTGAGAGTTGAGAATTGAGAGTTGAGAATTGAGAAAGTGACTCCACCTGTCACGCATGGTCTCCACGTATCTCTCGTATCACAAGTATTATCAATACGTGTAATACGTGTGATACGTGGAGATTGTAATTAATAAGTTTAGGAATTAACGAATTCAAAAGATTGTTTTTTTTTCTTTTTGGTTTGAAAAAATGTGCTATCTTTGCAGTGTGAAACAATTTTATTATTAACAATTTTTTAAAGCCGAAGAGTCTGATGGCCAATAACAAGACACGTTTTATCAATGTTCAAAAAAATCTTCTTTGCCGCTGCTTTGATGATGAGCACGGTCTGTTTCGCCCAGTTTGCGTCAGTGAATGCCCCGAAGGCTGACGCCAAGGCCATGTGGTCGCACATCGGCCAACCGTTTGTGGCCACCACTCTCGACGGCGACACTATCGATCTGCAGGCCTGGATTGACTCCGGCTACTGTGTGGTGATTGATTACTCTTGCTGCTGGTGCGGTCCCTGCTGGAACCTCCACCGGGCCGGCATCCTCGAGGGCTACCACCATCGTTTCGGCCGTGAGGGTACCAACGAGCTCCGCGTCCTCTGGATTGAGGTTGAGGAGACGAACACCACCGACCAGATTTACGGCCGCTCGGGCGGCAGCGGCCGCTCGGGTACCACCCAGGGCGACTGGACGATGGGCGGCACGTTCCCGATTCCTATCATCGACGACGCTTCGACGCTTGCCACCTGCCAGTCGATTTATACCTATACAGTCCCCTTTGTGGCCTATATCGAGGGCTACACGGGCCGTTGCCGCGCCATCTATGGCGAGGATGACGGTATCTCGGATTTCGACACGGCTGTGTGCAACGCCCACATGGCTGAGATGCTCGCCAACCGCGTCCGCCCCGGCTCCGCTCCCCAAGTGGAGATTTCCGGCCGCACCAACGCTGTGAAGGGTATTCCCCTCACGTATAACGCTTCTATCGGCAGCATCGAGCCTTACAACAACGTCCATTGGACCATCGAGGGCGCCAACGTGGAGCAAGCCGACGGCGAGATGATCAACATCACCTTCACCTCTACTGGCAGCAAGACCCTCTCCGTGACCGCGACCAACCCCAACGGCACCGCTACCGCCACTTACGTGGTGAATGTGACCGACTACAACTTCGGCCCGACGATGACTTATTTCAGCGGCCAGGTGGAGAATGCCATCGGTACCCAGAACACCATCACCTGGGGCGTCAAGTTCCCCGACACCGTGATGGTGGGCAGAAACTTCCTCAAGAGTGTGGAGATTTTCTCTAACTACAACGACGAGATCACCCTCACCGTGTACCAGGGCGGCGAGAATGCACCCGGCAACCAGATCTACACCCGCACCACCCATGTCAATGAATCGACATGGAACACGATTAACATCAGCGGAGCCGTGGCACTCGACCAGCACCAGCCCCTCTGGATTACTTTCACCAGCTCGAAGCCGTACCCCATGGTCTACGGTCCTTACAATGGCGACCCGAACAGCTGCTTGGTCTATCTCAACAACACCTGGATGAACATCATCGACGCCAGCGGCGGAAGCTATGAGGGTTCGTGGGCCATCAAGGCCACCACCGCCGACCAGGGCAATGCCGGCATCAGCACGCTGGAGAGCACTCCCGTGGCCGTCTATCCCAACCCTGCCACCGACAAGGTGACGGTGCTGGCCGACAACATCAGCCGTGTCGAGGTGCTCGACATCTCCGGCCGTGTGATTGCCACCACCACCGAACATGAGGTGAACATCGCCGACCTCGAGAGCGGTGTCTACTTCTTCCGCGTCATCACCCCCCAGGGCACCTACAGCCAGCGCGTGGTGAAGAAATAACAAGGAAAGTACGTTTCATTCAATTCACCCGAACGGGGGACGGCAACATGCCGCCCTCCGTTCTCTTTTTTGTTGACACATACCGAGAGGGGCCGTTCAATCCTGCATCGTAATAGTATCGTTATAGCATCGTTACTCGATATGACAACGGATAACAAGCCGCGAAGCAGGCAACATCGAGCCGGGATTGAACGACCCAAGTGCCGTCCGCTGAGACTTCCCGGCTCTGCGGTGGGGGCAGGGGAAACCTAATGGCCGATTGGATATTAATTGTGAATTGAGAACTTTAAATGCGTTAATTCGTTATTTCGTTATTTCGTAAATCGACTAACACAATAACACGTTAACACGTTAACACATTCTTTTCAATTCTCAATTCTCAATTCTCAAATCTCAATTCCACGCAGTGGCATGGGGGTGACATTTTGTCAGTGTCTGTCGGGGTGGTATTGTTTTTGATGAGGGGGTATGAGGTAATTGAGTATTAACAATCAAACAATCAAATAATATGACCTTAGACAAATTCACAATCAAAGCACAGGAGGCCGTTCAAAAGGCACAGGAGATAGCCACCGCCCGTCAGCATCAGGCCATCGAGACCGGACATCTGATGAAGGGGGTGCTGAGTGTGGATGAGAACGTGACTCCGTTCCTGCTGAAGAAGCTGGAGGTGAACATCCCGAGGCTGTCGCAGCAGATTGACGCGCTGGTGGACCGTCTGCCGAGGGTCAGCGGCGGGAGCCAGTATCTGAGTTCCGACGCGAACCAGGCATTGGTGAAGGCCACGCAGCTGGCCACGGAGATGGGCGACGACTTTGTCTCCATCGAGCATCTGTTGCTGGGTCTAGTGTCGGGTCGCGACGAGGTGTCGCGCCTGATGAAGGACGCCGGCGTGAGCGAGAAGGGGCTGCGCACCGCCATAGCCGACCTGCGCAAGGGCAGCAAGGTGGGCAGCCAGAGCGCCGAGGAGACTTACAACGCCCTGAACAAGTATGCCAAGAACCTGAACCAACTGGCGCAGGCTGGCAAGCTGGACCCCGTGATAGGACGTGACGAGGAGATACGCCGCGTGCTGCAAATCCTCAGCCGTAGGACCAAGAACAACCCCATCCTCATCGGTGAGCCCGGTGTGGGCAAAACGGCCATAGCCGAGGGCTTGGCGCACCGCATTGTGAGCGGCGACGTGCCCGAGAACCTGAAGAGCAAGACCATCTACAGTCTGGACATGGGCGCACTGATTGCTGGCGCCAAGTATAAAGGCGAGTTCGAGGAGAGGCTGAAGAGCGTTATCCGCGAGATCAACGAGGCTGACGGCGAGATTATCCTCTTCATCGACGAGATCCACACGTTGGTGGGTGCCGGCGGTGGCGAGGGGGCCATGGATGCAGCCAATATCCTGAAGCCCGCCCTTGCACGCGGCGAACTGAGGGCTATCGGCGCCACCACCCTGGCCGAGTATCAGAAGTACTTCGAAAAGGACAAGGCACTGGAACGCCGTTTCCAGAGTGTGCTGATCGACGAGCCGGATGTGAACGACACCATCAGCATTCTGCGTGGACTGAAGGAGCGTTACGAGGTTCACCACAAGGTGCGTATCAAGGACGAGGCCATCATCGCCGCCGCCGAATTGAGCCACCGTTATATCAGCGACCGTTTCCTGCCGGACAAGGCTATCGACTTGATCGACGAGGCCGCCGCCAAACTGCGTCTGGAGATTGACTCGGTGCCCGAGGAGCTGGACGAGATTGAGCGCCGTATCCGCCAGCTGGAAATCGAACGCGAGGCCATCAAGCGCGAGAACGACACCGACAAGCTGGCCCAGCTGGGCAAGGAAATTGCCGACCTCAGCGAGCAACGGAACCAGATGAAGGCCCGTTGGCAGAGCGAGAAGACCATCGTGGAGAGCATCCAGTCGGAGGTGAAGAACATCGAGAGCTATAAGTTCGAGGCCGAACAGGCTGAGCGTTCGGGCGACTATGGCCGTGTGGCCGAGTTGCGCTACGGACGCATCAAGGAGGCCGAGAAGCACGTGGCCGACCTGAAGCAGCAGCTGAAGGAGATGCAGGCCGACAATGCGATGATTAACGAGGAGGTGGACTCGGAACAGATAGCCGAGGTGGTGTCGAAGTGGACGGGCATCCCCGTGACGAGGATGCTGCAGAGCGAGCGCGAGCGGCTGCTCCACCTGGAGGACGAGCTGCACAAGCGTGTGGTGGGTCAGGACGAGGCCATCAGCACTATCGCCAACGCCATACGCCGTAGCCGTACGGGACTGAGCGACGGCCGCCGCCCGATAGGCTCCTTCCTCTTCCTCGGTACCACGGGCGTGGGCAAGACCGAGTTGGCACGAGCCCTTGCCGAGGTGATGTTCGACGATGAGGACATGATGGTGCGTATCGATATGAGCGAGTACCAGGAGCGGCACAGCGTGTCGCGTCTCATCGGAGCGCCCCCGGGATATGTGGGCTACGACGAGAGCGGCCAGCTGACCGAGGCTGTGCGCCGCAAGCCGTATAGCATCGTCCTCTTCGACGAGATCGAGAAGGCGCACCCCGACGTGTTCAACACCTTGCTCCAGGTGTTGGAGGACGGACGACTGACCGACAACAAGGGTCGTACCGCCGACTTCAAGAACACGGTGATTATCATGACCTCGAACATGGGTAGCGACGTCATCCGCCAGCGGCTGGAGGGCAGCTCGATGAGCGACTACGAGCTGGAGGAGACCAAGCGTGCGGTGCTTGAACTGCTGAAACAGCAGGTGCGTCCTGAGTTTCTGAACCGTATCGACGAGATAGTGATGTTCCGTCCGCTGACGCAGAGCCAGATTCGCGAGGTGGTGAAGATACAGTTGAACAACGCTGCCAAGATGTTGGAGAAGAACGAGATTCTCATCTCCGCCACCGACGAGGCCATCGACCATTTGGCACGCATAGGCTACGACCCGGCCATGGGTGCCCGTCCGGTGAAGCGTGTCATCCAGCGCGAGATACTGAACGAGCTGTCGCGCCAGATTCTCGAGGAGAAAATCAAGACCAACGACACCATTATCATCGATGTGATCGACGACCAGTTCGTCTTCTACAACCCCCAGCAGAAGTAACACCCTTCTGCGGGATAAAGAGAGCGGGAGCTTCATCCGAAGCGCCCGCTCTTTCTTTTTTTTGTCCGGCTGCAGCGGTGGTGGGGTCTTATTGCCTGCGGCCCCCTTTGTAGAAATGCTTGCTCCAGTATTTGTCGTCGAGACGGCTGATGATGACGCCGCGCGAGGTGGAGGAGTGGACAAAGAGACCGTCCTTGAGGTAGATGCCTACATGCGACACACGTCCCTTGCTGTTGGTGAAGAAGACGATGTCGCCTTCGCGCAGTTCGCTTTTTGAGATGAGCGTGACGTCCTCCTGCATATCGTTGGCCACACGGTGCAGGTTGATGTTGTACACTTTGCGGTAGATGTGGCCTACAAAGCCGGAGCAGTCGACCCCGTTTTTGTCGGTCCCGCCATAGCGGTAGGGGGTGCCCATCCAGGTCTGGATGGCGTTGTAGAGTTCCTCGTTGTCGTCGGGGCCGCGCTCGATGCCGAGGGCGTTGACGTTGCCTGAGCGTCGTGCCTCGTCGGAGACCGTTGGGACGTAGGGTACCTCCTTCACATATTCGTCCACGTAGAGCTCGCCCAGCGAGTAGTCCTCCTCCTCCAGGTCACGGCTGAGGAAACGTTTAACACTCTCGCACGAGGCGAACATCAGTATGGCGGCAAGGCAGATCAGCGGTAGGGAGAGGCGGCGCATGGCAGTGGTCATTCTTTGACGATAAAGATGTCTTCATTCTGGCGCTTCATGTAGTAGTGTTCGCGCCCGTAGGTTTCGATGGCTTCGGGATTGTCGATAAGCGAGACGGCAGCGATGCTGTCCTGCTCGATGCCCTTTTCGATGAGCTTGGCCTCCTTCTTCAGCTCGGACACTTCGCGCTGCAGACGGTGGGTCACCAGGACATTGTTCTCGCCCAGAAAGATGTAGAAGAGCAGAAAGATAAGCGTGGCGGCAACGTATTTGTTGCGTATGATGCGCCAGATGAGCAACAATGTCTTTTTCATGGTCGAGGGGGGTGTATTAAGGTGGACGGTGGGTGACCGAAGCGGTTATTTCACTCTGAGCCGTTGGCCATAGCGGATGCGGTCGGAGCGGAGGTTGTTGAGCTTCTTGATATTGTGTACCGTGGTGCCGTGTTTGGCGGCAATGGAGGTGAGGTTTTCCCCTCGGCGTACTTTGTGGTAGACGTTGCCGCTCTTGCGGTGCGACGAGGAGCTCTGTTTCTTGGCCACGGGACGGGGTTCGGCAGGTGCCACGACGACAGGTGCCGCCGAGAGAGAGTCCTCGCTGTCGCGGAAGATTTCCTCGGCATGCTGGATGAGGTCGTTCATCTTGTTGGTGGGGATGCAGAGGGGATAGGAACCGTTTTGGCCCGGGATATAGTCGGCACGGTACTGGGGGTTGAGGCCGCGCAGCTCATCGATGTCGATACCTATATATTTGCTGACATTGGCAAAGGTCATGTTGCGCTCAACCATCACGGTGTCGGTGCGGAGGGGGATAGTGACGCGCTTGGGGTGCAGGCCGTGTTCGGGATAGAAGTTCATGATGTAGGCGGCGGCAATGAAGGCAGGCACATAGCCGCGGGTTTCGCGGGGGAGATAGGGGTAAATCTGCCAGAAGTTCTGCTTCCCGCCGCTGCGGGCGATGGCCTTGTTCACGTTGCCGGGTCCGCAGTTGTAGGCGGCAATGGCCAGGTGCCAGTCGCCGAAGACATTGTGGAGGTCGTGGAGGTAGTGCGCTGCAGCGTCCGACGATTTGTAGGCATCGCGGCGTTCGTCGATGATGGAGTTCACCTCAAGGCCGTAGTTCTTGCCGGTGGTATACATAAACTGCCACAGGCCGGCGGCACCAACACGTGAGGTGGCCTGGGGGTTCATGGCGGATTCGACAATGGTGAGGTATTTCAGCTCCTCGGGTACGTCGTAGCGCGCCAGCGATTCCTCGAAAAGCGAGTTGTAGTACTCCGACAGGGTGAGCATCACGTCCAGACGGTTGCGCATGCGGTTAAGGTACATGCGGATGTGGGCGCGCACCTCCTGGTTAAAGGTCATGGGGATGACGGTGTGCATGGAGGCAAGACGCTTTGCGATGACGGAGTCGGGTATCTGGTCGAAGGCATAGTCGGTATTGATGTTGGCGTGGTGGCGCCGTGATGTGGAAGAATATTTGCTTATCACATAGCTGTTAAGCAGGCTGTCGTAGTTGGTGACAAACTGGTCGGCCATGTCGAGGGCTTCTTGGTTGACATGGTGGTTCTGCGCATTCACTACCGGTGCGGCAAGCAGCAGGATGACGATGGTATATAACAGTCGTTTCATTGGGTTTGATGAAATAGTCCTAACATGTTTGGTGCTGTGCCCCGACGAAAGGCCGGAATGAGGGCGTTGTTTCTCCAAAAGCATATCGAAAGGGCAGTTAGCACAATATTTTTTTCTAATTAATAAACTGCAAAATTACACATATTTTCTTTCATGGCAAAATTTAATAAGAGGTTTTTTCGAACAGATGCATGTCAGAAAAAAAAAATCCACCTACAACCTGTTGATGGAACAAATATTAACTGCGTCGGCGCGTGTGGAAAAAAATATTTTTTCATGAGGATGGGGCATGATACGATTTTTTTGTGTACTTTTGCATCATCATTAAACCGAAAAAAAGTATTTTATCATTATGGAAATCACTATCACAGAAGAAAATTTCGACGAAGTGTTGAAGAACAACGCCGTAGTAATGGTTGATTTTGGCGCCACATGGTGCGGACCCTGCAAAGCCCTTGCCCCCGTGGTCGAGGAGATAGCAAACGACTATGAAGGACGCGCCGCCGTGGGCAAGGCCGATGTGGACCAGTGCCCCAGTGTCACTGCACGTTTCCGTATCCGCAACGTGCCCACAGTCCTCTTTTTCAAAAACGGTGAGTTGAAGGACAAGAGCGTGGGAGCCGTGCAGAAGAAAACGCTCACCGATAAGATCGACAGCCTGCTCTAACCGCATTGTTTGAGGATTTAGAGAGATACAAGTCGCTGGATTTCTATGCACGCCAGACGGTGGAGGGATTCATCGCCGGTTTGCATAGAAGTCCTTTTCATGGTTTCTCTGTCGAGTTTGCCGAGCATAGGCAGTACTCGCAGGGCGAGTCGACACGCAACATCGACTGGAAGCTCTACGGCCGTACCGACAAGCTGTTTGTAAAACGCTATGAGGAGGAGACGAATCTGCGTTGCCAGCTGGTGGTCGACCATAGCAGCTCCATGCTCCTGCCCACCGAGGGGCAGGGCGACTTGCGCCATCCCAACAAGCTGACCTTTGCCTGTTATGCTGCCGCCGTGCTCACCGAGCTGCTGGTAAGGCAGCGCGACGCTTTCGGGCTGTCGCTGCTGAGCGAGGGTATCGACCTGCAGACCGACTGCCGCAGCAGCCGTGCTTTCCAGCAGTACGTGCTGCAAATACTCGAATCGGAACTGAGGTGCAAACCCTCCATGCGCGAGAAGGACACCACGAAGACCGGTTTGAACAGAGGAACACAAATCACAGAAGCCTTGCACCTTACCGCCGAACGGCTCCACCGCCGCTCCATGGTGGTGATATTCACCGACGCGTTGGTAAAACCCTCCGACCGCGACCCCTTGATGGATGCCCTCCGCCACCTGCGCCATTGCAAGCACGAGGTGCTGCTGTTCCACACGCTCCATCATGCGCAGGAGATTGAGTTCGATTTCGACAACCGCCCCACAGAATTTATCGACCTGGAAACCGGCAGGCATCTCAAAGTCCAGCCCGGCGAAGTGATGGAAAAGTATCACGAAAATATGCTCCTGGCGACTGCGGACATAAAACGCCACGCCATCCAATACCATATTGACTACCAACCAGTAGATGTGGGACTGGGTGTAGAGCAAGTGCTGCTCCCCTATCTGTTGAAAAGGAGCCGACACCAGTAATCAAAAGTTTTTTTTGTTAAATGTTAGCCACAAAATGCAAGAATCAAAATTTTTTTTATATCTTTGCAAACTGAAGTGGCTAGGTTTTGCCATGTGATAGAGTATTGAAATCATTATATAGAATAATATATCAAACCTATGAGTACAAAGAAATATACCTTAGTAATCAACCCCGGCGCCACGTCAACAAAGGCCGCAATCTATGAGGGGGAGACAGAAGTGTTTACCGAGAATTTGTCACACCCCATCGAGGAAATACAGAAGTTCCACGAGGTGGCTGACCAGTTCGACTACCGCAAGGGTGCCATCCTCGATATGCTGAAACGCCACGGCGTGGGCACCGACGAGATTGCCGTAGTCATGGGCCGCGGCGGTTTGACCCGCCCGTGCGAAAGCGGCGTCTATCGCGTCAACGACCTCATGAAACAGGAGTGCCACGACGGTATCCAGGGCAAGCATGCCTGCAACCTGGGCGCACTGATCAGCGACTCCATCGCCACCGAAATCGGTCTGCCTTGTGCTTACATCGCCGACCCCGGCATCGTCGACGAGCGTCCCGAGTATGCCAAGATTACGGGTCACCCCATTTTCGACCTCGACCCGCACCGTGAAGGTGTCATCTGGCACTGCCTCAACCAGAAAATGACGGCTAAACTCTACGCCCGCGAGCTGGGCAAGCACTACGAGGACCTCAACCTCATCATCGCCCACATGGGTGGCGGCGTGAGCGTGGGCATCCACCAGCATGGCCGCTGCGTGGAGGTGAACCGCGCTCTGTGCGGATTGGGCGCTTTCTCGCCCACCCGTTGCGGAAGCATCAACGCCAGCAAACTTATCGAAGTGGCCTGCAGCGGAAAATACACCGAGGCGCAGCTGAAGAAGATCGTCACCGCAGAAGGTGGCTTTGTGGCATACCTGGGCACCAACGACGCTTACGAAGTGGAGAAGAAAGCCCTGGCCGGCGACAAGAAGTGCCAGCTTCTGGTCGACGCTTTCTGCTATCAGGTGTCGCTGGAAATCAGCCGTCTGGCCGCTGTGGTCAGCGGCAAGGTGGATGCCATCCTGCTCACTGGCGGTATCGCTTACAGCAAACCCTGGATGCAGATGATTACAGACCGCGTGAGCTGGATAGCCCCCGTCAAAGTCTACAAGGGCGAGAACGAGATGCTGGCCCTGGCCATTTGCGGCAAGGAAATCCTTGACGGTGTTGCCCCCAAGGAGTACAAATAAAACAATCCTGAGACCCTCAGGCATCAACAACATTAATGTCAGCCGAGTCGTTTCCGGTTGGCATTAATGTTGATTGTGCAAAATAGACATTTATCAATACCAATAATCCATACAACAATGAAGAAAGTAATGATTCTTTTGGCCGCCTTGGCCGTGGGTGCCATGGCAACAGCCCAAGAGGTGACAATCAAACGCGGCAAAGCTACCATGAGCGAAGCCGATTATCACATGCTGAAACAGAAAGCCGACGCCTACGAGGCAACAAAGAAAGCACTCGACGAGACACTGGCCAGTTACCAGAAACAGCAGCAGATGAACGATATGTACCGTCCCGTCGAGCTGAAGACCTTCAACGACTCCGCCTCCTACGCCATCGGAAAGGACATCTACCAGAACTGGATGCAGCAGAACCTCGGCATCAACGGCGAGGCTGCCGGACAGTCGATGATTGACTGCTACAAAGGGCAGAACCGTTGGGACGAAGCCACGATGCGCCCCCTGTTGAACCGTTTCCAGGAGGCGTTTGAGAAACGTCAGCGCGAAGAACAGGAACGCATGATGGCCGGAAAGGACGACAACATCGCCGCCGGAAAGAAATTCATGGAAGAGAACGCCCTCAACAAATCGGTGTATCTGACCAAGAGCGGCCTCCAGTACAAGATCGTGAAGAAAGGCAACGGTAAGAAACCCAAGGCCACCGACAAGGTGAAAGTACACTACACCGGCAAACTGCTTGACGGAAAAGTGTTCGACAGCAGTGTCGAGCGTGGCCAACCCGCCGAGTTCTTCCTCAATCAGGTCATCCCCGGATGGACCGAAGGCCTGCAGCTGATGGATGTGGGCTCCACCTACATTCTTTACATCCCTTACAATCTCGCCTATGGCGAACAGCCCGTGGGTTCCATCCCTCCCGGCTCCACCCTCATATTCGAAGTCGAACTGCTCGACATCCTCCCCGCCACAAACCAGAACAACGGAGGCATACAGGTAATCCGCAAATGAATGTGTTAACGTGTTAATGTGTTATTGTGTAAGTTGATTTACGAATTAACGAATTAGCACATTTACGAATTAATTATTAAGTGAATACATTCGGCAACATATTCCGGCTGACAACCTTCGGCGAATCCCACGGCCCGGCCATAGGGGGAATCATCGACGGTTGCCCGGCCGGCTTGCCGATCGACACCTCGCTGGTCGACGCAGAACTGAAGCGTCGACGGGAGGGCGACACCCCCTCGGCCCACACCACGCCCCGCCGTGAACCCGACCAGGTGGAATGGCTGAGCGGACTCCTCGACGGTACGACGCTGGGCACACCCATCGCCTTCCTCATCCGCAACCTCGACCACCGCAGCGAGGATTATGACGCCCTGCGCCACTGCTGCCGTCCCGGACATGCCGACTACACCTACTGGCAGAAATACGGCCTCCGCGACCATCGTGGAGGCGGCCGGGCCTCGGGACGCGAAACGGCATCGCGTGTGGTCGGAGGGGCTGTCGCCAAGCTATGGCTCCGCACCCAGGGAGTCACCCTCCAAGCCACCCGGCAGGGGTACAGCATCACCTGTAGGGTGCATGGTCTTCCAGCCGGTGTGGGAGAACCCGTCTTCGACCGCCTCAACGCCCGCTTGGCCTATGCCGCCCTCTCCATACCCTCGGCCATGGCCTTCGCCATGGGCGAGGGTGTGGACGACTGGCGCCTGTCGGCCGATGACTATCCCGACCAATGGGTAAGCCACGGACAGGGCGAGACCCTTACAGCCACAAATCATTGTGGCGGCATACAGGGCGGCATCAGCAACGGCATGCCTGTGGTCTTCCATGTCGGATTCCATCCACCCGTCACCCGGCCCGACGGCATGGTCTGCCGCTGTCCCGACGGCACACTGAAACAGGTGGCGCCCCACGGGCGGCACGACAGCGACCACGGCGCCCGCCTCCCAGTGATAGTCGAAAGCATGGCAGCGCTCACCGTCGCCGACCTGCTCCTAACCCATACCGCGTCTCATCGCTGACGACGATAATGCATACAATCATTCAATCAACCACCACAATGAAGAAAATTCTTTTCCTTACCCTCACAGCAGTATTGCTCCTGGCCTCGTGCGGCAGCAAAAACGATATTGTCATCACCGGCACCCTGAATGGCGGTGCAGGGAAAACGATATACATAGAAGAGATGACACCCGAGTCGCGCCTGTTCATCGACTCGATAAAGCTGGACAGTAAAGGGCACTTCAAATTCCGCTACGCAATGCCCTACAAGACCTTCTACAACGTCCACGTCAGCGAATCGGACTATATCGTGCTTCTTCCCGACATGGGAGAGAAGATTGACATACAGGGCGATTACGACTCCCTCTCCTATACCTATCACCTCAATGCGGGAGCCGAGTCGCAGCTGTTGTGGCAGCTGCAGGACTACACCAACAACGGCAGCCGTACACTGCTCGACATCGTTTCTACCGACCAGCACAACCAGCAGCTTCTTGCCGAGGGTGCCATCACCCAGGCCGACTACGATGCGGCACGCAAGCAGACCGACTCGCTCTATCTTGATGCCTTTGCCGACCAGCAGCAGTATGTCGTCCATTTCATTCAGGACAACCTCGGCTCACTGGCCACCCTTATTGCGCTGTACAAGCCCTTCAACAACCGTCCGCTCATCAATCCCGAGGACAGCTTTGAATTTTATGAGGCTGTGCTCGAGGGGCTGGAGGAAAGCATGCCGGACAACCCCCATACACTGAATTTCAAAAACCAAGTCGAGCGCACCCGCTTCCAGTATGCCAGGTAGCAAACTATATTTCATCACCGATGCCCACCTGGGGGCAGGCCCCGATACCTTGGAAAGGGAACGGGAGCTCTGCGCATTGCTTGACCGCATAAAAGAAGATGCCGCCAAAGTGGTCTTCCTCGGCGACATGTTCGACTTCTGGTTTACCTATAAATATGTAGTACCCAAAGGTTTCGTCCGTCTACTCGGACGCATGGCCGCTATGGCTGACGCCGGGGTCGAACTACACTTCTTTGTGGGGAACCACGACATGTGGATGTTCGACTACCTCAAAGACGAGATGGAAATAACCATGCACAACGACCCCACCGTACTGGAGTTCGACGGCAAACGTTTCCTTGTTGGGCACGGCGACGGGTTAGGCCATCAGGATAAGCGATACGACTGCCTGCGGCGTATTTTCCGCAGTCGGCTGAACCAACGACTCTTTTCCATCTTGCCCGAATGGATGACCTTCGGATTGGCTACCGGATGGAGCAGAAGCAGCAGGAAAAGCCACATAAAAAAGAATCCCGACATCTTCAAGTACCAAGGCGACGACCGCGAAGGAATAGTCATTTATTGTCGCGAGCGGATGGCAAAAGAGCTCTTCGATTACTGTGTGTTCGGACATCGGCATACTCCCCTTGTCAGGGAAATCACTGCCGACAATGGTACTAAATCGACCTATGTCAATGTAGGCGACTGGCTGATGAACCGCAATTATGCAGTCTATTCTGATGGAACGATGACCTTGTTCCCTTGATTAGATACAGGATTGCTCGCGGTACCCAAATCGGTCGTCAGGAAGCCGAAAACTCCTACAGTCTAACTGCTGAACCGTGCAATGCACGGGAATCAGCCTTGCCCCAAACCTTGTTTTGCCTACCCGCCCTGCGCCGTGGAAAGGCAACGATTCCCCCTCGCTATGGAGAGGGGCCGTTCAATCCTGCATCCTTATAGTATCGTTATAGCATCGTTACTCGACATGATAACGGATAACAAGCCGAGAAGTAGGCAACATCGACCCGGGATTGAACGACCCAAGTGGGTTGTGGAGTGTCGTCCGCTGCAACTCCCCGGCACTGCGGTGGGGCAGGGGAGACTAGGGGAGGGCGTTTCGGAGGGGTCGGACCATGCCCGTATGGGACGTGGAGAAAGGCCGTTGGGACTAATGATTGATTTGGGTTGAATGGCGCTATTTGGCAGGATAACCGAGCGCTTGGAGAAGGGCGACGACACGATCGCGGAAATCCCCTTGGATAATGATTAGACCGTCTTTTACACTGCCGCCTACACCGCATTTGGTTTTAAGTGTCCGTCCAAGCTCGTCGAGGTCGTCGTCGGTTCCGATAAAGCCAGATACCACCGTGACCGTTTTGCCCCCACGTCCGCTGCGTTCCATGCGTACGCGCAATTTCTGAGCGGAAGGGGGCAATGTTTCGGCCTGGGGAGCATCGTCGTATTGGTACTCGAAGTCGGGATTGGTGGAATATACCACTCCCACGGCATTGCGAGGATTGTTTTTCTTCGACATGACTATTTCTTTTTGGGTAGCAGTTGGTTTCGTGTCATCCCCAACTGTTCTTTTACCACTTGCAGCTGCTCGGCTGTCTGGGGAGAAATCAGGGCGCGTTTCATGTCGCGCTTCAATATCTTGAGACTGCGTGTGTGGTTGACAAAGTGGAGCTCGTTGCCTACGTTCTCGCCTTCACCGTCAATATTGACCCATTTGTCGACATTGCCCGCCACAAAGACTTCGTGAGCCTTGAACATCTCGACATGTTGGCTGAGTTCGAAGTGGTTGGCGTAGACCAGAGGACCGGTGACAGGGAGATGCTCGATGGGAATCTTGTCAACAATACTGATGTCGATAAGCCCGTCGTCGAGTTTGGCTTGAGGAGCCACGGCAGCATTGTAGCCAAACTGGTTGCTGTTGGCGAAAGTGGTGAACCATGCCTTACGCCGGATTTCCTTTCCGTCAATGACAAGCGTATAGTCTTTCGACTCGTATGAAGGGTATTCGCGCAGAATGAGGTTGAGATAGGCTGAGAATCCCCGCATCTTAGCTGCCTTCATCAGGCGGGCGATATAGGCGTCGAATCCCACACCGGCTATGCTGGCGATATAGTATTGCTCGTTGAGGATGATGGTGTCGATCAGTCCTTCATTGTCCTGGTTTAGCACACGGATGGCAAATGCAGGGGTCAGGGGAATCTTCATGCAGCGTGCCAAGCCATTGCCGCTGCCGCAGGGGATTATACCGAGAGTGGCATCGCTACCGTGCATGCCAGCGATGACATCGTTCACACTGCCGTCGCCGCCCACGGCGGTAATGACATCAAAGCCTTCCATGGCTCCCTGCCGTGCAAGCTCGGTGCCGTGGTGGATATGCTCGGTGTAGCGTACCTCGTAGTCGTAGATGTCAAGGTTCAGATTTGAGTGTAGCAGTCGTTCTATCTTTTTTTGCCGTCCAACGCCCGAGATGGGGTTGACGATAACGAGCATCTTTTTCTTCATGTCAGTGTATTTCGTTTTTAATAAGACGGTTGTTGTATTGTTGCACAATGGCTTTGAGTAGTTGTATGTTGCCGTTGCCTTCTTCTTTGTCGTGTGTGAGTACAGCGATTTTTCCGTCGGCGGTTTCAAGTTGGTGATAGCTGTTGCCATAGGCAATCTGCCATCCGCCTTCAGGATTGCGGAAGGCACTGGTGCCAAAACAGACAGTCTTGGCAGGAATGCCGAGATAGTCGAGTAGGGTAGGCATAATGTCGGTCTGTTGCATCAAGCGGTTGTAGCGTATGTGGGTGTCGGCAGTGTCGTCCGCCTGGGGCAGATGGATAATCAGAGGAATGCGGTACCATCCATTGTAATCGTTATATGTACGGCTGAGTCCTTGTCCGCTGTGGTCTGCTGTGATGAGGAAAAGCGTGTGGGGATACCAATCGGTCTGGCGTGCGGCATCGAAGAATTTTCTCAAGGCATTGTCGCTGTACGACACCACCTGGCAGAGGGGGTGGGGACCTTCGGGAAACTGGCCCACACGGTCGGGCTGCATGGTGTAGGGGTGGTGCGAGGATAAGGTGAAGACACCGGCAAAGAATGGCTGCTTGAAAGTGGACAACTGGCGGGACATGTATTGGAGGAAGTACTCGTCGAATATGCCCCAGGTGCCATCGTAGTCGGACTGGCGTGACAGACGGTCGGCCATGTATTCATTCTGTCCATAGTAGTCCTGAAATCCCATGCGAGAGCAGAGCTTGTCGAACGACATGACGCCATTGTAGCTGCCGTGGAAGAAGGCCGTGTGGTATCCGTTGTCGCGAAGCAGCGAGGGGAGGGAACGGAGGTCGTTTTCGGCATAGTCGCTCATGGTGATGGGGAAGGGCATGAGTGTGGGCAGTGAGCTGAATATGGCAGGGATGCCTTCGATGGATTTCTTGCCATTGGCTCGGCCTTGGTATACGATACTGTGGGCAGCAAGCGAATCGAGGAAAGGCGTGAAAGAAGGCATGATGCCTTGGTTGTAGCATCCCATGTATTCTTGCGAGAAACTCTCGAGGACGATGACAACGATGTTGTTGTAGCAAAGTGTGGTCTTTTTTCCAGTGCTGTCGGTGACATAATAGTGGCCTGCGTTGGCTGCCCAACCTGAGCGCATCTGAGCAGTGATAGTGGTGTCGGGCAGGAAGAGCGGGTTGAAGAGGGCCTGGGCTTTGGAGTCATCCATATAGTTGGTCTCTTTGAGCGTGCCTCCGTTGAAGGTGCGTACAATATTGTATCCACTATTGGTGACCAGTGCGCTGTTTTTGGCTTGGCAGTAGTTGGTGGTGTCGTTCCAGGTGAGGTTTTTCCCGAAGCCGCCACGCAGTAGGAAGATAACCACTGCCGTGCCGAGGATTAGACCCACAATGTCGTTGGCTTTGTGGCTACGATATTTGTTACGTCCGCGAAGCCGTATTTTGTTCCCCAGGAAAAAGGTGAGGAAAATAAGTATCAAACCAAAGAGGGTGGAGTGCCAGTAGTCGACCAGGAAGTGTGGCCACAGGCTGCCCATGTTGCCACTGATGCCAAGGTATTGGAATATTTCGCCGGTAAGGCGGCGATAGGTGTATTGATAGTAGGAGGCATCGCAGATGTCGCTGATGATGATAAACAGCACCGGGACGTAGTAAAGGAGTATCTCAGTGAGTCGGTGGTAGTGTTTGTTCCATCTGAATTTAAAAGGCAGGAGATTGGCAGCAAAATAGGGGAGCATCAGGCATCCGATGGTGGCAATGCCGAAGATGAGATTGCCCCATACAATGCCCAACCATTCGGCGGGGCCAGCGACGTGGAATATCCGGGTGTTCGCCAAGTAGAAGAATGCTTGTGCTGCCCAAAGCAACAGGAGCGCCAACAGGGCTTTGCTGAAGAGGTAGGCATATATGTTGCTGGTGTAAATCCAACCTTTTTTTCGTGGGGGTATCATTTGGGTCTATAGTTTGATTGACGTAAGATTTTTTGTGAATCGGTCTCTTCGAGTAACTGCTGCATAGTGGAGTTAGTATTCTTCATGTATCGTGATACAATCTGGAAACCGATATAGTCGGTGGTGCGTGGCGATGAGTCGCGGAATGCGTTGGTTTTGGGCGCATCGTCGATGAGGTTGTGAAACCGCATGTAGTCGGTCTCGAAAAGTAACTTGCTTTGCATCAAGTATGCCCAGACGTGCTCTTCGTTATGCACCATCCAGTCCATCTGTTGGCTTGTGTAGCGCAGCAGGATGCTGTCGGGTGTGCCGGGGAGTGTTTGTTGGGCGAAGTAGATGGCTTTTCCCTCGGAAACCATATAGTCGAGTAATGTCATCTCGTGGTCCTCGGGAATGACGGTATGCTGCCTTGCAATGGCTGCCATGCAGTCGGTAAGCATATACTGACTGCGGCTCTGCTGTACAAGGTAGAGGGGGTTGTTGAAGTAGTTGTATTTGCCGGTGTAGGGCAGGATGTATTGGTCTAAACTGATGATGAGTTCATGGCTGTTGCAGCCCACGCGCATGTCGTAGTTGAAGGTGCCGGAGAGGAAGGTGTACACTTTGTCGTAGCGAATAGTGGGACACAATTCCTTTGCGCGCGCCAAGGCTCCACCCAGGGCTACGGCTTCATTGTGCATGTCGCCAAAGGCGCTGTCGACCATCCGGTAGATGTCGAGCATGGTGGGGTCCTGCACAAATCCCATGAGGAGGTTCATGAACTCGGGGTCGTCGGGACGGAGGTTGAGGAGGTCGGTGCTGAATTCGTTGCGGCGTTGTGCAATGGTCTGTGGAAGCTGCGGGACAGGGGTGTCAAAAAGCACCTTGTCGAAGCGGTGCAGTGTGACCGCTTCGACAGGTGTTTGTTTGCAGCTTGAGGCAAGGACTATGTATAGAAACGCGCCTAGTGTGAATAGAATAATGAATGGTACAGAGTATCGTAATGGAGTTGATCTCTGCTGCACGGCATAGTGCCGTGCAGGGTGTTTTAGCACGATGCTTTTTCTATCCACAGTCTATTCTTTGGTTTCTGTTTCTTGCTCTTTTTGCTCTGATGCTTCGTTCAGGATGCGAAGCTTGGCTTCGAGGAGGGCAATCTGTTTGCGGGTGTTGTCCATCTTGCGCTCAAACTCCTCTTTCAGGAGGTCGGCTTGTTTGCTGTTGGCGAGGAAACCGAGGTTGTTTTCCCACAGTTTGAGGTCGGAGCGCATCTTTTCGATTTGATTGAGCAGCTGGCTTTTCTCGTTTCCGATGAAATGCTGGTTGTTCGAACCGGCATGGTTGCGGATGCGTTCGCGGTAGTTGTTCTCTTCGGCTTCGCGGGCGGAGATTTTCAGCTGCTCGAAAATGCCGTTGAGGAGAGTGCGGTACTCCTTCTGTATGCGGTCCTTTTCTTTGACGGGGACATGACCTATCTCGGCCCAGCGGCGCTGGAAGTCCTTGATGGCATTGAGGTTCTCCTCTTTGTCGTCGCCGAATTGGTGGGCTTTTATCTCGTCGAGGATGGCGGTCTTCTTGGTGAGGTTGTCGTTCTCGCTGGTGCGGATGTCCTTGAAGAATTCACCTTTCTTGGCAAAGAATTCGTCGCAGGCGCTGCGGAAGCGGTGCCAGATTTTGTCGCTCACTTTGCGGCTGGTGGGGCCTACGGCTTTCCATTCGGCCTGGAGCTGTAACAGCTCTTCGGTGGCTTTCTTCCAGTCTTCGCGTTTTGCGATGGCTTCGGCACGGAGGCAGAGGTCCAGTTTCTTGTTGTAGTTCTCGGCCTGCTCGTCGCGCATCTGGCCGAAATGTAGTTTCTTGTCGGCGTAATGCTTGTCGATGATGCCTTTGAACTGGTTCCAGATGGTCTCGTTCTGTTCGCGGGGCACGGGTCCGATGCTCTTCCACAGTTTCAGCAGTTCGTCGAGGGCTTCGGTGGTGTCGTTCCATGCCTTGGTGGATTGGGGTGCCTCTTGGGTGAGCTCGGTGGCTTTTTCGATAAGGGCCTGTTTGGCCAGCAGGTTCTGGTCCAGCTCTTCTTTGCGTTGGTCGTAGTATTCGCGGCGGCGCTGGTCGATCTGGTTTGCGGCGTTGTTGAAGCGCTGCCATGTCTCTTCGTTCTGCTCGGCGGGCACGGGGCCTATCTCGCGCCACTGGTTGCGGAGCTCCTGCAGGGCTTTGAAGGCTTTGACCACGGAGGTCTCGACGATAAGCTCTTCGGCGCGCTCGCACAGTTGAATCTTTTGTTCCAGATTGCGCTTCAGGTCGAGCATGCGGAGCTCTTTGTTTATCTTCACTTTGTTGAAGAATTGCTCGATGAGGAAGTGGTAGTTCTGCCAGAGGTCGTTCATCTGGTCGCGCGGCACTTCGCCTATGGCCTTCCATTTATCCTGGATGGCATTGAATTCGTCGTATGTCTGTTTGAGGGTCTCTTCGTCCTTGTCGATAAGGGTGCGGAGCTCTTCAAGTATCTGCTTTTTGGCTTCGAGGTTGGCAGCTTTTTGGGCGTCGATCTGTTCCTGCATTTTCTGTCGGCGTGCGCGGTAGACGTCGTAGGCGGCAAAGAATGCCTCGGCCACGCTGTCGTTGGCAGGATGGTAGTCGTCCTTGTTGCCGCCTTCGGCCAGGAAGGCTTCGAAGGCTTTCTTTTCGGCTTCCTTGTTGAGGAGGTTGAACTGGTTGCGGATGGCACTGGCACGGTTTCTGATGTGCGTGATGTCGTCGTTCATCAGTTCGTTGAATGCCGCGAGGAGGTCTTCGCGTCCCATGGTGGTGTAGTCTACTACGGGCTCGTTTTCAGGCTCTGTCTCTGTCTCGTTCTCGGCATGAGCCGTCTCCTCCTGTGCCGGTTGCGGGGCAACCTCGGGTTGGGGTTCGTTGTTGGTGTTGTTTGTGTCAGAGTCGTTGGCAACAGCTTCGGGAGCTTCTTGCTGGACAACGGTTTGCAGTTCGTCGTTGGTGACGTTTTCCTCGTTGGCGAGGTTTGCTGCATTTTGATTCAGGTCTTCCATTTTGATGGTGTATTGTTTTTAGAATTAGTTCTGTAACATGTCGTTACAGACGTTTAACTGGGTTTATATGCCGTTAAGGCGTTTTGCAAAAATACAACTTTTTTTTTAATGAGTGGCACAAGTGCTGTTAAAATGATTGACAGGTGTGTCAAGGCTTGCTTTTCTGGGGTGAGAGGAGCCCGCGTGTGACGTTGCGGCGGAAGGCCACCAGCTTGTTGCCTTTGGCAAACTGCAGCCGCAGGGCATAGGAGCACCACAGCACGAGTGTCCCTCCCCATTTGACGCCCTCTTTGGCAAGGCGGTTGAGGTATTTCTTGCGGGAGATCTGCAGTGTGCGGTAACGTTCGCTCACGCCAATGCCGTAGGTCAGCCGGTCGAAATAGTCCTGCGTGAGTTTGTGGGGCGGGATGATGTGGTAGAGGATGGCGGTGGGGAGGTAGTAGAAGTGCATGCCGCGGGTGGTCATTTTGTCGAAGAGGTCTTTCTCTTCGGCGCCGATGAGGCTGTTGCCTTTGCGTCCCAGCTCGACGTTGAACAGGCCTATGGTGTCGAAGACCCGTTTGCGGTAGCAAGCGTTGCCGCCGCCGGGGAAGGCTCCGCGGGGGAACTCGCGCTGGTGGTCGCCGAGATAGAGTTTGCCGGTGATGAGCTGGCGGGTGTAGTGGGTCATCCACGAGGGTTCTTCGGTCTCGTAAACGGGCAGGATGGGCCCTCCGGCGGCCACGGCATCGGGGTGCTCGGCGAAGAAACGGGCATAGGTGACGAGGTATTCCTTGTTCACTGTGGCATCGTCGTCGACATACACCAGCAGGTCGCCCTGGGCGTTGCGTATGCCGCAGTTGCGGGCGTACGAAAGCCCCTGGCTTTTCTCCACGCAATAGCGGAAGGCGATGTCGGGATAGTCGGCCACGAAGCGTTGGCACTCGCTCTCGGTGGTGTCGGTGCTGTTGTTGTTCACCAGGACGATTTCGTACTGGCTGTGCGGAAAGTCGTTTTCGGCGACGCTTTTCAGTACATTGTAGATGTATTTGTCGCGGTTGTAGGTGCAGAGTATTACGCTAATCATGGCTACTTTTTGTTCTCAACGTCTTTTTTCCTTTTGCGGTAATAAATGACCAACACTCCTGCAATCACCAGCACGGTGACAATGGAGCAGACAAGGGTGATGTTGTCCAGCCGGTGCATGGTAGGTGCCTCATTGCGGAACTCGATGACGTGGTCGCCTTCTGGGATGACCATGGCGCGCAGGATGTAGTTGGCCCGGAGATATTCAGCGGGCTGGCCGTCGATGTAGGCTTTCCAGTCGGGGGCGTAGTAGATTTCGCTGAAGACAGCCAGCATGGGTGTGTCGCAGTGGCTGCGATAGGTGAGGGTGTTGAGGTCGGCGGGGTGCTTATGCTCCATCAGGATGGTGGCGTTGCTGTCCACGGGCAGGGGGGTGGTGCCTTTGAGGCAGGACTCAGGCAGGCGCTGCAGCCTGTCGCCCATCTCAGGGATGTTCACCACGGCGACGTTGGCGGGGTCGAAGTCTTTCAACGCAGTGATCTCGTCGTTTGCACTCTCCACCGGATTGATGTTGCGGACAAACCAGCAGTTGCCCAGTGCATCGGGGTTGCGATGCACCTGTCCATTGTTCATCACAATGTAGCGCGTGTTGAGCATGTTCAGCACATTGGTGTTGATTTGGTATCCGATATAGAAGTCAATCAGGTCTTGGTAGCGACGCAGCTTGGCGGCACTGTATCCGCCCACCTGGTTGTGGAAGGCCGAGGGCTTGGAGTCGTTGAAGGTGTTAACGGCTAGATTCAGCACGCGGTAGTCCTGGTCGCCTGCCTGGATGGCCATGGCGTCGATGTCGCGGTCGTACTGTGCCGGCTGCATCTCCAGCATACGGGCGTTGCGCACATAGTTGTCGCTGTTCAGGTAGCGGCTGTTCACCCCTTGCAGGTCGACCACCGTCAGCAGGGCCAACACGGCCACCACGGGCAGCACGGCCTTGGGTTTGGCAGCCCAGCGTTTCAGATAGAGCCAGAGGGTGGCACCGGCCAGAAGAATGAATATGATGCTGCGCCACGAGTCGCTTACAAACAACGCCTTGCGGTCTTTGACGAAGATGTCCTGTATCATGGGCCACTGGTTGCCGTACTGGCGTGCCATCTCGGTGTCGCCGGCGCCGCTGTAGGTGAATCCGCCGCACATCAGCAGTCCGAGCAGGATGGCGCCCACGGTCGCGCCTGCCGCGATGTAGAGGCCGCGCAGCAGCCGCTTGGTGTCGCCTTTCTCTCTCATCGTGGTGGCTTCGCGCAGTCCCAGCACACCCATCAGCACCGCCAGCACATTGGCCAGCACCAGACTCATCGACGGGGTGCGGAATTTGTTATACAGGGGCAGGTGATTGAACATCCATTCGTTGAATCCCATCAGGTTCCGACCCCACGACAGGAGGATGGCCAGCACCGTGGCGGCGAGAATCCACCACCGCTCCGGTCCGCGCACCACAATCATGCCGAACAGGAACAGGAACACCACAATGGCGCCGAAGTAGACGGGGCCGCTGGTGAAAGGCTGGTCGCCCCAGTATAGCGGCATTTTCTCCTGACGGAAGTTGTTGTACGAGGCGCTGCTCTTGCTCACCGGCTCGATGCTGCCGCCGCCCTTGGCACCTGGCACCAGCAGGGTGTAGGTCTCGCCGATGCCGTAGCTCCAGCTGAAGGCATAGTTGATGTCCAGTCCCTTGTCGTTGGAATTGTTGTTGCGGGGGAAATCCTTGCCATACAGGTCCTGCGGGGTGACGGTGATCTCGCTGCCTCCGCGCATGGTATACTGCATGTACTCCTCGTTCACCAGCAGGTGACGGGTGTTGCAGGCCAGTGCCAGCAGGGCACCCACGGCCAGCACGCCCACAGCAAGGAGGAAACGGCCGAAGAACTTGTCCTTGACGGCATATATGGCATACACCACCCCCATCAGCACACCGCCCATGGCCGTGTAGAGGGTAATCTGTATGTGGTTCAAAGCTATCTGCAGCCCCAGGGCTACCATGAACAGGATGCCGCCCCAAACCAGCATGCTCACACCCTTGCGGCAATCCTCTTTCAGCCGGCCGGCAGCCTTCAGGCAAAGCATTTCGCCTGCTAGCACCGGGGCCATCATGGCCATGGCCCATGCTTTGGTGATGTGGCCGGCCTCGATGATGATGATATTGTAGCTGCCCAGCCCGAATGCCAGGCCGCCTAGCAGGGCCAGCCATGGGCTGATGCCTAGCGCCACCAGGGCGATGTAGAAGCCCAGCAGATAAAGGAACAGCACGCCCATGTCGTTCTGGCGGCCGAACACCTGCAGCGACAGAATGTTCTTCAGCGGTGTGAACACCGAATGCTGCGGACTGTTGGTGATCTGGTAGCCGGGCATTCCGCTGAACATGCTGGGGCACCATGTGGAATATTCGCCGGTGGCGGAATGATAGTCTTTCTGAGCCTTGGCCATGCCCTCATACTTCTGCAGGTCGCCTTGTGGAAGGGCTTTGCCCTGCATGATGGGCATAAAGTAGATGGCGGAGATGGCCAGCATTGCCACCACTACGCCGATGTGAGTCAGGATATTCTTCTTCATATTGTTTAATGATATTATTGTTTCTTTATTTTGTCGCTTGTTTGGCAGCACGCGACTCCTGAGTGACGACGGGGTAGGAGATACGGGCATGGTAGATGCTCAGCATTTTCGCCTTCAACATCGTTTTCAGCCGGGTGATGTCGCCGAATGTCAGGTCGCAGTTCTGTAGTTGGTTCTGGCTTATCTTGCTGTCCACAATGCGGTCCACCAACTGGTTGATGGCTTCGCTGTCGTGGTTGGGCAGGCTCTTGCAGGCGGCTTCCACGCTGTCGACAATCATCACCACGGCGGTCTCGCGTGAGAAGGGGGTGGGACCGGGATACTGGAAGTCGGCGCTGTTGATGGGCTCGTCGGGGTGCTCGTTACGCTGTTTGGCGTAGAAGTAGCCCGTCATGGTGGTGCCGTGGTGGGTGCGGATAAAGTCCTGCACCGAAACGGGCAGGTGGTATTTCTTGGCCAGCTCCAGACCCGAATGCACATGTTGGATGATGATGGCGGCGCTCTCGCGGTAGTCCAGCTCGTCGTGGGGGTTGTAGCCTCCGCTCTGGTTCTCGGTGAAGAAGAGGGGCGACTCCACCTTGCCGATGTCGTGGTACAGGGCGCCCACTTTGGCCAGCAGCGAGTTGCCGCCGATTTCGTTGATGAGGTCCTCGCAGATGTTGGCCACCTGCATCGAGTGCTGGAAGGTCCCCGGTGCATGACGCGACAGCTCGCGCAATGCTGGGGTGTTGGTGGACGACAGCTCCATCAGCGTCAGGTTGGTCGTCAGCCCGAAAACCCGCTCGAAGATGTATATCAGCGGGTAAGCCAGCAGCGTAATCAAGGCGTTGAGGAAGAACACCAGGTAGCGCTCAACGGTGATGCCCTCGAGGGTGCTCTCCTGACTCAGCACGCCGAAAGTGTAAATCAGCGCGTACGAAAGGAATATCACGCCGCTCACAAGGAAGAACTTGCTCCTGCTCTCGAAATTGCGCACAGTTACAATCGACATCATGCCTGCAATCAGCTGGTAGAAGATAAACTCGAAGGGGTTGGGCACCATGTTGGCCAGGATGACGATGGTGATGATATGCACATAAAGTGCCACGCGCATGTCGAAGAATACCCTCACCATGATAGGCACGATGCACAGCGGCACCAGCAGCACCATCTCCGGCCGCTGGCTCGTCACCAGCGCCGTGGCTGCCGAGGCCAGCAGCACCAGCACCATCACAAAGGTCACCTTGCGGTTGTCCTCCAGTATCGGGTGGCGGGTGTTCTTCAGGAACATATACAGGGCGATGAAGGAGATGATGCACAGCATCAGCTGTCCCAGATAACGCCCCCAGGGATGATAGTTGTCGCGGAACAGTTTGTCGTTGGCCTGCTCCAGCGAGGCGATGATGCGGGCTCGCTCAGTGGTCACCGTCTCGCCTTTGGCGATGATGCGTTCACCCTGTTTCACCACGCCGGCCGACGTCACCAGTTGCGAGATGCGCGAATCGAGCTCCAGCTTCGTGCGGTTGACGTCGTACACGATGCTCGGCACCAGCACGCTGTCGCGCAGCAGCATATTGCTCACGTCCATGGGTGTGACAAACTCGCTTGCCGAGTGCTCTGAGCCGATGTTGCCGTCCAGCAGCACCAGGGTGTGGCTTTCGAAGTCGGGCATGTCGTCGGGCATCTGCAGGTAGCCCACGGAATAGATGCTGTCCACCGTGTTGCGCATCTGGCGGGCATTCATGCCGGCGCGTGTAGCGGTGAGGGCGTTCAGCTGCTCCACCGCCTTGCCGTAGGCGTTGGGGTCGTAGTGGTAGTAGAGCGTCAACCCGGCCATGGCCGAGGCCAACTCCTGCTCCATCTCGTCCGAGGTTTTCTGCACGGGGAAATCGAAGGGGGCCACCAAGTCGTCGTTGCGCCAGATGCTCCCCTCGGCATAGTCGTAGTGCTCCCCTTGTCCGTCGCTGGGGAACATCAGGGGTATCAGTGCCGACGTCACAAGCATCAATGTCACCTTCGTCAGCAACGGCAAGTGCTTCACAGTGGCAAAGATAATATTCTTCAGTTGCATAGGCAATGAGGTAGTATATTAAATAATTGCAGACAAACGCTGCCTGCGTTTTAAAATGCAAAAATACAAAAAAAATATGACGTATGTTCTTTTTTTCTGACAAACTGCTGCCGAAAGACCCTTTTAGGCAGCATGGATTCCCCCTGTCCGCCGCCTTTTGCTCCGATACTTCTTGGTTGTTCGTAAGTGGAATAGCGAAAAAAACACCTCGGAGAGGTGAGACCTTTAATAACACGTAATAACACGGTACAAGCCGAAGGTGCAGTGCCGTGACAAGAGGTGACTAAATGTCACTCGAGCTCGTCGGGATTGGTCAGTGCCCATTCGAAAGTGGCGAACACGGAGGCGAGGAACTGGCGCAGACGGGTGAGGTAGGTCTGCAGGCGGCGGGGCATCTCGGTGGCAGGACCGCTGTAAAGCGAGGTGCTGTCGGGTTGCCCGTTGGGGAGGAAGGAGAAGGTGGCGGCATCGATGATGCCCTCCTGCAGCTGGTTGAGGCTTTGCCAGTGGTGATGGTCCAGCAGATTGTCGGCCGGTGGCTCGGGACGGCGTGTGGTGATGTCGTCGTATAGCTGCTGCACGAATTGCCGCGAGTCGCGTCCGCGGACGATGAGCAGCTTGTCGTAGTTCTCGAATGGGAAAGTCATCGGTGCAGCTGTGGGACGGTCGAGCACGACGAAGGTGAGGCGCGTGGAGGGGTCGTGGAAGATGAAACAGGGGAGGTCGCTATCGCCCAGGGGGCAGTCGTCGATGCGCCGTAGCTTGAGACCGTAGGCGTGGTTGAGGGCCATGGCCAGCTCGTGGTTGAAGAAGGTGGTGTTGAGCAGCGCCATGGTGCTGTTGGCGAACGAGAAGAGCGGGTCGTCCAGATAACGGCTGTGGGGTTTGCTTGGCATTTTGTTTTTCTGTTACAGGGTTTTGTTGTCTTGTTGTAGTGCTTGGGAGGGGTCGGACGCGGCTGCACCCTCGAAGGCCTCCTCAATGGTGAAGTCGGGACGGTAGCATGCCTCTGCCGCAAGCTCCTGAACCCATCCGCGGCAGAGACCTACCTCGTAGAAGTGGTCGGCTACGCGGTTGTATTCTTCGGGGGTGAGCGTGCGTCCCAGCTGGTCGGGAAGGTCGGCACGCGTCGGGAAATACTGCGCCATGAGGGCCACATGGAGGTTAGGGGAGAGGTCGGCCAGCAGGTCGGCCACGCCCAGGCTGTTCTCCACCTGCCCCGGAAGGACCAGGTGGCGCACAATGATGCCGCGGTAAGCCATGCCGCGCTCGTCGGTGGGGAGCGACGAGCCTTTCTGGCTATACATCTCGCGGAGGGCGGCAAGGGCCATCTGCGGATAGTCGGGGGCGTGGCTGTAGCGTGCGGCCAGGACGGGGTCGGAGTATTTGAAGTCGGGCAGGTAGATGTCGATGTAGGGAGCCAGGGCGCGGAGAGTCTCCACGCTGTCGTAGCCGCCCGTGTTGTAAACCACTGTGGGGTAGAGGCCGCGCCGGTGTAGCCCCTCGACGATGGCGGGGATGCTGTCGGCGTAATGGGTGGGGCTGACCAGCCCCACGATGTTCTCGGTGGTGGGGAGTATCTGGGCCACACGCTCCACGATGGCGTCGACGCCCACATACCGCGGGACGATGGCGGCAGGGAGGGTGCCGCGGCTGATGTCGTGGTTCTGGCAGTAGATGCACTGCAGGTTGCAGTGGGCAAAAAAGATGTTGCAGATCCCCCGCTCGCCGCACAGTGGAGGCTCCTCGCCACGGTGCACGCACACGGTGACGGCCTCGGGCTCGGTTCCTGCATGGCAGAAACCCAGCGAGCGTTCACGGTCTGTGGCACATCGGCGTGGGCAATTGGTACATTTCATGATGCAAAAATACACTTTTTTTGTGTAAAAAATCATTGTTTCAGAAAAAAAATGTATTTTTGCATTGTTTTCAACTCGAGCCGTTATGGGTAAGCGGGTGGGAAACAGGACATAGCAAAAAAGACGTTGAGCGAAACGTTTTATCTGCGGCATGTAGAATCTGGTAAATTCGCAATCTTCCGCACGGTAAAGCAAGGCCAACGCCTATTGGTGTGTAATATACATGTCCTATGTATATAGGCACAGCGTGGGCTCGGCATTGCTTATCTTCGGAAGATGGGCGTACCAGAGCCTTACATGCGGGATAAGCGATGAGTATGGTACCCGCGCTCTTTTTTATATGCTTCCTTGGTTTATTTTATTTGGTTAGGCGTTGGTACCCGCCACGGTTTAAAACAACATAAACAATATGAAGAAACAAAAACAGAGTTCAAAGGAGTATCTTGCTCCTATGGTTGAAGTAATGTCTGCACACGTCGAGCGCGGCTTCCAAGCCAGTGGCGAGATGCTTCCCACCGGCCGCAACGAGGATCTCGTCAGCAGCGGCGAAGTGCACGGCGGCAGCGATTTCGACTAACAGCTAACCGCTACGGGAAATTAAATGGCGACAGCCGCACATCAACAAACACAAACAACAAACTACAAACAACAAAAACAAAATGAAAAAAACATTAGTAAGTCTATTGAGTATTTTGACTCTATCAAGTTTATTCACCCTGACCTCCTGCAAAAAGGAGGCAACCGGCAACGGCAGCCAGTTCCGCGCTGCCATGGAGAATTGCACGGACCGCGACGGCAAGACCGTTCTTAACGGCTTTTCTCTCAACTGGGTTGCTGGCGACCAGGTGGCAGTCTATGGCACTGCGGGTTGCGGCATCTATTCCGCCACCCCGCAGAACCCCGCCACCATCGCCACCCTCGACAATGTGAGCGGCGAGACCGGCGACGGCCCCTTCCGCGCCTTCTACCCCTCCACGCTGACCACCGACGGCGTGAACATCACCCTGCCTGTCACTCAGACCTATGTCGAGGGCTCTATCAACGAGTTCCCCATGTATGCCGAGAGCAATGACAACCAACTTGTATTCAAGAACCTCTGCGGTGTGCTGAAGCTTGACCTTACCAAGGCCAACATCAACATCTCCACCATCTCCATCACTGCCAATGCACCTATTACTGGTGATTTCACAGTGGACAATGCCTCCGGTACTCCCAACTTGAGCTATGTGGACAATGGCCTGAACGTTGTCACCCTCATCTGCTCCACGCCTCAATCCATCACCAATGGCAAAGTGTTCTACATTGCACTTCCCGCCACCTTCGACTCGGTGAGGAGCATCACGCTGAACACCGATGACGGTAGATTCTGCGAAAAGATTGTCAAGTCCACAGTACAGGTCTCCGTACAACGTAGTGCAATAACTACAGTGACATTCGGCGAGAACGACATGGAATTCGTCAGAGGTATATCCGGCCCTGTCCCGACTAACAGTATGCTGCTCCCCACTTACTGCTACTACAACAACACCTATTCCCAGCAGTTGATTCTGAATAGCGAGATGGCGGGTGAAGCAGTTATAACCGGTATAGATTTTTATTACATGAGCAATGGAACGGTGACCAGGAATATTGATTTATACATAGCAAACACTGCATATTCTTCGCTGAACAGTGGATTTGTACCCTTTGACAACTCTTTCCAACTGGTATACTCTGGATCGAAAACGTTCCATACCGGCTGGACTCACATCGATTTTGAACCCACCTTCACGTATGACGGCATTAATAACTTAGTGATAGTTATGAATGACCATACTGGTAGCTATTCTTCTGGCAATAACTTCCGTGTTCATACCGCTTCAGGGCTTTCTCGTTTGGCTTATTCTGATGCATCTGCCTTTAACCCAGCTACTGCTTCAGGCTCGACGAGCTCTGCTCGAAACATCCGTAACGACATGCGTCTGTACTACGATGATAGTGCAGAATAAGTTGAGTAACACTGCATCCCACACACTACGATGACGGGAGATCCCCGCCTGCCAAAAGTCCCTGCCGCAAAGGCGGGGACTTTTGTTTCGTTCATGATTCCCAATCGGTCATTGTAAACCCGAACAGGCAAAAGGATCGAAAATTGTAATCCGAAATAGTGATGATGTAAACCTGATTAGGGATATGGCCTAAAAAATGAACACCAATCCAGTTTAACCGTCACAAATCAGTCAACCGATTGTATGGAAAGTCATCATCTACAGGTTTATCTTGATAAAAGTGAGTGTTGATTGCACTTTTATCACGATAAAAGTGTGCTATTTTTACACTTTTATCAAGATAATTCTTGACAATAGGATTTTTATTTGTATCTTTGCAATTAAAAAGTATTGTTGCAATGGAACGGATTTTGTTGAATAAATTATTGGAATGGAAAGAGATGCCGAATAGAAAACCCCTAATAATAAGAGGCGCAAGACAGACTGGAAAGACTTGGCTAATGAGGGAGTTTGGAAAAAAGGCGTTCAAGAAGATGGTGTATGTGAATTTTGAAAACGAGCCTCGGTTTCGCGACCTTTTCATTAAGGATTACAATACTGCACGAATCATATCGATGCTTGAATTGCATTTGAATGAAAAGATAGACGCTGAGGATACGTTGTTAATATTCGACGAGATACAGGCAGTAGATGGAGGACTGACGTCGCTAAAATATTTTTGCGAAGAGGCACCCCAGTACGCAATTGTGGCAGCGGGTTCGTTGTTGGGAATATCGTTCCATGCCAATCAGTCGTTCCCTGTGGGCAAGGTGGACTTTCTCGACTTGTATCCTATGTCATTAGAGGAGTTTATGTGTGCTGCAGGGAAGAAAATGCTTTGGGACGCAATGGTGGCGCAAGAGTGGGATATGGTGGCAACGTTCCATGACGAATTGCTTCAAATGCTTCGCATTTATATGTATGTGGGAGGTATGCCTGAAGTGGTGAAGCAGTGGGTTGACAATCAGGACTTTTTTGCTGTGAGGGAGAAGCAGCAAAATATATTGCGGTCGTATGTGGCGGATTTCTCTAAACATATACCCGACGACCAGGTGCCTCGGGTAAACATGGTATGGGATAGCCTGCCAGCCCAGTTGGCCAAGGAGAATAAAAAATTCATTTATGGTATCATTCGTGATGGAGCCAGGGCAAAGGATTTCGAGCTGGCTATTATGTGGTTGTACAATTGTGGGTTGGTGTTGAAATCACATAGGGTTAAGGTGCCGAGTATGCCGTTGAAGGCATATCAGGATTTCCAGACGTTTAAACTATTTATGGTTGATGTGGGGCTGCTGGGTGCCGCAGTGGGATTGCAGACCCAGATGCTGTTAGAGGGTAATCGACTTTTTACAGAGTTTAAAGGCGCTTTGGCTGAGCAATATGTGATGCAGGAACTGTCTGCACAGAATTTTGACTATATAGGTTATTGGACTAATGAGAGGAGTACGGCAGAGGTGGATTTTGTTATACAGCAAAAAGGAGAGGTTGTTCCCATTGAAGTGAAATCGGGTGAGAACTTGCGTTCACGCAGTTTCACTCAGTTTTGCAGGACATACGAGCCAAAGATTGCATTCAAGGCATCGACACTGCCTTATCATGGTGGCATGGAAATAGTGAATGTGCCTTTGTATGGTATTATAGCTGCTCTGTCAGCAGGACAATGAGGTCATTTTCGAAGGTCTGTGTGGGGAGGACTGTGTCGAGCTGGCCGTTATGTCGGATATTCAGAGGGTGACATGGCTTTATGTTTCGGGCATTGCAAGGGAAATTGATAAGGCGTTTTAGGGTATAGTCCATAACACTCAGTGCCTCTGTAAATGTTTACGTGAGCCGGACTGTTGGCTGCAGGCTCGTGCTTGACGATAATCGTTCAGCCATTTGCATTTTTTTTCGATGAACATTAATGCTGTATTAACCTATGTATGGCTTTGTTATTTGGCTATATTATATCTTCTTTAAACGTTAAACATTGAACATTATTTCTCACATTTAACGAATAATTCAAAAATATTTCGTATCTTCGCAGATACCTTTGGATAATAAAATAAACACCAATATTATGACAATTAAAGATTTAGAGCCAAAAGAACTGTGGGGTAATTTCTATAACCTCACCCGTTGCCCCCGTCCCTCCAAGCATGAGGAGGCTGTCCGCGATTATCTCGTGAAGTGGGCAAAAGAACGTAATATCGAATGCCACGTCGACAAGGTGGGCAATATCATCATGCGCAAACCCGCCACTCCCGGCATGGAGAATGTATGCCCCGTAGTGCTGCAGGCCCACATGGACATGGTGCCTCAGGCCCGTGCCGGCAAGGTGCACGATTTCCTCAAGGACCCCATCGAGACTAAGATTGTCGACGGTTGGGTGTACGCTTGCGACACCACCCTGGGCGCCGACGACGGCCTGGGCGTGGCAGCCGCCATGGCTGTGCTCGAGAGCAAGACCATCAAGCACGGTCCCATCGAAGCCCTTATCACCACCGACGAGGAGACCGGCATGACCGGCGCTTTCGGTCTGAAACGCGGCGAACTGAAAGGCAAGTATCTGCTTAACCTCGACAGCGAGACCGAGGGCGAGCTGTATGTGGGCTGCGCCGGCGGAATCGACGCCACCATCGCCATCCCCTACGCCACCGAGACTGCTCCCAAGAACTATTGCGCCATGCGCCTGACCATCGGCGGCCTCAAGGGCGGCCACAGCGGCATGGAAATCAACACCGGTCGCGCCAACGCCAATAAGCTCCTCTTCCGCCACATCCGCTGGGTTGCCGATTGCGGCATCCGCCTCATCAACGTCGACGGCGGCAATATGCGCAACGCCATCCCGCGCGACGCCTCCATCACCTTCGCCATGCCCAAGGCCCACAAGGAGTGCATCGTCGCCGAGCTCGAAAAGGTGGCCGGCTGGGTGAAGAAGGAACTCGGTCGCGTCGAGCCCGACTTCTTCATGAAGCTGGAGCCTGTCCGCATGTACCCCAAGGTCATGACCGAGGCCGACACCCAGAAGATTATCAACACCGTCATGATTGCCCCCAATGGCGTCATCCGCATGAGCAAGGACATGGAAGGGCTGGTGGAGACATCCCTCAACCTCGCCATCATGTACACCAACGGGAAGAGCTTCACCATCAAGGCCCTGCTCCGCAGCTCTGTCGACTCCGCCAAAGAGGCCCTCGCCGAGCGGCTGGTCTGCCTGGCCGAGCTGGCTGGCGGCAAATGCCAGCTCACGGGTGCCTATCCCGGATGGAAACCCAACATGGAGAGCGGCCTGCTCAAGACCATGAAGCAGACCTACAAGAAGATGTACGGCAAGGAACCCGCCGTGGTGGCCATCCACGCCGGTCTGGAGTGCGGCTTGCTGGGCGGCAAGTATCCCGACATGGAGATGATCTCCTTCGGTCCCACGCTCAACAGCCCCCACAGCCCCGACGAGCGCGCCAACATCGAGAGCAGCAAGAAGTTCTTCGACTACCTGGTGGCAGCCCTCGCCGCCATGCCCAAGGAGAAGTGATTGCCGAGTGGTCCGATAATTCTGTATAATCTGATATAATAAAACTTATATATGATAGCAAAAGAACTTTTAAATCCCCGCAGCATCGTCATCTGCGGCGCGTCAAGCGATATTCACAAACCCGGCGGCAAGGCTTTGAAGAACCTGCTCGAGAGCAGCTTCAGCGGCCCTGTCTACGCCGTCAACCCCAAGGAGACCGAGGTGCAGGGCATCAAGTGCTACGCCAAGGTCGAGGATCTGCCGCAGGTCGACTGCGCCATCCTCTGCATCGCAGCCAAGTTCTGCGCCCAGACCGTCGACGTGCTGACCCAGCAGAAGGGCACTAAGGGCTTCATCATCGTCAGCGCCGGCTTCTCCGAGGAGAACGCCGAGGGCGCCGCCATCGAGAAGCACATCGTCGACAGCATCAACGCCGTCGGCGGCTCCCTCATCGGCCCCAACTGCACCGGATTCCTCAACACCAACTACAGCGGCTGCTTCGACACCCCCATCCCCAAGCTCGACCCCAAGGGTGTGGACTTCATCACCGGTTCTGGCGCCACCGCCGTGTTCATCAAGGAGTACGGCATGACCAACGGTCTTAAGTTCAACAGCGTGTGGGCTGTGGGCAACAGCGCCCAGCTGGGCATCGAGGATGTGCTGGAACATCTCGACGAGACCTTCGACCCCGAGAAGTCCAGCCACGTCATCATGCTCTATATGGAGAAGGTCGGCGACCCGCAGCGTCTGCTCAAGCACAGCCGCAGCCTCATCAACAAGGGCTGCCATATCGCCGCCATCAAGAGCGGCGGCAGTGCCGCCGGCAGCCGTGCCGCCTCGAGCCACACCGGCGCCTTGGCCACCAACGACGCCGCCGTCGATGCCCTCTTCCGCAAGGCCGGCATCGTCCGCTGCCAGAACCGTCAGGAGCTCACCACCGTCTGCGGTGTCTTCATGTATCCCGAGATCAAGGGCAACCGCTGCGCCGTCATCACCCATGCCGGCGGCCCCGCCGTCATGCTCACCGATGTGCTTAGCAACAACGGCATCGAGGTGCCCAGCCTCAAGGAGCACCCCGCCAGCCCCGCCCTGCTCGAGAAACTCTTCGGCGGCTCCTCGGTGGGCAACCCCATCGACTTCCTCGCCACTGGCACCGCCGAGCAGCTGGGCTACATCATCGACACCGTCGAGAACGAGTACACCGACATCGATTTCTCCGTGGTCATCTTCGGCTCCCCCGGACTCTTCTCCAACCGCGAGGTCTATGCCCTGCTCAACGAGAAGATGAAGACCTGCAAGAAACCCATCTTCCCCGTGCTGCCCTCCATCATCAACGTCAAGGACGAGATTCAGGAGTTTATCGACATGGGCAACATCAACTTCCCCGAGGAGTGTGTGCTGGGTAACGCCATCTGCAAGGTGTACAACACCCCCAAGCCCCAGCCCGAGAATGTCGAGCAGCCTGCCATCGACGTGGCCCGCATCCGCAAGACCGTCGAACGCTGCAAGAGCGGCTACATGGAGATTGCCGACTACAACGAGCTGCTCGATGCCGCCGGCATCAGCCGCAAGAAGAGCGTCGAGGTGTCCAAAGTCGAGGATGCCCTCGCCTTCGCCAAGGAGGTGGGATGCAGCAAGGATGTCCCCCTGGTCATGAAGGTCGTCGGACCCCTGCACAAGAGCGATGTGGGCGGCGTGACCCTCGGTGTGAAAGACCTCGCCACCGTCGAGAAGGAGTTCAACCGCCTGATCGTCATTCCCGAGACCTACGCCGTGGAGATGTACCCCATGCTCGACGGTACCGACGTCTACATCGGCGCCATCAAGGACCCCAAGTTCGGCCATCAGATCTTCTTCGGACTGGGCGGCATCTTCATCGAGGTGTTGAAGGATGTGCAGAGCGCACTGGCACCCATCAGTGCTGCCGAAGCCAAGGAGGCCCTCACCAAGCTGCGTGGCTATAAGATCCTGCAGGGCGTGCGTGGCCAGGAGGCCGTGAACATCGACCTCTACGCCGACCAGATCGCCCGCGTGAGCGCCCTGGTCCAGGCCGCCCCCGAGATTGCCGAGATGGACCTCAACCCCCTGCTGGGCAACCCCCGCTACGTCACCGCAGTGGACGCCCGCATCCGTCTGGAAAAATAGTTGAGATGATTTCACAGGGTGCTTGACATGTTTGTCAAGCACCCTTTTTTTACAAGCACCCCTTTTATTTCCGATGAGTATGAAAAAGACCTTCGCCGCTGTTCTGTTCTGCCTCATAGGCATGGTTTCTCTTGCTCAACAGGAGAAGGCTTACGAGGGTCGTTGGGAACATATCGGTACCCCTTTCAGGGTTCCGGACATATATGGCGACACCGTGGATCTGCAGGCATGGCTCGACTCGGGTTATTGTGTGCTCATCGACTATTTCACTTTGCTGTGTGGTCCCTGCTGGAAATACCATGAGAAGGGAGTCCTGGCGAGGTTGTATGATTATTTTGGCCCCAATGGTACCAATCAGTTGCGTGTGGCCTCTATCGCACTCGAGAATTCTTCCTATGCTTCCGCGATAGCCGAGGGAAACACCGTCCACGACTGGACGCTTGGAGGTACGGTTCCTTACCCAATCATCTGTAACAATAGTTGTCTTGAAGCGTGCCGCGAGTTATATCAAGGTGCTGTGCCTTACTTTGTGTTTGTCGGCCAATATGGTTATTATCGAAAAATAGCTCTTTACCTGAATAGTGATGCCAATAACAGAACCTATATCGATCATCTCATCGATATTGCTCAAACTGTGGGCACGGAGACTGTCCCTGTGGTCTCCATCAATGGCCATAATCGTGTGGCAAAAGGATGTCCTTCTGTCTTTTCGAGCGAGGTGGACTGTGTGGGTTCCCCCTACGGTTATGTGTGGAATATCGAGAATGGTAGCTTTACTTATGCAGTCTCGGAGGATGTGAATGTGTCGTGGAGCGAGGCGGGCGACTATAGGGTCACGCTGCAGGCTTCCAACATGGCCGGCACAGGATATGATACCATGATGGTGCATGTGTTTGAATGGGAATGGGGAGATACGCTCAGCTATGTGGCCGACCGGGTGGATACGGGGGCAACCCTCGATGGTATGAAGCATTGGGGCGTTGTGTTCCCTCCACAGGCTTTGACGGATAAGAACTGCCTCAGGGAAGTGGAGTTCTATACCGACACCGCTTTCCGTAAAACGATTACGTTGAACGTGTACCAGGGAGGGGAGTATGCCCCTGAATCACTAATCTTCAGGAAGAAGATTACAGCGTGCGATGCCGGTTGGAATCGAATTGACTGCGGTGCCTTGGAGGTGGACGGGATGAGAAACCTGTGGGTTACCTTCTCCACGATGTACGATTTTGCCCCATCGGTGGAGGCCTATGCCGGCGACCCGAACAGCTGCAGGGTGTCGGCTGATGGCAATGTGTGGTTCCCCTTGTATGAGTATGACCTCGGCAATCCGGCGTACGATAAATCGTGGATGATCCGTGCTGTCATGGCTAATCAGGTAGGGATTGAGCCATTGGAAGCGACAAGGCCGGCCGTTTATCCCAACCCCACAACGGGCAGACTGACGGTCAAGGCCGATGGTGTCGAAAGCGTCAGCGTGATGGACCTTGATGGGAAAATATTATATTCTACCCATGACAGTTCGATGGACATAGGCTTCCTGCCCGACAAGGTGTATATGCTCATTATCAATTGCGGCGACACCGCATACATGCAGAAAGTGCATAAGGTGACAATTGATTGCTCCCGCTAATCGAGGGAAAGCACAAAGCATAAGCCTATCAATTGACCTTAACCCTAATCTTCCATTATTTATCTTGGAGTTTCCACTTATTGGTCATTACGCTTTGACTGTCCATTTTTTATCCTTTGATTACTGTACCTAAATAATAGCTAATATTCAGGTAATAATAAAGTAAATCATACAAAGGAGTAACAACCGACGGACTTGCGTACATTACATCCTTCAGTGTCGGCGGTTTCCTGATGCCCTTTTTGTGTTTATTTTCTTTCTTAGAAATAATGTAGAAAATAAATAGAAAGTACATAGAAAGTATATAGAGTGTAAATGGCTGTGCGACATCGGGTTAGTAAAGTGTGTCTTTGGCCTTTTCGGGGTGGGATAGGGTGGTATATCCCCAATTAAACCTTCCTGTAACTGGCGATTTGATATAAAAAAAGAGGGTGTCGCTGGGACATCCTCTTGTGGTTCGTGATGGTGTGGGGGTCAGTCGTCGACGTGGGTCAGGCGGCCTTGCAGGTCGAATTGCAGTTCAAGGCCGTTGGTCAGCTCCACTTCGTAGCCGCCTCGCATCTTCTCGCATTTGATGATGAGCTGTTTGGGGAATCGTTCCACGACGTAGCGGGTGATGTTGCCGGGGACCAGGGTGACGGGCAGTCCGTCGGTGCATTTCGCTTCTTTCCAGATGCCTTTGTTGTTGAACTCGATAATGGTGCCGTCGCTGAGCAGCACTTCGTACTCACGCCCATCGATATAGGCGAGGTCGATGACGCACGAGGGCCAGTGTTTCTGGATCAGTTCGGTGGCGGCTTTGGGGAGCTCTTCGGGGTCGATGACACGCTTGCGGCCACAGGCGTTAAGGCTGGTTCCTACCATGAGGACGGCTAATAATGTCAGGATGAACTTTTTCATGATGGATGATGTTTTTGTTTTTTAAGGTATGGATATGACGTTTTTTTATTTGACGAATTGCAAAGGCATGGCGGTGCTCTGTCCGGCAGGCATGCCGTTGAGGAACACCTGGCGCAGGCGTGTGTGGAGGGTCTGCCCCTGGATGGGACTCCATCCGCATTTGTACAAGAGGCTCTCACGCGTCACCACGGTCTCGCCGGGCTCGAAGACGGCGAGGTCGGCATGGTAGCCGGGACGGATGAATCCGCGTCCTTCGATGCCGAAGATGGTGGCGGGGTTGTGGCACATCTTGGCGACTATCAAGGGCAGCCACTCGTTAAGCACTTCGCCGTGGTCGTCGCGCTGGCAGGCGGCAGGGCTGAAGAGCCCTTCGAGCATCATCTGCAGCGAGTGCTGGATGCTGGGGATGCCGCCGGGGGCGTCGAAATAACGCTGCTCTTTCTCGGCAAGGGTATGGGGTGCATGGTCGGTGGCGATGGTGTCGATGACGCCGTCGATGAGTCCGCCCCACAGCCCCATGCGGTCGTCGTTGCTCTTGATGGAGGGGTTGCACTTTATCTTGTTGCCCAGCTCGGCATAGTCGCGGTCGTCGAACCACAGGTGGTTGGGGGTCACCTCGGCGGTGATGTTTTTGTCGTCGACGCCTTTGTTGCTGAAGAGGGAGAGCTCGGTGGCGGTGCTGATGTGGGCGACATGGAGGCGGGTGTTGTACTTGCGGGCGCGTTCGACGGCTTTGTAGGTGGAGACGAAACAGGCTTCGCGGTTGCGGATTTTGGGATGCAGGGAGGCGTCCTCGCCTTCCTTGCCGGCAAACTCCATCTTGTAGTTTCGCAGGTTGGCCTGGATGATGCTCTCTTCCTCGCAGTGGGCCACGATGAGCTTGCGGCTTTGGGAGAAGAGCTTGTCGAGCACGTCGGCTTTGTTGACCAGCATGTTGCCGGTGCTGCTGCCCAGGAAGAGCTTGATGGCGGCGTAGCGCAGGGGGTCGATGGCCAGGAGGTCGTCGATGTTGTCGTTGGTGGCACCGAGCATGAATCCGTAGTTGACGGCACTCTTCTTGGCGGCCAACGCCTCTTTGTCTTCGAGGTGGGCAAGGGTGGTGGTCTGCGGGTTGGTGTTGGGCATGTCGATGACAGAGGTGACACCCCCGGCAAGGGCGGCAGCGCTCTCGGTGGCGAAGTCGGCTTTGTCGGGGAACCCAGGGTCGCGGAAGTGGACATGGGTGTCGATGACGCCCGGTATGACGTAGCACCCTTTGGCCGAAAAGGTCTGGGGGTTACGCAACGCCGAGGCACTCTCGACAATCCGTCCGTCGTGGATGAAGAGGTCGCGCTTGGCGATGGTGCCCTCGTTGACGACGGTGCCGTCCTTGATGATGTAGTCCATTAGAATTTCTTCTTGGCACCCCACTGGCGAGCGGCCACATAGGCGTCGGCGGAGTTGTTGTAGATAGGTTTCACCACGAATTGGCCGGTATGGTCGATGCAGCCCCAGCGGCCTTCTTCCTTGGCGGGAGCCACGCGGTTGTTCCAGGTGTTGATGAAGGGCTTTGCGTCTTCGAGACGGGGCAGGATGACCCATTCGCCCTCGAAGTCGACATAGCCCCAGTGTCCGGTCTTGGGCTCCTGGATGGGGTAGAGCCAATGGCCCAGCTCGGCCTCTTCGATGCCTTTCTGGTTGTCGTCCCACTCCTTGCCGGCTTTGGCGGCTTCGCTGGAGAGGGTGAAGACGGGCTTGGAGAGCAGTCGGCCATCCTCGTGGATGCTTGCCCAGAGGCCGTTCTCGCATTTGGCGGTGGCGAAGAGTCCGGTGTCGTTGGGGAAGCGTGAGACCTCGAGGAAGGTGGGCTGGATGGCCCAGCTGCCGTCGGCCTTGACCCATCCCCAGAGGTTGGTGTCGGTACGCATCTCGGGGAGGCGCCATCCGTCGATGTCGCGGCCGTGCTCGATCTGCGACAGGGCGTAGACACAGTCCTCTTCACGGCTGAAGATGAAGTCGCTAATGACATTGCCATTGCGGTCGATATTGCCCCAGCGGCCACCTTTCAGGGCCTGGGTGTAGATGTAGTTGTGTTCGCCGGAGAACTGGCGTATCATGGCGTACTGGGGTTGGACCACCCAGCGGCCGAGATAGTTGACGATGCCCCACTGGTTGACGTTCTTGGGGTTGGTGACGGAGATGCGCCAGGTGTCGTAGTGACGGCCCACAATCCATTGATGGCCGGCCTCGGTGGCGTCCTCCATGCTCTCGAAGATGTTGTTGATGATGAGGATGCCCTTGGCGTCGATGCAGCCCCAGCGGCCCTCGATCTTGACGGGGGCGAAGCTCATAGGGTCCTGACCGTAGTACTTGCCGGCGCCCTCGTAGGCGGGTTCGTACTTCCATTGGCCGTAGTAGTTGACAAAGCCCCATTTGTGGTCGGCGGGGTTCTCGGCGGGATAGATCCATTTGCCGGGTTCCTCGGCGGTATACCACTGGTCGCCGGCTTCCTGTGCCTCCTCCTGGGTGTGGAAGATGTTGCGGACAATCATGTTGCCGGCTTCGTCGATGCAACCCCAGCGGCCATCGTATTTCACGACGGCAAATTTGCGGTCCTGATGTTGGAACGGAAAGGCCACTTGGTACCGTGGAGGTATCTGCCAGATGCCGTTACTGTTTTTGTAGCCATACTTCATATCGATGTCGTCAAAGGCCAAAGTCTGAGCCAATGCGTTGCCTGTCAGTGCGAAGACGGCTGTGAGAATCAAGATGTATCGTTTCATATTCGTGCTATTTCAAAGTTGCAAAGATACGTTTTTTTTTTAGATTATTAAAAATTCTGTGTCACAATGCAAACAAATCGATGTCTGCCCGGCTACGGGAGGGGTGCTTGGGATGGTCGCTTGGTGTGTGTAGGCGGGTGGTTCCATGGCGTTGTTTTTTCCCCTTTAGTACAGCTGGCTTGTCGTTCCTTGCAACCGGCGTGGTGAAATGGTGCTTTATCGTTAGGAGACCGAAAACTCCTACGGAGTATAATTGGGAGGGGTATGGCGTTGGCTATTAAGCGGAAACTCCTATGGAGTACCCGCTGAAACCTCTCCGAGGTTTTTTATAGAAGTCCCCTATATCATGTTGGTTGCATCAAAAAGAAACAGGCTCCTGCGTGTCGGTTTTGCAGGAGCCTGTGTGCTGTTGGTTATTTCTTTTTCTTGCGGTAGTCGAAATAGAGCATGCCCGCGGTCCAGAGGGCGGCACATATCAGTGCCCATAGCGCCCCGCTCATAGGCTGAAGAAGAGTTGACGGTGACCGTACCAGTCGATCATCAGCTGGCGGAAGTCGGAATAGTCGGCCTTGGTGATGAGGGCTTTGCGCAGACGCAGGCTGCGGGTGACCAGCAGCCGTTTGCCTTTCTGTTTGATGATGATGCTGATGCTGCCCACATTGCGGTTGTATTCCAATTCCACGTCGCCGCCTATCAGCTTGGCCCCTTTGGGCAGGTCCATGGTGTAGTGGTAGAATTCGGTGGTGGCGCGGGCCTGGAGGTCGCTGGTGCGGGAGGCGTTGAGGAGTGAGGGGTTGAATTGCAGTCCGCCTTTCTCCTCGGGGAGGGTGATGCACACATAGTTCTCGACGATGGTGTCGGGTTTCCATTCCAGCTCGCGGTCGATGTAGATGGGAGCGGCAGCCACGGCAGCGGCGTCGGCTTTCTCGTTTTCGGTGAGGAGGGGCGTCTTGGCGGTGGCGGAGAGACGGTATTTGAGTCCTTCGATGGTCACTTCAACCTCGAGCGGTTTGTCGCCAAAGACATTGAGGCTGTTGTCGACGATGGAGGCGCGGAATCCGGCCTGGTTGAGCAGGGCGGCAAGGAGACCGGTCTTGTCGATGGCGGTGCCGCAGTTGCTGGTGAATACCTCGATGGCGGGGGTCATGGCGTAGTTGACACGTGCCGGGTCGACAGGATTGAGGGTCACGTAGTCCACCACCCAGTCGCGGATGGCGGCGACGTATTCCTTGCTGCCGCTGGCTTTAAGCGAGGCCAGCAGGGTGGCGGCTTCGGGAAGGCTTGTCTCGGCGGTGTAGACGGGCTTGGGACCCAGCTGGAATTCCACGTCGTAGCCCTTGGCAGCGGGCATGTAGGGGTCGTTGACCGTCTGTGCGATATTGTTATGCACATCGGTATGGCCGTCGGCATAACGTATCTCGTAGCGTTTCACGGGGCAGTCCTGGCTGAGGTTGAAACGCTCGACCAGCAGGGGGGAGCGACGACGGAGGGTGTAGTCGAGCACGATGGTGCAGTTGTACTCGAGGGCGGTGTGGACGATGGCCAGCTCGGTGAGGTGGTTCAGGCGGCCGCAGTCGGCGCACTCGGAAGGGAGCTGACGGACAAAGGCGTTGTCGGGCGTGTTCACTCTCACGCCGTCGGGACGGACGGTGTAGCACTCGTTGACGGTGAGGGTCTCGAAGTCGGGGTTGTAGGTGATGAAGGTCTCGCCCTTGTCGGCGTAGGCGGTGATGGCCCGGTTGCGCAGCAGGACAATCTCTTTGTGGAAGCGAATCTCGGTGATGCTGTCGCCGACGGTGCGGTAGCTGCGACGGATGAGATTGTATTCGGCATCGGGTTGCTTGTTCTGGGCGAAGGCCGTGGCAACCGTCAGCAGGGCTATGATGCTAAGCATTGTTCTTTTCATGATGTGGGTATTTTAAAACTATCGGACTTGGTTATTTGGTGAGGATGACGGGCGTCTCGGCCAGTTTCTTCTGGTTGGCTACCACCTGGCGGAAGCTGGGCCAGTCGGCGGGGTCGTAGACACGTTTGCCCAGGAGCGAGCTCTCGGCAAAGGTGAGCGTGTTGCCCTCCATCCAATACTGGCAGCCGAAGCTTGCGGCGGGGTTGGCCACACCGTTGATGAAGGGGAAATGGAGCTGCTTGTACTCGTCGGGGAGGGTGATGGTCTCCTTGATTTCCACCAGGCGCGAGCAGGCATCGGCAAAGGGCTGGGTGCGGATTGCGGGGGTGGCGTCGAAACGCAGGTGCGTCATGGCGCGGCTGAAGAAGTTGCGTGCCGACAGGGGGGTGAAGATGATGGTGTTCTTGTCGATGACGGCAAAGTCGGGGATGGAGAAATGGTAGGTGATGCTGACGGGTTGCTTCAGATAGCTGTCGTTGTCGGTGCGTTGGATCTTGGTGATGCGGGCGGCAGGGGCTATTTTCAGCAGCTCGAGCTCCATGTTGCGCATCCATTCGGCGGTGCGGCAGCTGAAGACACCACGCACGGCGGCATCGCTCTGCCCCTCGGCAGTGATGGTGATGGTGCCGGCGAGCGTTCCGTCCTGTCCAATCTGGGTGTTGGCGTTGATGCGGACATAGTGGTTTTCGGGGGCGGAGACAGGCGTATAGGCGAGGTCAGCCCCTTCGGGCAGACCGATGAGATAGCCCTGCTGCTGCTCGGCGCTGGACCAGAGCTCGCGCACATTGGGCACCCAGGTGGGATCCAGCATCTCGAAGGACCCGTCGCGGTGCTGGACGGCACAGACACTGTGGTTGAACTGGTCGGCGGGTATGCGGTCGATGCGCTCGTGGGCCATGGTCATGGCGGCGTAGGCTTTGAAACCGGCGGCACGGAGCATGCACACCAGCATGCCGGCTTTGTCCTTGCACACGCCGCAGCGGTCGGTGAAGTTCATCTGGGCATTGTGGAGGGTGTATCCCTCGCCGGGGCCCATGCTGATGCCCGCATAGCGGATGTTGTCGGCCACCCAGTGGGTGAGGATGGCGATGCTGTCGTGCTCGGTCTTGGCACCACGCACCAGTGCGTTCACTTGGGCCTGCACCTCAGGCGTAGGGACGAAGCTGCCGTAGTCCTCGTTGACACCGTAGAACCAGATGGACTTGGCCTGCCAGTTGGGACTGGTGCTGAGCAGCAGTTTGGGCTGGATGTCGTTGTTGGCCAAAGCCCTCGGCTCGCGTTTCAGCGGGGTGATGTTATCTTTGGTGAAGGTGTAGACCGTGCGGTCTCCGTTCACCATGCTGTCTATCCGCACGCCACATCCCTGTTCGGCGGGACAGTTGTAAAGCTCGAAACGGAGGTGCTTCTCGGTGAGCACGTCGACTTGATAGACTTTCTTGTTGACGGGCGACTCGCTCCAGAAGGGGACGATGTCGTAGAAATGGCCACGCATGGGCGGGATGTACTTGTCGTCGTCGTTCTCGCCGAGGAGGGCATAGGTGAAGCCCTTGCGGTAGGTGACGAATTCAACTTCGTCGCCCGGGTCGAGATGGCCTATCTGCACCATCTTCTGGCTGGCACCCCAATAGATGAGACGTGCCGGGGCGACATAGTCGTATACCCGCAGCAACACATCCTCCACGGTGCCGTTGGCGTGATGCAGCAACACTTGGCGGAACTCGACGTAAGCCGACAGGGGGTCGTAGTCCACCTTGACGGTGGCCAGCTCCTTGCACCCGGCAAAGTCGTTGGCGCGGATACGCTGATGATTGATTACATGGCTGAGGCCGCTCTCCTCCATGACCACCGACGTGCTGTCGTAGAGGACGGTCTTGTGCTGGGCTGCAGCCGGCAACGCCAAGGCCGTCAGCACAGCAGTGATGAGTAGTGCTTTGTACTTCATATTGGATGTTTTTTGTCTCGTTGTTTCAAAATGCAAAGATACACTTTTTTTGTGGATTGGGCAGTGCGAATTATTTAATATAAGAAAAAAATGTACCTTTGCAACATGTATATGAGAAAATATTATCTGGCAATATTGCTGACAATCATGCTACTATCCGCTTTCGGCGGACAGGCACAGGACACCGTTTCGACGCCCCCTCCACAGAAGGCCGACACGACGGTGCGCCGTAATTTCTTTGTCTCCACGTGGAATTGGTTCAGCCGTTGGCGGGAGCGTGCCCAGCTGATGGGATACGAACCCGGCTATGTCGATTTCCCCCGTGAATACCCTTGGGTGGCAGGGGTCTATGGCACCATGGCGTTCACCAACCTCTCCCTCCATCTGCCCAATCTTTCCGGCGACTCGTACTGCCGCATCCACAACAGCACCGGACTCTCCTCCAAGCTGGCCCTGGGGGCCTATTACCGTGGCTGGGGACTCAGATTCGGCCCCCGGCTCAGCAACAAGTCCGACTTCTATTTCACCTTCTCTTCCTACGGACGCGTGGTGGGGTTCGATATCAAACTCGACTATTTCAGCCGCCTCCACAGCACCATCGATTGGGTCGACATCGGCAGTGTCCGTCCCCAGTTGGGTGAGTACAAAACCGCCATAGGACCGGAAATGATACTGCTCGAAATCAACTCCTACATTGTTTTCAACGCCAAGCGTTTCTCCTATGCCTCGGCCATCTCGCAGACCACCTGGCAGAAACGCAGTGCGGGCAGCGCCATTGCAGGCGTCTCCTACTACGCCACCTATACCGGATTCGACAAAGACTTCTTCGACCAGTTTGATACCGTTGCGAAATATTTCGCCGACACCCTCCATCACCTGAGCCACAATATCCTTGTAGGCATCGGGTACGCCTACAACAAGGTGCTGGACGACGGCAAGTGGATGATTCATGCATCGGTGCTACCCATGTTGCGCTGGGCATACTACAACAAAATCGACATGAACCCCAACGGGTCGATCTCCGACTGGACCGAGGAGCAGCGCGCAGCCTATCGTCAGACCGTCGCCGACCTGCAGACCAGCGCACGTGCCACCCATCTCTCAGTGGCGGGAGTGCTCAGGCTGGCGGGATTCTACAACATCAGTCCCCGTTGGCTGGCCGGCATCATCTGCACAGTCAACAACTGTTGGCGAGGACACGACGACGGCATGCACTCCTCAGTATTCGACAGCAAGGTGCTGGTATATGCAGGATACAGGTTCTGATTGGCTCCTTGTTGATATGTTGATACGTTGATACGTTGATATGTTGATATGTTTATACGTTTATACGACTAGCAACATAACATATAAACTACTCTCAATTCTCAATTCTCAATTCCCCTCCGTGTGTTCGAAATCAGGCGTAGCGCCAGGGTCAGCGAGATGGGGAACAGGGCGGCGTTGAGATGTTGGGGCAAGGGCCCCAGGGTCATCACCATGGCGGCAAAAAGCATGGCCAGCTGGATGAACACGACCACCCGGTTGCTCTTCTGCAGCCTGATGGCGAAATAAACGAACAGCGGCGATGCCCACAGCACATTCAGATTCACCTTGGTGCAATAGTGGTCGGTGAAGAACCACAGGAACAGCGCCATCAAGCTGAAAATGGCAGCGATGGAGAAGAGAGTGCGGTCGAACCAACGCAGGCTCCATCCCTTCTGCCACTCCAGCAGCGTGAAGCACATCACGGCCAGGAACACCACCCAGAACAGCAGGGTGGGGGACACACTGCGTGACGGAGGCGTGCGCGTTTCGGACAGCAGCACGGTGGCAGGCTCGGCCAACGGCTGGCGGGTGTCGCTCACCGTCATGGTGTCGAACTGCTTCATCATCTCCAAAGGCGAGAACATATATTCGTAGTTGCTGCATCGCTGGTCGCAGCGGACGCCCAGAGCCATGTCTATCCCCAGCCGCCACCACAGCAGCGTCCGCTCGGTAGAGCGGTACAGGATGTCGCGGTAAGAGCGATTGGTGTCGGCGGTACACTCCGGACTGAGGTTTCGGTGACACAGACAGTCGCGCACCATGTCGCGCACACGTGTGGCGCAATTGTCGCGGAAGAAATCATATTTATAATACCTGTATTCGGGCAGGTAGTTCGTTTCAAGCATCACAAACAGGTTGTTCACCTCTTGGTTGGTCAGGCGCAGGCGCTGTTCCCACACCGCGCGGCCTTCGGTACGGTATTCGAACATAAAGGCGTCGAAGCTGGTGCGGCTCAGGCAATAGTTCAGTTTGCCCAGGGTGAAAGTCCAGTAGAAATGCGGCGTGTCGAAGTCGAAGGTGCCATAGTTGTACACCACGTCCAGATGGATGGCGGGGTCGTAAACCCTGATGGCCGTGTGCCCGAAAGAGGTGTAGAACTCCTCGCCCGCACCGCAGGTGAGGATGCTGGCGTATGCCGAATCCGACAGGCGCAGCTGCGCGGACTCCTGCGCCCCCAGCCTGCCGGGAGCCAGCAGCAGCATGACGGCTGCCCATATAATCAGAATCTTCTTCATTATTCAGTGTAGTCTTAATTTGTTGATATGTTTATATGTTGATACGTTGATAAGTTGATATGTTTATACGGCTCGCAACATATTAACATCTTGTTATTCTCAATTCTCAACTCTCAATTCTCAATTCTCAATTCTCAACTCTCTCACTTCTGCTGTCGCTCGCAATATGGACATCCATTTGCGGGAACGGAATGGTGATGTTGTTACGGTAGAACGCGTTGTAGATGTTCTCGCGGATGCGGAGCCACACCGTCCAGTAGTCCTCCACCTTCACCCACATCCACATCGACAAGTCCACCGAGCTGTTCCCCAGCTCGCTCACGGCCACAACCGGTGCTTTGGGTTCGGTCTGGATCAGCGGCTCGTTGTTGATCACCTCCATCAGCACCTCCTTCACCTTCTCCAGGTCCGACCCGTAGGCCACGCTGGCCACCACGTCCAGACGGATATTCTCCTCCTTGGTGTGGTTGATAAGGCTCTTGTTCGACAGCTCGCTGTTGGGTATCACAATCGTGCGACCGTTGAAGGGACGCATCACTGTGTGGAAGATGCGGATTTCCTGAATATAGCCCTTGAACTGACCGCACTCGATATAGTCACCTACCTTGAAAGGTTTCATCAGCAGGATGATCACACCGCCGGCGAAGTTCTGCAGTGTGCCCTGCAACGCCATACCGATGGCCAGACCCATGGCACCCAACAAAGCAATGAACGAGGTGGCCTTGATGCCGACCACATCCATCGCCATGATGATAATCATGGCCTTCAGCAGCACGTCCACCAGCGACCCGAGGAACGACTTCAACGACGGCTCGGCATTTCGGCGCTCCAACGCCCTCACAATCAGCTTGCGCACCATCTTCGCCAGCTTCATGCCCACCCACAGGATCAGGATGGCCACCAGCAGCTTGGGCACAAAGCCCACTGTCATCTCGGTCAGCTCTCTCAAACCGTCGCGCAGTAACGTGTTTTCGCCCGTCACCACGCCCTTCAAGTCGCTCAAATCCATATTCTTCAGGCTGTCCGCCACCGTGCGGGTGATGCTGTCCGTGGTGTGCAGATTCTGTGCAAACTCGTCGGGAGGCAGCTCGGGAGGCTTGCCGTTCCCCATGGCCGCTGCCGTCAGCAGCGAAGTCTCTTTCTCGTCAATCAATAACATAACAATAAATTGTAGGGTTCTTTAAAACAGCCTACTTAACGCCCACGCGCGAAAAAAAGTATGTCATCAAAAAAAAATATGTATCTTTGTCCTTCAAACAACATCATACACACCATGGTTATCGACTTCTCAAACATTGAATTAAGCGTCATGCCCCACTTCAAGGGCGGCGAAGGTGACACCAAGTCCCGCATCTTTTTCGACGGTATGAACAAAATCATGCTCGGCTGTCTCGAACCCGGCTGCACCATCGGCTACCACTGCCACGACACCAGCAGCGAGATAATCTACATCCTCGGCGGACAGGCCCGCTGTCTTTACGACGACGGCGAAGAACTACTCAGCCCCGGCCAGTGCCACTACTGCCCCAAAGGCCATTCGCACAGTCTTATCAACGCCTCCGCCACCGAGCCACTGACCTATTTTGCTATCGTTCCCGAACAATAGCACACTGGTTGAACCTTTACAATAAATAACTACAATGAAAAAGTTGACATTCACTTCTATTGCAGCAATACTGCTGCTTGTTGCCTGCCACCAGCCTACTCCCCAGGAAGAATCTTTTCAGCCGTTGCCCATCCACATGCTCAAAGGCAAAAGTTGTTTCGAAATCAAAGCCCTCGAAGCTCTTCCTCTACTTAATGATGTGTACCTCGACGTGGAGAACGAATTCACCCTTGCCTGGCCCGACATCAGTGGTTTTTCACCACAAGTCCGTGCCGAGCTCAGTCTGATGGCTTTTGGCGACAGTACCTCCACCTCTTTGCAGGATGCTGGTAGGCATTTTCTTTCCCGTACATGGGTGGAAGATGACGATCTCTTTCCTCAAGGCTCTGCGATCCAACGTCTCAAACTCGATTCAGTACGGTTTTTCCCTCATAACTATGCTACAGTCAAAGGCGAAGTGCGGCAAGACCGCAACCTGCTGCATTTCTCGGTAAACGATGAGCATAATGTGGCCTTTGCCGCACACGGCACCTATGGCTACCGTACGCTGATTGTTGATCGTGCCACCGACCGCATTGTTCGTTTGTGTGACCTGATGGACACCACCGGTTTCGGCCTGCTGTTGCTTCGTGCGCTCGACGAGGTGCCATCAAATCGTGAGAACGGCAACACAGCGGAATGTATCGACGGTGAATATCAACACCGTCTGCCGCCGCCCGACGGTTTCACCATCGACAGCAATCGAACCACCATCACTGCCTTTTACAACACCTACAGCGTACAGTGCTATGGTTGTGGCATGCTTTTTGTCGAAATGCCCGTTGCTTGGCTTGATGCTAACACCACTCTTACCCCATACGGCAAAGAAATCTTTGCGGAAGCACTCTCCCGCAAACAGTGACGCATAGTGGAACAGAAATAAACCCAAAGCCCGGACGAGAAGTTCTCGCCTAGGCTTTTGACGTTCTTCTGCCGTAGTTCTTTTACTCCGAGTTAAGTGGAAGTGGGTTTATATCTGGATGAAGTGGTCGTAGCAGTGGGCGTCGCAGAACAGGAGTCTGTTTGTGGATGCGTATTGTAGAATTTCTTTTCTTGTCTTGACGGCAGCGGCGGGGGCGTTGTCGTATCTGGCGCAGAAGTCGGGGTGCTGAAGCTGGAGGTCTTCGGAGTGGATGATGTCGCCGGCAATGAGGCAGTTGCCTACTTGATAGACCGTATGGCCGGGTGTGTGGCCGGGAGCCGGGATGGTTGCAACTATGCCATCGATGATGGTGTCGCGGTCGGCAAAGGTCTTGATGCGTCCTTTGTAGGCCGACTGTACCTGTTTCCACAAATCGTTCTGTTTGGACATTGAGCCTTGGTCGCTCCAGGCGTCAAACTCTTTCTGCGAGAGGTATAGGGTTGCTTTGGGGAAGGCGGCTTTGCCACCGGCGAGCAGTCCGCCGATATGGTCGCCGTGGAGGTGGGTGAGGCATACGGCGTCGATGTCGGAGGGTTTTATGCCGAGCGTGTCCAGTTTGTCCATGAGTGTTCCTCCTGACTGGGTGCCGAGTCCTGCGTCGAAGAGGATATTATGCTGTAGGTTGCTGAACAGAAAGACGTTGATGGCAGATTTTGAGCTGCCTTCGGGGAGCAGGGTTTGAAGAAGGCTGTCGTTGTAGGAGCCTTTAAACAGGTCGATAGACATCTCGCTGGCGCGGTCTTGTATGCCGATGATTACATCGCCATCAATGGTGAGTTCTCCATTGAGATAGTATTTTGATATGCCGTCTCCAACTGTAACGCCTTCAATTTTGGCGGTGAAGTTCTGCTCGGCACTTGTGTCGGCTGGTTCGGTTTGGTTGCTGCTTGGGCCGCAGGCGGCACAGAATAATGACAGGATGGCAGCGGTGGCTTTGATAATGTTTCTTTTCACGGTATTGTTGATTTTAATTGTT
>JAEEGI010001892.1_pt1 | contig 51878 bp, 37 predicted proteins | sample 8958751 | NCBI WGS metagenome assembly JAEEGI01 (sample SAMN16246545, study PRJNA631951) | gut metagenome | biome: gut microbiome; feature: rumen; material: KS-attached | host: Bos | place: Iran: Karaj | collected 2018-10
GCTGCTGCGCTGGCTCGCCGGCGCCCGGGGCGCGCTGCGCATGATTGCGGAAGGGGAGAGCATCAGCCTTGACGGCGGCTGCTGCCGGATCGTGGTCTCCGACCGCGCCCGGGCGCCGTTCAGCTGGATGCGCTGCATCGTCCTGCCGCGCGCCGACTGGGAGCGCGGCTGCCCGGAGATCCTCGCCCACGAGCAGGCGCATGTGCGTGCCGGACATAGCGTTGAGGATACCCTGCTGTCACTGATCGTTGCCTGCCAGTGGTTCAATCCTGCGGTCTGGGCGCTGCGCCGGGACCTGCGGACCCTGCACGAATACGAGGCCGATGCGGCCGTGCTGGCCGCCGGCGTGGACCGTCAGGCCTACCAGCTGTCGCTGATCGGCCGGACGGCCGCGGAGCGGGGTTTCGCGGTCGGTGCGCCTTTCGGCGGGGAGCCGCTCCGGGCGCGCATAGCCATGATGCTGCGGCGCCGCTCTCCTGCCCTGCGGGCCCTGCGCGCGCTGTATATCCTGCCGCTGGCGGCGCTCTCGCTGCTCGCGACCGCGCGCACGCAGACGGACTTCCTCTATGCGCCGACGGAGGCTGTCCGGGTGGCGCCCGAAGCCGGGACCCAGCCGGTCGTGCCCTATGCGCAGGCCGACATCAAGCCCGGGACGAAGGTGATGGAACACTACGGACAGACCCTGGAGCGGATCGCAAAGGAATATGTCCTCTCTTCTTATAGCTTGCATGACCTGGATGACCTTCGCGGACTGGTGCCCGTGCGGATGGTCCTCACCGCGTCGGGGGTCCTGGATTCCGTGCAGATCCTCACCGACCGCCTCACGCCCGCGCAGGAAGCGGCCGTGATGACCCTGCTGACCCGTTCGCCGTTCTGGCGGTCCGGCGTACAGGAGGGCCACGCCGTGCCGGTCGAGTTCATCCTTCCCCTGGATTTTGGCTGGTAGTAAGCCATGGCGCGCGGACGGATCCTTCTCCTGGTCATCCTGGCGGGGCTGCTGGGCGCCTGCCGGCCGCAGCAGCCCACGGTGGTGGATTTCCCTTTTTATGCCTTTCGGAACACACTGAATGTCGAGCTGCTCCGCGTGGAGCGGACCGACACGGCGACGGTCCTGTCGATGCGGGCCTATTCCCGCCCGGGCTGGTGGATCTCCATTGATTCGTTGTCCTTCCTGTACGCCGACGGGCGCCGCTTCCCGCTGCACGGCGCCGAGGGGGTCGTGCCGGGCCGCCATCTATACATCCGGGACGCGGAGACCCCGGGGGAGGGATGGGTGGCATTCCGCCTGTTCTTCGACCCGCTCCCGAAGCGGGCGGAGCGCTGCGATTTCCTGGAAGGGGATTCCGGGAGCGCATTCAACATACTCGGTATCGATCTGACGGGGCGCCCGGTGCAGATTGCTGCGGACACGGACCGGGCTCCGGCGGCGGACAGCCTGCCTGCGGCCTCGCGGGAGCCCGGCACCACGACGGTCCGTGTCCACATCCCGGTGGAGGGGCCCTGGACGGAAACCATTGCCGGGTACGCCCTCGTGGAGGGCCGCCGGCCGGGCGTGGTCCGGCAGCTGCCGCTCCGCTTCGGACGTGACGGCGTGGGGGAAATCCGTTTCCGGCAGGCGCGCACGGCCGCCGTGCGAATGGCGCTGGGCGACGGGATCATCCAGCTCTCCTGCTGGACGGAGCCGGGGGAGACGGCGGACGTATACTGGGTCCCCAACAGCCGTTTCCTCACGGTCCGGCGCCTGGGGCTGCGGGAGGCCGAAGCCCCGCACGTCCGCTACACGGGCGCTTACGCGGCCGTCAATGCCCAATACGGGCAGAACCCGCAGTATCGGCTGGACCTCTCCGACCCGGCGCTCTTCCGGGGTGTCCGGACGGGGGCGGAGTTCGCCGGGCGGGTGCGGCAGGGCTATGACGCGCAGCACGCCCGGCTGGCCGCCGACCCGGGATTGACCCACCTGCAGCGCGACCTGGCGGAGGTGATGCTCAAGGGGGATGTCCTGCGGGCCATGTGCACCGCTGACGACATCCTGCGCCTGCAATACGCGCTGGACCGCGGCACCGACGCCGGCTACCGTCCGGTCATGCTCACGGACGCCGACTTCGCCTGGCTCGCCACCCTCGGCCTCCCTGACTCCCGCCTGCTCTTCTGCGACGCCGTCGAATACCTCTCCGACCCCCGCATCCGCCCCTTCGTGGAGCGTTGAGAGGCGGGGAAGAGATTCCCGGTCGGGGCCGGGAATGACGGGGGTTGAGCCGGGAATGACGGGGGACCGGGAACGGGAATGACGGGGAGCATAAGAGAAAAATAAGTATCTTTACCTTCTGTATGCGTGTCCGATGCCATTTCCTCCGGGGATCAGCCCTGCTGCTGGCGGTTCTGCTGCTGGCGGGGACTGCCTGCCGTCCCGTCCGGGACCCGGCGGCGGGGGAGGAGGTGCGGAATTACGATGACCTCGTCACGCTGTCGCGGCATTATTTCACGAACGGGCAGATGCGGCAGTATCAGCAAATCCGGGAGTCGCTGCAGACCCACTGGGACGACCTGTCGGACCGGCAGAAGAGCCGTTTTCTGACGGTCGCCCTGGAGGAGAGCCTCGCGGCGGGAGATTCGGCGCTCCTGGCGCAGCAGGCGGAGACTTACCGGACCCTGGCACCGGCTTCCGAGGCGGACTGGCTGCTGCTGTCGCGGGTGTACGAGTCTCTCGGGAAGCCGGACCTGACGCTGGAAGCCCTGGACCGGGTGCGCCGCCGACGCCTGCCCCTCGAAGACCAGATTGCCTACCTGCGCCGCCTGTTCCGCGCGGAAACCGCGCTGGATCTGACGGCCCGGCAGCTGCACACATACCGGCAGTATGTCCGGACATCGGCACGGAAAGCCGTCCTGGACCGGACGCCCGGCGCGCAGGATGCCGCGGACGAGGCGCAGATCCGCCGCGAGCGCTTCCTGCGGGGCCGCTGGCGGGTGCTCTGGGTGGCCGTCATCCTAACGCTGGCGGCAGCCTCGGCCGCAGGCTACCGGGGGATCCGGCGCAGGAGCCGCCGGGAATGGGAGCAGCAGGCCCGGCAGGTCGAGACCCTGCAACAGGAGGCTGCCCGGGCCCGCGGGGAGGCCGAGCAGTGGAAGCTGTTGCTGCAGAAAGAACAAGTCCCCCCGGAGGTGAAGACGCTGGTGTCCGGCCGCATCGAGGCCCTGAACCGCTACGCGCTCCAGAAACTCTCCCGCCAGGACACACGCGCAGCGGCCTCGCTCGAGCAGAGCCTTTCCCACGCGGACCGGGAGCAGTTCGTGCGGGACCTGCGCCTGCAGTTCCGCTACCTGCATCCGGACCTGACGGCCTTCCTCGAGGCGCAGGGCCTGACGGAGCAGGAGATGACCTGCTGCACCCTGCTCCTGCTCGGCTGCCAGACCAAGGAGATCTCGACGCAGACGGGCCTGTCCGTGCAGCGCTGCTACAACATCTTCAACACGGTCCGCCGCAAACTCGGCCTTCGGGAGGACCGCCGGACGCTCTACACCATCCTCTCGGAGCGGATCCGGGCGGAAGAATAGCGGAAAGATTTACCGCCGGGGGGCGGATTCTAGCACCATTTCGCGGCGACAAGCCGCGCAAAAAATTGAAACAGAACACATTAAATGCGGTAAATCCTGTTTGTCCGGCCTTCGGGCTTTTCTTTCTATCATTGCAGCCGGAAAACAAAAACGCTCATGAAAACGACAAGAACCTCTCTCCTTTTCCTGCTGGCCATCCTGAGCCCGGTGGCCCTGTGCCTGTTGTCCGCCTGCCGGCAGGACCCGGATGCTGCCGGGGCGGAATACACCCTGGACCTGGCGGCCTCCGTGCCGGTGCGGTCCCTGAGAACGGATTTCGATGTGTCCCGCCTCGGCCGCTTCGCGGGGCCGCTGGAGGTCGATACGCTGTTCCGCGACGCTTTCTTCTCCCCGTTCGACGGGCAGTCCCTGCTGATGTGCGCCGACAACCAGGCATTCCGCGTGGGCGTGCCGGACGGGAAGATCCTCGCCACGTATGGTCGCCCCGGCCGGGGACCGATGGAGTATACCGGAGTCGGCACCCTGGACCGGATGGAAGGGGAAGTATTCATTACGGATTATCAGGTCGGAAAAGAGCTTGTCTTCGATCTGGACGGAAAGCCCCTGCGGTCGCTGGAGCTCGAAAGACTCGTCATGCAAGGTCCGGTCGCGCCGGGGAAGTTCTTCCGGGGATATCCGAACGGACACAAGAAGGGCTGCCTGTATGAGATCGTGGATGAAGCCGGGACCGTGTACAGGACCTCCCGGATTCCGCCGGTCGAGGCGAAGAACCCGATCATCCAGCTGAACGGATGCGTCACAATAGACGGCAGATACGTCATCTCGCCCCAGCTGAGCTATGACTTCTATACTGTCACGGAGACAGAGGAACGTTTCTGGATCCATGTACATACAGGTCAGTACGCACAGCCGTTGGAGGTCCTGTGGGACCTGCAGCTCAAGAAACTGGAGGGCGACCGGTACATCAGCCGGGAGGACTTCCGCGTCACCGTGTCGGGCGGCCTGGCGTTCGTCCGTTATTTCATGGGCGGACTCCATGAGGTCATCTATGACCTGAAGACAGGCAGGATCCTGTTCAACATCAAGATCACGAACCTGGAAGATCCGATCCTGGGCCTGCCGGTGGAGCACGGGGGGAAGACCTGGTATGTCTGGCCGGTCTATTCGGACGAGCATTTCCTGATCTGCTCGGATCTCAACGAAGAGCATTTCTGGCTGTTTACCAAAGAATAAAAGGCGGGCAAACGAAGGATTTCGTTTGTTGGAAAGATTTTTTATATTTGTATCATCGGGCATAGCGCCCGGTGATACAGATATGCGAAGACTGACCAACAAAGAGCTGGAGATCATGACGATCTTCTGGCATCATCCCGGGGGGATGTTCGTCAAGGACATGCACGAACTGTACGCGGAGCCCCGGCCCCATATCAACACGATTTCCTCGCAGGTGCGGACCCTGGAGCGGGATGGTTTCCTGCGCCACAAGTCCTACGGCGGGAGTTTCCAGTATTTCCCCGTGCTCAGCGAGGAGACGTACCGCAAGGAGTTCCTGACGGGGTTCGTGCGCAACTTCTTCGGCAATTCCTACCGCGACGTGGTGAGCTCGTTCGTGCACGACGACAAGATCACCGTGGACGAGCTGGAGGACCTCATCCGGCAGGTCCGGGAAGCCGAGGAACAGAAATAATCCCGCGGGATGTAACTTTCCGGACAAAATCACGTCTTATAATTGATGAACTGAATATGAAGTCGAAATATAAATTCGCTCCGGGAGATTTGTCCCGGAGCGAAAACAGAACGAATTGACAATAAGACAGTTATGAAAACACATGGTAATCTGATGTGCCTCGTTTTGGCCCTGGCGCTGCTGCCCGGCTGCCGCCGGGGCGGCGCGGACGGGTTCGTGCCCAAGGGCCCCGACGGGGCGATCAACCTTGCCGTCGGCGCGACGGCCGACCTGACGGAGCCGGTGACGGAGTTCCGGCTGGAGGATTATTACGATCCTGTCGGCGAAATCCTTCCTGACGATGAGGACCCCCGGACGTTCATGACCTCCATGGAGTTCTTCCATGCCGACGACGAGACCGTCCTGGTGCACTCCCGGGACCGGGTCGTGCGCCTGTCGCTGAAGGACGGCTCGTTCGTCTGCGAGTATGGACGCAAGGGGCGCGGCCCCGGGGAGTATACCCAGCCGCTGCTGTGTTTTGTCCAGGACGGAGAGGTCTATGTCAACGACATCATGAGCCGGTGCCACGTCTATGCGCTCGAAGACGGGCGCCTGCTGCGGGAGTTCCCGCTCTTCGAGAAGGACAGCCAGTTCAGCATCTATGCCCCGCTGGACAAGGACCACGGCGTGATCTGTTATTCCTCCCTGGCCGGGCAGGACCATCTGTTTGATGTGGTGGATGCGTCCCGGCAGGTGGTCCGTGCTGGTACGCTGCCGATGGCCAAGGTCGACGATGGCGGTATCCGGACCGGGTTTGCCCGTCGGATGGACGGGAAACTGTGTGTTCCGGATGACGGACCGAACATGGTCCTGCACCAGGTTGCTATCGGGAAAGATGCGCCTTGGGTACGCCTGGACAAGGGGGCATACACGCCGTATTCCTCCACCGGCGACCATTGGCTCATCGAGAACCAGTGGATGTCTTTCGGCCCGTTCTTTTTCGTGACCCTCCGGCGAAAGGCTGTCTCTTCCTCCATCGCCGTCTATGACCTCAAGCGCCGGGCGCTGGTGCTGTACAAGGCCGCCGGCGATGCGGAATCTTACCGCACGTGCGGCCTTCCTTACACCCGCGACGGGCAGACCCTCTATCTCATCCCGGATTTCGGCGACCGGGAGGTGCTGGTCTGCCATGACCACGCTGCGCCGGACAACTACTACTGCTTCCGCCTGAAGAAGTAGTCGAGCAGGAGCACGGCGCTATTGATAATCAATAAGTTATGAATCAACCTTCGGTAAAAGGCCCGAAAGTAAAAATGTAAATCGCTGATAATCAATGCGTGTTGGTTTTGTGAAATCTTTTGGTATCCTCGCCGCGGTGCTGCTCCTGACGGCCTGCGCACCGAAGGAAGGGGAATTCGCCGAGCCGCGTTTCCGCAAGGTCGAGCATCGGGATTTCACCATCCTGGGCGAGGAGCTTATGCTCTCGGTCGTGGGCGGCGAGGCCGCGTGGCGGGACCACCTGATCCTGCTGTCGGACGACAGAGCCACCAGAAACAACATACACATCTACAGCAAACGCACGGGTGCCTGGGAGCTGAGTGCGCTTCCGACCGGACGGGCAGCCGGGGAGATTTCGCTTGCCACCGACATCCAGGTGATGGGGGATACCTTGTATGTGTTCGATAACAATCCGCCCCGCCTGAAAAAGTATCTGCTGCCGGCGCTTCTGGCCCGGGAACCGATGACGGAAGTCTTTCTGGGAGAAATCCCGATGAGCGATCGGAGCATGCATTGGGCCGGCGTCGCCCCGGACCGGATGGTCGTGGTGTCCACCCTGTCTCCGGTGGACAGACCGGACCATCCGCCACGGATCCTGTGGACCGGGCCGGACGGTTCGGTCGCCACGTATGATGCCTATCCGTACGAGGACAGAAAGCTCATCTGGACCCAGTATTCCACGGCCTACCCTTATTTCGCCCTGTCTCCGGACGGCAGCAAACTTGTCCTGTCGACCACCTGGGGCAGTACCGTGGAGCTGTTCCGCCTCTCGGACGGGAAGATTGTCCGGGAGCACTGCCTGTATTGGGTCGATCCCGAATTCGTCCAGGGCAAGCCCGCTGCAACGTCCCGCGTAGGTACGTCCCGGATCCTGGCAACGGACAGCGGATTCATAACGGCCTTTTATAGCAAGGAAAAGGATTTTGATTCCGGGAGGTACGCTTGCGACCGCATTGCTTTCTTTGACTGGGAAGGCCGGGGCCACCGCTGTATCCAGCTCAGCGGATACAGCGCCACCCCCATCAGCTACGACGAGCAGGAGGGCACGCTCCTTGCGCTGCTCTGGGACGGGGATGGCACGATGTGCTTCGGTAAAATGACATTAAAACAATAAGGCTGATAATCAATGAGGATAAAGACAGGTTCAATTCTCGTCGTAATCATCTCACTCTGCTGCCTGCTGCCCGGCTGCCGCCGGGGCGGCGCGGACAGGTTCGTGACCAGGGGCCCCGACGGGGTGGTCACGCTCGCCGTCGGGGCGACGGCCGACCTGACGGAGCCGGTGACGGATTTCCGGCTGGAGGATTATTTCGAAGAGATCGGTACGAACCGGAATAACGACGATCCGCGGACATTCCTGTGGTCGCTGCAGTTTTCGTATTATGACGACCGGACGGTCCTCGCGGAGACCCGGGACGGGGTGGTCCGCCTCTCGCTGGAGGACGGTTCGTTCGTCTGCGAGTATGGCCACGTCGGCCGCGGGCCCGGCGAATACATCCCGCCGTACCTGCTTTTCGCAAAAGATGGCGAAGTATATGTCAGCGACCTGAACAGCAGCGTCTGCCACGTATATGCCGGGGACGGCGGGGCGTGGCTCCGGGATATTCCGCTGACGGACAACGGATATCCTTGCTACATGTATGCACCGCTGGGGGAGGGGCTGGGCGTCCTGACATATTCTTCCCTGGGCGGGAAGCCGCAGATGTTCGATATCGTGGATGCTTCCGGGCACGTCGTGCGGGAAGGGACCGTCTATGGCAACGGCAAGAAAACGAGCATGGAGGATGTTCAAAGCGGGAAAGCCGGAATCCAGGTTTACACGCCGGAACAGACGGGCGGATCCATCTGCCTGATGTCCAGCAGGCGGGATACGCTGTATCGGGTCACTGCCCTGAAAGACGAACCATGGCTGGTCCTGGACCCCGGGCGTTATCGTTCCCCCTATCATGATGAGCCGTCTCACATATTCTCTTCCGTCAATGTCTGCGGCGACCTGGCCTTCCTGAACATCGGCGTCGCAGGCGGGACCCGGATGGCCGTGTATGACATGCAGAAAGGGGAACTGCTGTTCTGCGTCTTTTCTTCGGACGGGGAAAACCCGCCCCTGACGTATGGCATCCCCTACGAACGGGATGGCGAGACGGTCTATCTGGCCCCGGTGAAGACCGACCGGGACCTGCTGGTCTGCGTCGACCGCAATGCCGAGGACTTCTACGGCTTCCGCCTGAAGAAATAGCCTCGCGCAGGGGCAAAGAAAAAGAATTTTTTAGTTTGTGCTCAAGATAATTTTCTTATCTTTGCCTGTATGAATGCACACAACTACCTGACAGGCCTTGCTTTGGCCCTGGCGCTGCTGCCCGGCTGCCGCCGGGACGGCGCGGACGGGTTCGTGACCAAGGGCCCCGACGGGGTGGTCACGCTCGCCGTCGGGGCGACGGCCGACCTGACGGAGCCGGTGACGGATTTCCGGCTGGAGGACTACTACGAACCGGTTGGGGAGATCCTCCCCTCCGATGATCCGCGGACCTTCATGCGTGGAATGAATTTCGCGTACTATGATGCGAATACGGTCTTGGCTTATTCCGGAGATCGCGTGATTCGGTTTTCGCTCGCTGACGGTTCTTTTCAAGGGGAGTACGGCCACAAAGGAAGAGGTCCCGGAGAATATACGATGGTACTTTCTGCCTTTGTCCGGGACGGCAGGGTATACGTAAATGACATCATGAGTACCTATCACGTATATGAGGGCGTCGACGGTCATCATCTCCAAGACGTCCCATTATTTGACAAGGCACAGCAGTTCTGCGCCCTCTATCCGCTGGAAGGAGATTATTCGATGATCCTGTATGCCTCCACGGCTGGGAAAAAACAGGTTTTCGATATTATTGACGGTTCCGGGAACCTGGTCCGTGAGAGCTCTCTGCAAGACGACAACGAAGAGATTGCCCAACGAGGAGGAATCCGGATAGGGTACAGCATCCCGTTGGGCGAGGGCTGGGGTGTTCCGTCAGACCGCGACAGGACGCTTTATCGTATCTCGCCAGAGCGGGATATTCCATGGGTCAGATTCGACTATGGTCGTTACTCTCCGACCGATTCTCCTCTGATGGTTTTGGAACGATTCTGTGTGTCCGGACCCTTTTTCTTGGCGAGCTTATATGGCGAATCAAGTTCTTTTCGTGCCGTCTATGATCTGCAGCGCTGCCGTTTGCTTTTTGTTACAGAAAATTTGAGCGATGATACGAGAGTGGAGCGTGCCGGCATTCCGTATGAACTTGACGGGCAGACACTTTTCCTCTGGCCCGAATTTGCCGCCCGCGACCTGTTGATCTGCCGGAATGTCCACACTGCGGACAACTACTACTGCTTCCGCTTGAAGAAATAGTCATGAAAACGATTGGAAATCTTGTTTGGTTCGTTCTGGCCCTGGCGCTGCTGCCCGGCTGCCGCCGGGGCGGCGCGGACGCGCTGGTCAGCCGGGAGTCCGGCGGGCTGGTCCGGGTCGAGATCGAGGCGATGGCGGAATGGACGGAACCGGTGGCGGAATTCGATCTGGCCAGGAGGTTCCAGCCTGTCGGGGAATTCCGGCTTGGAGACACGCGGGAGAATTATATCGACGGCCCGAAGGAGTTTAAGTACTATGATGCCCTGTCGGTCCTGGTCAGCGGCCTGGACCGCGTCCTGCGTGTTTCGGTCATCGACGGGACTCCCTTGCAGGAGTATGGCCGGAAAGGCCGGGGTCCCGGAGAGTTCGTGCAAGTGGAATCGTGTTTCGGCCAGGCTGACCGGGTCTATGTCACGGATACAGGCAGCCAGGTACATGTCTATGAAGCGGACGGGACGTCCGTGAAGGATTTCCTGCTGCTTGTTCCCGCCGTCCAATTCTGCGAACTGGCCCCGCTCGGCGGAGAGGCTTATCTGCTGAATTACTCTTCGCTCTCCGGGAAAGACCGTTATTTCGATGTCGTAGATGCCGGAATGAAGCTTGTCCGGCAAGGTTCCCTGCATCCGGACGATTCGGACCTGAAAAAGGGGGCAATCCGTCCGGGCGCCTCTCTGCGTTTTGACGACCGGGATTGCGTGATGTCGGGAGATACGCTTTACCGCGTGACGCCGCAGAAGGACCGCCCGTATTGGTATTTCGCGAAGAAGAAAACGAAGGGAATCCACTTTGAGAAGATGTCCAATTGGTTTTTTGTCCAGGCGAGCACGGACAGCCATGATTTCCGGATGGTGGTGGATGTCAGGACAGGTACCCCGGTATTCTATGCCCCGTTGAAGAAAACGTCCATGACAGTCGCCACGCAGCGCGGACCCGTCACGGTTCCCGCGACAGATCCGGAAGACCGGGCCCGTTTCGGAATCCCCTATGTTCGCGATGGGGAAGAAAGGCACATTTGGCCGGTCCTGGCGGACCGGGACCTGCTGATCTGCAATGACTGCCAGGAGACGGATTACTACTACTGCTTCCACCTTAAGAAATAGTTGCAGGAAGAGAGGTTGCCGTTTTTGCAGGGTACTGATTGTTTGGAAGATACGAATTTGCTCCGGGGAATTATCCCTAGAGCAAAAACAGAAAGAATTGAGAAAGAGATATGAGAACGACTCAAACCAACAACCGGCTGACAGGCCGACCCGGCGCCGTGCTGCTGTCGCTGCTCGCCGCGGCCCTGCTTGCCGCGTGCGGCGAGGAGGACCACAGCGGATACCTCGGCGGGCCGACTGTCGTGGCTGGTGTCCCGCAGGCGCGAACCTTGTCGGGTGAGCGCCTGACCGTTGATCCGGACGCCTTGATGGGGGCCCAGGACCTCTGTTATGCAGATGGCGGGATGATCCTGGTCGGACTGAAACGAAGTGCGGGCGAAGAATGTTTCTGTGTGGTCTCCCCGCAGAGCGGAACGGCGAATCGGATCCTTCGCAGCGGCCGGGGTCCCGGGGAGCGGATTTTCGCAAGTTATGCCGGATACCGGGACGGCCTGCTGGATGTTGCGGATGCCGCCGTCTTCAAGCTGGCGACCTACAATGTGGCGGAGCTGGTTGCGGGGGCAAACGGTCTGGTCCGGGAGCAGGAAATTCCCCGTTTTGCGCTGAACCCGCACCGGGTGGGGGAGAATCTGCTCTGCCATGTCCTGATTCCCGACAACACGATGCGGCTGTATGACGGCCAGGGCGGTCTGCTGGCGTCCTATGACCGGATGGGCCCGATGGATGAGTCCTTCACGCAGCAGAAACAGGGCTGGCTCCAGTCCTCCGATGCGCTCAAGCCCGACGGGACGCGCCTGGCCATGTGCCTGTTCAATCTCGACCGGATCAATGTGCTGGACCTGCGTGGGAAAGGCTCCTTCTCCATCGTCACGGACAAGGCCTGGAAGGGCAAGGACGACCGGGCGGAGGTGCTCCGCCAGATTGAGGAGCACGACCGGAGGAATTACTACCGGAAAGCGCAGGCGACGGACCGTCATATTTATGCCCGGTATATCTATCCGGAAGGCCACGTCGAAATCCGGGTTTTCGACTGGAACGGCAAGATGTCGGCCCGTTATGTCTTCGAGGAGCCGTTGGCCAGCTTCTGCGTCACGGAAGACGACAGCATCCTCTATGGCCTGACGGAGGAAGAAGAAATCTGGCAGTACAAATTCAAATAATCCAAATATGAAAGCGTACAACTACCTAGCTGCCATCGTTCCGGTCCTGTTTCTCGCAGGCTCCTGCCACCGCCCGGCGGCGGATCCGGCAGTGATCCGCATGGCGGAGCTGAAGGAGGCGCCGGTGCCCCAGGCGGGGCTGCCGTGTTTCTCGTCCGTGGAGCGGATCCTGCTGGACCGGGAGCCGAACGAATGGTCGGTGGCGCTCCCAGAGAAGGTCGTGGTGGCCGGGGAGCGGATCTATCTTCTGGGATACAGTGGAGACATGCGCCTGGCGTATGTGTCTGAATATGACCACGAAGGCCGCGCGGTCCGGATGATGGGCCGCCGGGGCCGAGGGCCGGGCGAATACGCCCGGGCGCAGGACTTTACCGTGGGCCCGGAGGGAGACTGCCGGATCCTGCTGGTGGACCGGGGCGAGGCGATGCTGTACCATTACGGCCCGGACGGGACGTTCCTCGGAAAGGCTTCTCCGGCAGGGCCGGATCCGGTGTCCCCGTATTATCTGGCCGCCCTTCCCTCCGGCGAACTGCTCGTGGGGACGACCCTCTGGGACAAATCCGCGTGGAAGGACTACCGGGTGGTGGTCTGCGACACCTTGCTGCAGGCCCGCCGCGGGATGATTCCGAATCCGCACAACCTGGATCCGAATTTCGCGTTCTCGAACGTGGGGATCTGCGACACGGGGGACGGCTTCCAATACATCGTGCCGATGGAGGATTACGTGCACCGCTTCGACCGGGAGGGGAATGACATCGGCTCGGTGCGCATCGACTTCGGGCCCGCCGCGCTCACGGATGACATCCGCACCGACGTGGAGCCCCATCTCGACGAGATGGACGGCAAGAGTTTCCTGTTCAATGCTGCCTACTTGGACGATGCCTGGCTGTTCGGCTCGGTGCGCGAGAAAGGCAAGCCGCGGAGCATCGCCGTGGACCGCGCCGCCGGGGTGCGGTATGCGACCGAAGAGGTCTACGGCCTGTTCTTCGGCATCTGGGACGGCCGCGCCGTCTGGCTCAAGGACACCGAGGACGGCTGGCAGCTGACCCTCTGCACGCTGCGGCGCTAAACCAATCAGCAGATGAAAAGAATCAGTTGTCTGTTTGCCGCGGCGCTGCTGCTCGCCGCGTGCGGCCCGAAGGGCGCGCCGGGCGTGGTGCCGGTGCCGGAGAACATCTCGAAGGAGGCGCTCGAGCCGCTGGTGCGCTCGATCGACCTGGTCCCGCTGGAGACGCACGGGGATGATTTCCTCGGAGAGGGGACGAATCTCATTCTTGCGGATGGGAACTATCTGCTTGAGGACCCGGGCAACCGAAAACTGCACTTATACGGCCCGGACGGGAAGTTCCTGAACCGGATTGGCCGGGAAGGCCGGGGACCGGAGGAGTACCATTCGATCTGGAACACGCTGTACACGGGCGGACGGGTGTATGTCTATCAGGGCGGATCGGAGGACCTGCTTGTCTATCGTCCGGACGGTTCTTTCGAGAAGAAAGCGGCCCTGCCCGCCGAAGGTGGCAACGCTTTCTTCCCGCTGGAGGACGGTTATCTGGCGTATATCGGCTATGTCGGTCCGGGTGATGACATGATCCAGTGGATCCCGGAAGGGCAGGAACCCGTGTCGCTGGTCCCGAAGCGTGGGCTGCCATTTGCATCGATGCAGCAGCGGCCTTTCTCGGAGTATGGGGGACGCATCTTCATGCCGGATGCCATGGGCGAGAAGGTCTATGCCTTCGCGGACGGGAAGGCGGAGACCTTGCTGAACCTGGATTTCGGTCGCTTCACGATCGGGGAAGAGTTTTTCAGCGGCGACGTGGATGCGGCTTTCCGGATCCTGGAGACCCGCCATGCGAATGTCGGCGCCTATTGGGAGAACGAGCGGATGCGGGTCGTCGAGGCACAGCGGTCGGAGAAGAAAGACGACAGTTCGCCTTTCCCCGACCGGGAGATCATCTACGGGCTCTTCCTCCACGGGAAATGGAACTGGGTGAACACCGGCGACATCGGTGCCATGCCGTTCGCCCACAGCGTCGCCGGCATCGACGGCGACGCGCTGGTGTGCCTGCTGGACCCGCTGCTGCTCAAGGAGATGGACCCGGCCCTCCGGGCGAAAATCTCCAATCCGCAGGTGCTGGACGCTCTCGACGAGGACAGCAACTACGTCGTCGCGAAGGTGCATCTGAAATAAGCAGGAGCAGCGAAACGGAATGCTGCCAATGTCCGTCAGAACGGGACATTGGCAGCATTTTCGGGGCTTTTTTGCGCCCAACGTCCAGTTTTCAGGGACGTTGGGCGCACTTGGGGATTCCGGATCCGGAACGTCTCGGGGCCTAGAGCTTGCGGGCGCCGTCGGAGATGACGACGTCGTAGACCTTGGGGGCGTGGCCGAACTTGGCGGTGAATTCCTTCACGGCAGCGTCCACGAAGGGCTGGTAGAGCTCCTTCTTGACGAGGTTGATGGTGCAGCCGCCGAAGCCGCCGCCCATCACCCGGGAGCCGGAGACGTCCATCTTGCGGGCGAGCTTGTTGAGGAAGTCAAGCTCCTCGCAGCTCACTTCGTAGAGCTTGCTCATGCCGAAGTGGGTCTGGTACATCATCTCGCCGGCGGTCTCGTAGTCGCCGCGCTCCAGGGCGTCGCAGAAGTCGAGCACGCGCTGGACCTCGCCGATCACATACTCCGCGCGGAGGAAGTCCTCCTCGGGGATCTCGGCGCGCACCTCCTCGAGCCACAGACGCTTGGCGTCGCTGAGGAAGTCCACGTCGGGGTGGTTCTTGCGCATCGCGGCCGCGGCGTTCTCGCAGGAGGCGCGGCGCTTGTTGTAGGCGGAGGAGGCGAGCTCGTGCTTGACGCAGGAGTCAATCAGGACGAGCTTATAGCCGGCAGCCTCGGGATCGAAGGGGAAGTACTTGTACTCGAGGGTCTTGCAGTTGAGGCGGATGAGGTTGCCCTTCTTGCCGAAGCAGGAGGCGAACTGGTCCATGATGCCGCAGTTGACCCCGCAGTAGTTGTGCTCCGTGCTCTGGCCGATCTTGGCGAGCTCGAACTTGTCGATGCCGTTGGCGTTGAGGTCGTTGATCGCGAAGGCGAAGCAGCTCTCGAGGGCCGCGGAGGAGCTCAGGCCGGCGCCCAGGGGGACGTCGCCGGCGAAGACGGCGTCGAACCCCGCGACCTTGCCGCCGCGCTTGATGGTCTCGCGGCAGACGCCGAAGACGTAGCGGGCCCAGGCCTCGGCGGGCTTGTCCTCCTCGGCGAGGCCGAAGGACGTCGCGGCGTCGTAGTCGATCGAGAAGAGGTTCACCTTGTCGGTGCCGTTGAGCTTGATCTCGGCCATGATGCCCTTGTCGATGGCGCCCGGGAAGACGTAGCCGCCATTGTAGTCGGTGTGCTCACCGATGAGGTTGACACGTCCGGCAGCGGCGTACATCGTGCCGCCCTGGCCGTAGAGAGCGAGGAATTTCTCGTGGATTTTGGTCTGCATGTCCATAGTGATTATGTGATTTTAAAGATTGTCGCAACCACAAATGTATCAAAAATAAACGACAATGACAATAGGCAGGTGGTCGCTCACGCCGCCGCGGTAGCGCGGACCCGTGAAGGTACGCCGGGGCTTCTGCCCGCCGAAGGCCGCGTCGGGCTCCAGCAGCAAGGGGTCGGCGAAGATGTCCTCCCGCACGCGGGCGAAGCCTTCGGCGAAATGCCCGTCGATCTTCTCCCACCGGCCGTTGTACTTCAGGGTCCCGCCGCCGGAGTCCCACAGGTCCTCGTTGAAGTCCCCCATCGAGAGGATGCGGCGGGTGCCGGCGGCGCGCAGCGAGTCCGTGAGCGCACGCATCCGCTCCCGGGCCAGGTCCCGCCGCCCGGACTTCCCGCCGATCTGCGACGGGTGGTGGTTGACCAGCACCGCCAGGCTGTCGAACTCCGCGAGCAGGATGTCCCGCGTCGCCATCACGCCGCCGGCGCTGTCCGGCACGTGTTTGGGTGCGGCGGCGCGCAGCGGCAGCGTCGAGCGCCGCGCCAGCAGCGCGCAGTCGATCCCGCGATGGTCGGGGGACTCGTAGTGGATGATCCGGTAGTCGAGCTTGCGCAGCGCCGTGGCGCCCAGCAGCTGGCGCAGCACGAAGCCGTTCTCCACTTCGGCAAAGCCCACCGCGTCGGGCAGCCGCCCGTAGCGGTCGGCGATGCGCAGCAGGGTCTTCGCCACGGCGTCGCACTTGGCGTAGAAACGCCCTGCCGTCCAATACTCCGGCTTGTTCTCGGAGTGATAATCGAAAAAGTTCTCCACGTTCCAAAAAATGACCAATAACGAATCGACCGGTTGGGAGACAGCACTGGCAGAGAAGCCCAATAAAAGCAGAAGAAGTATCATAGTCCGTTTCATACCGCGAATATGGCGAAAAATCCGTAAATTTGTCCCACTAAAACAGAAAGAACATGTCCCTCAAGTGCGGTATCGTCGGACTGCCGAACGTCGGCAAATCCACCCTCTTCAACTGCGTCAGCGTCGGGGGCGCCCAGAGCGCCAATTTCCCGTTCTGCACCATCGAGCCCAACCTGGGCTCCACCAATGTCCCGGACAAGCGCCTGGAGGTGCTGACGGAGATCTGCCACCCGCAGCGCACGATCCCTGCGACGGTCGACATCGTCGACATCGCCGGCCTGGTGCGCGGCGCCAGCCGCGGGGAGGGCCTCGGCAACCAGTTCCTCGCCAACATCCGCGAGTGCGACGCCATCCTGCACGTGCTGCGCTGCTTCGACAACGGCAACGTCGTCCATGTGGACGGCTCCGTGGATCCGGTGCGCGACAAGGAAGTCGTGGACCTGGAGCTCCAGATCAAGGACCTGGAGACGGTCAGCGCCCGCATCGCCAAGGTCCAGAAGCAGGCCACGACCGGCGGTGACAAGGAGGCGAAGAAGCTCCTCGCGCTGCTGCTCCGCTACAAGGAAGCCCTGGAGCAGGGCCGCTCCTGCCGCAGCGTGGCGCTGCTCAACGACGAGGAGGCCGCCCTGGCCCACGACCTCTTCCTGCTGACCAACAAGCCCGTCCTGTATGTCTGCAACGTCGACGACGCCTCCGTCGTGGATGGTAACAAATACGTGGACGCCGTCCGCGAGGCGGTGAAGGACGAGCATGCAGAGATCCTCGTGATCTCGGCCCGCACGGAGTCCGAGATCGCCGAGATGGAGGACTACGAGGACCGGCAGATGTTCCTCGAGGAGATGGGCCTGCAGGAGTCCGGCGTCGTCCGCCTGATCCAGAGCGCCTACCACCTCCTCGGCCTGCAGACCTTCTTCACGGCCGGCGCCGACGAGTGCCGCGCCTGGACCATCCACAAGGGCGACAAGGCCCCCAAGGCCGCGGGCGTGATCCATTCCGACTTCGAGAAGGGCTTCATCCGCGCCGAGGTGATCAAGTACGACGACTACGTGCAGTACAAGACCGAGGCCGCCGTCCGCGCCGCCGGCAAGATGGGGATCGAGGGAAAAGATTACGTCGTCCAGGACGGCGATATCATGCATTTCCTCTTCAACGTCTGATGACGTCGAAGAGGAAATACATAGAATAATGATTGAGGGGCGAACCCCTCAAACTCCCCTCGTCGGCGAAGCCTCCGAAACCACCAGCAAACAGCAGCAATGAAAGCAACCATCCAGTGTATCAAGTGCGGCCAGCAGTTCTCCGCGGAGGTGCCGCAGAGCGTCAACGCCGCAGTGTCTTCGGACCTCAAGGAGCAGGTCCGGAGCGGCGCGCTCTTCACCCGCGCCTGCCCGGTCTGCGGGACCGTCAACCTGCTGAAATTCCCGTTCCTGTACTATGACACGGAGGCGCACCTGATGATCGTGCTGTCCGAGACGCCGCTTGCGGCGGAAGGCCTGCCGGAAGGCTATACCGGCCGGCTGGTGCGCAGCGTCGGGGACCTCGTCGAGAAGATCAAGGTCTTCGATGCCGGGCTGGACGACCTCGTCATCGAGATGTGCAAGTTCGTGACTGCCCAGGAGCTGAAAAAGGACGTCCCGCTCAAGTTCGCGGGGATGGACGGCGCAGACAACGAGATGGCCTTCACCTATCCCGAGCAGGGAGAGATGCAGATGGTCGCCGTCGGTTTCAATGTCTACGAGGATTGCGCCGGCATCCTGCAGCGCAATCCGCTCATCCGCGAATCCGCCACCGGCCTCGCCGTCATCGACCAGGCCTGGCTCACCAGGTTCTTCAGGTAGGAGATTCCGGGTCAAGCCCGGAATGACGAAGGTCAAGCCCGGAATGACGAAGGTCAAGCCCGGCGCACCGCGGCCATCATCCCTTCGACCTGGCCGAGGGCGAGCATGCGGCCGTGGAAGGAGTAGCCGGGGTTGTAGCCGATCCGCTCGTCGCCGAGCATCGTTTTGCCGTGGTCCACGCGCATCGGGAGCGGCCGTCCTTCGGCCTCGAAGATGCGCACCAGCTCTACGAGGTCGGCGCGCCCCGCGGTGTGCGGCGCCTCCACGAAGTCGCCGCCCGGCAGGACGTCGCAGGAGCGCAGGTGCACGAAGTGCGTACGCGGCGCGAACTCGCGGGCCATCGCGACGACGTCGTTGTGGGCGCCCGCGGAGAGCGAGCCCGCACAGAAGGTCAGCCCGTTGTGCCAGTCATCCACCGCACCGAGCAGCCAGCGGATGTCCTCCGCATTGCCGCACAGGCGCGGCATGCCGAAGACGGGCATCGGCGGGTCGTCCGGGTGGATGCACAGGCGCATGTCCCACTGCCGGCAGACCGGCATGACGGCTTCCAGGAAGTAACGGAGGTTCTCGCGCAGCCGTGCCTTCGACATGCCTGCGTACGGGGCCATCAGCGCGCGGAATTTCTCCACGGGAGAGCCGCCGCCGCCCAGCGGGCCGTTGATGAAGCCCTGCGTCTTGGTGATGATGGTGTCGATGATCTGTGCGCGGTCTTCTTCACTCGCCGCGCGGTCCAGCGCCTCCACCTTCTCCACCACCTCCGGCGGGAAATCCTTCTCCGCGCCTTCGCGCGCGAGGATCTTGATGTCGAACCAGGCGAAGCGGACGTAGTCGAAATAGAGCGAGCGCGTCCCGTCCGGCATCGGCCGCTCCAGGTCGGTGCGCACCCAGTCAATCACGGGCATGAAATTGTAGCAGACCGTGTGGATACCGCAGCGCCCCAGGTTCTCAAGGCTCTGTATGTAATTGGAAATCAAGGCGTCGCGCTCCGGTCCGGCGTACTTGATCTGCTCGCTGACCGGCAGGCTCTCCACCACGGACCAGCGCAGTCCGGCGGCTTCGATCCGCTCTTTCGCGGCGCGGATCTCCGCCTCCGGCCACAGTTCTCCGGGCGCATATTGGTGCAGGGCGGTCACCACACCTTCCACGCCGATCTGGCGCATCATCTCCAGCGTGACTTTGTCGGAAGGGCCGAACCACCTCCAGGTTTTCTCCATCATAGGCAATCAGTTTCTAATACAAAATTAGAAAAAATCCCTATCTTTGGTAGTTGCAATTGTACCAAAACCTGTAGAAATGGCAAATAATAAGAACCTCTCCAAGCTCTGGAAGACCGAAGACTGGCTCGCAGTCTGGATCGGCTTCATCGTCATCGCCATCGGCATCGTTGCCGTGCTGACCAAGGCGTTCGACTTCTCCGCGCTGACCTTCAAGACCTGGACCTGGGGCGAGTCGCTCACCGACGCGCAGATGGCCAAGGTCGTCCCCCTGGGCCAGCAGTTCGCCTCCGGCGCTTTCTGGGGCAAGATGCTGCGCACGGTGCTCGTGCTCGGCATCCTCTTCTCCTGCGGCATCGCGCTGCTTGGCGAGAAGGTGAAGAAATTCATCCCGGCCTTCCTCGGTGTGTTCGTGCTGGCGGTCATCGTCCGCCTGATCAGTGCCGAGTTCACGCTCAACCGCTATCTCGAGTGGGCCTTCTGGGCGCTCATCGTGGGTATGCTGATCTCCAACACGGTCGGCACCCCGAAGTGGCTCAAGCCGGCCGTCCGCACCGAATTCTACATCAAGACGGGCCTCGTGATCATGGGCTTCTCCGTGCTCTTCTCCAACATCGCGAAGTTCGGCCTCTACGGCCTGGGCATCGCGTGGATCGTGACCCCGGTCGTGATCCTGTTCATGTGGTGGTTCGGCACGCGCGTCCTCAAGATGGACAACAAGCCGCTGGTCATCACGATGGCCTCCGCGACGAGCGTCTGCGGTACGTCCGCGGCCATCGCCACGGGCGCCGCCTCCAACTGCAAGAAGGATGACCTGACGATGACCATCTCCATCTCGATCATCTTCACGGTCCTGATGATGGCCCTCGAGCCGATCCTCATCCGCGCCACCGGGATGTCCCCGATCATGGGCGGTGCGCTCATCGGCGGCACGGTGGACAGCACCGGCGCCGTGGCCGTGGCCGGCTCCGTGCTGGGCGGCGAGGCCGAGCAGGCCGCCGTGCTGGTCAAGATGATCCAGAACATCCTCATCGGCTTCATCGCCTTCTTCGTGGCCCTCTTCTTCGCGACGAGCGTGAACCGCGAGAAAGGCCAGAAGGTCGGTGCCGGCGAGATCTGGAACCGTTTCCCGAAGTTCATCATCGGCTTCTTCGTCGCCTCGCTCGTGGCCTCCTTCATCATCCAGCCGCTCGCCGGCGCGGACCAGGTCAAGGCCATCAACGGCGTGCTCGACCAGTATAAGAACTGGGCCTTCGTGCTGGCCTTCGTCAGCATCGGCCTGGACACCAATTTCCGCGATCTCGCGAAGCAGATGAAGGGCGGCAAGCCGCTCTGGCTCTACCTCGTAGGCCAGTTCTTCAACATCGCGCTGACCTTCTTCGCCGTCTGGCTGCTGCTCAGCGGCGTGCTCTTCCCGATCCCGCACCTTTCCTAAAAGGAAATGCGCAAACCCGGACGCGCGGCCAAGGTGGCCCTCCTCACCGTGGGAGGGGCCATCCTGGCCGCGGCCGTCTATATCATGGTCCGCCGCATCGGACTCAATCCCGAGCTGGATTTCGGCGCCGGGGCCTACTACTACGCCGACATCCCCGACTACGAACACAAGCTCAACTGGGACACCTACCAGGCCCAGCTGCCGTACTGGGTCTACGTCGTGCTCTTCCTGCTCTGGGGCGCCCTGATGTACTGGATCTGGACGCGCATCGACCGGCGGAAGTGACACTTGTCAGATTGGCATAAATATTGGTGCAAACCTGTTTCGCTCCCGGCATCGGGAGAAGAAAAACCTTTTTTTAATCAAACAAATGGAGAAACTCAATCATCCCGCCATCCTGGTCGTTGACATGCTCAACGACTTCGTGACCGGCGCGATCGGCTGCGACCGCGCCCGGGCCATCGTCCCTGCTACCGCCCGTCTGCTCGCCGCTGCGCGCGAGAAGGGGGTTCCCGTCATCTACTGCAACGACTGCCACCTGCCGGGCATCGACCGTGAGCTCCAGATCTGGGGAGACCATGCCATCAAGGGTACGCCCGGAGCCGAGGTGATTCCGGAACTGACCCCGCAGCCCTGTGATTTCGTGGTGCCGAAGCGCCGCTACAGCGGTTTCTTCCAGACCGACCTGGACATCCTGCTCAAGGAGCTGGGTGTCAAGACCGTGGTCATCACCGGCCTGCATACCCACATGTGCTGCCGCCACACGTCCGCCGACGCCTATTGCCTCGGCTATGATGTCGTCGCCGCCAAGGAAGCGACCAACTCCTTCACCGAGGAGGACTACCAGGGTGGCCTGGCCTACCTGAAGACCTGCTACGGTGCGGATGCGTACAGCAACGACGAGCTGATCGCAATGTTCTAGGAGATTCCGGGTCAAGCCCGGAATGACGAAAAAGCAGCCCGGAATGACGAAAAGGCAGCCCTGAATAACGAAAAGGCAAGCCCGAATAACGAAAAGGCAGCCCGGAATGACGAATCGTAATAAATGAACAAGGGACCGCATCACGCGGTCCCTTGCCGGTTTGTAGTAGTACATGTTATTGTTTAATCATCGAGGCCCTCGATGGTCTCGATGGTGCCGTCAGGCAGGTAGGTGAGCTCGCAGACTTTGAGGCTGCGCAGGCGGTTGATGCCCTTGGAGGGGGCGCTGTCGTGGTGGAAGAGCCACCACTTGCCGCCGAACTCCACGATGGAGTGGTGTGTGGTCCAGCCCAGCACGGGCGTGAGGATGACGCCCTTGTAGGTGAAGGGACCGTAGGGGTTGTCGCCGATGGCGTAGCAGAGCTTGTGGGTGTCGCCGGTGGAGTAGCTGAAGTAGTACTTCCCGTTGTATTTGTGCATCCAGCTGGCTTCGAAGAAGCGGCGCTCGTTGTCGGCCACCGTGATGGGCTTGCCGGCCTCGTCCAGCAGGACGACCGGCTTCGGCTCCTCGGCGAACTGGAGCATGTCCTTGCTGAGCTTCACGACACGGCCCGGGATGGCGGGCGCGTCGTCGGCCGGGTAGGAGGTACCGCAGTCCTTGGCGAGGTTGTCCTCGTAGCGCTGGAGCTGCCCGCCCCAGATACCGCCGAAGTACATGTAGTACTCGCCGTCGGCGTCGTCATGCAGGACGGCCATGTCGATGGAGTAGCTGCCCCGGATCGGGTCCGGACAGGCCTTGAAGGGGCCGGTGGGGCTGTCGGAGACCGCCACGCCGCAGCGGAAGATGTCGGTCTTGTCCTTGGCCGGGAAATACATGTAGTAGCGTCCGTCGGGGCCTTTGACGACGTCGTTGTCCCAGAGCTGGCGGCGCGCCCAGGGGACATCCTGGATGTCCAGGGCGATGCCCCAGTCCTTGACGGGGGAGGTCATGGGGTCGGGACCTTCGATCGAGAGGACATGGTAGTCCTTCATGTCGTATTCGCTGCCGAAGTCGTCGTCCGGTGCGGCGGACTCCCAGTCGTGGGAGGGATAGATATAGATCTTGCCGTCGAACACGTGTACGGACGGGTCGGCCATGTAGTCCGCGGGGAGGAGGTAGCGTTTCAGAACTTTCTTTGCCATAATCTAAAAGGTTGGAGATTCCGGGTCAAGCCCGGAATGACTATTAATATTGCCCGGAATGACTATTAATATTGCCCGGAATGACTATTAACATTGCCTGGGATGACTATTAATATTGCCCGGAGTGACTGTTATGCGTTGAGGTTGCGGGCTTCGATCTCGCGGTTGATCTCGTCCATGCGCTCGTCGCTGAGCTCATACTTGCTGATGATGAAGATGGCGAGGAGCAGCAGCAGGGCAGGGATCACGCACACGAGCCAGAGGATACCCTGCTCGGCGAGCGGGGTCTGCTTGGGGGCATCGGCGTTGAAGCCGACCCAGGCGAGCACGAGCCCCGGAACCACACCGCCGAGGGCCATGCCGGCCTTGAAGAAGATACCGGTCAGGGCGTTCACGATACCGGCGATGCGTTTGCCGGTGGTATATTCACCGTAGGAGATGACTTCCGGGACCAGGGCCCACATGTAGCCCGTTGCGGTGATGATGCCCGTGGACTTGACGAACTGGGCGATGCAGAGGAGCACGAAGTTGCTCTTGGTGGCAGGGATGGACACGAAGGTGTACATCATGGCCATGCCCAGGATGGCGACTCCGAGGAAGAGGTAGAACATGCCCTTCTTGCCGATCTTGCGCTTGATGGCGGGTACCAGCGGCATGAAGATGAAGGCCGGGATGGTGCCGAGCCACATGAACAGGGTGGTCAGCAGCGGGGTGGCGCCCACGTTATAGGACATGAAATAGGCGTCGGCGGCGTTGCCCACACTCATCATCGCGAAGGCGGTGACGAAGAAGAAGGCCAGCACGCGAAGGGGCTTGTTGCGGACAAATTCCATCCACAGGTCGCTCACCTTGACGTTGGCTGCTTCCTTCTGGTCCATCACGACCTTCTCCTTGCACTGCGAGAAACAGAAGAACAGCAGCGCCAGGCCGACGAGGGCGAAGAGGGTCATCGTGATGAACCATGCGCCGGCGGCCTCGGGCGTGTTGTACACGGCCACCTGCTTGCCCGTGGTCGCATCGAGCACCTTCGGGGCGAAGATGGCGATGATCAGCGGGAGGGACTTGACGCAAAGGGCGCCGAGGTTGGCCATGAACATGCGGGTGGAGGTCAGGATGGTGATCTCGTTGGTGTCGCGCGTCAGCGAGGCATTGAGGGCACCGTAGGGCACGTTGACCAGGGTGTAGCACATCGACATGCCCACGTAGGTGATGTAGGCGTAGAGGAGCGAGCCGCTGAAGCCGTTCCAGAAGCAGAGGATCGCCAGGCCGACGAGCGGGATGCCGCCCAGGATGAGCCAGGAGCGGTATTTGCCCCATTTCGGGTTGCCCTTGTCTACGATGGTGCCGACGACGGGGTCCCAGAGCACGTCCACGAGCCGGACGATGAGGAACATCAGGGCGGCGGCGCCGGGCTTGAGTCCGAAGACGTTGGTGTAGAAGAAGAGCAGCCAGATGCTGATGGTCTGATAGATGAGGTTCTGCGCCATGTCGCCGGCGCCGAACCCGATGCGCTGCATCCAGGAGAGTTTGTAGAAGCCTTTGGCTTCGGAAGCATTGTTGGCCATAGGTTATGGTTTTATCCGTTATTATCTCAGGTTAACAAATATACACCGATTTATGTGAAACCCGTGCAGGGAATGGTTCAAAAGATGGCAAGAATCATTCAGCGGCGGAGCGCACGGCGGGGGACTCCTCGCCGAACAGGAACTGCGGCGTGTAGCCGCCGTAGTCGACGACGACCTTCTCGAAGACGATGCCCGGGTCGAGCGGGCGCAGGACAAGCTCCGTCCAGCCGCCTGCGGCGGGCAGTTCGGAGACCGTCTCCACAACGCGGCGGGCTACGGTGGGATAGTAGACGGAATAGATGTTCTGCGGGTCTTCGTTGAGGCGCGCGTTGAAGTGCTGGGTCTGCGCGTGGCCGCCGAGTTCCACCACGTAGCGGTGGCCCGTGTTGTTGAAGGCCAGGGTGGATTTGGTGATCACATGCACCTTGACGGAAGAGACGCCTGCGGGCAGCTCTACACGGTAGCGCAGGGCCGCACCCTCCGCCGGGAGCGTGTACGGCATCAGGGCCACGCCGCTGAGCGTGCGGCCCATGTCGGGGATGACGATCCAGCGGGTGCCTTCGGCGGCCTGCGCGGCGTACCAGTGCTCCGCCTCGATGGCCGTATAGCCCGCCCGCGGGGCTGCCGCGAAGGAGAATCCGCCCGGCGCTGCGGCGCCGATGCGCCGGACCTCCGGCAACCGGTCGGCGGGGAAGTCGTCGTTCCAGGAGCGGTAGCCGATGTGTTTCTGGGTCATCATGCCGTCCCACTTGCCGCCGGACATCTCCTTGTTGTACTGGCGCATGAGCTCCGCGTCACGCGCGAAGCAGCGCTCCACGCGGTCCGCCCAGCGGTCGGCCGCCGGGTCGCCCTTGGCGTAGAGGTCGTGGTTCATCGCCTGGGCGTAGTACATCTCGTAGAGGTTGGAGAGAGCCTGCACCGGGAAGAGGATGAGCTGGCGGTAGGCGTCGCGCGCCTCCGGCCTCAAGGAGAGGAACTGCCGCAGGGCCTCCGCTTCCAGCCGGGTGAAGTCGTCGCTGACGCGCCGGAATTCGCCGGAAGCGAGGTCGTAGGTGTTGCGGTCCATCATCTCGGCGGTGGTGCGGCCGCTATATTTGCTATACAGGTTAAGTATGCGGCAGGCTTCGTCGGCCTGGTCCTCGCCGAATGCGGCAGCGCAGAATGCGCGGGTGTGGTCCAGCAGGTTCTCCGCCGTGATGGCCTCCGGCCGGCGGGCCAGCGCCAGGAAGAGGTCGATGGGATATTCCATCGGCTTGAGGTCGCCGACGTTGAGCACCCAGAGCCGGTCCACGCCGTAGGCGTAGGTCAGCTGGAGCTGCTCCCACATGTTCTGGATCGGGGTGATGTTGAGCCACTTGGAGTTGCGCGGCGCGCCGACGTAGTCTACGTGGTAGTAGATGCCCCAGCCGCCCTTGCGCTTGCGCTCTTCGGCGGTGGGAAGTTTGCGGACGTCGCCCCAGTTGTCGTCGCTCAGCAGGATGGTCACGTCGTCGGGGACGCGCAGGCCGAGGTCGTAGTATTGCTGGACCTCCTTGTAGAGGGCCCAGACCTGGGGGCGCTGCTCCGCCGGCTTGCCCGTGACCTTGCGGATGATCCGGCGCTGGTTCTTGATGATGCCTTCCAGCAGGCCGATGTACTGCGCTTCCTGGCCTTCGCGGCCCAAGGCGGCGTCGCCGTCGCCGCGCATGCCGATGGTGACCAGGTCCTCGGTGTCGCGGGCCCGCTCGATCCCTTCGGTGAAGAACCTGTCCAGGACCTTGCGGTTGGCGGTGTAGTCCCAGGGGCCGTCCGCGCCGCGGCGCCGCACCCACTCCTGGTGGTTGCGCGCCATCGGCTCGTGGTGGGAAGTCCCGATGATGATGCCCATCTCCCGGGCCGTGCGGCTGTTCTCGGGGTCATCCGCGTAGAAGGCCCAGTCCCACATCGCCGGCCACATGAAATTCGCGCGCAGGCGCAGGAGCAGCTCGAACACGCGGGCGTAGAAGCGGTGGTCGCCGTAGCCGGTGCCGTAGGTGTTCTTGACCCAGGTGGTCAGGCAGGGAGCCTCGTCGTTGAGGAAGATGCCCCGGTAGCGGACGGCGGGCGGGGCGGCCGTGTAGGTGCCTTCTGCGAGCGACAGGTCCTCGCGGTGCACCACCGGCACGTCCGCCCAGTCGTACCAGGGCGAGACCCCGATCTGTTCGGAGATCTCATAGAGGCCGTAGATGGTGCCGCGCATGTCGGCGCCCGCAATGACAAGGGCGTCGTCGTAGCCCGGCACCTTCCGGCCGAGGGTGGAAATGAAATAACTCTCGTATTGTCCCTGCAACGGGGAGAGGTCTATGAGGCCGTCCGCGGCGAGGCGGCGGATCAGGGGGCTGTCCATGGAACCAGCCAGGATGGCGCGGGGGCCGGCGTTCGGGGCCTGCCGCCCGCAGACGCGGGCGAAGTCCTCGCGCAGCGTCTGCGCTGCGATCTGGATGCCGCGCGCGTCCGCCGGGTCCGTGACCACGGCCACGGGGCGTCCGCCCTCGACCAGGGAGAACCGGCCCGGTGCCGTGCGGGCTTCGGTGATGCCGGGGTGGTCGATGCCGGCGGCCGGGAAGGCGCCGAGGAGCGAGGCTGCCAGCAGGCAGCAAAGGAAGGTTCTGCGGTCACACATATCCGTCTGGTTTGGTTTTCTGGCAGCAAATGTAACAAAAGACCTTTCGGGTTTGTTACATTTTGAGACCAAACCTTTTCAAATATGTTACATGGCCGCGCAGGAGCCTATTCGAACAGCTTTTTGAGGTTCTCGTCGTCAGGATTCTCGCTGAAACGGGCCACGAACTCGCGCGGGGTCATCCCGAAGAACTCCCGGAAGGAGCTGGAGAAGTAGGAATGCGAGGCGAAGCCGACCCGGTAGGCCACTTCGGACACGTTGACCTTGTTGTTGGCCAGCAGGTACGCCGCCTGCTTCATCCGGAAGGACTTGATCAGCACGCTGGGCGGGACGTTGCCGTTCTCCTTGAGCTTGCGGTTGAGGTGCACGCGGCTGATGCCGACGTCGCGGCAGAGCGCCTCCACGTCGAATTCGGATTCCTCCAGGTGGTTCTGGATGCTCTCCACGATGCGGCGCATCAGTTTCTCGTCCGCCGAACCCATCTTGATGCCGGAATAGTCGTATTCCATGCCTGCGCTGAACTTGCCCTTGACCATTTCGCGCGCGGAGATGACCTGGGCGATGCTGCTGAGCAGCAGCGCCACGGAGACGGGCTTGGAGAGGAACTTGTCCGCGCCGCTGTCTGCCGCTTCCTGCTGCTCCCGCTCGCCGTCCTGGCCGGTCAGGATGATGACCGGGATGTGGTTGGTGGAAGGGTTCTGGCGTATCCTGGCGCAGAGCTCGCTGCCGGTCATGCCGGGCATCACGAGGTCCGTGACCACGGCGTCCGGCAGGGTGGTGGTGACCAGGGGCCAGGCTTCACGTCCGTCGGCGCAGACCGTCACGTTGTAGCTGCCGCGAAGCAGGCCGCGCAGGTATTCGCGGGTCTCGGCGTCATCTTCCACGACGATGAGCGTCTTGCGCGCCTTGACCGCCTTTTCTTCGTCTTCTTCCGGGGTCTCCCGGGCGAAGGTCTCGTCTTCGTGGCTGTCGTGCGGCGCTCCGGGACCCTTGTCGTAGAGGCCCTTGTGGTGGGTGGTGACGGAGAGTTCCTGCTCGCTGAGGTGGTCCTTGCCCACGGGGACGAGTACGCGGAACACCACGCCGTCCTCCTGGTTCTCGGCGTAGATGGCGCCGTGGTGCATCTCGACCAGCATCTTGGTCAGGTTGAGGCCCACGCCCGAGCCGGTGTTGGCGTCGTAAGGATCCACCTGGACGAAGCGCTCGAAGATGCGGGAGATGTAGCCCTCCTCGATCCGGCTGCCGGAGTTGAAGATGTCCACCTCCACGTAGTCCTTGATGCCGGCGTCCAGCCGGCCTCCGTTGGGGGTCGGCCCGGACACCGATATGCGGATGCGCCCGTCTTCGGGTGTGTGCTTGAAGGCATTGGAGAGGATGTTGTAGATGATCTTGTCGAAGTTGCCCTGGTCGATCCAGAGGGTCTCTTCGTCGTGGGCGGACAGGAGGGAGAAGTTGATGTGTTTGGACTGCGAGAGCGATCCGAAGGACTGCATGATGTCCTTGATGAAGTAGATGATGTCCGTCTCGCGGAAGTGCATCGGCATCTGCCCGGCGTCGATCTTGCGGATATCCATGAGCTGGTCCACCAGACGGTTGATACGCAGGCAGTTGCGGTACATCAGGTTGTAGGTTTCTTTCTGCGCGGGCTCCTGTTCGGCTTCGCGGAGCGTGCGCAGGGGCCCCATCACGAGGGTGAGCGGGGTGCGGATCTCGTGGGTGAGGTTAGTGAACAGACCGAGGCGGAGCTCCTTGAGTTCGGCGTCTTTCTTCTCCTCCTGGTGCTGGCGGCGGTTGCGCAGGGTCCGCAGGAGCCAGAGGACAATCGCGGCCAGCAGGAGGAGGTAGGTGGCGAAGGCGCCGCCCTTGAGGTACCAGGGGGCTTCCACCCGGAGGGACACTGTGCGGTAGGAGTAATCCTCAGGTGCGCCGTCGAAGTGCGCCTTGACTTCCAATTGGTAGCGTCCCGGCCGGACATTGGTATAGGTGGCCATGCGCAGGCGCGCGGGCGCGGTTTTCCATTCGTCATCGTACCCGCGCAGGCGATAGTCGTAGACCACGCGCTGCGGGTTGGTGTATTCCGGCACGGAGAATTCGATGGAGAACAGGCTCGTGTGCCAGGGAATCAGGATCTTGGTGGCCTCTGAGATGTGCTTGTCGATGAGGTTGTTGCTCCCGCGCGAGGGGTCGTAGCTCACCGGCTGGTCCAGCAGGGTGAGGCGTGACAGGGAGACCTGCGGGATCTTGTGGGTGCTGCCGTCCACGAGCAGGGGAGAGAAGGCCGTCACACCGGAGGTGCCGCCGAAATACAGACGGCCGGAGGGGCTCCGCCAGGCGGCGCCGGAGCGGAACTCGTTGCCCTGCAGGCCATCGGAAGCATGGTAGGTTGTGAAGGTCTCCGTTGCCCGCGCGTAACGGGAAAGCCCGTTCGCGGTCGAGACCCAGAGGTCCCCGGCGGGCGTGGTCAGGATGTCCCGGATGACGTTGTCCGCCAGGCCGTCCTGCTCGGTGAACTGCCGGGGTTCCTGGCTGCCGGGTGTCAGGACGTATATGCCGTCACCCGAGCCGAACCACATCGTCCCGTCAGGCGTGCTGCTGATGGCATAGATGCGGACCGGTGAGCCGTCGGGCAGGACCTGGAAGGAGGAAATGGTGCCGGTCTCCGCGTCGTAGCGTTTCGGGCCGTTGTACGTTCCCACCCAGAGCAGGCCGTTCTGGTCGATGTACAGGGCGCTGACCCAGAGGTTGTCGTCGTTGACGATGTTGCGGACGACCTGCTGGCGGGCGGCGTCGATCACGACGAGTCCGGCCCCGTAGGTGCCCACGTAGACCAGGTCCCGCCGCTCGTCATAGGCCAGCCGGCGGATGCGTTCGCTGCCGATCAGGTCCTGCCGTGCAAAGTGCCGGATGCCGCCCTGCGGCGGCTTCACGAACAGGCCGTCCAGGTAGGTTCCGATCCAGATGTTGCCGTGTTTGTCGCTGCACACCGCCATGATGGCGTTGTTGGTCAGGGCCGAATTCTCCCGGGAGTAACCGGTGACCCGCCGGGCGTCCTCCTGGCAGAACAGGCCGTCGCCGTCCGTGGCGACCCAGAGCCGCCCTGCGGCGTCTTCGCACAGCGACATCACGCAGGCGCTGCCCTGTCCGCCGGCCCCGGGGGCGCGGTATCCCAGGTAGTTGAAGCCGAACATCGAGCGGGGTACGACCATGACCCCGCTCTGGTAGATGCCGATCCAGAGGTTGGCCTGGTTGTCGGAGAACAGGATGGTGGCCTTGTGGCGGCCGAATCCTTCTCGGAGGCCGGGGAGTACCGCCGGGCGGACCTCCTCGGTTGCGATGTCGAAGGAGAACAGGCCGCCGTTCTCGTCGCCGAGCAGGAAACTCCGCCCTTCCTCGCCGGCCGCGAGCGGATTGTACAGGAGCGAGGCGAGGGTGATGGCGCGGGCCTGCGGCGTCCGCGCCCGCCGCAGCGTCCGGCTGTCCGTCTCATAGACGAGGACGCCGTGCGTGGCCGAGCCCAGGAGGAGTTTGCGGCTCACCGGGTCCTCGCAGATGTCGATGACCCGGATTCCGGAAGGGTTGCCCCGCAGGTCCGGCGCCAGGTTGATGTCCGTGGCCGGCTCGAGCGTGTCCACGTTCAGGACGAAGAAGCCCGGCTGGTCCTCGGGAATGACCCAGAGATGCCGGGTGTTGTCGAGCACGCAGGTCTTGATGAATTCGGTGGTGACGGAGCGGTAGATCTGTGCGCGTTTGTCGTCCTCGCGCCGGCGCGTTTCCGGGTCGATCACGAAGATGCCGTTGCCGCCGGAGCAGACGTAGAGGCTGCTTCCGGACACGCGGTCAGGCACTTCCAGGATGTCGCTGATGAAGACGGACGAGCCGGGCTGCCGGTTGTCGCCCAGGTCCACCTTGGTGAAGGTGTTGTATTCGGAATCGAAAATGTCGAGCCCGGCGGCCGTTCCGACCCACTTGGTGCCGTGGCTGTCCTCGTAGAACTGGTGCACGGACTCGCTGCTGATCGACTGGGGGTTCTCCCGGTCGTGCCGGAAGGACTCGAACCCCACGCCGTCGAAGCGGAAGAGCCCGCCCTCCGTGCCGATCCAGATGAACCCCCGGCTGTCCTGGCTGATCCGGTTGATCTGGGAGTTCTGCAGGCCGTTCTCCGGCGTGAAGATCCGGGCGGTCTGTCCGGCGACGGGGATGGAAAACAGTATGATTGACAGGAAAAAGGCTGCTTTTTTCATTCTTGTTTCGATTTGGTACAAAATTACAAAAGGTTTTTAAATGAAAAAATCTGCGAAACAAAACCTAAAATCTATGTAACATATTTTGGTTCTCTGATTTTCCATTCCTCTAATTTTGCATCCACACCGAGAGGCTGACTATCAACAACTCAATCAAATCATACGCTATGATGCAATTTAACCTCCAGAAGACGCTCCTTTCCGCAGCGCTGGCCCTGGTCCTCCCGTTCTTTGCTTCGGCACAGAACATCACGATCAGCGGCACGGTTACGGACCAGAGCGGCGAGACCGTCATCGGTGCTGCCGTGATGGTCTTGAACACCTCGGTCGGCGCCGTCACCGGTGTCGACGGAACCTATTCACTCCAGGCGAGCCCGAACGCCACCCTCGAAATTTCGAGCATGGGCTACACCACCCAGCGTATCCCCGTGCAGGGACGTACGCGGATCGACGTGGTCCTGAGCGACGACGCCCAGGCGCTGGACGCCATCGTGGTCATCGGCTACGGTACCGCGCGCAAGACGGACGTGACCGGCTCCATCGCCTCGATGGGCGGTGACAACCTCCGCGAGGTGGCGGCCGGTGACTTCACCCGCTCCCTCAACGGCCGTATCGCCGGCGTCCAGATGACGCAGACCAACTCCAAGCCGGGCGCCAGCCTCGAGATCCGCATCCGCGGTGACCGTTCCCTGTCCGCATCCAACGATCCGCTCATCGTGCTGGACGGCGTGCCGTTCATGGGCTCGCTCTCCGACATAGCCACGGGCGACATCAAGAGCATGGACATCCTCAAGGATGCTTCCTCCACCGCCATCTACGGCTCCCGCGGTGCCAACGGCGTCATCCTCATCACTACTTATAAAGGTGTGTCCGGCCAGGCTCCGAAGGTGAGCTTCAACAACTATATCAGCTTCAAGAAGGCCATCAAGTACCCGATGATGGACGGCCCTGCCTACGTCAAGATGCGTTCGCTGGCCGGCAAGTTCACCAATAAGATCGGCTACGAGGACGACAGCACCAATACCGACTGGCAGGACCTCTTCTATCGCACGGGTATCACCCGCAACCACGAACTCAGCGTCGTGGGCGGCACGATGAAGGGCAGCTACCGCTTCGGCGTGGCTTATTATAAGGATGAGGCCGTCGTCCCCACGCAGGACTATGACCGCGTCTCCCTGAGCGGAAGCCTCGACCAGAACATCACCGACTGGCTCAAGGTCGGCTTCTCCACCAACACCAATTACAACACTTCCCATGGCAGCCAGCACGGCCTGTACGGCATCCTGCAGCTCACCCCGATCCTGAGCCCGACAGACGCCCAGGGTAACAACCTGGTACGCGCCGCCATGCCGCTCGACAACGTGTGGATCCCGACCCGCAAGAACATCGAGGACGTCTCCGACATCTGGGTCAACGAGAATTCCGGTATCGGTACCTACAACACCGGTTATGTCGAGCTGAAGGCTCCGTTCCTCGAGGGCCTCTCTTTCAAGCAGACCGTCGGTCTGAACTACCGCAGCAGCAAGAGCGGCTGGTTCACCGGCAAGGGCGTGAACAGCTTCGATGTGGCCAACCCCAACTCCGGCGGCATCAGCCAGAACGAGAACAAGAACTGGACGACCGAGAGCCTGCTGACCTTCGACCGCACCTTCGCCGAGAAGCACCATGTCAACGCCGTGGCGATGTTCTCCGCCGAGCAGACCACCTACATCCAGAACGGACTGTCCGCCCGCAATATCCCCAACGAGCAGTTCCTCTACTACAACCTGGGCCAGGCCCTGGCCGAGGACATCACCGTCAGCCCGAACTCCTCCAACTACTGGCAGGCCGGCCTGATCTCCTACATGGGCCGTATCATGTACAGCTATGCTGACAGGTATATGCTCTCCGCGGCAGTCCGCTCCGACGCCTCCTCGCGTCTGGCCAAGGGCCACCAGTGGCACACCTATCCGGCCGTCTCCGTGGGCTGGAACATCCACAACGAAGCCTTCATGGAGGACACGCGCGGCTGGCTGGACGAACTCAAGTTCCGCGCCGGTTACGGCGAGACCTCCAACCAGGCCATCAACCCTTACCAGACCCTCGGCTCCCTGGGTACCCGCCCGTACAACTTCGCCGACACCTATGCCACGGGCTACTACGTTTCGACGCTGCCGAACACTGACCTCGGCTGGGAGTACTCCAACACGTGGAATTTCGGTCTCGACTTCGGCTTCCTGCAGGGACGCCTGACGGGTACGCTCGAATACTACATGCAGAGCACGCACGACATCCTGCTCAACCTCAACCTGCCTTCCACGGCCGGCGTGGGCAGTTACACGGCCAATATCGGCAGCACGCAGAACCGCGGTGTCGAATTCTCCCTCAATGCCACGCTCATCGACACCGGTGACTGGCGCTGGGACGCCGGCATCAATATCTACGCCAACCGCAACAAACTCGTCTCCCTGGCTTCCGGCCAGAACGAGGACCGCGGCAACCGCTGGTTCGTGGGCATGCCGATCAACTGCCTCTATGACTATGAATATGACGGCCTCTGGCAGAAGGGCGAGGAGCAGCTGATGGGCATCCTCGAGCCGGGTGCACAGCCGGGCGACATCAAGGTCAAGTACCATGGCGAATACGGCGCCGACGGCCTGCCGAAGCGCGCCATCGACAGCAACGACCAGGTGCCGATCAACGCCGACCCGAAGTTCCTGGGCGGCTACAACACCCGCCTGCAGTACCGCAACTGGGACCTGACCATCCTCGGTAACTTCCAGGCCGGCGGTATCCTGATCTCCACCCTGCACGGTTCCAGCGGCTACCTTAACATGTTGACCGGCCGCCGCGGCCAGCTCGCCGTGGACTACTGGACCGAGAGCAACACCGGTGCCCGCTATCCCCGTCCGGGCGGACTTGTCAGCGGAGACAATCCCAAGTACGGCAGCACCCTGAGCTACTTCAACGGCACCTTCCTGAAGGTCGGCACGATCACGCTCGGCTACAACTTCGACAAGATGGGCGCCCTGCGCCGCCTCGGCGTGGACCGGTGCCGCCTCTATGCGACGGTGCAGAACCCGTTCGTGTTCTTCTCCCAGTTCCACCGCGAATCCGGACTCGACCCCGAGCCGAACTCCCGCGGTAATGAGAACCAGGCCTCTGCCGGCTACCTGTACCGGCAGAAAGTCATCGGCACCAACACGCCGAACACCCGCAACTACCTCATCGGCGTCAATATCACCTTCTAATCGGATCCGAACATGAAAAAGTTGACATATATCCTCGCAGCGTTCGCTGCCGCCGCCACCCTCGCCGCCTCCTGCACCAAGGTGCTTGAGGAGCAGCCGAGAACCTTCTTCGAGCCGGGCTTCTTCACGACGGAAGCCGGCGTGGAAGGCGGTCTGACCTCCCTGTACGCCTCCCTGCGCTATTTCTACGGGCAGGCATACTACTACAACAGTCTCACCACCGGCACGGACGAGGCCACCTGGGGCCAGTCCGCAGACGGCAACTTCAAGGACGCCGACCGCTCCGGCGTGGGCGTCATCAACGCCAGTACCGCCCGCAGCGACGTGTTGTGGGGGACGGTGTTCCCGTACATCAACACCGCCAGCGGCATCATCGAGAACGCCGAGGCCGTGGGCCTGTCCAATGCACTGATCGCCGAGGCCAAGTTCTTCCGCGGATACTACTATTTCCAGCTGGTCCAGACCTTCGGCGGCGTGCCCCTCGACCTGGGCTCCGGCGAGCTGGCGTTCAACAGCGCGCCTACCCGCACGTCGGTGCGTAATACCGTTCCGGAGGTCTACAAGGCCATCTTCTCCGACCTGACCGACGCCGTGAACGACCTGCCCGACAACGCCCGCCTCACCGGCACCGTGACCAAGAACGTTGCCCGGCTGGTCCTCGCCAAGGCCTACCTGACCTTCGGCTGGTGGCTGGAGAATCCGAAGAGCATCCCGACTTATCCGGCAGCGGATCGCAAGGACCTGGACGGCCACGACGCCAACTGGTACTTCACGCAGTCGCTCAGCCTGTGCGAGAGCGCCATCGCGAACCCCGGCCCTTACGGCCTGATGGAGACCTTCCGCGACGTGAACCTTGCCCAGAACGACCGCAACAAGGAGATCATGCTCTATGCGGACCACACCGAGAAGAGCGAACAGTACAACGGCGGCAGCCTCGGCTATGGCGGCGGCGGCGCACCGGACAACTTCTCCGGCTGGATGATCAACTGGAACCACGGTACGGTCAACCTTGGCGGCGTGGGCGCCATCCAGCGCGAGGCCTGCCAGGAGATCGGCCGCCCCTGGACCCGTATGGCTCCGACCCACGAGGCCATCAAGATCTTCACGAGCCAGGACATCACCAAGGATTCCCGTTACGAGGGCACTTTCTCCACCGCTTACTACGGCAACTGGGAGAAGGCCGGCATCAAGAACGAGAGCGTGACCGGAGCCAACGGCATGTCGATTCCGAAAGGCGGCCTCGTTCTCTCCTTCGTCCCGGAGGTCATCGATGACATCCGTTACCCGGACAAGCAGACCAACACGGACGGTGCCAACGTCGGTGCGGGAACCGTTCCCGGCCGTGCCGACTATGTATTCGACCTCAACGGCTTCAGCCGCATCGCCTATCCGGCCCTGTGGAAACTCGGCTGCTACCGTACCGACTATGACCGGGCCAACGCCCTGGGTTCCCCGAACGCCGGCAGCACCCGTCCCTACGCGGTCCTGAAGTTCTCCGACTTCTACCTGACCGCCGCGGAGGCCGCCTTCAAGTTGGGCAACAACACCAAGGCCCGCGACAACATCCTCGTGCTCCGCAAGCGTGCGGGCAAATGGACCTACAAGCAGAGTGCGCGCGCAAAGTACGAGGCGGACTTCAGCGAGGAGCTCGCGGCGAACACCCCGGAGACCATCACCCTGGACTACATCCTGGACGAGCGCATGCGCGAGTTTTACGGCGAGGGCTTCCGCTGGTTCGACCTGGCCCGCACCCAGACCTGGGCGGACCGTGCCGGCAGCTACACGATCAGTGGTGACTACTGGGGCGCACACAATCCGCAGACCTACACCCGCACGATCGAGCCGTACATGTACCTGTTCCCGATCCCGCAGGGCCAGCTCAACGGCATGGAGATGACCGACGCGGAGAAGGCCGCCTACCAGAACCCCGGCTATCCCACGGAATAATCTGCCTGTTAATCCGGGTTGCTCCCGGATCCTCAATAACAGTTGGTTAAACAATAAACAAAAATGGTTGGAAGGAATGGGCGCCCTGGGAAGGACGCCCATTCCGATACCGGCAGAAAACCATTATCTTTGCAAGAAACCCAGAAATCAAGCACCATGCGGAAATCCTTATTGCTGACCCTTCTCGCCGCCGCGGCCCTGCTGGCCGCCTGCAGCAAGCCCGTCCCGGCCCCGCAGGACGGCACGGCGCTCTGGCTTGCCGCCGGCCGGCCCTACGCTGACATCCTGGCCTCCGTGCAGGCAGGTACCGATCCGGCCCTGCCGCCCGAAGGTTTCCATATCTATGACCGGGACGGCGTGCGCCGCATCGACGCCGGGTCCGAGGCGGGCCTGCGCTATGGGGTGTATGCCCTGCAGCGCGCCGAGGTGCTCGGCCAGGCCGGTCCCGGACTGGACCTGCAGGAGGCGCCGTTCTATGACCTGCGCCTGCTCAACCACTGGGACAACCTGGACGACACCGTGGAGCGCGGCTATGCCGGGCTGTCGATGTGGGAGTGGACCTCGCCGGCCGTGCCGGAGGCGCGCATCCGCCGCTACGGCGAGCTCTGCGCCTCCGTCGGGCTCAACGGCGCGGTGCTCAACAACGTGAATTCCAATCCGCTGATCCTGGATGCCGCACACCTCGCCCGTGTCCGGGCGATCGCGGACATCCTGCGCGAATACGGCATACGCACCTATCTCTCCATCAAGTGGACCAGCCCCATCGCGCTGGACGGACTGAAGAGCGGCGACCCGCTGGATCCGAAGGTCCGCGCCTGGTGGAAGGCCAAGGCGGCCGAGATCTACGGGCTGATCCCCGACTTCGGCGGCTTCCTCGTGAAGGCCAATTCCGAGGGCCAGGCCGGCCCGCAGGACTACGGCCGCACCCACGCCGACGGGGCCAACATGCTGGCCGAGGCGGTGGCGCCCTACGGCGGCATCGTGATGTGGCGCGCCTTCGTGTACAGCCCCACCAGCCCCGACCGTGCCAACCAGGCCGTGGAGGAGTTCCTCCCGCTGGACGGCAAGTTCGCGGACAACGTGATCGTGCAGATCAAGAACGGTCCCGTGGACTTCCAGCCGCGCGAGCCCTTCAGCCCGCTCTTCGGCAAGCTCAGGGACACGAAGATGATGATGGAGTTCCAGATCACGCAGGAATACCTGGGCTTCTCCAACCACATGGCCTACCATGGAACGACCTGGGAGGAGTGCCTGGACAGCGACACCTACCGGGACGGTCCCGGCTCCACGGTGGCGAAGATGGTCACCGGCATCGCCGGCGTGGCCAACACCGGGCAGGACCCCAATTTCTGCGGCTATGTCCTCGCCCAGGCCAACTGGTATGCTTTCGGCCGCCTGGCCTGGAATCCGGAGCTCGGCGCGGAGCAGATCGCGGACGAGTGGGTCCGGCAGACTTTCCTGAAACCGGAGGGCCTGTCCGCCAAGGCTTTCGACGCGAAGTTCATCGCCCCGCTGCGCGGGATGCTCATGGCCTCGCGCGAGGCCGTGGTCGACTACGAGATGCCGATGGGCCTGCACCACCTCTTTGCCGGCAGCCATTACGGTCCCGGTCCCTGGGAGGGCGGCAGCCGTCCGGACTGGACTCCGCCGTACTACCACAAGGCGGACGCCGAAGGCATCGGCTTCGACCGCACGCGGAGCGGGTCCGGCAACGTCGACCAGTACAACGAACCCCTCGCATCGACCTACAATGGGCTCGATACCTGCCCGGAGGAGCTCCTGCTGTGGTTCCACCATGTCCCCTGGGACTATCAGACGAAGTCCGGCCGCACGGCCTGGGATGAGATCTGCCTGCATTACGACCGCGGCATCCGCGCGGTCGAGGGGTTCCGGAAGACCTGGGCGGGTCTGCAGCCCTACGTGGCCCCGGCACTCTACGACGAGGTCAGCGGGAAGCTGGAGACGCAGTTGAACGACGCCAAGTGGTGGCGCGACGCCTGCGTGGGCTACTTCCAGACTCTCTCCAAGCGGCCGCTACCTACGGACGTGGCGCCGCTGGACACGCCGATCGACTCGCTGATCTGGCGCAGCGTCCAGTCCGACCGCTACGGCCTTCCGGTCCACGACGCGCAGCACCGTCCCGTCATCCTCCCGCCGCGTCCCCGGCGTCCCAGACCATAATCATTACGGTTCCTTTTTTTAGTCATTACGGTTCCGCTTTGTAGTCATTCCGGTTCCATTTTAGTCATTCCGGCTCCATTATTTAGTCATTCCGGTTCCATTTTTTAGTCATTCCGGGCTTGACCCGGAATCTAGTCCGATATGAAACAACTCATCTACCTGATTCTCGCAGCCGCAATACTCACCGGCTGCGCAAAGGACGGCACCCGGGACTGGGTGGCCACCTGGGCAACGGCCCTGCAGGTGGCCGAACCGCACAACCTTCCGCCGGAGCCCGGCCTGGCCGGCAACTCCTTCCGCCAGACCGTCCAGGTGTCGATCGGCGGGGAGGCCCTCCGACTGCACCTGTCCAATATCTTCAATGAGGAGCGGACCGAAATCCTCGGCGTAGAGATCGCCCGGGCCGTGACAATGGGCGCAAGCCCCGACGTCGAGCCCGGTACGTCCGTATCGCTGACTTTCGGCGGCAGCCCGTCCGTCACGATGGCCCCCGGCGGCGAAGCGGTTTCCGACCCGGTCCGTTTCCCGCTGGAGGACCGCGAGAACCTCGCTGTCACCATCCACTACGGCCACGTGGCGCGGACGCCGATGACCAGCCATCCCGGCTCGCGGACCACGTCCTACATAGCCAGGGGCAACACCTCCGATTTCTCGGCTCCGGCCGCGAAGACGGACCATTGGTATACGATCAGCGCCATCGACGTCAAGCCGCGCCGCCGTGCCGCCGCCATCGCCGTGCTCGGTGACTCGATCACGGACGGGCGCGGCACCACCACCAACGGCCAGGACCGCTGGACCGACCAGCTCTCCCGCTCGCTGCTGCAGGACCGCCGGACGCGGAATCTCTCGGTGCTCAACTTCGGCCTTGGCGGCAACTGCATCCTGCAGGGCGGCCTGGGCCCGACGGGGCTCAGCCGCTATGCCCGCGACCTGTTCGGCCCGGCCGGCGTCCGCTACATCATCCTCTTCGAGGGGACAAACGACCTGGGGAACAGTCGCGACGGCCGCGAGACCGCCGGGCAGATCCAGGCCGCGTGGACGCAGATCGCCCGCGAGGCCCATGAGCGCGGCATCAAGGTCATCGGCGCCACGGTGACGCCGGCTCTGGGAAGTTTCTACACCCGCGAGGGCGAGCACGAGAAGGGACGCCAGCTGCTCAATGACTGGATCCGTACCACGACGGTCTTCGACGGGGTAATCGACTTTGACCGGATGGTCGCCGACCCGGCCGTCCCGGACAAGCTCGACCCGGCCTACCTGTTCGAGAACGACTGGCTCCACCTCAACGCCAAGGGCTATGAGGTGATGGGCCGCGGCATCGACCGGACCTTGTTCTATTGACGTCATGCCAGGTCCGTTTTCGTCATTCCGGGCTTGACCCGGAATCTCCTACAGATCGATGCTGAACACCAGCGAGACCTGGTGACGGTCAGCGAGACCCTGCGCGGCGAAGCTTTCGAAAGAAGCTCCGCCGTTGTAGTTGTAGCTGACCCCGATCCGGGTGCGGTAGGGGACCCACAGCAGGTTGCCCAGCACGGCCGCGAAGTCTGCGCCGACGCTGTACAGGCTGCCGGGGCTGCCCTTTTGGTCGAAAGCCGTCCAGTCCCCGTGCAGCGTCAGCTCGAAATTGCGCAGGTAGGCCACGGGCCCCAGTAGGGCGCGGTCCACGGGCAGGAGCGGCAGCTTGTAGTCCAGCGAGCCCTTGAACTGCACGGGACAGGAGGCCAGCTGGCGGGTCATGGCGGTGTTGAAGCCGCGCGGGGCCGTGGTGGCGTAGCTCTCGCTGAACAGCGCCCCGCCGAGGCGACGGGCGTACATGCCGCTCCAGCGGAGGCCGTGCGTCTCGTGCAGGCCGGGCAGGTAGCCGTAGAGGTAGCCGTAGGCGGACGGGGCGACCAGCCCGGGCACCCAGCGGAAGCTGTAGCCCGCCTCGGCGCCGATGCCGACGCGCGGGTAGACGCGGGAAGGCGGCGTCCGCTGGACGGCATAGCCCCGCAGGCTCATCATAGTACGGTTCATCGGCCGCCCGTCATCGAAGATGTCGTTGGAGAAGAGTAGCTTGACCGAGGGGACCAGTCCGCGCTGCCAGCCGCCGGAGGAGAAGTTCCAGGGGATATAGACGCGCAGGTGTCCCGATACGGAAGGGATATCGCGGGAGGCGAGTTTGAGGGAGACGGTCTTGCGCTCCTTGTCCTCCTGGATGTAGTAGCGGTTGGCGTCCCGTGCGCCGACATCCAGCCCAGCCTCCAGCACGGGATACAGGCCGGAGTAGGTGAAGGTGGCATGGCCGGAGTGGCGCCAGCGCCCGTCAGAAGGGGCCGCATGGTAGCCCACCATACCGTAGCCGGACCCCAGGTCATTCTGCCAGAAGGCCGTCGCACCCAGTCCGGCGTCCTGGCTGAGCGTCTCGAAGGAGAGGTCCTCCACCGAATCAAAGGCAAAATAGAACGGCAGCCAGGAGTGGAAACGGAACAGGTGCGCCAGCTTGCCGTAAGCCTGCGGCTCGCTGACCGGGGCGTCCGCACCGGGGCGCACGGGCTCCGCTTCGCCGGCCGCGAGCTCTTCGGCGAAAGGATAGCGCGGCAGCACGGAGAAGTCGGCCGGCTGTGGCCGTAGCTCGCCCAGGGCGGTCTTGCGGATGAGCCTTCCCTCCGGCTGCAGGGCGGCGTAGAACAGCGTGTCGCGCAGGATCCTGAAATCCGAAGCGCCGAAGCGCGTGGTGGTCAGCCGCTCCGTCCGTCCGTCCTCCGGGTCGAGGGCGTAGAGTTCGTTGACGCCGCTGAGGTCGCTCGTGAAGAGCAGGCGCCCGCTCGCGGACCACAGGTCCGCCATCTTGACGGGACGGGGGGCCAGGACGGGCCGGAAGTCCGGCATGTGGTAGAGTCCGTAGCCAGCCTCGGACACGGCGTTGACATACAGTTCACCTGCCACCCAGACGCTTTCGAGGACCTGCAGGCTCGCGGGGGCCGTCCAGGCGGTCCGGACCGATCCGTCGCCGGCATCCAGCAGCACGACCCGGCTGCTCCCGTCCGTGCGGTATTCCGTCACGGACAGCACGGACCCGTCCGGCGCCGGCGCCGGGCTGAAATAGCGGGTCCTGCGCGTCAGCCGCCGGCTGGCCTTGCTCCCGTCGGAGCTGCGGATGACCGACCAGGAGCGCATGGGCCAGCGCGCGTCGCGGACCACCTCGCTCCAGTACAAGTTCTTCGTTTGTGCGTTGTACCGCGGCGCGGAAACGGACGTGCCCAGCAGCATGAGCGGGGTCTGCGTCCCGTCCGGGGCGATGCGTACCATCCGGTCCGGCTGCGTGAGCCCGGTCCGGACGGTGTAGAGATCGTCTCCGACAGCCTCGAGCCGGCTGTAATCCAGATAGCGGCGCGGCACCGGGGTGACGGCCTCCGAAGGAAGGAACGGTCCGCGCGCCGCCTCGTCCGCCGCCCACTGCTCCTGCAGGGCGGCGGAGACCTCGGCGAAGGCCTCCCGGAACGGCATCCCGGTGGCCTCGCGGACGGTTTTGTCCCAGTTGAGGAAGGCCACGCCGCCGTGGTCGGCGATGCGCCGGTAGAAGCGTTCCGTCAGGTCCGGCACGCCGAAGTGTGCCCGGATGCCGCCCACGGCGAGGTACCCGGCGCGGTAATAATCAGGCGTGTACAGGCGCTGCGAGCCGTAGCGCCAGCGCCAGTAGTCCCGGAAGTCCCCGGCGGCGAAACTCACGCGGTAGTATTCGAGGAAGTCCGCCGTGCGTCCGCGGCCGGCGGCGGTCAGCGCCGTCTCCGCCACCACGGCATCCCCCTCGAGGAAGGCCGGTCCGCCGTAGACGGCAGACAGCCCGCCGGCCGCCAGCTGGCCGCTCAGCACACCCAGCCAGCGGAAGGGCCGGCCGGCGCCGGGCTGCATCTGGGCGACGTGGCGGGATTCGTGGACGGCCAGCTGGGTGATCCAGGGGGTCGGTTCCGGGCGGAAAGCTTCGGGGATGGTCAGCAGCTCCATGCGCCGCGGCGTCCAGGTGACCTGGCCGTTGGAGAGGACCGAATATGCGTGCAGGACGACGGGCATCCGGTTCCGGTACGAGGCGTTCGGGCGGATGCCGATGCTTCCGCCTACGGGCCCCGCGAAGCGCTCGAGCGCCGCGGCGTAGGCGCGTCCCAGCGAATCCAGGCCGCGGGGGTAGATGACCCGGTACGTCGGTGTCTCCACATAGTTCCAGCGCAGTCCGCCCGGATCCTCGCCCATCGTATAGAATTGGGCCGAGGCCGGAGCGGCGGCTCCGAACAGAGCCAGCATCAACGCCAAAAGCTTCCCTTTCCCCTTGTTCATAGGACAAATCTAATAATTTTTAGCTAACTTTATGCGTTTGGATGAAAGCAAGACTGTTCATATCGTTCCTGCTGGCGGCGGCTTTCGCGCTGCCTGCATGCCGCCAGGGCGGCGCCGGGCAGCCGCAGCCGGCCGCGCGCACGCTCCGCGCATTCCCGATGGCGGAGATTCCGGCGGTCTATACCGACCCGGACCAGCGCCGGGAGTATATGCTGGACCATTTCTGGGACCGTTTCTTCGCCGGCGACGGCCCCTGCGACACGGGTGCCGTGCTGGGTGTGGAGCACGGTGAGGTGGAGAAGCAGGTCGCCCTGTTCACCCAGCTGCTGGACCAGATACCGATGGAACAGGCACAGGAGAAGATGCGCCGTTTCTTCCACCAGGTCGAGCAGAAGCAGGCCGCCGACACGTCCTCGCACGTCTACCTGCTGATGGAGGAGATCGTCTCCCGCTACCTCTACGACCCCAATTCCCCGGTACGCAACGAGGATCTCTATCTGCCTTTCGTACAAGGACTTGCTACTTCTCCCTACACCCGGGAGGAGGCCCGTCCCGGCTATGCCTATGAGGCGCGGATGTGCGCCCTGACGCCCTACGGCTCCGTGGCGCCGGACTTCCGCTTCACGGACCTGCGCGGACGCACCCGCAGCCTGCACGGCGTCCGCGCCCGTACGACCCTGCTCTTTTTCAGCAACCCCGGCTGCTACGCTTGCCAGGAGATCATCCAGACCCTGCAGGCCGTGCCCGGGATCGACAGGATGATCGCGGGCGGGGCCCTGGCCGTCGTCAATGTCTACATCGACGAGGAGGTGGACAAGTGGCGCGAATACGCCCCCAGCTATCCCGCCAGCTGGCTGTGCGGCTACAATGCCGACGGCCGCATCCGCGACGAGCACCTCTACAACGTCCGGGCGATCCCCTCGCTCTACTTGTTGGACGAGGGCAAGCATATCCTGATGAAGGATGCTCCCACGGAACGCGTCGTCTCCTACCTGCAAAATCAACAAAACAGATAAAGTTATGGCAATCAACAGAAAACTCTGGGGCAGGTCCCAGGATGGCAAGGCCATCTACAAGTACACGCTGACCAACGCAAGCGGCGCTTCCGTCGTGGTATCCAACATCGGTGCAGCCATCGTGGCCGTCAACGTCCCCGACCGGAACGGCAAGCTGGGCGATGTCGTCCTCGGATACGGCAAGGCAGAGAGCTATTTCGCCGACGGCCCCTGCTCCGGCAAGGTCCCCGGCCGCTTCGCCAACCGCATCGCGAAGGGTCGCTTCACCCTGGACGGCAAGGAGTACACGCTCCCCATCAACAACGGTCCCAACCACCTCCACGGCGGTCCCGAGGGCTTCCAGAACCAGGTGTGGGAGTCCCGCAAGCGCAAGGGCGGCGTGGAGTTCAAGTACGTCTCCGCCGACGGCGAGATGGGCTATCCCGGCAACCTCGTGGTCGTGGCGCGCTATGAGTGGAGCGAAGAGAACGAGCTCCGCCTCACCTTCAGCGCCAAGACGGATGCCCCGACCATCGTCAACCTCACCAACCACGTCTATTTCAACCTCAACTGCAAGGGCTCCGTCCTGCGCCACTTCTTGCGGCTCAACGCCTCCGAATACCTCCCGACGGACGATACGCTCATCCCGACGGGCGAGCCCGAGCCGGTGGCCGGCACCCCGATGGACTTCCTCAATCCCAAGACCATTGGCCGCGACAGCAAGAAGGATTTCCCGGCCCTGAACTACGGCAAGGGCTACGACGCCTGCTGGGTGATCGACGGCTACCGCAAGGGCCAGCTCCAGGAGGCCGCCGAGCTGTGGTCCAACCACAGCGGCCGCAGCGTCAAGGTGTTTACGACCCAGCCGGGCGTGCAGGTCTACACCGGCAACTGGCTGAACGGCTGCCCCGCCGGCAAGCGCGGCCGCATCTGGCATGACTACGACGCCGTGGCCCTCGAATGCCAGCACTTCCCGGACAGCCCGAACCGGCCGGCCTTCCCGACCACGGTCCTGCGTCCCGGCAAGACCTTCCACGAGGCCATCATCTTTGCCTTCGGCGTCAAGAAGTAATGAAGCAGTACCTCGACCTCCTTCAGGAGATTATGGACCACGGGGTGGTCAAGCACGACCGCACCGGCGTGGGGACGAAGAGCATTTTCGGACACCAGATGCGCTTCGACCTCGCGGAGGGTTTCCCGCTGCTGACCACCAAGAAGGTCCATCTCAAGTCCATCATCTACGAGCTCCTCTGGTTCATCAGCGGGGACACCAACGTCAAGTACCTCCAGGACCACAAAGTCACCATCTGGGATGAGTGGGCCGACGAGAACGGCGACCTGGGCCCCGTCTACGGACACCAGTGGCGGAGCTGGCCTGCGCCTGACGGGCGCACGATAGACCAGCTCTCGCAGGTGATCGACACGATCCGCCGCAACCCGGATTCCCGCCGCATGCTCGTCACGGCGTGGAATCCCGGCGAGGTGGACCGGATGGCCCTGCCGCCCTGCCACTGCTTGTTCCAGTTCTATGTGGCGGAAGGGCGGCTCTCCTGCCAGCTCTACCAGCGGAGTGCGGACACCTTCCTCGGCGTCCCCTTCAATATCGCCTCCTACGCCCTGCTGACGATGATGATCGCCCAGGTCTGCGGCCTGCAGCCCGGCGAGTTCATCCACACCACGGGCGACACCCACATCTACCTCAACCACTTCGACCAGGTTCGCGAGCAGCTCTCCCGCTCGCCGCGCGCGCTGCCTGTGATGAAACTCAACCCCGAGGTAAAGAGTATCTTTGATTTTGATTACGGGGATTTCTCGCTGGAGGGCTATGACCCCTGGCCGGCGATCAAGGCCCCGGTAGCCGTATAAGTAGTATGGAGAAATGCCTGATCGTAGCCGTGGCTGAAAACCTGGCCATCGGCGTGAAGGGAGACCTGCCCTGGCACCTGCCCGAAGACCTGAAATATTTCAAGGAGCAGACGCGGGGCCTGCCGGTCATCATGGGCCGCACCACCTACTTCTCCCTGCCTTTCCGGCCCCTCAAGGGCCGCAAGAACATCGTGCTCAATCTCGGCTGGGATCCCATCCCGGAAGATGTCGTGTGCGTCAACTCCTTCGAAGAGGCCTATGCGGCCGCCGAGCCGGCGCCGCGCTGCTTCGTGATCGGGGGAGCGTCGGTGTACAGACAGGCCCTCGATTCGATGGACCGGCTGTATATTACACACGTTCATACGATTATTTCAGACGCAGATGCTTATTTTCCGGAAATAAATTCCGATATTTGGGCGGTTGCGTCCCGTTCGGGGCTCCGGACGGATCCCGCGACGGGTCTCGAATTTGAGTTCGTGACCTACGTGCGGCGGTAGTCATTCCAGGCAATGCCTGGGATGTTCCAGGCAACACTTGAGTCATTCCGGGTTAGACCCGGAATCTCAACATAGTTAGTTCAGTAGCGTATTATGGCATCAAACCGTGAGAAATTCGGCGGCCGGATGGCCGTTATCCTGGCGATGGCGGGTTCCGCCATCGGGTTGGGTAATATCTGGCGCTTCCCCTACATGGTAGGAGAGCACGGCGGCGCCGCGTTCGTCATCGTTTACATCATCGCCACACTCCTGATCTCGCTGCCGGTGTTCCTCGCCGAGGTGATGATCGGCCGGCGGAGCCACACCAATTCCCGTGACGCATTCGCGCGCCTGTCGCGCCACCATCCTTTCTGGAAGGGCGCCGGTTACCTGACCATTTTGATACCCACGCTTATTGCCTGCTACTACAGCGTCATCGGCGGCTGGTCCGTGGAGTATTTCCTCAAGTCCTGCTCCTTCGCGTTCGCGAACACGGACCCGGAGGCCGCCAGCGGCCTGTTCGGCGATTTCGTGTCCAGGCCCTGGACCCCGGTAGTGATGCACCTGCTCTTCCTGGGCGCTACTGTCCTGGTGGTTGCCGGCGGCGTCAAGGCCGGTATCGAGAAGTTCAGCAAGATCACCCTCCCGGTGCTCTTCGTGCTGATCGTCGTGATCCTGGCCTATTCGGTCAGCCTGCCCGGAGCGGGGGAGGGCGTACGGTATCTGCTGCATCCTGACTGGAGCGAGCTCACGCCCCGCACCTTCGCCTATGCCATGGGGCAGAGTTTCTACTCGCTGTCGCTGGGCATGGGCGCCATCATCACCTACGGCTCCTACGTGAGCAAGAAGGAGAACATCCTCGTGACCAGCACCGGTACGGCCGTATCCGACCTGCTGTTCGCCATCCTGGCCGGCTTCGCCATCATGCCGGCGGTTTTCGCGGCCGGCATCGCGCCGGGCGCCGGCCCCGGCCTGATCTTCCAAAGCATCCCGTATGTGTTCGCCAAGATGGGTGCCGGGCTGCCCGTGCTGAGTTCCCTGGCGGCCATCATCTTTTTCCTCGCCATTATCGTGGCGGCGATGACTTCCTGCATCTCCCTGGTCGAAGTCGGCGTATCGTTCCTCATGGAACGTACCGGGATGACCCGGGGACGGGCCTGTCTGCTGCTGTTCCTGATCTGCGGCGGGCTCGGTGTGCTGTGCTCACTGTCTTTCGGCCCGCTCTCCGGGGCGAAGGTCGCCGGCATGACGATCTTCGACCTGTTCGACTGGACGTGTTCCAACATCCTGCTGCTGGTGATGGCCATGCTGGCCGTCGTGTTCGTGGGATGGGTCCTGCCCAAGCGCGTGGTGCATGACGAATTCACCAACGCCGGCAGCCTTCCGCTCAACGACCGGATCTTCCCGGCGGTCTATTTCCTGATCAAGTGGGTGGCGCCCATTGCGGTGGTCATCATCTTCTGTACCAATTTCATCTTGTAGGCCATGGCAGCGAAACGGGAACATTTCGGCGGACGCCTCGCGGCCATCCTGGCCATGGCCGGATCGGCCATAGGCCTGGGCAACATCTGGCGTTTCCCCTACATGGTGGGCCAGACGGGCGGGGCCGCGTTCATCATCATCTACCTGGTGGCCTGTGTGCTGCTGTCCCTGCCGATCTTCCTCGCGGAGGCCATCATCGGTCACCGTACGCACGCCGGGACCTTCGGGGCGATGGAGCAGCTCGCGCCCGGGACCCGTTGGAAGTGGCTGGGGCTGCTGACCGTGCTCACGCCGCTGATCATCCTGTCGTACTACAGCGTCGTGGGCGGCTGGTCCATCGGCTACCTGTGGCAGTCCGTGACGACGGGATTCCACCTGGATGGGATCGGAGCCGCTTCCTCGGCTTACAACACTTTCATTTCCGCGCCCTGGCGGCCGCTGCTGTTCCATACGCTCTTCCTGCTGGGCTGCGCGGTGATCGTGTCCGCGGGCGTGAAGTCGGGTATCGAGAATTTCAACAAGGTCACGATGCCGCTGCTCTTCGTGCTGATCGTGGCGATCATGGTCTATGCCATCACGCTGCCGGGCGCCGCGCCGGGCGTGCGCTACTTGCTGAAGCCCGACTTCAGCAAGATCACGCCGTCGGCGGTCGCGGCGGCGATGGGGCAGAGTTTCTTCTCGCTGTCGCTGGGTGCCGGCACGATCCTGACTTATGCTTCGTATATCCGCAAGGATGAGAATATCCTCGCGACCGGTCTGGGGACGGTGGGTTTCGACCTGCTGTTCGCGCTGATCGCAGGCTTCGCCATCATGCCGGCGGTGTTCGCGGCCGGCATCGAGCCGGGTGCGGGGCCGGGCCTGATCTTCGAGACCCTGCCCTACATCTTCGCCAAGATGGGCGCGGCCGTGCCCTGGCTGAGCGCCGGGATGGCCATCTTCTTCTTCATAACCATCGTGTGTGCAGCGTTCACGTCGGCCATTTCGATGTACGAGGTGGGCGTGGCCTACCTGGTGGAGCAGCGCGGCTTGTCGCGCCACAAGGCCACGGTGCTGATCTTCGTCGGCTGCTGGATCCTCGGGGCGCTCTGCTCGCTGTCGTACGGTCCGCTGGCCGGGACGAAGATCTTCGGCCAGTCGATCTTCGGGTTCTGCGACTTGCTGACATCCAACTTCCTGATGACCTTTGGCGGACTGCTCTTCGTGATCTTCGTGGGGTGGCGGATGGACAAGGCGATGGTGCGGGACGAGTTCACCGTCGGCGGCACTTCCCGCTTCAACAGCGCCGTCTTCGACGCCTTTTGGTTCCTGCTCCGCTACGTCGCCCCCGTCGCCATCGTCATCATCTTCTTCACCAATTTCCTCGCCTAGCGTCCGGGGGAGTGCCTCGCCTGGCGTCCTGGCTTCCTCGCCTGGCTCCGCCTAGTGTCGTGCCCGACCAGGTTCTCCCTCATGCCCGCCGCCGTCTTCGTCATGCCTGACCCAGTCTTCTGTCATGCCCGACCCCGATCGGGCATCTCCCTTTTAGCTAACCCCTTAGGTGGACCTGGTCCACGTTGGTTTGGGTGCTCCTGCGCCTGTTTTTCACCCTGCCTGCCTTTTTTCGCCGATCTGGGTGCGTCTGGGTCTAGTTCGCACCCTGCTCACCCATTTCTCGCCAATCGGGGTGCATCAGGTACCAATTCGCACCCCTCGGTCTGTTTAGTACTTTGGCAGTGGACCAGGTCCACTTTGAAGGGGCGTACCAGGTCCACCGACCTTAGCCCAGAGGCTATCCAGCGCCCCATCTGCCGTACCAGGTCCACCCCATAGAATCGGACCTGGTCCACCACCCCTACCTCAGACCTTCTCCTCAGACCATATTAGGTATACCGGCACACCGCCCGGAATCGGACCAGGTCCACCCGGCAATAATCCCCTCTTGCCATCAGGGGCGCTGGACTCCTTCTCCGCCCTCGGCAACCGTGTTTTTCTGCCGCCAGGGGCACGGGGACCCACTTTCGCCCCTCGCGGCGGTTTTTTCCTTCTGCCGGGGGACAGGAGACCCGGGGAAGAAGGCACAGGATGTCGGGGAGTGTTCATATCGTCCTGATTTCAGGGACATTGTGAGCGAAATACAGGCTTAAACGCATATAATGTCCTGGTTTTCGGGACATTAAGTGCGGTATGCCGGCATTTCCCGGGTGGGTTGAGTCTGGAAGTAGAGGTCGTCGGTCGGTGCTGGGCCAGAATCTGGCCGGTGAGGGGCGGGTCACTGCCGCGCATAACGAGGCGCGGCAGTTCCCGCGGGTATTGTTTGCGGATGTGACGCTCAGGGCCGAGGCTTGACTTGGGGCACCGCCGCCGCTCAATACGGAGAGCGGCGGCTGCCGGAGGTCCGGACGAGCTTTGGGGGCTCATCCGGACCTCCGGCTGCCCGGGACCATGAGGGGTTAATATATTGCATGCGCGGGGCAGTTTTCGGGGTGGGTGGCGTTTAAGAGGTAAAAGATTGAAAGAAATGAAGAGATTGATGAGTCTGTTTGCGGCGGTCCTGCTGGTGGCGGGGCTGAGCGGATGTCAGAAGGCGGATCAGGTGATGCCGGATCGTTTGTTAGGAACTTGGTGCAAGGAGTATCCGGAGGGGGTCGTGACAGAAGGGAGCGTGAGCTGGACTTTCGGGGAGGACGGTGTGTTGCAGGTCCGCGTGTATGATGTCTTCTCCGGGGACTATAAGAAGGACTTCGCCTATCAGCTCGGCCTGGACGGCCGGACGCTGAAGGTCTGGGAGCCGATGTACGGTAGCGATCCCGCCTGGGCGGAGTATCGCCTGGAGCGGTGCGACGATACGAAACTGGTGCTCGTCCGCACAGGGGAGTACGCCAAAGATGCGACGCAGCTGGAGGGGAAGGTGATGTGGTTCGAGGGGGATGTGACCTTCCGGCGATACGCCGGGAATTGACAACCCGGAACGAAGAATCTTCCGGCGAGAGGCAGTTATTCGGAAGAAATCCGTTATCTTGGCGAAGATTCTTCAAAACCAGAAGTGTTGATGGATGAGCGAGGCCTGGTCCGGCGCTGCAGAGCCGGAGAACCGGGAGCGAGACAGGAAATGTATGAGACCTATGCGGGGCGCGTGCTGGCCGTCTGCCGGAGGTATATCCGGGACACGGACATGGCCCGGGACCTCACCCACGACACCTTCCTCAAAGCCTGGGATTCCCTGGAACGTTTCCGGCCGCGGCGTGCGGGTTCGCTCGGCGCCTGGCTCTCGCAGATCGCCGCGCACCTCGCGGTGGATGAGTTGAGGCGGGAGAAACGCTTCGCGGAGATTCCGGATCAAGTCCGGAATGACGAGAGGGGGATTTGGAATGACGACGGGGAGATTTGGAATGACGACGGGGAGATCCGGAATAACGAGAGGGAGACCGGGGACATCGGGTCGGAAGAGCCGGTGGATGCGGAGCGGCTGGGGCGGATTCCCGTGGAGGAACTCATCGACTTGATCGCTGGACTGCCGGAAGGTTATCGGGCCGTGTTCAACCTCTTCTGCCTGGATGGTTGTTCGCACCGCGAGATCGCGCAGATGCTGGGCATCACCGAGAAGACCTCCCAGACCCAATACCTCAAGGCAAGACGCAAGTTGGCCGCGATGATCGCGGCGAAATATGGAAAGGATGAATAGGAACAAGAAACATACTGACTGGGCCGACGCCCTGCGGGACCGCCTGCAGGACGCCGAGCTCCCGCTCGCCGACGGTTGGTCCGTCCCGGAAAGCCCGGTCGTCCCGGCCCGGTCCGGGGCGCATTGGCCCGGCTGGGGCTGGGCGCTGGCGGGCGTGGCGGCGGTG
>JAEEGI010001893.1_pt1 | contig 51858 bp, 38 predicted proteins | sample 8958751 | NCBI WGS metagenome assembly JAEEGI01 (sample SAMN16246545, study PRJNA631951) | gut metagenome | biome: gut microbiome; feature: rumen; material: KS-attached | host: Bos | place: Iran: Karaj | collected 2018-10
GGCATATCATCATGATATGCATCGGCCTGGTGTTCATAGCTTTGGGAATTATCAAGGAATATGAGCCGCTGCTGCTCGTGCCCATCGGGTTCGGCATCATCATCGGCAACATCCCGTTCACCGACGGTCTGCAGGTGGGTGTCTATGAAAACGGCGCCGTGCTCAACTACCTCTATTTCGGTGTGGTCAAGGGCTTCTATCCGCCGTTGATCTTCCTGGGCATCGGGGCCATGACAGACTTCTCGGCCCTGATTTCCAACCCGAAGTTGATTCTGATCGGTGCGGCCGCGCAGTTCGGTATCTTCGCGGCCTACATCACCGCCCTGCTGCTCGGCTTCTCCCCCATGGAAGCCGGCGCTATCGGCATCATCGGTGGTGCTGACGGCCCCACCGCCATCTTCATCTCGTCCAAGTTGGCTCCGAGCATGATGGGCGCCATCGCCGTGTCGGCCTACTCCTACATGGCCCTGGTCCCGGTGATCCAACCCCCGATCATGCGCGCGCTGACCACCCCGCAGGAGCGCCTCATCCGCATGAGACCGCCGCGCGCCGTCAGCCACCGCGAGAAAGTGCTCTTCCCGATGATGTGTATCCTGCTCACCGCATTCCTCGTGCCTACGGGTCTGCCGTTGCTGGGTATGCTCTTCTTCGGTAACCTGTTGAAAGAGAGCGGCGTGACCAAACGTCTGGCCAACACCGCCTCCGGTCCGCTGGTCGATATCGTGACCATCCTCATCGGTCTCACCGTCGGCGCCTCCACGCAGGCCACCAACTTCCTGCGTCCCGCCTCCGTGCTCATCTTCGTGCTGGGTGCCTTCTCCTTCGTGATCGCCACCGCTTCCGGCGTGCTGTTCGTGAAGTTCTTCAACCTCTTCCTCAAAGGCGACAACAAGATCAACCCGCTCATCGGCAACGCCGGCGTCTCCGCCGTGCCCGACGCGGCGCGCGTCTCTTTGGTGGAAGGCCAGAAGTACGACCGCACCAACTTCCTGCTCATGCACGCCATGGGTCCCAACGTGGCCGGCGTCATCGGCAGCGCAGTGGCCGCAGGTATCCTGCTGAGCTTCCTGTACTAACCGAAAGCTATACCATATTATATATATAACGAGGGTGCCGTTTCCGACACCCTCGTTTTTTTTTCGCAAAGATTCGGCACTCGGTCGGTGCCACACAGATCAATCGAGCTTCAGCACCGCCAAGAAGGCTGACTGAGGAACCTCGACATTACCGATCTGACGCATACGCTTCTTACCCTTCTTCTGCTTCTCCAACAGCTTGCGCTTACGGGTGATATCGCCGCCGTAACACTTGGCCGTCACGTCCTTACGCACCTGCTTGACAGTTTCACGAGCGATGATTTTCGTGCCGATGGCTGCCTGGATGGCGATGTCGAACTGCTGACGCGGAATCAACTCCTTGAGTTTCTCGCAGATACGACGCCCAAACGGGTAAGCATTATCGACATGGATTAACGCGGAAAGGGCGTCCACGGAGTCGCCGTTAAGCAGGATGTCGAGCTTCACGAGATGCGCGGGCTTGTAATCAGTGATATGGTAATCGAAGGAGGCATACCCCTTGGAAATGCTCTTGAGCTTGTCGTAGAAGTCAAACACGATTTCACCTAACGGCAGATCGAAGGTCAGCTCCACACGATTGGCAGCCACATACATTTGGTTGACCAACGTGCCGCGCTTGTCGATGCAGAGCTTGATGACCGGTCCGATGTAGTCATCCTTGGTGATGATTTGGGCGCGGATATACGGTTCCTCCACATGATCGATTTCGTTGGGGGCTGGCATTCCCGACGGGTTATAGACATCCATCCATTGTTTCTTGGTAGTCAGCACTTTATACGAGACGTTCGGCACGGTGGCGATGACATCCTGGTCGAACTCACGATCGAGACGCTCCTGGATAATCTCCATGTGCAGAAGTCCGAGGAAGCCGCAGCGGAAGCCGAAGCCCAAAGCCAATGACGATTCGGGAACGAAGGTCAGGGAGGCGTCGTTGAGCTGCAGTTTTTCGAGAGAAGCGCGGAGCTCCTCGTATTGGTCGGCTTCGGTGGGGTAAATACCGGCGAACAGCATCGGTTTCACCTCCTGGAAGCCCTCGATGGCCGTTTCGCAAGGGTTTTCGACGTGCGTGATGGTATCGCCGACCTTCACCTCCGTGGAGGTTTTGATGCCGGTGATAAGGTAGCCCACGTCGCCGGCGGACAGCACATCCTTGGGCACGCGGTCCATCTTCAGGATACCGATTTCGTCGGCATCGTATTCGTGTTTGGTGGCGAAAAACTTCACCAAGTCGTGGGTGCGAATGGTGCCGTTGAAGATACGGAAATAGGCGATGATGCCGCGGAAGGAGTTGAAGATGGAGTCGAAGATGAGCGCCTGCAACGGGGCATCGGGGTCGCCTTTCGGCGCGGGGATGCGCTCGATGATGGCCTCCAAGATCTGCTCCACGCCCTGTCCCGTCTTGCCGCTCGCCTCGATGATGTCATCGACATCACAACCGAGCATGTCCACAATCTGATCCTTGACCTCCTCGGGCATGGCGGCGGGCATGTCCATCTTGTTGATGACCGGGATGATTTCCAAGTCGTTGTCAATAGCTTGGTATAGATTGGAAATGGTCTGAGCCTGAACACCTTGCGTGGCGTCCACAAGCAGCAACGCACCCTCGCAAGCGGCGATGGAACGCGACACCTCGTAGGAAAAGTCCACGTGACCTGGCGTATCGATCAAGTTGAGAATGTACTTCTCTCCTTTGTACATATACTCCATCTGGATGGCGTGGCTTTTGATGGTGATACCGCGCTCACGCTCCAAGTCCATGTCGTCCAGAACCTGGTTCTGGAATTCACGGTCGTTGACGGTCTTGGTATATTGCAACAAACGGTCGGCCAAAGTGCTCTTGCCGTGGTCAATATGGGCGATGATGCAGAAGTTCCTTATGTGTTTCATCTGATTCTTTTTGGGTAGTAGTACTATTATGGAATTAAAGGTTTAAGATTTGAGACTTGGGACTTAAGACTAGTCTAAAGTCCTACGTCTAAAGTCCCAGCTTGTGTCCCATTTTCGTCTGTTTGGTCTTTAGATAACCCTCGTTGATCTTGTTGGGTTTTATGATGATGGGCAGCGTTTCGGAGATTTGGATGCCGTGGGCGGAGAGACCGACGCGCTTGGCGGGGTTGTTGGTGATGAGGCGGACGTTGGTGGCCTTGAGATCGCGGAGGATCTGCGCCCCCACGCCGTAGTCGCGCTCGTCGGCCTTGAAGCCGAGTTCGAGGTTGGCCTCCACGGTGTCGCGGCCGAGTTCCTGCAAATGATAGGCTCTCAGCTTGTTGATAAGCCCGATGCCACGGCCTTCCTGGCTCATGTAGAGCACCAAGCCCTTGCCTTCCTTATCGACCATCTCCATGGCGCGGTGCAGTTGTTCGCCGCAGTCGCACTTGCAGGAGCCGAAGATATCGCCGGTGGCGCAGGAGGAGTGCACGCGCACCATCACGGGTTCGCCGTCTTCCCAATCGCCCTTCTTGAGGGCCAAGTGGGTGGCGCCGTTGTTGAGTTGCGTGTAGGCAATCAACTGAAAATCACCCCATTGCGTTGGCAATTTAACTTCTTGTTCCCTGCGGATCAGGGTCTCCTTCTCCAGACGGTAGGCAATCAGTTTTTCGATACTGGTGATGGTGATACCGTATTCCTCGGCCACTTTCAGCAGTTCGGGAAGACGGGCCATCGTGCCGTCGGGATTGATGATTTCGATGAGGGCGCCCACGGGTTCGAGGCCGGCGAGTTTCAGCAGATCGACGGTTCCTTCGGTGTGGCCGGCGCGGACCAGCACACCGCCGTCACGGGCGCGCAAGGGGTTCACGTGTCCCGGGCGACCGAAATCGGTGGCCTTCATCGACTTGTCAGCCAGCGCGTTGATAGAGGCGGCGCGGTCGTGCATGGAGACGCCCGTCGTGCAACCATGGCCCAGAAGGTCAACGGTCACGGTAAAGGGGGTCTCGTGTATGGACGTGTTGTTGGAGACCTGCATCTCGAGGTCGAGCTCGCGGCAGCGTTCGGCGGTCATGGGCACGCAAAGCACACCGCGACCGCGCGAGAGCATGAAGTTCACCTTGTCGGCGTCTATATGTTGCGCGGCGATGATAAAATCGCCTTCGTTCTCTCGCTCTTCATCGTCAACCAGAATGACGAATTTTCCAGCCTTCAAATCCTCAATGGCCTGTTCAATTGACTGTAATTTCGATTCTTGCATATTAAATTTCGCTATATTCAGAAAATCGGCAAAGATACGAAATTTTTCGACGTGGAGGCTGGAACACCCACCGGAATTTTCGGACGGCGGGGTCAATCTTCGCCATCACCTCAACAAATTAAGCGAAAAACAGATTGCCTACGCCTCCGAAGCGAGCTCAATGGAGCACGGTGGCGAGAATGTCAAGCGATTCGATCTTGCGGATCTGTTCGTTGTGCATCTGGAAATAGGCCACCAACCCCTTTAACAGGGCGTTGCGGACGCCGCGCGTGACCGGCACGGGGTCGTCGCTGTTGAGCAACAGATGGAGGTATTCGCTCTGCTGACGGCTCAGAAATCCGGCATCTTCCATGTAAAACGGCTGGAAATGACACTCCTGCAATGAAAAATAGGGGGCATCCTCGGAAAAATTGTCCTCCGGTTCATAACCCATCACCCGACTGAGACGCAACAGGAACCTCAACGGAAGCTCGGCCATGCTGCCCTTCGACTCATGCACCTTCGCGATTTCCTCCTGCAGAAAATCGAACAGCACCTCGTCCTGTCCTGAATCCATCAGCAATTTGTATAGTATCTCATTGTAAAACAACAAGATGGAACTTTTCGCAGGATCGTAGTATATCTGCGCGGAACTCTTTCTCGGTGTGATATCCTTCAAATACTTCAACGAACTTTTGCTATGATCGTCGTAGGAGATGTCCATCATGGCCAACGGCGAGAAATAGGATGCCGCGAACCTGCTGTTTTTCCGGTAGGCACTCTTCACGATAAACGACTGGTTGCCTTGCTGTTGCGTGAAAATCTTCACGATCAGCGAGGTGTCGCCGTATTTGGTGGCATGCATCACAATTCCCGGGGTCGAAACGATCATTTTAACGTTAACGGTTGGTTTTGGTTTTGATTTTGACCATAGGGCTCGCCGCGCTCTCCCTATGCTTACATGTGTCGGGCCTACTGACCATAGGGCTCGCTGCGCTCTCCCTATGCTTACACGTGTCGGGCCTGCTGACCATAGGGCTCGCCGCGCTCTCTCTATGCTTACGCGTGTCGGGCCTACTGGCCATAGGGCTCGCTGCGCTCTCCCTATGCTTACACGTGTCGGGCCTGCAGCCCTTTTGGAATATTTTTAAATCACTATTCACTAATCACAATTCCCTAATCCCTACTCCCTCTAATTAACAAACAAAAACTTCGTGACAATCTTCTCATTCCCTTCTTCGTCGGAGGCCATCACGTAATAGACGCCGGTGGCGGGACGGTTGCCGTAATGGTCTTTGCAGTACCACACCAGCTGTCCGCCGTCGCTGTAGCCCTGCCACACCAAGTTTCCTTTGCTGTCCGTGATCTTACACAACGAATTGGCTTTCAATCCATTGACAGCCACCGCTCCGGTATAGCCGTGCGGCACGGGATTCGGATAGACCGGCAGTTCTTCATACGTCTTGAACCCACCGGTGGACGTCCCTTTGTAGCTGACAAGTCCCTTTGCTGTGGCGAAAAACACCTCGCCGGTAAACTGGTTGACCTCTATATCCACTATCTGATTGGAAAACAGCGGGTTATCTTCTGCGGTGAAGTGCATTAACTGTTCCTGGCCGTTCTCGCTCATCAGAAAAACGCCGGCCTTGCTGGTACCTATCCATTTCCGGTTGGCACCATCCACCGCGATAGCCGTAACTTCTTCAAATTCAAGCAAAACAGAAACATATCCATCCTGTTCCAACAGGATATTTCTCGGGAAGACATTGCCGTCGAACACCTTGCTCGGGTAATAGATCACCTTCACGCCCTTGTCGGTGCCGATCCAGATTTCGCCATCCAGATCTTCGGCAATGCAATAGACTGTGGAGGACTGCACCTCGGCGGCAGCGTTCATATCGATACGGGCAAGGCGGTCGTCGCCGGGGTTGTCGTACGTGCCATTGTCAGTGAAGGCGATGAGATGGTAGCGCACACCGTCGCGGGGGAAGTTCACCCATTTGTAACCGCGCGAATCGATGAGGAGATGTTCGGCCACGATGCCGTCAGAGGAGGAGGAGACGACCCCGCTGGTGATGTTGTAGGAATGCCACGTGCCATCGGGCTCCATCATCTTCAGCATATTCTGACAGCTGCTGTTCGTGAGCCAGAGATTGCCCTTTTTGTCGTACTGCAGCCCAGACACCTGGACTCTGTCCGCCACCGACCGCTCCAGAGGGGAATTCTTCTCGTTGTAGTGCGCCACCGGCCGTTGCTCCTGACAGATGAAGACGCCGTTGTTCCACGAGGCCACCGCCCATTCCGACTCATTTTTCGGGTTGATGGCAATCCCGTTCAGGTCGTACGTGGTGCGCGCCGTGTCATACGTGAGGAAATCGAACGCATTGAACTGCCACTCCTGGTTTTGGAACCAGCTGACGGCAGGGTAATAAAAGCCGGGCGCGTAGGACGAGGAAGCCTTGCGCGAGCCGTGCACCACCGCCACAATCCCGTTTTGCGACACCACCTGCTCCACGTAATCCCTATAAGGACCCGAGGCACGGAAAAAATGGTGCGTGAAATAGGTCATATTGTTCTGTACCAGCCCGAAAACATTATCTGCAGCCCAAATGTTGTCCCCGTCCAAGATCGCCTCGCGGGCGTCCGGATACCGGTTGCCGTCATACCAATACGTGAAAAAAAGCCTCTCCACATCGTCGTTCAGCAGCTCCACCACATCCCAATCGCAGACCAGAAGCGTGTCGTGCCATTTCGACATGCAGCGCGTTGACGTGTAGGCTTTCCCCGTTGGTGTCCAGATTCCGTCCGTGCGCACATAAAGCGTATCTTTTTCGTTTTCAGCTACTTCCGGCACACGGATGGCAAACATTTTTTCACCCATTCCCGTCAAGAGAGAGACATTCCAACCATTTTCCTTCTGCCATTGGGAGAAGTCGTTGATTACCGGCGAATTGCGTTGAATGCTGAACACGCCTTCGGTTGTGGAGACAAACATCCGCTGTCCCGCCATGGCAACGTCCGTGGGGGTGTACGCCTCCCCTAAACGTTTGGTGAACCACGTGTCCTTGACCATAAACTCGTCCATGTCGAAAATCACGATGCCGAAAGGATAGACCAGATAGAGTTTCCCGTCGATCGAGCGGCACGATTGCACCCGTTTGGAACCGCTCAGCGACTTGTTCTTCACATCCTGCACATTCACCAGCTTGTCGTCGCGGATGATGTCGATATTGCCGTTGTTATAGCAGATGACCAGCGCATCGGAATAATCGTCGTGAAAGATCTTCACGATTTCGATGTCGGAAAGCCCGTCCGCCTTCGACCAAGAGGTGATGTCGGGATGCTCTTCGTAAATGGTGTTCTTATCCAGCAGCAGCAATCCGTTGTCCGTGGCGGCGTAAATCGTTGACGCATCAGAAGCCACGGAGATGAACTTGTTCACGGCGATATGCGAGCTGAAACTTCCGATGGCCGTCTGCGCGAAAAGCGAAACACCACACAAAACAATGATTGTCAGTAAGATAATGCGTTTCATAAAGCAGTATTTCGGTATAAGTTGGACTTTTTGAGGTTATAAGCGGGAATAAGGGATGTCAGCAAACTGATCACCAGAATAGTAAGTAGAACCATCAGAATATCGGTGAAGCGGATTTGCACCGGGTAGTAAGGGATGATGTAATGGGCGCCGCCACCGCCAAGTTTCACAATATGGAACGTTTGTTGCAGGAAACAGATGATGGCACCGAGCAGCGTGCCGGCCAGTCCGCCCAAGGCGGAGACCAGCAGTCCCTCATAGATGAACACTCTTTGAATCAATGATTTAGAAGCGCCCATACTAAAGAGCACGGCCGTGTCCGTTTTCTTTTCCAAAATCAACATGCCCAACGCACCGATGATGTTGAAAGCGGCCAAAATCAGAATGAACGCCAAAATAAGGTAGATGATCAGCTTTTCCGACTTCATCGTCTTGTAAAGCGAATCCTCCTGCTCGAATTTATCCTTGACACGGTATTTCTCACCGACAATTTCAGCGATCTGTGCCTTGCATTTGTCGATATTGGCCCCCTCGCGCAGCTGGATTTCCACAGACGTGGCCTCGCCCCTGTAATCCATAAGATCCCGTACAAAATCTATAGGACAGAAGATGAAATTCTCGTCGTAGCTGGTGTTGGTACTGATCACACCGCTCGGCATAACGCTATGGGTGTTAAAAGCATCCGCCGGATTCGAGAAGTTCTTTTTCATCCTTTTCGGATAATAGATGTTCACGAGTTTATAGCTGAGCAAGTTAATCTCCAACTTGCCGGCGGTACCAGTGCCCATTACGGCGCAAGGTTGCTGTATTTTCCACAACGCCGTGTCACCATCCACCAACATATTCTCGAAATGATTGTCTTTGAAATAGTTACCGGGGATTCCCTTGATGTAAAGCAGTTCCTGCCGATTGTCGTAGTTCGCCAACGCCATATCGCATACAATTTCATTAACCACCTTTACATCAGGCATTTCCAACAATTTCTCCTTAGGAAAACTGTCCATCGGGAACGATTTTCCTTCGTTCAGGGTAATCTCGAAATCAGAGTGAAGGGCATTGAACCAGCCGCCGATGATGTCGGACATGCCGTTGAAGACGGAAAGCACAACCACGAGCGCAGCGGTACTCACCATGATGCCGATCATGGAGATTCCCGATATGACGTTGATGATATTGTGCTCTTTTTTGGAGAAAAGATAACGCCATGCCAGGAAAAGAGCCGACTTATGTGCTTTCCAGGCCACTATTTTTTCAGAAGTTCGTCGATGCGTTCCAGATAGTCAAGCGTGTCGTCAAGGAAGAACTCCAACGCCGGCACCACACGCAGCTGGTTGCGCACCTGCTGTCCGAGGCGGTAGCGGATATCCTTTGTGTTTTCCTTTATCAGATTGATAATCACTTCTTTATCCGCCGTATTGTAAATACTAAGGTAGGCGCGGGCAATGGAAAGGTCGGAGGTCACCGTCACTTTTGTCACGGTAATCATGCATTTGTAAATATTCCGGCTGTCGGCCAAGAAGATGTTGGCCAATTCCCGTTGCAGCATAGCCGAAATTTTCTGTTGTCTTGTCGTATTCATCGTCTAAAATTTAAGACGGCAAAGATACATTTTTTTTAGGCAACAGGCAACAGGCAACAGCACGGGACTATTCTGAATCGCGGATATGCACATCCATCTGGTTGAACGGGATTTCCAGTCCTTCCGCCAGGAATGCGTTGTAAATCCCCTCATTGAGTGAATAGAGGGTTTTCCAGTAGTTCTCGGGGAGAGTCCATGCATAGAGACGCATGTTGAGCGAGCTGTCCCCGAAGTTCTCCAGCGTGGCCAGCGGTGCCTTTGGCTCTTGGAGTACCAGCGGGTTTTCGGCCGCCACGCGCAACATCACCTCCTTGGCTTTCTCCACCGACATGCCGTAGGCGAGCCCCACGTCGATAGCCACGCGCCGTTGCGGCAGGTTGAAATGGTTGACCAGCGACTTGGTGGCCAGCTCGGTGTTCGGCACGATGATTTTGCGGGCGTCATACGTGCGAAGCGTGGTGTTGAAAATCTGGATGCTCTCCACAAATCCGGCGTAGGAGCCCTGCTCGATATAATCACCTACCTTGAACGGCTTGAGCAGCAAGATTATAACCCCTCCGGCGAAGTTCTGGAGTGTGCCCTGCAGTCCCATACCGATGGCCACGCCCGCCGCGCCGAGGATGGCGATGAAGGAGGTCATCTGGATGCCCATGATGCCCATCGCGGTCAGCACCAGCAGCACCTTCAGGATGATGTCGATCAGCGAGTGCAGGAATTCTTGCAGCGACGGGTCCACCTTGTGACGTTCGTAAGCCCGCTTCATCATCTTGTTCAGCAAGTTGATGAGCTTCCAACCCACAAACAGCACAATTGCCGCCACAACCAGCTTCGGCACATACTGAAACACGACATCGTTCAAAAACTGCTTCGCGCCGACGGCGAAGGAATCCCAAGTGGTGAGGTCTTTATCCATATTGCAAATTTTGGCTTTTGGCTATACTTAATCGAATTTGTACCCTACCCCAATAGACAGCACATTGTCAGGATTTTTAACTTGAATCTCATTATCGCTGCGGAGGTAAAAATCTAAGGTATGGTGTTTGTTGATACTGTATTCAACCCCGACGGTAGAGCGGAGGTGGTCGATGATATTGTCACCGGGCTTGTAGAGTCGCCACCAGAACTCCTCCGACAAATAGAGTTTCACGGGCTGGTGCGGCACCGACCAGGTAACCTGCAACCGGTTACGCATGTACGTTTTCGGGTTGAAACGGTAGTCGCCGCGCCGTTCATCGCGGAAAGTCGCCTGCACCATGGCGCGATAGGCGATTTTCCAATCCCCGAACCTCGGCGCAACGGTCAGGAAGCCTTTCACCCGATGACGGTTGTCGAACAGCTGGTCGTCACGGTCATGATAGTTCAGGAAATTGTACGCCACCCCGATTTTAATGCGCTTCTTCCAAAACGTGTAATCGGTCCCGATGCCGACTTTGGCGCGGTCATAATGGGTGAAATTGTGGTCGAACCGCAACTCTCCCTCCAAATCGACATGCCAGCCTTTGAGGATTTTGTACGAATACTCCACCCCCGCGACACCGCCCGTCTCAAACTTCTGGGCGTAAGTTCCACGGCACGCCAATAGAACCAACAGGAACAATATCGCATGTCGCCTACGCATCTTTTACTTGATGTATTCGTACTCCCTTACCGACAGCAGGACACCTTTGGGGTTGTAGTTAAGCTGCCGTTTCTTGGTGCCGTCGGCGTTGTACTCGATCTTGTGGATTCGATAAGGCTTATTGTGGTCATCATAGACCACCTCGCGCACCACGCGGTCGTTCGCGTCATACTCGTAGGTAACCCTCGTCTGCAAGCCCGAAGCGTTGTATTCCATCTCCTCCTGTTTCCGGCCCTTTGCGTCATATTTGGTGACATGGTCCAGATATTTGGTACCCTTCACCGGAGTTTTCCAAGTCTTGACCGTCAAGTTCTTCCGCTGTTCCTTTTTCTCGGAAGATTGCCCGAAGGAGACTGATATACAAAGCAGTACACTGGTCAACAACAAGATTATTTTTTTCATTTTTTCAGTTTTATTCAATGTCAAATTGGATTGTTTTTCCTTTCTAAGGTTCAAAAGAAGTAATTTTTGGATTCAACGGAGGCAGTCCTTTTGCACCGGCCAGCCGCCGCGCATCATGGATTCAAATTCACCTTGAACGTGTCCGGGAACCAGAATATCTGATCCGTTTCGGTAACGGAAATGTTTTTGGACACCACATTAGGGACTTCATCCGCATCTTCTCCGAATGTGAACACGGTATATACGCCGGGGGACAGTTTCTGGAAAGCGAAGACGCCGTCCAGACCCACGCGCACGTCGTCGCAGGCGAAATCCTCACCCTGCCGCTGGATATACATGCGCTGTCCGTAAGCCCAACCTTGGGAAATCACGTTGCCGTTCTTATCGATGTAATACGCCCAGACGCGTCCCTTGACGATGGAGGTGCCGTAAGCCTTGCCGTCGTGGATGTAGATGTCGGGGACGGTTGTCGTCTGGCCACGCTTCACCTCAACGGTTTGCGCCACCGCCTGTCGTTCGCCGTTCGCCAACGACGAATAGGCATAGACGGTGTACGTGCCGGGGCGCAGATAGTCGAACCGGTAAAAGCCGGTGTGGTCGGTCTCCGCGTCATCACCATAGAACTGTTGGGTGCCGTAAACGAGGAAGACGTCTTCCTTGGCGGCCAGCACCGTGTCGGTATCGAGATTGTAGTTGTCATCGGGGTGCAGCACCATATAGACGGTGCCTTCGATGGAGCCGGTGCCGCCGGAGCCTTCGCCCGTATTGCAAGAGACTGCCGCGAAAGAGAGGAGCACAAACAGGAGCAGTCGGGAACAGATTCTGATGAATTTCATATTGTCCGATTCAAAATTGGCTGCAAAGATACATTTTTTGACAAAGCATGAGAAAAGAAAAAAAATTAAACCAATTCAATAAAATCGTATCTTTGCCGTTTGAATTAAAAAATCTTAAAATGAAAAAAATCATCGCTTTAGCCATCATGCTTCTGGGCACTGTCCTCATTTTCTCGGCGTGCGACACGCAGCACCGCTGTGCCGCCTACGGCCACTATTCCTACAACATGCCGGCCGACGCCCCCGACAACAACCTGAACTAATCCGTCCTTCCCATGCGGAAAACGGGCATTTTTCGACGACTCTGCCAGAAAGCGCTGCCAACCCTGCTGTTGGTGGTTGCTTGCATGTTGTCGTTCGCCCAAAACGTCGGGGAATACTACCATGACGTGACCGACAAGGAGTGGAACCTCCAAGTTTTCGCGCACACCGCAGGCTTCGGTGTGGGATTCCAGCACGGCCGCACCCCCGACCTCTTCAACAAACACTTCTGGGAAGTGCAGTTCATGACCAACAAGCACCCGAAGTCGGTGCGCTCCATCAACGCCTTCTATGAAAACGTGCGTCCAATCCGCTACGGACAGCTCTACACGCTGTTTTTCCTGCAGGGCGGTTACGGCTACCAACGCACCCTCCACCTGAAGCCCTACTGGGGCGGCGTGCAGATCCGCTATTCCCTGTCGGCCGGCCCCGCCATCGGCATCGGCATCCCCAACTACGTGGAAGTGCTCAACTACAACACCGGCTTCGCCGAAATCGTGCGCTACGACCCCGAGAAACACAACCTCAACAACATCCTCGGCGGCGCACGGCTCTTCTCCGGCATCATGGAGACCATCTTCCGGCCGGGATTCTACGCCAAAACCGGCCTTGTCTTCGACTTCGCCAAAAGCGACTACAAACTCAACGCCCTCGAAGTCGGGCTACAGGTGCAAATGGTCTTCCCCTTCATCCAGCAGATGGCCTTCAACCCCGCCAAAAAAGTTTACCTCACCGGATACCTGACCTACAATTTCGGCAAGAAGAAAGGCAGAAACCGGTAATCTTTTCTCAGAATTATGAAAAAAAACATCATACTCATCCTTTTAATCCCGGTTTTCGGGCTTTTCACGCGCCTGTCCGCGCAAAACGACTTTGAAATCGTCAAGAACGTCGATATCTTCATCAGCGTGCTCAACGAGCTGAACGACAAGTACGCCGACGAAATCTCGCCCGGCGAGCTCACGCAGACCGCCATCAAGGCCATGCTGCTGAGCCTCGACCCCTACACCGTCTATTTCAACGAAGGGGAGATCGAGACCTACCGCATGATGAACGCCGGCGAGTCGGGCGATGTGGATGTCACGCTGAAAAACATTGACAAACAACCGGTTATCGTCGAAATGATAGGCGACGGTCCCTCTTCGAAAGCCGGACTGCGCGTCGGCGACCGCATCCTCAAAATCAACGGGCAGTCGTCGGAGAACCGCGACATCGACGCCCTGATTCTCGCCATGCGCGGACAACCCGGCAGCACCTACACCGTCGATGTTTTCCGTCCGACAGACGGCAAAAACCTGACTTTCAAGGTGAAACGGGAAAAGGTGAAACAGCCCAACATCCCCTACTCCGGCATCCTCGGCGACAAAGTGGGCTACATCAAGCTCAACCAGTTCCTCGAAAACGCCGGGCAGGAGGTCTTCGACGCCTACAAACAGCTTAAAGAGGAGGGCATGGAGTACCTCATCCTCGACCTGCGCGACAACGGCGGCGGTCTTCTCGGCGAAGCCGTCAACATCATCGACATCTTTGTGGGCAAAGACGTCACCGTGGTGGAAACCAAAGGCAAAATCGAGGAGATGAACCGTTTCTACAAGACCCAAAACGTCGCCGCCGACCCCGACATCCCGATCGTGGTGCTGGTCAACGAGCACAGCGCCTCCGCCTCGGAGATCGTCTCCGGCACGCTGCAGGACCTCGATCGCGCCGTCATCGTGGGCAAGAAATCCTTCGGCAAAGGACTGGTGCAGAAAGTCTATCCCATGGACTACAACACCAGCATGAAGGTTACGGTGTCGAAATACTACATTCCCAGCGGCCGTTGCGTGCAGAACATCGAATATTTCGACCGCGACACCACCAAAGGCGGATACAAAATCCCTGATTCATTGGCTGTTGCATACAAAACCAAGAACGGGCGTACCGTCTATGACAAGGGCGGCGTGGAACCCGACGTGGCCGTGCCGGACGAGGAAATCCCTGACATCCTGACCGCGCTCATCGAGGAACAGGCCATCTTCGACTTCGCCAACGACTACCGCGCGAAACACGAAACCATCGCCGAAGCGGAGAAATTCGTCGTCGATGACGCCCTCTACAACGAATTCCTGAAATTCCTCCAAACGAAAAAATACGCCTGCACCACCGCTTTGGAGACAAAACTGGAGGAACTGAAGACCGCCGCCGAAGAGGACCATTCGTTCGCCGACATCCAAAGTGCCTACAACCAGCTGAAATCCCAAATCGAGAAACTCAAGACGCAAGACCTCAACACCCACAAGGCCCAAATCGAGCGCGCCCTCACGCAGGAAATCGTGTCACGCTACTACTTCAGCACCGGCAAGCTCGTCAACAGCCTGCACCACGACAGCTACATCGAAGCTGCCAAAGAGGTCCTGCTGAACACCAGCCGTTACAACGCCATCCTGTCGCCGAAGAAATAGGAGATGCGCCGCGCCGACTTCCACCGCCGTTTCTATCTGCTCGGCACCGTCGCGCTGGCCGTGTCAATGCCGCTGTCGCACTTTGTGATGGGGCTGGCCTCCTTCCTGCTGTTCCTCAACTGGATCGCCGAATGGAACTGGAACGAGAAAAAAGAACGGTTGAAAGCAAACCGCCAGGGGCTCTGGTTCGCCGCTTTCTACCTCATCTATGCCATCGGGCTGGTCCATGTCACCGATTGGAGCGCGGCCGGAAAAGAGATGCTCGGCAAACTGCCCTTCTTGCTCTCCCCTATCGTCGTTATCACATCTAAACAATTCAACAGCAAAGAGTTACGCTATATTTTCAGTGCATTCATTTTGGCCACCCTATTCGCCTGCTGTTGGAATTTCGTTTACGCACATACCCACACGCTCGGCAACGCCCGCGAGATGTCCCGCTTCATCGACCACATCCGCTTCAGCCTTTGCGTGGTGATGTCCATTGTCTTCTGCGTCCATTACGCGATACACTTTTCGGAAGAAGTCCCAAAATGGCGATACATCTACTTGATTACAAGCATATTCCTACTCGGATACCTGCTCTATTCCCAAACGCTCTCCGGCATCCTGACCATAGCGACAATCTCTTTGTGTTATATCGTATATCTTGTTGTAAATCAAAAGAATAACAAGTTGAAATGGACATTGGGAGGAACATTGGGTATATTTTTTGCGGTTACCGTTGCCTACACCCTATATATCACATACGATTATTTCCACGTAAAAGACCCTTTGCCCGACCGCAGCGCACAAACCGCCTCCGGAAACCCCTACTCTTTCGATGACAATCCGATGGTGGAAAACGGTTACGGCATCGGTAACTACGTCTGTGAGAAGGAGTTGCAGACAGCCTGGGCGATGCGCTCCGACACGGCTTACAACGAACTGACTGCCGTCACACTGGTCAGATACCTCAACTCGCTCGGCATGAGGAAAGACTCCGCCGCCGTGATGCAACTCAGCGACAACGACATCCGGAACATCGAGAACAAGAAGGCCAACGTCTATTATGCCCGGAATGCCAGTCTGCGCCGGGCGTTGTACGAGACCTACTTCGGGATCACGCTCTACGAAAGATACGGCATCATCAACGAATCGTCGCTGTTGGAGCGGCTGGAACTGTGGCGCACCACCTGGGGGCTCATCCGCGAGAACTGGCTCTTCGGGGTCGGCATCGGGCAGCAACGCGAAGTCCTGGACCAGCAGCTGGCGAAGCAGCACTCCCCTATCGCCGACAAAAAGAAAAACCGCGGCAGCCACAACCAGTATCTCACCTTTTGGCTCGCCGCCGGCATCATCCCGATGCTCTATTTCTGCTTCCTGCTGATCTATCCGTTCGCGGCCATGCGCAAACGGGTCACATTCGTCTATTTTGCGCTCATCCTGCTGCTGGCCCTGTCGATGTTAGTGGAGGACACCCTCAACGCGCAGACCGGCCGTATGATGTTCACGGTTTTCGTGCCGCTGCTGCTGTTCAACGCGGGGACAGACAACAGCGAGGCCATTCCCAATTGAAAAAAAAATGTACTTTTGCCGATCATTAATCACCAAAAATCTTCACACTTATGGGAAAAATCAACGATCTAAAAGACCAGGCACTTGCCACGCTGAGAGGCAAATGGGGCTCCTTCGTGGGACTCACGTTCATCTATCTGCTAATCTATTCTCTGTTCTGTTTTTTAGCCATGTTCGGGACCATTTTTGAGGACAGTTCGTTTACCGGACTGGCCGCTGTGTTCTCCTTCATCGGACTCATCGTGGCGGTTCTGCTTATCCCGATAAGCTACGGCTACATGGTGGCCTACCTGCATGCCTCGCGGCAGGACCTCCCCGCTGATATCGGCGACCTGTTCTACGGCTTCCGCAAAGAGCAATTCGCTCATGTGCTGGGCACCTACATCCTGTTGGGACTTGTCGTCATGGCCGCCACGGTTCCATACATCGCCTTTATCGGCATTATGGACGGACTCGAAAAGCTCGAGGGTCACTGGGGCTTCACCATGTTCATGGCGTTGTTGCTGATGATTCCGGTATATGTGGTCGCGCTTGCCTATGCCTTGGTGCCTTTCCTCCTTCGCGACGACCCGGAACTCTCTGCCAGAGAAACACTTACCAAGAGCCGCATGATGATGCAAGGTCACAAAGGCGAACTTTTCATACTGATGCTGAGCTTCATCGGCTGGAGCATTCTCTGCGTGTTCACGTTCTTCATCGGCTACCTGTGGCTCGCCCCGTACATGTGCATGACCTTCACCAAATACTACGAGCAACTCCGCGCGGAAAACGAGGGTACCACCGAAGAGGGCACTGAGCAACCCGTTGTCGAGGAGCCCGCACCTGTCGTCGAGCCTGCCCCCGAAACGGAGGAGCCTTGAGCTCCCCTCTCACGCACACACCGGCTTCGGCAGCATCGTCGCGCAGTGGTCGATGATGTCGTTTGCGACCTCGAAACCGGCGTCGCAGACCTTTTTGCTTTCCACACCGTCGTAGCCCATGGACAAATGCAGAACATCGTATCCGTAATTCATAAATCGCAGCAGTTTGCCGTCGCGTTTTGCTGCAGCTTCACGATACTTGTCTATTGAGGGGCGACCCTTACCCTTGCGCAGATGAAAGACCGATTCAAGTGCAATAAGACAACCGTTCCATAGTATATTGCCGGCAGTCCTGACGTACTTGTTGTCTGTGTAGGATTTCGTTTCCGGATCATACTTGGCTTTCCCGATGGTTTCTTCTGCGTTGGCCACGTATCTTCTGGCCTCCGCAATGGGATCCGAGATTTGATTGTTTTTCATGTTTTTTCTGGTTTTAGTGATTAATAAAAACAACGCGGCAAAGATACACTTTTTTCGATATACCCCGCCAGAATGTTAATATTTTTTTGAATGTTACTTTTTATGCAATTAACTGAATGTTATCTGCACGAAACAACATGAAAGTTGCACTCTGCATTCTGCGCTGCGCCCCTATAAGGTAGAAAACACCACCTTCACCGGCGCTTCCCACTCTCCCATCATCGCTTTGAACTTCTTCACGTTTTTGGCGGAAATGCCCTCTTTGGGCAGACTTAACGTCCTTGTAATCATTACCGTATTACCGCCCACCACAACATCAATCAGGAGTTTGGCGCCCTCGACGGTGATTTCTTTGTGTGAGGTTTTCGTCAGACAACGGGCGTTAGCGGGCAATTTGACGGTGTAACCGTATTTCTCGCTCGATTCTTTTGTGTCCACATCGTATTTGCGGTCGTTGTGGATGTTCACGGAACGGACTTCGGTACCGTATTCGCCGTCGTCGATGGTCATTTCGTAATATTTGCCAGAGAGCTGCGAAACAGACACTTTTGTGTCGCCGCTTCCATGCACTTGCAGATATTTCATTTTTGGCGACTCCACTTTATACTGTTGCATTTCCACCACCGGATCATCCAATTTTCCGCTTTGAATCGTGATTTCGGCCGCTCTTTCCACGGAAATGGGCTGTGCTGTCACATTCTCTATTTTTCCATCCTGAAGGATGAGGATGGCGGGCGCGAAGTAAGCGTCCAGACTGAGTTCTTCGGGCTCGTCAGCCGAAATATAGTCGGCATGTCCAAGACGAAATATGCACACAACTGTCTTCAAATCAGTCACTAACGAGTTCCCCACAAACGCCAATTGTGCATCGTATCCCAAACTCTGCAACACCCCCGCCAACAGGATGTTCTTCTCGATCGACAACGCGCAGTTGCTCTCCCACACCTGCTTCGACGAGGCGAACATATAGTTCAACACACTGGCGTCCAGATGGTTGGTTTGGATGTTGTCGTGGATATAATCCCTGACGTACAATATCTTGTCCATGACGTTCATCTCATCCGTGAAGCGACTTTTGAAGAAATCCGTAATCTTCTGATTGTCAAACTTCTGCATCGAGTTTTGCTGTGCCATTTTGCCGACCAAATTCTCCACATTGTCCATCGTGAAGAACGTCAGCGAAGCATACACACTCGGGAAGAGATACTCGTCGGTGGGACGCTCCGGCAGATTTGAAAAAGTATAGACCGTGGTGACGAAATCCTTGTCTGTGGTTTCCGTCTTCGTGTAAACGAGATTCTCCCCGTTGAGCTGGAATTTCGCGGGCTTGTAGTCGGGCGCGGTCACGCTGACCACGTATTTTTCCACCGGCACCTCCTCCTGCAAATCCACCTTTTCCAACAACTCCTGGAAGAAGAAGTTCTTGGAGCGGATGGTGTAGTCGAGGACGATGACGGCGTCGTACTCCAACGCCGTGTGCGTCACCACCATCGTGCGGATGCCGTTGAGCCGCTCGCACTTCGTGCAACCATCCGGCAACATCGGGTTGAAGGCGTTTTCGGGGGTCTCCACCTTGCTGCCGTCTTTGCGGATGGTGTAGGCCTCGTTGATGATGAGCTCCTGGAAATCAGGGTTGTAGGTGATGAACGTCTCCCCGAAATGGTCGAAGGTCATCCGCGTGAAGATCTGCAGCTCCGTGCGCTTGCGGAACTCCGTGGAACCGTCGGTGTTCAACGTGTAACTCTCGGAAATGAGCTTATAGACGGCGTCCTTTTCGGGGGCCTTGGCCATGACGGTTGACATGGCGCATATTGCGATGATTATGAGTATGTATCTTTTCATTTTTTGTTTGTTTTTTTGTTATTGCTGCTTCCGCAGTCCGACGGTCTCCTATGTCAAGCCCCACACTGCGCTGCGCTTGTGTGGGGTTATTAGCACTTCGTTCGTTTTGTCTTACCCCCCTGCCCTGCGGGCATCCCCCCTAAAGGGGGGAATGGTGCTTCGACCGAGACATTTTCGTTTAACTGCTAACTGCTAACTACTAACTGCTAACTACTTGATGAACACCACGGGATTCTCCATATACCCCCGTTGGCACTGCACGGCTTTGCGGAAGGCGGGCCATTCGGAAGCGTCATAGACACGCTTGCCGAGGGAAATGGTCTCGTTGAACGTCACCATGTTGTAACCGACGGTGTAACCGCCTTTGAACGAGATGGATGGCGTGACGAACTGCTGGGCCTGGGGCGCGCTCACGCGGGTGTAGCCCGACGGCACTTTCATCGTTTCGCTGATGGCGACGTAGCGCGAGCAGCGGTCGGTGAAGGGATAGTCGCGCTTTTCGAGCCGCGTGTCGTAGTAGAGGTGGCGCATGGCGAAGGTGTAGAAACCGTTGGCGAGGAACGGCGTGGCAATGACCTCGTTGTCGGTAACGACCGCGTAATCAGGAATCTCGAATTTATAGGTTATCTTCACCGGCTGCTTGAGGTAGTCGTCTTCGCTGGTGTATTTCACGCTCTTGAGCTTCGCGTTGGGATACTCCTGGTAGAAACGCTCCTCCACACTTCTACGCCACTCCGTGCGGAAGCCGTAGAAGACACCGCGCACGGTGCGGTCGCTCTGCCGGTCGGCGGTGATGGTGACCGTGCCCTTCAGCGAACCTTTCTTGGTGACCTGCGTGCTGGCGGTCATCCGGACGTAATGGTTTTTCGGATCGGAGACGGGCGTGAGTCCCAACTTCGCGCCTTTGGGCAGTCCCATCAGGTAGTTCTGCTGCTGTTCCGCGCTGGACCAAAGTTCGCCGCGCACGCCCGGCACCCATGTGGGATCAAGGAGCTGGTAGTTGCCGTTGCGCCGCTGCACCACCGTGATGCAGTGGTTGAACTGGTCGGCGGGGATATCCTCGATGCGCTCGCCAGCCATCGTCATCGCCGCGTATGCCTTGAAGCCGGCCGCCCGCAACATGCCGATGAGCATCCCGGCCTTGTCCTTGCAGACGCCGCAACGGTCGCGGAAGGTCATCTCGCACTTGTGGAGCGTGAACCCCTCGCCCTCGCCCATCGAGATGCCGGAGTAGCGGATGTTGTCGGCCACCCAGTGCGTGAGGATGTCCAAGCTGTCGTTCTCGGTCTTCGCCGGTATCAGCAACTCGTTGACCTTCTGCTGGATTTCCGGCGTGGCCTCGAAACTGCCGAAATCCTCGTTCACGCCGTAGAACCACATCGACTTGGCCTCCCAGTCTTTCGCGGTGGTGACGATGAGCTTCGGCTCGATGTCGTTGCTCGCCACGGTGTAGCGCGGGGTTTTCAGCGGGAAATAGTCTTTGTTCTCGAAAGTGAAGAGGGTTCGGTCGCCGTCCTTCTTCGTCTTCACGCTGACGTTGCCGTTATAGATCTTGTACTGCAAGTTCTTGCTCGTCAGCACACTGACCTGATACACTTTCTCTTTCACCGGTTGGCTGTTCCAGAAGGGGACGATGTCGTAGAAGTGGCCGCGCATGGGCGGGATGTACTTCGCGTCGGGATCGTCGCCCTGCAGCAACGCGTAGGTGAAGCCCTTCTTGTAGGTGAGAAACTCCACCTCGTCGCCGGGTTCGAGGCGGCCGAGGGCGACCATCTTCTGCCGTGCTCCCCAGTAAATCATGTGAGCCGGCGCGGGGTAGTCGCACACCATAAAGTCGGAGTGTTCCTCGGTGCCGTCGTGGCGATAGACGACCACGTCGCGGATCTCGCAGTAGGCCGACAGCGGGTCGTAATCGACGATGACGGTGTTATAGTCGCGTCCGCCGGCATCACTCAAGATCCGGTAGCGCTGGTGGTTGACATAGTGGCTGAGACCGTTCTCCTCCATGCGCACGGTCATGCTGTCGTAGAGGGTCACACGGTCGTAGCCGGCGTAGGGGTCGGTTTCCTGCGCGGTGGCTGCCATGCCGAGGCACAGCAGCAGGGTGGTGAGTAGGGTTCTTATGTTCATAGTATTGGTTTTTCTTTATTGTTGATTCCGCAGTCCGAACCTGTCTGCCTTATCAAGCCCCACACTGCGCTGCGCTTGTGTGGGGTTATTAGCGCTTCACGCGTCTTGCCCCTTCGGGGCTGCTCAAGGAAGTAGTTGTATATATATGGTGACTTTTTCGACATAAACTGCTGACTACTAACTGCTAATTACTAACTGCTAACTAAATAATGTCTTTTTCTTCGATGAGGTTGTTCAGTATCGCATACACCGTCAACGCGGCGACGGATTTGATGCCGGTTTTGCGGACGATGTTCTTGCGGTGGGTGATGACGGTGTGGACGGAGATGTTGAGTTGGTCGGCGATCTCGTTGTTCTTAAGGCCCTTGGAGAGGCAGACGAGCACGTCCTTCTCGCGGTCGGAGAGCGGGGCGGTGTCGGATTCGTCGTCGTCGGACTGGACCGAGCGGGCCACCTGGTTAAGGGTCGATTTGATGCGCTGGATGTCGTCGTTGAGCTCGATGACGCCGGCGAACTGGCGCTGGTGCTGGGATTCGAGGTAGGCGGTGACGAGCCCGACGACACGCAGGTTCGGCAGCTGGTCGAACTCGGCGCGAAGCGTGGCACGTTTGGCGTAATCGAACAACAACGGATTGATTATCAGGATATCCGGACGCAAGGCGTTGATTCTGGCATACAGGGAGCTCAAATTATCCGTTGAAAAGACAACCTCCGCGTCCGGCAGTTCCTCCAAAAGGCGCTCCAGCCCGATACGCAACATGGTGGAAGGTTCGGCAATGACAATCTTATTCATGGCGCTTGGATTCTAACAGTTGGATGTATGGCAGCAAGATACGATCCTCCATCATCGAATGCTTCGCGATGTCGTTGGACAAGGCATACATATCGAGAAGCATATCGACGCGCTCCACGGGGGAGATTTCGGCGGGGATATACTTCAGCAGCAGGTTGGAAAGGTCGTTGAGCGTGTCCTCGATGTCGTCGTGCTGCTGATGGAAGGTGCTTTTCTGGTAGGTCGCGGAGGCGGCGGCTTCCTGTTCGGAGAGGATCTGCCGCAAATAGGGGAACAGCACCTCCTCCTCGTAACGGAAATGCTTCTCCATCTCCTTGCGGAACTCGGCGTAAAAGTTGGTGATCAGCGTGCTGTACTTTTTGTCCATCGGCTCTAACAACGCATTGAGATGGTGTTCGATGTGCGGCAGCTTGTTCTCCAAATAGTCTTTGTGGGAACAGGTAAGGTATTGCAGAATGTCGGACATCCGGCACTGCTGCAGCTCGGTGGCCGTCGGGAAATAATCGTCCTGACAATAGACCCGGCTGATGAGCATGAAAAGAGCCTCGGAGACATGGTGTTCCGCGCAGAGTTGCCCGATGCTCTTCTCTCCGAAACCGAGCGGAATCCCGAGTCGTGGCAATACTGTTAAAAGACTGTGATACTGATTGATAGCATCCGCCATCTTCATTTTAGGCGACAAATGCGGAGGGGTGTTTGAGGTAGTATTCATCACATTTTTTTTCTTTGCGCAAAAATACTATTTTTTACTATTTTTGCACGTTGCAATTTTGATGCCGAAACAATAAACTCAAACCTGCGTGCTCTCATGGAGAAAAAAACGTTCTTGTTCGTAACGATTTTGCTGTCAGCCTTGTCGCTGGGAGCCCAAAACGGCATCACGTTGACGTTCACCTGCCGGACCACCGACAGTCTTTACGTGAAGCCCAATTACATCAAGGTGGAAAATCTCGACCGCGGATGGACCGAGATCCTCCACTTTCCCGACACGGTTTACCAACTCCATCAACTGATGGCATGGACGGACGTTCCCGACCATTCGGAACAGTTCGGCCTCGAGATGTCGCCCAACCCGTTTGACGGCGCGACCACAGTGACCTGCGGACTGCTCGCGCCGGGCGAAGCGACGGTGGAACTAACGGATCTGACAGGCCGCATCCTCACGACAAAACGAATCGAAGTGCCTCGTCCCGATCATTATTCTCTTTGCGTAAATATTTCTTTTCCAGGAGCTTATCTATTGAATCTCAAACAAAATGGAAAAACGGCTACGGCAAAGTTGGTGAACACCGGACACGGAGGGAGGGACGCGATAGAATTTGACGGGGGAACGAAAGGGCATCGCGAAAACAACCACTTGAGATCATCCTCGAAAGCCGATCCACCCTACTTGTTCCAGGCGGGCGACCAGCTGCGGTACACCGCATACGCCGTGGGCAACGTCAGTTATGAAGTGCTGCAATCCCCTTTCGAGAGCGACACCCTGACACTTCTTTTCAACCATTTCATAGAGTTGGGCGATTCGCTGCCCTGTCCCGGCACACCCACGGTGACCGATTTCGACGGGAACGTTTACAGCACAGTGAAAATCGGCACCCAATGCTGGATGAGAGAGAACCTTCGGACCACCCACTACGCGGACGGGACGGAAATACCTCTCGGGGATGAATTAGCCAGCTTCACCGACCCGCTTTATTTCAACCATCCAGCCGGCAGTTTGACGCTCGCTGAACGAGGCTACCTGTACAATTATCCGGCGGTGATGCATGGCGACTCCTCCAGCTGGGAAATCCCCTCCGGCGTTCAGGGCATCTGCCCCGACGGGTGGCACGTGCCCAGCCTTTTGGAATGGGGTGTGCTCATCGAATATTTGGGCAGCCAGGACGAATATAACTGCAACAACTACGGATCCTATATCGGGAAGTCCGTCGCGGCGAAGACAAACTGGCCGGAGAGCCCTTACACCTGCTGTGTCGGCCACTATCCTCACACAAACAACGCCACGGGATTTTCAGCACTGTCGGCTGGATACTGCCTCGGCTCTTCGTTTGACAATGCCGGCGCCTTTTTCAGCACTTGCACCCTTATTAACACGAATGTGGGACGGGCGGCTTACACCTTGTCCTACAACAGCGTTAGTTTGAATTACGCCACCTTGGGCGAACAACTCGGGCTGTCCGTGCGCTGTCTCCGTGATTAAACCCCTTCAAATCAAACAAATCTTCAACATTTTATTCAAATCCGTCATGACCCCGCAAAAAGACAAATACCAATTCGCAAAAAAGGAGATCCTGCAAATCCTCATCGCTATTTTCGCGTTGATTTCGGTCAGTATGGTTTACTATTTCCATATTCGGAAGGAAGCGTTGCATACGGCACAGATGCGCGCCCAAGCCACCTTGAAAAGCAGCGAAAGGGTTATCACCTCCCGCATGGGGAAGATTGAAATCGCCGTGAACGCCATGCGATCCATGGCAGAATACGCTCTTGACGACCCCGACGCGATGTATGATATCGCCAATTCTATTGTGGAGTCCAACAACCGTATCTTGGGTGCGGGCATTGCCTTCAAGGCGGACTACTACCCCGAAAAAGGGCACTGGTATGAAACATACGTCGGGCACCAGAAAGGCAGCGACACGCTTGTCACGAAACAGTTAGGCAGCGAGGAACACGACTACTTCCAAATGGAATGGTTCAAACGCGGGATGACCTCCAAAGAGGGATTCTGGAGCAACCCCTATTTCGACAACGCAGGTGGGAAAACCTACATGGTCTCCTACTGTTGCCCCGTCTTCGACAGCGCGGACGAAGTGGTGGGGGTGATCTGCGCGGATGTCTCCTTCGACACCCTCGCGAAGATTATTCAAGGAGTGACGCTGTATCCACATAGTTACTGCACTTTGATTGCCGGTGACGGCTCCTTGCTGGTGCCACCGCCGGCATCCGCCAAAAAAGGGGGCAAAAGTCACGTGTTCTCAGAAGGAATCGACGACAAAAACATGACCCTGACCATCACCATTCCTGACTCCGACATGTACAAGCGACTCCGGGAATCAAGCCTCTTCTTCGCCTTCATGGCCTTGACGGGTATTTTTTCCATCATCTTCATCGCCTATCGTTTAGTACGGAATTTGCTGAAACTGCACGAAATACAAATCAAAGAGCAGCATATCGAAGACGAACTTGCCATTGCGAGCAACATCCAGCGGGCGCTGTTGCCGTCCGACGTGTTGCCCCAACCGGTCAAAAACATCGATATCAAGGGGTTGCAGATCCCGGCCAAGTTCGTGGGCGGTGACTTGTACGACTACTACATCCGCGACAACAAGCTACTGTTCTGCGTCGGCGATGTCTCCGGCAAGGGAGTTCCCGCCGCGTTGCTGATGGCCATCGCACACAGCCTGTTCCGCATGCTGTCAGCCCGCGACGACCGTCCGGAACAAATCATGGAGGCGCTGAACACCGCCATCAGCGACAACAATCCCGACATCATGTTCATCACGATGTTCTTGGGTGTCATGGACTTATCCACAGGAGAGATCCGTTATTGCAATGCCGGGCACAATCCTCCGATCGTCATCAGGAACGGTCACGCGGAGTTTTTGGGCACCGAGCCGTCCTTGCTCTTGGGCGTGGATCCTACAGCGCAATATTCAGCAAATGAGTTGACGTTGTCCCCGGGCGACACGTTCTTCCTTTACACCGACGGTTTGACAGAGGCGGAGAACATCCAGGAGGAACTCTTCGGGGAGCGCAGGTCGCTGGAAACCGTCGCCACATTCAACACCCTGACGGCAGAGGAGCAGGTGGAGCGGATGCGGCAGGCGGTAAAAAAGTTCGCGGACCAGGCCGAGCAGAGCGACGACCTCACCCTGCTGTCCATCCGTTTTACGAAAACCGGCAACACGCTGTGCATGAGCAACAACATTGAAGAGCTCAACAAACTGGAGCCTTTCTTAAACGAATTCTTCGAGCGTGAGAATCTCGACCTGTCGATTTTGCCGCAGATAAACCTCGCGCTGGAGGAGGCGGCGACCAATGTCATCATGTACGCCTACCCCGAAGGCGAAAAGGGCACGGCGGAACTCTCCGTGGAGGTCGCCGACGGGTTAATCTGCGCCACCCTCACTGACAGCGGCACCCCCTTCGACCCGCTGCAGCAGCGGGAAGCCGACCTCGACGTCTCATTGGAAGAACGTCAAATCGGCGGCTTAGGCATACACCTCATCAAAGAGATTATGGATGAAGTGGAGTACGCGTATGAGGATGGGAGAAATGTGCTATGGATGAAGAAAAGGCTGTAGAAAAAGAGTGATACAAAAGCTCAGCCAATTCAAAGAAAAACTTTATCTTTGCAAGTCTTTTTTGCTATTTGCATCAATAGAGATAATTAACTGAAAAACAATATTTTAATATGGATATTAACATTGTAAACGAAGGGAACACCATCACCGCTGTATTCGACGGTCGTTTGGACACCGTTGCCGCCCAACAGGTTGCGGACACCCTCGACCCGCTGTTGCAACAAGCGGACAGCAATATCATCCTCGACTGCGAAAAAATGCCGTTCATCAGCAGTTCCGGACTGCGTATCTTTTTGAAAATCAGAAAAGAAGTGGCTGCGAAGGGCGGAAAGATGTGCTTGAAGCACGTCTGTCCCGATGTGCAGCAGGTCTTCAAGATGACCAAATTGGACGACATTTTCGAGATTGTTGAGTAGCGATGGTCTATCTCAACGACCACGTGGATGCACTCGACCTCGACCTCGCGCTGACGCGGGTGTCGGCGCAAAGGCGCGAGCAGGCGCTCAAGTTCCGGCATGAAAACGGACGCCGCCTGTCACTCGCCGTCTATCTCCTGTTGATGGACGGTCTTCGCGACGAATACGGCATCCAGACCCCTCCGGTGTTCGACTATACGGCTGAGGGTAAGCCTTTTATCCTTGGCCGTCCCGACATCCATTTCAGTTTCAGCCATTCCGGCAACGTGGCCCTGTGCGCGCTCAGCGACCGGCCCGTGGGCGCGGATGTGGAGGTTCCCCGCAAGATCACGCCCTCGTTGGTTTCCTACACGATGAACGACCTTGAGCAGGAACAAATCAACGCCTCGGCGGATCCCGCAATGCAATTCCTCTATTTCTGGACTCGCAAGGAAGCGCTGCTCAAGCTTACCGGCGAAGGAATCCGAAACGACATGAAAATAGTCCTTTCGGAAGCGGAAAAGTATCATTTTGAGACTATCAAAACAAACAATTATCTCTTTTCCATTGTAAAACACCGTGAATAATTCTAATGATAGTCATAAACCATAAAGAAATAGTATGAATGATTTTTACCACAAAGCCATCCGATGGACATTGGCTGTTTTCGCCATCCTGGCAACAGTGGCGTTGCAGGCCCAAACAGGAATAGTCGATTATGAAATCCCGCCCACCCCGGACAATGAGTTTACGATTGACGCGAAGCTGAACACCCGTGGAGAGCTCCGTGTCGGCGGTTTCGATCCCGAGGAAGAAGAGGAGGGCAAATCCCCGAAAGCCCAATTCATCATGGGCCAATACAGGATCAACCTCGGATACAAGCGGTCCGACTGGTTCGAAATGAGACTCTCGCCGCAGTTCTCCGGAGTCTGGGGGCAGGCCGGTGGAACGCTGAGTCTTGCCGAGGGCTGGTTCTCGATGAAGCACAAAAAAACCGGGCTTTTCGCCAAAATCGGCCGGCAGGTGCTGGAATACGACGACGAGCGCATCTTGGGTTACGATGACTGGACGATGACCGCGCCCACCCACGACGTGCTGAAGTTCGGTTTCGAGGGCTACGGCCACAAAGTGCACGCGCTTCTTGCTTACAACCAGAATAGCGACAATGTGTCCGCCGGAACCAGCTATTATGCCGGTGGTATTCAACCTTATAAAACCATGCAGACGCTTTGGTATCACTATACCACCCCAAAATCAATTTTTGAGTTTTCATTACTCGGCATGAACGTCGGCATGCAGAGTATGATACCGGAAAAGCCAGACAAAACCTTCTACCAACAGCTTTTCGGCACCTATATGGTCTTGAAACCCAGCATTGTAAGGTTGGAGGGCGCCTTCTACTACCAATTGGGCAAGGAAGAACACGGCATTCCGTTGAACGCCTACATGGGAAGTGCGAAACTCAAGGTCACACCGAACGACTTCTACAACCTCTATGTCGGTTATGACTACATGAGTGGCGACAAGTACTTTGCTGTTCCGTCGGGAGGGAACCTCGGCATGGTCCACCACGATGTGATTCGGGGTTTCTGTCCTATCTTCGGCTCTCACCATGAATTCTATGGCGCCATGGACTTCTTCTATGTGGACAGTTATGTGGGCGGATTCACCCCTGGTTTGCAAAATCTCTACACCGGCGGTTCCGTCAGTCCCGTAAAGGGTCTGAACATCAACGCCGCTTACCACTTCTTCGCCATCGCCACCAACCTCGAAAATATGAAAAAGCCGTTGGGACACGAGGTCGAGTTGTCGCTCAACTACTCCTTTGCGAAATTCGTCAGAGTGGGAGCCGGCTACTCCTATATGCGCGGCACCGAAACGATGGAAAGGCTCCAGCATGTCTCCGAAAACCGCCAGCTGCATTGGGGTTGGGTGATGATCTCCGTCACCCCTACCCTTTTCACCACCCAATGGAACGACAAAAAGAAACAATAATTCCAAAAGGGCTGAAAGCCCGACACGTGTCAACCCAGGGCAAGCGTAGCGAACCCTGGGATCCAAAAGGGCTGAAAGCCCGACACGTGTCAACCCAAGGTGAATCTTGATATAAAAGAAAAAAACAAAAACAATATGAAAAAATCATCACCGTTGTCCCAATCGCAAATAGGCATTTACGCCGAGTGCATGGATCACGAAAACGAAGTGTTTTACAACCTCTCGTTTCTTTTCGTCTTTGACGGCAGTCTCGATGCCGACCGTTTGTGTCGCGCCATTGAGACGACGATAAAGGCACACCCCACTTTTTTCACCCGGATTGAGGTGAGTGATGAGGGAGAACCTTTGCAAACCATTGACACGGATGAGGTTTCAAGTTTCAGGTTTCAGGTTTCAAGTTTTACGGACATTGAGACAGAGAAGCGAGAGTTTATCCAGCCTTTCAAACTCATTGGCGGCAGGCTGTTTCATACCAAAGTGATGCGCGACGAGGAACATATTTATTGGCTCTTCGACATGCACCATATCATCAGCGACGGCACTTCGTACAACATTATCATTTCCGATGTGGAGACGGCATACAACGGCGGCACGCTTGTCCCCGAGGAGATGTCGATGCAGGAATTCGCCCTTGCCGAAGTTGAGATGCGCAAAACACCGGCCTTCGAGGAAGGCAAACAGTGGTATGCCCAAAACTTCGATTGCGGCGACACATACACCCAGCTTATGCCCGACTTGGAGATTCCCGAACACACGGATGCCCATAAACTCCGCATTCTCGACACCGACATGGATCGGGTGGATGCCTTCTGCAAGGCCAACGGCATCAAGAAAAGCACTTTCTTCACGTCGGCCTATTCCTTCCTGCTGGCCAAGTACAACAACGAGCATGAATCGCTGTTCGCCACGGTCTTCAACGGCCGTACCGAACGGAAACTCCAACATTCCGTTGGCATGACCGTGAAGACGCTGCCCGTTTATGCCAAGTTCACGGATGAGACCACCGTGCTTGACTTCCTGAAAGCCGGCGAAGAACAGATGATCGGCTGCCGCAAGCACAACCTCTATTCCTATACCGACATGATGACGGACCTTAACCTGCAAATCAACACCACATTTGCGTGGCACGGCCTCATGCTTGATTACACCGAACTGATGGGCAAGCCGATGGAGGCCATACAGCTCCGCAAGCACAACGAGGGAGTGTCGCTTTATCTGATGGCATTCTATGTCGGCAAAAAATATCATATCAGAGCGGAATACAGCTCCAACGAATACTCCGAGACGCTGATTGACCAATTTATGGAGAGTTATGAGGCGGTTTTGGAGGGCTTCCTAAGCCAAACCCTCCTTCGCGACATTGACATCTGCACCAAGAGCCAATGCGACTTGCTCGACAGTTTCAACGAGACCGACAATCCATACGACGACACGCAGACCATCGTATCGCTGTTCCGCCGTCAAGCCAAGGCAACGCCCGACAAGACGGCTGTGGTCTTCAAGGACAAGCGGTTTACATACGCTGAAGTGGATGAAATCAGTGACCGCATTGCAAGCTATATCGCATCGAAAGGATTAGGGCTTGAGGATGTGGTGGCCATTCTGATAGCCCGTTCAGAATGGATGGCCATCGCCTCGCTGGGTGTGCTGAAGGCAGGATGTGCTTATCAGCCGTTGGACCCCACCTATCCGAAGGAGCGCCTGAGCTTCATGATGCAGGATACGGCTTCCAAACTGTTGATCGCCGACGAGGAACTCTGTTCCATCTTGGATGAATACAAAGGTGACGTGTTGCTCACCAAAGACATTAAGAACCTGACGGATTCCAAGGAACTTGCTGGGCCCAAGCCCGAGAGTCTCTTTACGCTAATCTACACCAGTGGCTCTACGGGTGTACCCAAGGGATGTCAACTCGAACATCGGAACATGGTGGCATTCAGCCACATGCACCGACACGCCCTGCATGTAGAGGCGGATAGTCGCATAGGAGCGTATGCCAGCTTCGGTTTCGATGCTTGTTTGCTTGAATTATGGCCGCCGCTCATAGTGGGTGCCACCGTCTATATCATTCCTGAGGAGATCCGTCTTGACCTCATCGCGCTCAACGACTATTTTGAGCAGAACGGCATCACCCATACGTTCATGACGACACAGGTGGCCCGTTCTTTTGTCAACGATATCGCCAATCACTCCTTGAAGGCCTTTATTACCGGCGGTGAGAAACTGGCGGATGTCACACCTCCTCCCTATTTGCTCTTGAACGGCTATGGTCCTTCAGAGAGTATCTGTTATGTAACGGCATTTGCTGTGAAGGAGAAGCTGCAGAACATCCCCATCGGAAAGGCAGTGGAGAATATGCATTTGTACATCATGGATGCGTACGGGCACAGGTTACCTGTAGGCGCTGCCGGCGAGTTATGGGTCAATGGGCCTCAGGTGGGACGCGGCTATCTGAATCGTCCGGAGAAGACCGCCGAGGCTTTCGTGGAGACGCCCTGGGGTCGCTGCTACCGCACCGGCGACATCGTGCGCTACCTGCCTGATGGAAACATCCAGTTTGTAGGCCGCCGCGACGCACAGGTGAAGATTCGCGGTTTCCGCATCGAACTCACGGAAGTCGAGGCCATCATCCGCCAGTACCCAGGCATCAAGGATGTCACCGTGCAGGCCTTTGACGAAGAAAGCGGCGGCAAGTTCTTAGCAGCTTATATCGTTGCAGACGAGCAAATTGACATCGAAGCCCTTAACAACTTCATCATGGATGAGAAACCGCCTTACATGGTGCCTGCTGTGACGATGCAAATCGACCGCATTCCGCTCAACCAGAACCAGAAGGTAAACAAGAAAGCCCTGCCGAAGCCCGAAAAGAAAGCGTCTGCCGCTGAGGTGGAGAGCAATGCGCCGATGAACATCCTGGAAGAGGAACTGCACGAAATCGTTGCGGGCATCGTAGGCACCAAAGACTTCGGCCTGACCACCGTGCTCGGCTACGTCGGACTCACCTCCATCTCCGCCATCAAACTGGCCGTGCAACTCAACAAAAAGTATGGCGTCATGGTGGATTCCAAAGAGTTGGTCAAGAAGGGCAATCTCCAATATATCGAGAATGAAATCCTCAACCATCTGTTAAATACGCTCTCGTCGGAGCAAAATACACCGAAAGAACAGCATACAGAACAGAATTCAGCATTCAAAAATCCCCCTTTGTCCTACGCGCAGATGGGTGTCTATGTCGATTGCATGAAACAGCCCACCTCCACGGTGTACAACATCCCAACCCTCATTCGTCTCCCCAAAGACACGAATGTGCAGTTGCTTGAAAAATCCATCGAGACTCTTATCAGATCACACCCGCAGTTCTTTGTGCATTTTGACAGCGAAGCCGGCGAAATCGTGCAAATTATGGACAAAAACCAATCTCTTGCCCTCTCAAAGAGCCAGTTGAGCGAAGTAGAATTGGAGAAATACAAGATGGAGTTCGTACGTCCTTTCAACCTGAGACAAGGGCCGCTGTACCGCATGGAAATCGTCACCACGGAGCAAAATGTCTGCCTCTTGGCGGATGTACACCATTTGATTTTCGACGGCGGTTCCCTCGACCTGTTCCTGAACCAGTTGTGCGACTTGATGAACGGCAAGGAAATCGAGACCGAAACCATCAGCTATGCCGACTTTGTGGCAGATGAGAAAGCCGCAGAAGACACACCGAGTTACATCGAGGCCAAGAATTTCTTCAATGAGCGTTTGGGCAATGTGGAAGGGGTTACGGAAGTGCCTACCGATTTGACCAATCCCTTGGAGCAAGGTACCGTCAGCGAAGTTTTCTGCAAGATGGACTTCAACGCGATAGAGGATTTCTGCAAGAAGAACAACCTCTCGCCCGCACACCTCACCTTGGCGGCGGTTTTCTATGCGCTCTCACGTTTCACCAACAACGAGCAGATTTGCATCACCACCATCAGCAACGGCCGTTCCGATTTGCGCATAAGCAATACGACGGGCATGTTTGTCAACACCCTGGCCTTGAGTGCCCAGATTGGTGAACAAAGCGTGATGGACTTCTTGAAAGAGACCAGCCAGAACTTTGACGAGACTTTGACTCACGAGAAGTATCCTTTCGCACAGATTGCCGCCGACTACGATTTGACGGCTGAAATCTTGTTTGCCTATCAAATGGGAGTGATTAACCAATATGTAATCAATGGTCAAAAGCTTGATATAGAGTCTCTTGAACTGGATACGCCGAAATTCCGCATCGCTTTCTACATTCAAGAGGAAGAGGGTGTGCCGGGCGTGGTGGTCGAATACGACAATGGCCGTTACAGCCACGAACTGATGCAAAGTCTGGCGCAGTCGGTAAGCAATGCGGCCAATGCCTTCGTCCAGCATCCTGAGATGGCGTTGCAGCGTGTCTCCTTGCTGGATGCCGGACAAACCGCTTTGCTCGACAGCTTCAACCAAACGGATGTGCCCTACGACGACACTCAGACTGTCGTTTCTTTGTTCCGTCGGCAAGCGCAACTGACCCCCGACAACATGGCTGTGGTCTATCACGACCATAAATACACCTATCGTGAGGTGGATGATATCACCGAGCGCATCGCAACCCTTCTTGTGTCGAAAGGTCTTGGAAGAGAAGATGTTGTCTCGATTCTTATCCCGCGTTGCGAGTGGATGCCCATCGCCGCACTGGGTGTGCTGAAAGCCGGTTGCGCCTACCAGCCGCTCGACCCGAGCTATCCTGCCGAGCGGCTGAACTTCATGATCCAAGATGCGTCTGCCAAAATGCTCATCGCCGACGAATCGTTGCGCGACATTGTGAACGAATATCACGGCGAAGTGCTTCTGACAAAAGACATTCTCGATTTGCCGAAAGCCATCAAGCCCGTTGACGTCAGTGTCCACCCTGCTGACCTCTTCATCCTGCTCTACACTTCAGGTTCGACCGGCACGCCTAAGGGCTGCCAGTTGGAGCATCGCAATTTAGCGGCTTTCTGCCATTGGTACCAACGCCGTTTCGAGCTCAAGGCCGAGCATCATGTGTCATGCTACGCCAGCTACGGTTTCGACTGCTGCATGATGGACCTCTACCCGGCACTGACCTGCGGTGCCTGCGTCTATGTGATTGGCGACGACATCCGCTTGACCTTGCCGGAAGTGAATGCATACTTCAATGAAAATCACATTACCCATTCGTTCATGACCACGCAGGTGGCTTACCAGTTTGCCACCAACATGGACAACCATTCGCTGCTGCATCTGATTGCAGCGGGTGAAAAGTTGGCTTCGCTGGCACCTCCGGCGAACTTCAAGATGCACAACGGCTACGGTCCCACCGAGGGCACCATTCTCATCACGGAGTATGAGGTTGACGAGGAACTCAAGGACATTCCTGTGGGCAAACCGTTGGACAATTCCCGCCTGTATATCGTGGACAAACAGTTCAACCGTCTGCCTCAGGGGGCTTTAGGCGAACTGTGGATCAGTGGCGCGCACGTCACCAGAAGCTATCTCAACCGTCCGGAGAAAACGTCCGAAGTTTACATCGACAACCCGTTTAGCGATGACCCGAAATTCTCCCGCATCTATCGCACCGGCGACATCGTGCGTTACCTCCCCGACGGCAACATCCAGTTTGTGGGACGTAAAGACGGTCAGGTGAAGATACGTGGTTTCCGTATCGAGCTCAAGGAAGTGGAAGCCGTGATTCGCCAATTCCCGGGCATCAAGGATGCTACCGTGCAGGCCTTTGATTACGAGAATGGTGGAAAGTTCATCGCCGCCTACATTGTCAGTGACCAGCAGGTGGATATCAAGGAGCTCAACGCCTTCATCGGCGAGCGGAAACCTCCGTACATGATTCCTGCCTCCACGATGCAGATCGACAGCATTCCGTTGAACCAAAATCAGAAGGTGAACCGCAAAGCGTTACCTACGCCCGTCATGCAGACCTCAGACCGTGAATACGCGGCACCGGCCAACGACACGGAAGCGCTCTTCTGCCGCATCTTCAGCGAGATTCTCTCCATGGACAAGATTGGCGCTAACGACAGCTTCTTCGATTTGGGCGGCACCTCGCTCATGGTGACCCGTGTCATCATCGAAGCCGACAAGGCGGGAATGCACGTGGCCTACGGCGATGTCTTTGCCAACGCCACCCCGAGAAAGCTTGCGGCGCTCGTCTTGGGCAATACGGCTGTCACCTCTGACGATGACGACATCACCAAATTCGACTATTCTGACATTAACAACCTGCTGAACAACAACACATTGGACAGCTTCCGCAAAGGCGAGCGCCAATCGTTGGGCAATGTATTGCTCACCGGTGCCACGGGTTACCTGGGCATTCACATTCTGCAGGAACTGATCCGGTCGGAGGCAGAGAACATTTACTGTCTGGTACGCGACAAGGACTTGGATGCCGCTGAGCACAGGCTGAAAACCCTCCTGTTCTACTATTTCGAATCCACCTACGACGAACTCTTCGGCAACCGTCTCCACATTCTTCTTGGGGATGTCACCAACGATCTCACCAACCTTGTTCAAGTGAAAATCGACACGGTGTTCAACTGCGCCGCGGTGGTGAAACACTTCAGCGAAGGCACGGAGATCGAGGACGTGAATGTGGGGGGTGCGCAACGTTGTGTTGACCTTTGTCTGAAGACCGGCGCACGTTTGGTACATATCTCCACATACAGCACCAGCGGCCTCAATGTCAACGACACCATGGCGCCCGATTACGTTTTCACCGAGCAGAAACTTTTCGACGGACAATATCTCGGGAACCAGTACCTCCATTCCAAGTTCTTGGCAGAACGCATTGTGCTGCAATCTATTGCTGATAAAGGATTGTCAGCCAAGGTGATCCGTGTCGGCAACTTGGCGGCGCGCACCAGCGACGGCGAGTTCCAGATCAACTTCTCCACCAACTCCTTCATGGGGCGCATCAAAGTCTTTAACATGTTAGGTTGCTTCCCCTATTCTTTGTACGAAAGCAAGGTGGAATTCTCGCCCATCGACGAGGTGGCGCACACCATCATCCTGCTCAGTTCCACCCCCAAGGAGTGCTGCCTGTTCCATTCCTACAACAGTCACACGCAGTTCCTCGGCGACGTTCTCAGCGGATTCAACAAGCTGGGCACGGACATTCGTCTTGTGGAAGACGAGGAGTACAATTCCACCATGGAGAGTGCTGGCAATGACCCGCAGAAAGCCAAAACGCTTTCCAGTCTGCTCGCTTATCAGGATATGGCTCACGGCATGAAAGTTTCAGAAGTACCTATAAGCAACCTGTACACCACCCAGGTGCTCTACCGTATGGGCTTCAAATGGTCGCCCACCACGTGGGATTACGTGGACCAGATGTTGAGTGCCATCAGCGGGTTGGGGTTCTTTGATTAGACAGTAGGGCTGCGACGTTTTGTCAATGTATCCGTTTTCTCAGACGGCAATGGGGTTTCATCCACAATGATGACGGGACATCATCATTGTGGATGGAATTCCCTGAAACCGGCATGGTTGTCAAAGTGCATGCGCACATCACCGGTGCCGCCAGTTTCAGTCTGTCCGCGGCCTGATATAGTTTCCTGAGCGCCAGCGATTGATCTGTGCGATTGTCGGCACACCAGATCCCATGCATACTGTCGATAATCACGACCCGCACCTGGTTCACCTGACGCAGCCGCCCCATACGACTTGCGAAAGCCGTATTGCGAAGAAACGATTCTCCATTCCAATCAATCGATGGTCAAATATCATGCCGCTGCCACCAAGCCGGTCCAAAGGAACGTTAGCACAAAGAAGAGAACGGTAAGCCAGCGTTTATGTATTCTTGCGATGCGGAGCAAAGTCCCTCCTGCAGCAGCGGCAATGCCATAACACACCAAAGTGCTCACCACCCGCAGCCCCGGCACTAAAACAATGCAATCCAGAGGGTTAAACAGATTTCTGAAGATTACATTCAGATGGCCTTGCAACAACACGGGGGTCAGCAAAGCAACCATGACAGTCATTATCAAGAGAACAGCTTTGTGTGCTTTGCTTGGGGTGGCCGGGGTGTTGCTTGTTAATTTGTTGGGGTTCATAGTGATTTGGGGCAGGAGTTAAAATAATTTGTTATCTCTCCCGGTAAGTCATCGGTTTATCCTTGGCGTTTTCTTGTGTTTCATCCTTTGGTGAGGAAATGGATTCCTCTGCCTTTGTTGGAGGCTGATCATTGTTTTCATTCTTTTCCGTTGTTTCCTGATTTTTTTCTTTTTTCTTCCCAAAACAAATTAAAACAATGCCTAACGCCAGCCAAAACAAAGGGCCGAAAACACTGTGTCCTGCGGCGAGACCACCTATGAGGGCGAGACCGCCAAACACTGCAAAAATATAACCTGCAATTTTCATAATCTATTCCTCCATTTTTTTAGATTCAACATTTTCAATTTTCTTTGAACAAAGCACTGCGATCAATCCGATGACAACATTGAGCAGCGAAATGGCGAATGCCAGTCCAAAACCTATTTTCCGAGTGCGACCCAAGCAGCCGACACCATACGCGAGACCAACTGCTATGAATAGTAAAAAAATGTGTTCCATGTTTATTGAATATTAACTTGTAACAATATCATTCATACAACTGTGTTTTTTTCTTTGGCTGTTGGCCATTAGCCTCTGACTTTTGCGGATAAACCATAGCCAATAGCCAAAGGCCAATAGCTAATAGCTATGTTTTCGGCACCCCTGTGTTATAGCTTGTTTGTGATTATCCCTGCCTCGTCCATCACCAAACTGCGGTCGAGGGGGATGTATTTTGCCTGACCGGAAGATCCCGTGATGTAGTAGTTCTTGGCCAGATCATCGCTGAAGCGGCTCACAAAGGCGGCGCGGATGCGGCTGCACTTTTCATTGATGGAATTGCCGGTGGAGTCAACCAGATCGTCGATGCTTTGCTCCATCTTAGCCGCGTCATAACGGTTCGAAATACGGTAGTAAATCTGCAGCAACTCCTCGCGATAGTCGATCAACTCTTTGAACCGCAATCCTTTGGGATGGCGCAGGTAGAAGAAATAGACCACCTTGGAGAGTGTCGGCAGGGAGATTTCCATATCGTTGTATTCGGGTAGGAAGATGCCGTAATCCTTAGTGATCCGAAGTGTGCTCAGTTTGGGATCGGGCAATGCAATCAGTTTCTTGATGACAAAATCGGACACCCCAATTGAGCGCATTTCCTCGATCCGCTGCCGTATCTCGTCCGCCAGCACATCGATTCTTCCCCGGTCCGCGTTGTCTTTAGGGTCCACATCCACGTTCTCCCGCAAGCGGCTATAACGCAGGGGTTGTTCAATAAGCGTACTATGAAATGTATTCGAATCAGGACGAGGCACCTGCGCGATGGCGGTCAACAATTGTTCAAATTGGGCGTCGTTGCTGTACAGAAGTGGGAACAGTGTGAAAACATGGCCGTCTAAAGAAGTCTCTTCATAGCGCATCAGCAGGGGTGGTTCCGTGATTTGCAAAGGCAATTCGGGCATTTCGTCCTCTTTGTCTATCCTGTAGGAGAGGATTTCCCGATAGGTGTCCTGAATCCACGACGGATCGGACTTCGCCTTCTCTATCCATGCGGAATCGGTTTCCGGCCAGTTGTACTCCACAATTTGCGCCAGCTTGTCCAACATCGCGGGCAAATAGGTGAACGATTCGCCCAAAATACGGCAAGCCTTCTCCATATTCTTGTGAAAGTACCCGTTGATCTCCTCATTCGCGCCCGCCTCGACAAACAGCATCATGCCATATTGAGGCTTAAACGGCAGGTCCCGACTGAACAACGCCTTCTGACGATGGACTTCTTTTGGCAGTGTATCATTCATAATATGAGCACTCTTACTTGCAATTATTAACCGGCGCAAAAATACGATATTTCGGGTGATGAGGGAGGGGTTGCAAGGCTTGCAAAGAGAGGAGGCTTGTGTGTTGTTTGTCTTTGTGGATTAATTAGAGAGTCGCATCAATTCTTCGTGCCCTTCGGCTAAATTTCTGGAACTCGGAACTGGTTTTGTCTGCCTCGTCGAGTAACTTTTCGAAGTCACTGTCTGAAACTGCTTTATCATTGAAAGCTACCATAAAAGCATTCCCATCTTCTTTATCGTCCATCTCAATATGTAAATTGCCGGCAAAAGCTTCTTTCCGAACCATCATATACACGGGCAAGTACTCCGGACAGAGCTTTACCAGATGCCGGCAGGTTTCAAGATTTGAACGACCGAGTTTTTGATTGAGTTGTGCTTCAAGCAGATACTGCTTCTTGTCGATTGGCATTTTTTCATCAGAATCGGTTGAAATTTCACGGATGAATTTAGCCACACCGTCAGCTTCTTCATATCGTTCCAAACGATACAATGCTTTAGCTTTGATAAACAAGGCTTCGAGACAAGGGTTCTTTTTTTGAGCCGTCTTTTTGTCAAATACCATGTCCGAGTAACCTATAGCTTCCTCATACCGTCCTTTGTATAGGCACAATACCGCATTCAAAAAGTCACAAGTCATGCTGCAATCTTTCATCAACAGCACATCTTTTGTAGCATTATGCAGACACTCATCATCAAGCATCACATCGAACATCTTTTTTGCTACGAGGGCAGCATTTCTGTAGTCTCCGCTCTCTATTTTGGCAATGACTTGTTTCATGCACACTTGAACAGCACCATCGTAATCGTGTTTGTTATAACATGAGGTAAAATCCTTGCCGAACTGGTACTCCTCATCAATCATAAGTACATCGTTGAACGAATTGGCAAAAGCCCTGATCTCCGCATTCTGCTTGATATGATACGGGTACAACTTGTTACTCAATGTAAGTCCCTCCAGCGAACGCATTCGGCTGATAGCCACGTATGCCTGCCCGGGAGCAAATGTTCCCCGTGTCAAGTCGAAATGCATGCGTTTAAATGTCATACCTTGCGACTTGTGGATGGTGATAGCCCAAGCCAACTTTATGGGATATTGTGTGAATTTTCCCACAACCTTTGACTCAACCTTACGGGTCTCTTCGTTATACACACTCTCCTTGCTTTCCCACACCATTTTTCCCACGTTGATTGTTTCGCCATCTTCCAAGGCTACAACAATCTGGTCGTCAGTTAATTCACTCACTATGGCAATAGTGCCGTTAACCACACCTCTTGTAAAATCATTGCGACAAAAGATGACCTGCGCACCGACCTTGAGCTTCAGTTTAACCGGCACCGGTGCGTCTTGCATCTTGAATTTTCCTTCCAAATCGCCTTCATAGCAGAATTCCTCCGCTTCTATATCGTCCAACCTTATCTCATTAATGTTTTCCGCGACCTTATTGTATGCCGTCAAGGTCACCGAATAATCACCCACTTTGTCATCAGAACTCACATGTTCATTGATGATTTCAAAATCCTCTTGCTTGTTTTCGCCCACGCGCATACGATCCAAAATATCCAAGAATGGCTGATCTTTCTGACGATAAACCTTCTGAAATTCTATCTTGGGCAGATTCATCCGTTTCAGCGCATATGCCTTATAGAAATAAGGGGTGCCATTTCCATAAAAGTCCCGGAGCATGTCTTCATCTGCCGTACCCTGCTTATATACAGGCGGTAATTGGAACAAGTCGCCCACAAACAGTATTTGTTTGCCTCCGAAAGGCAAATGCGAATAGGTTAATGCTCTGAGAAACCGGTCCATGCCGTCCACCATGTCGGCTCTGACCATTGAGGCTTCGTCAATGATTATGGTATCCGTTTTCTCAAGCACTTGTCTTTTCGCCAACGACACTTCCATGCGGGACGCAGGACCGATTATCTCCAATGGGAAGCCGAAGAAGGAATGCATCGTTTGACCTCCAACATTGAGGGCGGCTATACCAGTGGGAGCAAGGACCAGAAAGTTCTTGTTGATTTCCTTTTGGATCCTTTTCACAAAAGTGGTTTTACCAGTACCCGCCTTCCCCGTAATGAAAAGACTGTTGTTGGTGTTTGCCACAATGTCGAAAGCTTTTTGCTGTTCGAAGTTGGTTGGGTCAAATGTGAATTCTTCTTTCTCCATCGTTGTCCTTTTGATTTCGGGTGCAAAAGTACAACGACTATGCGAAGTCTATTTTCGTAATAATATCGGCAATGGTGACAGTCCTTTAACAAAAAAGAGACACGCACCAGACCAAAAAATCTGGTGCGTGTACGTCTGTTTGAGAATTGTTGTTTTATTTTAAGGATTCAACCATTCCCTATCAGGTTTTGCAAGCAGTCTTGCATTATTATATGCTTGATCTAATGTAAGAATTGTTGTAACTTCATAGATTTGTTCGGTTTTTTGAACAACCATAGCAGCTAAAGCTTTCCCTCGATCTTTTCTCTCGCATAAAGGTACCAAGAATTGTATGTCGTTATTGTAAAAATGAGGAATAGCTGTTTTATAGTTTCGTTTTATTCTCTTTTTTGCCATCGCTATAGAATCTTCAATAGCATCGCGAAACTCTTGTTCTGTCATTCTTTGAATCTCTTCGGAATCCACGCGTGTTCTGCGTTTGTTTAAATGATCCCAATTGGGACGAATAGTAAGAGTCGTATCAAAAATAAGTTTCTGTATTTCTGTTTCTTCGAAATATGTAGCTATGTCAGGTGCCTCAGAAAAGAACCTCCGATAATATGATTGGTCCGTGTTAAATTCTAAAAACCACCATTCGGGGACACGAATTCCCCACGGTTGATTTGAGGAATATCTAAAATTCTTTTTAAAGTATGCAAATATATCGTTTTGGAATACATCAACTAATCCCGTATTGAAAAATAAGTATTCCGTTCCGTCAGAAGCTTTCCCCGTTTTGTATTTTCCTTGATATACTACTCTTTCGCAAGTGTGATTTAAATAACTTCGCAGAATTGGGTTATTGCCTGTCGGTTTTTGGATGTAATCCCAATCTTCCTCTTCGCATAAACCAGGTTGTAATAGTTGAAGAATTGCAGCATCATAATCCTGAAATCCAGCGAAGCCTTGAATAAAAGGTCTTGTATCAACTAATAGCACATCCTTTGCCAACAAACCTTTATCGTTTTTTTCAGGAGTGAATACCACTGGGTCTTCTTCCTCAAAACTAACAAACTTATCTGCAATTGATCTTCGTATATTATTATGATGTAAGTAATACTCATCATCAGAATAATAATCTTTTATGTAGAAATAATCATTATCGAAGTCTCCCTCTTTCTTGTGGATGTATCCCACTTTTCTTTTGTTCAAATCCAAAGATACATTAAAACCTTCAAACTGGCCCGACAACTTACCTGATGGCTTTTCATCAAATAAAACAGGTTCGTTTTTTCCTTTGTTGTTTTCCAGCAGAACTACTAATTCATTTTTCACATTAGTAATGTGAAAAAACACATCGTTACTGTTGTCTTTCGGGGTAATAAAACCAAATTTCTTTGTTGTGTCATACAACTTTACGATTCCTTCTTTCATTTTTTATTTCTTTTTATTAGTTAGACTTTTCTCGTTTGCAAAGATATAACGGCGCCGCGCAACCTATTTTCGCTTATCTTGTTTGTAATACTTATGCTATAAAACGATCGTGATATTTCATACTATTTCTATTCAATTCCTTTCTGATTTATTGTATTGAATTGGTTTGTAAGTGCCCATTTCTACACATTGTGTTCCATCAATATCTGAAGTGACAACTCCTTTCATTGGAGTATCAACTAAAACATCACAATAATACTCGTCTTTAGCCAGACCTTCTTTCTTTATTTTACGCGAACAATTTCCACAATATGGAATCATAGTTTCAAGATCTTTCATATCATCTTCTTTTTTAATACCTTTATTATTTCAACATTTTAATCAAGAGATGAGCAAAACTACAAAATTTATTCGAAGTTGCAAAGGAAAAAGTGAAAAATAATTCATTTACAATATTACAAAAAATCACAATGCCTGGTATGCTTGAAGTTGTGCGGTCAAACGATCACGCACTTTCTGCTGAATGTCAGAGGGAGTAAGGACTAACAGGTCTTTGCCGAAAGAGGATAATTCTCGGATTAGCTCGTAGTTCTCGATGCAGTCAATGGAGAAGAATGCGCCCCCATCAAGCATCGGGTACTGTTGGTGCAATTCTTCTTCCATTTTTCCTTTATAATGCCGCTGAGACTCATGCAAGGGTTTTGTGGCGACATAATCTTTGGAATAGTCGCTGACCCAGAAGAGTATGGTCTGCAAAGGATTGCCTTCTATGAGCGTCACTCCGATGATGTCCTCGAAACATTCGTTGAGGTCGCCATCGTATTCCTTATAATGACGTGCGGGCAACGGGACGAACTTGTCCAAGCGGTCGAGAGCGAAGCTGAGTATTTTGCCCGTATCTTCGGCAGCAGCGATGAGATACCAACGACGGTTATACTCCTTGAGCAAATAGGGGAAAACCACCGCCGAACGGTCTGTTTCAGGCGTGTCGAACTTGTGGAAATGCAACTCCACCACCTGCTTCTGCGTGATGGCAGTGAACAACTCACCCAACAGACTCTTTCCTTCCAAAGGATTCTTGGTGAACGACACAATCTGGCGGTCAGTCTTCACTTTGAGACTCTCCCTGAGCCTTTCCAAACCCTCAAGATTCGGCAGACCGTCAAATTGTCCAAGGAGGGTGAAAGCTTCGCCAAGCAGATGTTTCTCGTCATCCGTAAGCTTCTGCGTGAAGATGGAGAACGATGGATCCGCATAACGATGGCAACTTTTCTTGACCGTCTTGAGAGTTCGTGGACTTACATCATCAATCTGATAATGCTCTATATCAGCGACAAAAGGGCTTTCGTGTTCCAAATAATGAAGGTCAAGTTCAATGGTACGACGGCTCACATGCTGTCCCCTTTCTTCCAACTCCTCGTTGACCAGTCGGCACAAATCCTCGGTCGAGTAGTTGTGGTAACGGTTCGCCAACAACTTGTCGAGAATGTAGTAGCGTGTGACGGCGTTTTTGTTTGCGGGCATAATGTTTCAATTTTTCCGGCTGCAAAAATACGAATTATCCACGAAACCTATTTGCGCGAACCATCTCCTTTCCTCTGCCCCAACTCCCTCACTGTGCGCTCCACCACCTGCTCAAGCTGGTAGGTGGAGACGCCGAGCGGCTTGTTGATGTCCTTCAACGACCATTCCACCACGGTATTGTCCGTCGATTTGCAGATAATCAAACCTACGGTGGGATTGTCGCCCTCGGCACGCATCAGCTCGTCAACGGCGGTGACGTAGAAGTTCAGCTTGCCGGCAAACTCGGGGATGAACTTCACCACCTTCAACTCGACAACCACATAGCGGTGCTGGGGTATGTGATAGAACAACAAATCGGGGAAGAAGGTCTGCCCACCCGGCATTTGCAACTCCATCTGCCGCCCGACGTAGGAGAACCCTTTCCCCAATTCTAACAGAAACTGAGTCACCTTGGAAACAAGCGCATCTTCCAGATCTTCCTCCTCGTATCCCTCTTTCATCGAAAGGAAATCGAAATGGTAAGGGTCTTTCAGTATCTCTTTCGCCAATTGGCTTTGTGTGTCGGGCAAGGTGCTTGAGAAGTTGGTGATGGCTGCTCCTTGGCTGCCGAAGAGATTGGCGGCTATTTGATTCTCAAGTCTGCTGCGGCTCCAACCTTCTTCCACCACGCGATGGATATAGAACTGGGCCTCATCAAGAGATTGGCATTTGGAGATAATGTGGACATGGTGTTTCCAAGGGACTTGCCCGAAGATTTCAGGCATCTCTAATTGGTCACCAGCTTGATGGCCTTTTTCGTCAACAACTTGCTGACGAATTGCAGCATCAATTTCGTCACCAGCTTGGTTACGATTTACAATATCTGATTCATCACCTTGGGGATAATCAAGAGCAGTACCTAATTCGTCACCAGCTTGGTGACGAATTTCAACTCTTTCATTATAAAAAGCATACCAACGTTTCATGTATTTGAGGTTGGTCACAGAAAAACCTGTCTCATTGGGGAAGGTCGATCTCAAATCAAGACTTAACTGATCAAAGAAGCCGCTACCCCATTTGCTTTCTGCACGTAGTTCAACGATGTCTCTCCCCATGCCCCAATAAAATTCAAGCATGGCGGTGTTCACTCGAACTGCCGCTTTCAATTGGCTTTGGCGGAAACGCTGCTTAATGTCAGCCATCCATTGCACATAGCCTTCGTCGGAAGTCATTGTGTCACGGGATATAAATGTCGGTTTTTTATTCATTTTGTTAAAGGTTTAGTGAGCCGCAAAAATACAAAAAATCACAACGCCTTGTGGTACGGCGGCTTACATGCTGTTCCCGTTCCTCCAACTCCTCGTTGACCAGACGGCATAAATCCTCGGTCGAATAATTGTGGTAACGGTTTGCCAACAACTTGTCGAGAATGTAGTAGCGTGTGACGGCGTTTTTGTTTGCGGGCATAATGTTTAGATTTTTGGGCCGCAAAAATACGAATAATTCACGAAACCTAATTTCGCTCCGCTGCGGCTCTTCGGTTTTCCGCACAAAAAAACAGCGGTAGTTCATACCGCTGTCCAAAACCATTAACCTATGTAAGACAATGAAAATTAATTCATAATCACTATACTCTTACGCAGGTTGTATCAAAAAGTTACAGCTTTCCATAATTTTTTTTGCGAAGGCCGTGTTGGCGAAGTGGCCGGGGCGGTTCGCGACGATCTCCGCACGCAACGGAACCCCCAGTAAATAGAGGTCTCCGATGAGGTCGAGCAACTTGTGACGGGCAGGCTCGTTGGGGTGGCGGAGATGCGTGTTGTTCAGGATATGGTCGGGCGTAACCGTGATGTCCTTTTTGTGGAAAAAGTCGCCGAGCGCATTCAGAACCTTGTTGTCGGGCACCTTGTCGACGAAGACAATGGCGTTGTCGAGGTCGCCGCCGCGCGCCAGATTGTTCTGGATGAGGAACTGCAGCTCGTCGAGGAAGACGAAGGTGCGGCAGTTATAGACATCCGGGACGAAAGTCTCGATGCTGTCGAGCACGGCCTGCTGCTCGGCAAGGACTTTCGTGCCATAATCGACGTTTACGGTCATCTTGAACCGATCCGCAGGCTTGATAGTCAGCTCGATCTGCTTTTCAGGGACAGAAAACTTGATTTCCTCCTTCACGATACCGATCTTCTTCGGCGCATTTAACGTCTTGATACCCACTTCCTTAAGCATCTCCACATAGATACGGGAACTGCCGTCGAGGATGGGGGTTTCCGGACCGACGGTGCGCACCAGGACGTTGTCGATGCCGAGTCCGGCGAGCGCGGCCATAAGATGCTCAATAGTATGCACTTGCGCCTCACCCTCGCAGATGGAGGTGCCACGGGAAGTGTCGAAAACCGTATTGGGATTCGCCTTTACGACCGGATGTCCCGGCAGGTCGATCCGCTCGAAACAAATCCCGAAGTCAACGGGTGCCGGCACAAACGTGACGGTTACTTGCTGCGCCGTATGGAGACCTCTCCCCGACACGGAAACCGGGGAGGCTATGGTGGTTTGCAATGTTGTCATGAAAGTTATTGGTTCTGTTTGTTTTTTATATATTGTTGATACAGTTCAGGTAATTTGCGGCGCAAAACGATGAGTTTGCGCTCTTCGGCCGCCGACACGGCAGGACTTCCGAGATATACGCCCTGTTTGAGGGAGTGCGACACGCCGGACTGGGCGCCGATGACGGTGCCGTCGTCGATGGTGATGTGACCCGCGATGCCCACCTGTCCCGCAATGATGCAGCGGCTGCCGAGTTTGGCGGAACCGGCCACGCCCGACTGTGCGGCGAAAGCGGTGCCCTCCCCTACCGTGACGTTGTGCGCGATCTGCACCAGATTGTCGATCTTCACGTGGTCGTGGATGCGTGTAGAGCCCATCGTGGCGCGGTCGATGCAGGTGTTCGCGCCGATCTCCACATGGTTGCCGACCTCCACATTGCCAATCTGCGGGATTTTGAGGTACTCGCCGTTCTGTTGGGCGAATCCGAAGCCGTCGGCGCCGATGACCGCCCCCGCGTGGAGGATGCAGTCGGTGCCGATGTGGCAGTCCTCATAAACCTTCACGCCCGCGTAGAGCGTGGTGCGGGCCCCGATGCACACACGGTCGCCGATGACGGTCTGCGGGTAGAGGCTCGCGCCGTCGCCGACCTCCGCATATTCGCCAACGCTCACGAACTCGCCGATATAGACGTTCTGCCCGATCTTGGCGGTCGGGGCGATGCAGGCCTTGTCGGAGATGCCGGTCTTGCGCGGCTTGTTCTCCTGGTAGAAGTTGAGCAGCTGCGCGAAAGCGAGGTAGGAATTGGCCACCTTGATGAGCGTGCAGGGGACCTCCTGCTCGGGGGTGAAATCCTTGTTGACGATGGCCGCGGTGGCTTTCGTGGTGTATAAATATTGGGTGTATTTCGGATTGGAAAGGAAGGTGAGGCCGCCGGGCACGCCCTCTTCGATCTTGCAAATCGTGGTGATCTCGGCGTTGGGATCGCCCACTATTTCAGCAGAAATCAGTTCTGCAATCTGAGCAACGGAATACTTCATTACTTGAAAAATTTGAGACGGCAAAAGTACACTTTTTTTCATTATGGCAGGGCGGAGGCGAATGATTATTCGCCCTTACAACAATCATTTATCGTTCCGGATTATTTTTTTTCACGGATGTGTCGTCGTATCAAAAAAAAGTGTATTTTTGCCACCGATTTCAGAAATGAAACCACGGAGAGGTGGGTGAGTGGCTGAAACCACCAGTTTGCTAAACTGACGAAGGGGTAACTCTTCCGCGAGTTCGAATCTCGCTCTCTCCGCAAAAGTCCAAAACTTAATCAGAATCAGCAATTTACGCGAGTAGGTTGCTGATTTTTGCGTTAAAATCGGGACAGAAACGGGACAAAGTGTATTTTTTTGGATTTGTCAGTTGGAAATTCTAACAGCTTGGCAAAGCCAAAAAAAAAATGTCATTGAATCACAACAGGTTAGCAGTATCTTCCGAGTATTCCGCCGTCAACTATCTGCCGGCTACTCTGAAGACCAACAAGTCGGGATGGATTATTGAGTACTATGTGGAGAACCCGCAAACTCAAGAGTTAGCCCGCAAACGTATCAAGTTGCAGCGGCTTCTCACCCGCTATTCCAACAAAGGCGAGGCAAAGAAGCACATCAACAACATCATTGTAGCCTTGAACATGAGGCTTTCCACGGGCTGGAACCCGTTCTTCCAGGGCGAGGATTCACGAATGTACACCCCAATCAAGGACGTGGCCGCACGTTATATGGAGGAGATAGAAAAGACGCTCCGCCCTGCCACATACCGCACTTACAAGACCTTCATCAAGGTCTTCAGCGAGTGGGTGGAGAAACAGCAGCCGGGCATTTACTCTTCGATGGTCTCCCACACCATGATAGTGCGCTTCATGGACTATGTCTATTACGAGCGAAAGGGAATGTCGGGAGACGACATTTCCGCCGCCGCCTACAACTCCTACATCAAGCAAGGCAGCGCGTTCTTCTCGTGGATGATGGATAAATGCTATTGCAAGGAGAACCACTTCCAAAAAATCAAGGCGAAAAAGGTGGAGGACAAGAAGAGAATCCTTATCCCCGAGGAGACCCGCGAAAAGATTGACGAATATTTGAAAGCCAAGAACCCGATGTATCTAATCATGCTCAAGCTGATTTATTCGGGTCTGATAAGGCCTCACGAACTGAGGGGGCTGAAAGTTGAGAATCTGTCTTTTGCCGACATGCAGATAAGGATTCCGAAAGATGTGGCCAAGAACGGACACGAGAGGGTTGTGCCTCTGTCAAAGGAGATATTGCTTGACTTCCTGGACATCGGGGTTCAGAATGCGAAGATGTCGGACTATATCTTCGGCGAGCATTTCAAGACCTGTTCCACCCGCATGGCGGATGCCACAATGCCGAAGCATTGGGTGAAGCTGCGCAAGGCGTTGAACCTGCCCAAGGAAATGCAGCAATACTCGTTCCGTGACACAGGTATGACTGAAATGATAAAGAACGGAATTGACCCGTTGTCTGTCAAGCAGTTGGCCGACCACTCATCATTGGCCATGACTACCATCTACACCAAGCACGTGGATCCTAATCTGCGTGACATAGTGATTTCCAAGACCCCGAAATTTGCAAAAGCCAAGGATGACAAAATACCTGAAGAGGTGGCTACAGAGAAATCTTCGGTTTCGCGGCCTCCACTTCGGCGGTGACGGATTCGCCGCCCTCGGTGAACTGGAAGGTGATTTTGACGGGCAGGCTCTTCACTCCGGCGACCAGCAGCCAGCGGGTTTGGCTCTGCTCCCGCCCGTCCTGCGGCTTCAGCAGCCGCCAAAGGTTGAGGAACTCCGACAGCGGCAGCAGGAAGCGGTAGCGCACTTTCTCGTAGTTGGCGAGAAAGTCCAGCCACGGACTCACCCACAGCTGCCCCACGGAGTTGTCCCCTTGGACGGTCAGCGAAACGCCGTCAAGGGGGTCGCCGTAGCGGGAGTGCCGTGTCGGCTGCGCCACCTCTATGAACGGGTTGCCAGCCTGCGGGATTTCAAGCCTCCGGCTTCCAAGATACGTCTCCAGCACCATCGGGAAGTCCGTGTTCCCTGTGTCGAAGACTGGGCTGCAGCCCGCCTGCTCGATGCGCATGACAAACTCCGGGTGTTCGGATTTCGCGTCCGTGATCTCCATCACGGGAACTTTCAATGAGGGTGTTATGCTCTCCTCGTCACCCTCCCCCGCTTCAAGGGTCTGGTCGGCACCGCCCAGCGGGTTCCATCGGAACACCCAGTTGGCGAAGCTGTCGCCCTCCCGCTCCGCCCTGCGGTAGCGATTCTCGTTCTCCACAAAACATACTTTTCCGTAATTGGCCGAAGCGTCGGGAAGCTGGTCGGCGGTCGGAACTGGCGGCAGCAGCTTGGTGCTGTCGTTCTCGTCCGTGGTTACACCCTCCAGCTTGAACACGTATTTCCTCTCATCGGTCTTCTCTATGGCGGTCTCGCCGTCCACGGCGTATGCCGTGAGGTCGAGGCACTTGGACTTCTCCAAGATGTCACGGACGAAGGCGAACTCCGCCCTCCTGGTCGTGGAGTCAAGGAAGAGGGCGAGGCCGAAAGTCTTGCACAACGTGCCGATGAAGTCGGCGTTGGTCATGTCGGGGACGTGTTCGCCGTAGCGCAGCCTGTCGGCGAAACAGTTATAGACCTTGTTGTAGGCCGTCACGTCCGCAGTTATCGGCACGCTCTCAAAATTCTTGATCACCAGCATTTGCCCGTAGCCGCCGACTTCCTCCATCATCCCCCTGCACTTTGCGAAAGCAAACATATACATCTGGTTGGCTCTCATGTCGTTGACGGTGAAATCAAAAGTTATCTCATAGAAGCCCGCTCCGGCATAGCCGAATGATGAAAGCTGGTGGGACTTAAACGTCTTCACGTAATACGGCTGGTACCAGTGGCCAAACAACGAATCCATGTCGTCCCAATTCCCGTAGAGATTGGAGGCCGTGGCTTTCCACAGGTTGTTGAGCCTGTCGGTCATCATGAACACCAGCGCCTCCTCGTAGTGTTTGGTCACGGTGCCGCCGTTCTCCTCCACCTCCACGGAGCCGTTCTGTATCAAGTTGGCGGGCAGATAGGTTCTGACAACCACGTGGAAGTGGTGCGTGCCGTCGGCCTTGGGGTAGAACATATATTGCTCGTTGCCGTCCGAATCGGTGAACGGCTGCATAAACGAGGGCATTCCCCAAAACATGATGTGGTAGTAATCCACGGAGGGTGTGATTTGCGCACGGAATGCGGCCTCCTCGGTAAACTGAGTGAGAAGCCCGTCCATGGCGCGGAGACTCTGTGAATAGATCTTGGCGGTGTCGGGGCTGTCAAGGAAGCCGCCCTCAGCCAGATACCCCCCGTTCGCCACCACCCTGCCCAGCAGCCATGTGAGCTGGAGGGCTGGGCAGAAGGCGAAGCTGTTGGGGTTGTCGGCCTGCCGGTTGTTGAACACCCGCACGCCACGGTTGCCGGGTCTCTCCTCAAACACATCGCCGCTGGCGTTGAAGAAGAGGCGGTTGACATAGCAGCGGTCAAGCCCTATGTTGTTGTTGGTGTTCAGCGAGGCCTGGATTCCGCTGGCGTTCTCCGGCGCGTTGTCGTACTGCGTGAGGAACCAGCCGAAATCGTTGTTCCCGCTGCCGTAGAAAGCCGTGTCCAGGAACAGCGGGAACTTGACCACGGAATCCGGATTGAGGGTGGACTTGAGGAACTCAAGCCACTTGGCGTTGTGTTCCGTGGCGTTTCGGCTGATGACAACATCTTCGCCGTAGTCGTTCTCTTTCAGCTTTCTGTCCGCGAAACCCACAGGCCACGGGTTGATGACCAGCCCGCAGGAGTAGGTCGTCATGGTCGCCTTTTGGATGTAGAGGTCGCCGCGTGCAATTTCCACCCCTCCGGCCTTGACGGTGCAGGCGTACTTCTTGAGCCGCTGCACATAGACGAAGCGGGCGTGCCGGAACACCGTGTCGTTGCTCTGCGCGGGCACATCGAAGGTGAACATCACATCCCCCTCCACCCCGTCGGTGGAGAAGAGGCTGCTGTTCACCTCCATCTGCAGGGAAGTCCCCCGCTTGATGTGCAGCG
>JAEEGI010001894.1_pt1 | contig 51850 bp, 33 predicted proteins | sample 8958751 | NCBI WGS metagenome assembly JAEEGI01 (sample SAMN16246545, study PRJNA631951) | gut metagenome | biome: gut microbiome; feature: rumen; material: KS-attached | host: Bos | place: Iran: Karaj | collected 2018-10
GCTTGAAGGACCCTCGCGTGGGTTTTGCCACCATCAGCCGCGTGGACATCACCGAAGACCTGAGCTATGCGAAGGTCCTCGTCTCCGTGATGGGTAGCGACAAGGAAAAGCGCGACACGCTCATCGGTCTCAAGAATTCGGCCGGGTTCATCCGCCAGTTCTTGGGCAAGGGCATCAAGATCCGCAAGATTCCTGAACTTTCCTTTGTGCTGGACGAGAACCTCGAGCATGCGATGCGCATCGAAAGCATCCTCGCCGAACTGAAGAATAAAGGGGAACTCTAGTTGGCCCCTAAATCGACCATTCCCGGTTTTGTCCTGCTGGACAAAGAAGCCGGGGAAACTTCTTTCAAGGCCCTTTTCCCGTTGAAAAGGGTCTTTTGTACTAAGCGCGTCGGCCATGCGGGAACGCTCGACTTGCGGGCGTCCGGGCTGATTATCGCCGCTACCGACCGTGCGACAAGGCTTTTGCCCTTTGTCGAAGCGAAGGAAAAGTGCTACAGTTTCCGTCTGCATTTGGGCTACGAGACCGATACGCTCGAATGGGACGGGGAGGTCGTGGAACAAGATGCTAATTGTCATTGCGAGCGTAGCGAAGCAATCTCCAATGGCATTGTAAACAGTTCTGTTCTTGAAACGGTCCTTCCGCAGTTCACGGGCGATATCGAGCAAATCCCGCCCAAGTATTGCGCTGTCAAGATTAATGGTGTGCGCGCAAGCGACCTCATGGAGCGTGGCCGCAACGTGGAACTCAAACCCCGCAAAATCCATATCTCGTCGCTCAAGGTCATCGGCTGCGTCGAAGAAGCCGACCCGACCTGCACAGGGAAATGCTTTGCCGCGTTTGACCTCGTTTGCGAATGTTCCAAGGGCACCTATATCCGAGCCCTGGGTCGCGACATTGCCCGCGCTTTGGGAACGTTCGGTTGCGTTTCCCGGATACGCCGCCTGCGCATCGGGAAGGTGACGCTGGAACGCGCCGTGAAGGGTGCCGACCTGACCGCTGCTGACTTGGTGCCGGTCGACCAGGTGCTGGATTTCCCGGTCGTGCGCATGAACGACAAGGAACTTGCTTCTATCCGTAACGGAAATTGGATCCCGTGGAAGGTTCCTGTAGAGAATGTGGGCCCCGAAGGCCGCGTGTTTGCTGCCAACAGCGCGGGCGAAGTGCTAAGTTTGTGTAAGTATGAGCCGGGCCGGATCATGGCGGATGTGTATCTGGCGAGTGACGGCTAGTTTTAGGTTATTTGAATGAGTGCGGAAGACGAAAAGAATTTGAAGGATAACGTCGAGCGCCCTGCGGTCCGCCGCGCGGTGACGATGGGAAATTTTGACGGTTGCCACATGGGCCACCAGGCGCTTTTCCGTACGCTCAAGGCGGTTGCCGAAGTGAACGGGCTCGTCCCGACGGTGATTACCTTTGAACCGCATTCCAATTACGTGCTCTACGGCCCCGGCGATCCGCTGCTGCTTACGACGACCGAAGAAAAACGCGAGTTTATCGAAAGCCTCGGCCTCGAGTTTTTGGTGTTGCCTTTCACCTCCGAAGTCGCGAAACTCCCGTTCGATGTTTTTGTGCGCCGTGAACTCATCGAGAAGCGCGGCGTGTGTTCCATGTTCTTCGGGCACGACCACTGCTTTGGCGCTGGTGGCAAGGGCAACTACGAGACCATCACGCAGGCATTTCCCGAACTTTCGACAGCGATGCTTTCCATCGTGCTGCACAAGGGCGAACGCGTGAGTTCCTCGGCAGTGCGTAACGCGCTTTTGAACGGCGATGTCGCCCGCGCTCAGACGTATCTCGGTCGACCCTATCGTCTGTCGGGCACTGTGGTTGTCGGCAAGCGTTTGGGCCACACCATCGGTTTCCCGACGGCGAACCTCCAGGTGGAACCGTACAAGTTCTTGCCCAAGGGCGGCGTGTATGTCGCGTCGGCGCGTCTCGGCGGTGGCCAGGGTGAAGAGCGTATCTTCCGCGCGGTGGTAAATATCGGTACGCAGCCCTCGGCTCCGGGCAACCATCATCTTGCCATCGAAGCGTACCTGCTCGACTTTGATGAGGATATCTACGGCCAGCATCTTGCGCTGGACTTGCTCGCCTACTTGCGCCCGGAACAGAAGTTTGCAAGCCTCGAGGATCTTGTGCGGCAAATCGGCATGGACGCCGATACCGCGAAAAACTATAACGGGAACCATTGGGCTGAATAACTTGGGAGGGAACCGTGCAGCGAATCGTCGATTTCGTGAACGAAAAGAAATGGGTTCCCTGCGTCGTCCTCGCATTTTTCGTAGTCTGCTTCTTTGGCGTGTTCTGCCTTATCCATTACTCTGACGGTGACGACGCCATCTTTGACGAGATGGTATCCACGCGCAGCTTTTTCGATTACCTCAAGTTCCGTTACGAGACATGGACCGGGCGCATGGGCGGTGAATCGATGGTGTACGTCGTGTTCCGTTGCGGCGGCATCTGGTTCTGGCGTGTCGCGAATGCCTTGGTGGTCGCGGCCCTGCCGCTTTGCCTTATGAACCTTTGCTTCATCAGCGTCTCTAGAAGGTTAGTTTGTCCGTGCCGCTCTACTTGCGATGTGCCGGGCGCGTTTACCAACTGGGAATTTGTGCGCTTGTTCGTTCTCGCATTGACGGGTTATTTGCTGATGGATGTCATGACGTTTGGCCATGCGGCAGTGTGGGTGAACGGTTCCATCTTTTACACATGGAGTATCGTTTGCGGACTTCTGGCGGTGACACCTGCCGTCAAGAGCGTTTATGCCGGCGGCTACCGCAAGTGGGAACTCGCATATGCCATCCCGCTCGGTGTCATCGCCGCGATGTCTATCGAACAGATCGGTGCCGCTCTCATCGCCTTTATCCTGATTTCCCTTGTGACTGTGTGGCTGCGGCAGCGCCGCATCGATACGGGGCTCGTGGCGCAGACCGCGATTGTGCTGGTCGCCTTTGCCGTCCTTTTTGTGGCTCCGGGCAACGCCTTGCGTGCGGAGGCGGAATATGCGGACTGGATCCCTCCCGAATTCAGGAACCTGGGCGCGGCCGGCCATCTGTTCCTTACGTTCCAGTGGCTCATCTCCTCGTTCGCAAATGAAGGGCGCTTGTTCTTCCTCGGTATTTGGGCGCTCGGTGTGATGCTCCTGCTGCGCCGTGGCGACAAGGGTTTCCGCTGGATTGTTCCTGCCGCCGTTTTCGGCGTGACGGCGCTGTTGCCGTTTGCAAAGGTGAACATCCTTTCGGATGTCGGCCTATATGGTATTGACCCTGCCGTGCCGCTGGCAAAACTGCCTTCGTGGGCGGCCATGATCGTCATGAACAAGGTGGCGCTTTTCTGGTGGACCGCCGCGGTCGCTTTTACGGTACCCTTCTTGTGGAAAGTCTGCAAGTCGCTCCTGCCGCTGTTTGTATTTACGGGAGCCATCGCCTGCGAATTCGTGATGCATTTCTCGCCGACGATGTACGCCTCGGGTGAACGCGTCTATTACATGACAAGCATCCTGTTCCTCTTCATCGTCATCCAGATGTACATGGCGCTTGATTCCGAAAAATGGAAAAATGCCTTTGTCGCCTCTGCCGTCGTCGTAGGACTGCTGAACGCCGCTGTCCAGGCGACTGTAATACTGTCAAAGATGCAGTAAATTTGAACTTGATATCCTTCGGAAGGCGTCCCAGCCGGTTGCCTTTTCGTATGAATTAATTTAGATTGAATCTATACAGAATTTTGCTGTATAGGTCTGAACAATGCAGAAATTTGGCAAAAAAAACAATTATAGAAGGAATGAGATAATCAAATGAGGTATATTCTTTTAGCGCTTTTTTTGTCGGTTTCTATTTTTGCCGAAGAGGTTGTAGTTGTAAATGACCCTTATCAGTTTTATGCTGATGTTTGCGATGGAATGGGATGCGGAACTTATAATATGCCAGAGTGTCATTTGGAATTTGTTGAACCACCTCAAACGATTATGATAAAAAAAGAAAGCTCCTGTGAAAAACAATTTCAAATACGTAAGAAAGGGGCTATTATTTCTTTTTGCAGTTCTAAAATAGATTCAGTGTGTAATCTTCGTCGTAATGCAAATAAACCCTTTGTTTGCTTGAATAATGATAAACATATGCAAGAATGGTTTTTCTATAAAAATAGTGACAGCACTTCTCGAGAAATTCTATTTGAATTAGCTTTAAAAGGTCGTCTCAAGGTAAAAATTGGGAATGTTAATGTTGATCGTATTTATTATACGAAGAAGTACAATCTTCATTGTGATTTTGGTGGCCAGGGCGGAGAAATGATTTTTTATGACAACGACAATTGGCTCCTTTTTAGAAAGAATTATACGATATGGACGTAAATAATTATGGAATTCTGTACTAAAAGAAAGCGAGAAAGAAGTTGTCTAAATGAATCATTTGGGTTGGAAATGCCTAGAAGATGTGAATTCCAAGTAGAGAATGTGTGGCTTGCCTCCCCCCCCCTTTGATGGGTTGCTAAAGGACGTTCCAAACGGAATTTTTGTCCACCTGTTTTTGCAAAATTATTTTGTCTTGACTTGCGCTTTTTGCCGGTTTATATTGTCCGTGTTTGAAACATTGAACGACAATATCGACAGGGGAAATTGCAATGGCCAAGCGCAAGCCGCTCAAGGACTGTATCGTGAAACCGGGCGAAAAGAGCCCGTTTGCAAACTTGCTGGTGGATTTGGCCTTCAAGAAGGCTTTCGACCCGGACAAACCTTCAAGCCGTGAAAACCTTGTGAATCTCCTGAACGACCTGCTGGAGCCTCAGCTCAAGCGGCCCATCAAGAACGTGTGGACTCGCAACGTGGCGAAAAACTTGAGCGGGAGTAGGGAATCCCGCACGGCGATTTTTGACCTGCATTGCGAAGACGACATGGGCAACCTCATTGAAATAGAGGTGCAGATTCGCAAGCAAGACCACTTCCTGAAAAGGCTAGCTTTCTACGCCAGCGAGATAATCGCGAATCAGGCAGAACCCGGCGACGAATGGGATTACGACATAAAGCCGACATACGTCATAGCACTTACCCAACACACGATGTTTGATGACGACCGGATTGTCCACCGCGCTACGGTTACCGATCTGGATACGGGTGAACAGTTTCTGGATACATTCAATTTCACGGCCATCGAACTTTCGAAGGTCCCCTTCTTTATTGAGCCCGGTTCTTCCAGCCTCCGCAAGTGGCTTTTCTTCTTGCGTTTCCTAGATAAGCTTAAGGAACTGCCTGCCGAACTTGACGAGAAAAAGTTCGAACAGTTGACGGAAAGTTCAAAAGTGTCTAAATTCAGTAAAGAAGAATTCGAGGCTTACCAGAAAGTGTATCACGAAAAATGGGACCATAACGTCATGGTGAAGGGCGTATTCGAGGAATTCGCGGATGAGATCAACGCGAAGGTTGCCGAGAGCGTTTCTGAAAAAACTCACGAAATGGCGAAGGCTATGCGTGAGCAGGGCGTGGCAGATTCCATTATCGCGAAGGTATCCGGCCTCTCCATAGAAGAAATCGCCAGGCTGTAATTTCTAATTTGTACAAAATAAAAAACAACCGGAAAGAAGCTTTTCCGGTGTTTTGCTTACGCGTCGCGCGTGAAGTCCTGCTGCATGTTGAAGCTGGGCATTTCGTCGTGCGGGTGGCCGACTTCCACGGCGGGGACTCCGGCGAATGTCGTGTGCGCAGGTACGTCGCAGAGCACGACGGCTCCCGCGCCAATCTTTGCGCCATCGCCGATGTGGATGTTCCCCAAAAGCTGGGCGTGTGCGCCGAGCATGACGCCGTTGCCGATTTTCGGGTGACGGTCGCCGACTTCGTTACCGGTACCGCCGAGCGTAACCCCGTGCAAAAAGCTGACGTTGTTCCCGACGACGGCGGTTTCGCCGATGACGATGTTTGTCGCATGGTCAATCAGGAGCCCGTGACCGATCTTTGCCGCGGGGTGAAAATCCATGCCAAACTTGCGGCTGATGATGTTCTGGAGCATCTTTGCCGGGAAACGCCTGTCTTCGAGCCAGAGCGCATGCGCGACTCGGTAGGCCTGGAGTCCCTGGAAACCCTTGAACAGCAGGAGCGGCTCGAGGTAGCTGGTGCAAGCGGGGTCGCGGAGGACGGTCGCGTTCAGGTCCTTGCAGGCGGAAACGAGGAGCTCGGGGTACTTGACGTACATCGAGTTGAAAATGGATTCCAGTTCCGCACGGTCGACGACTTCGCCGGCCAATTGGCAGGCGAGGGTAACGGAAAGCATGTCCGCAAAGTCCTTGCGGCTTAGAACTTGTTCCTCGAGCATGCTTCTGGAGAAGGGCTCTTTCTTGACCAGTTCCTGGGCCTCTTCGCGGAGGCGTGTTTCCATTTCGTCGATTTTCATAGCGCGTACAAATATAGAAAAAAATTGTATATTGTCCTACGAAAGGCGCCGGTAGCGGGTTTCCGTCTACATGCCGTGATCGACGAATAGCCGACCGTTTGTTATATGCCCAGCTTGTGTTGGGAATTGATATATAGCAACGGCCGGCTTTTTTTGTTTTTGGGAAGAAAAATGAAGGAAAAATCAGAAAATAGGGACCTTGTGGCGAAAAAATCGCTCGTGGAGTCTGGGGTTGAAAAGATGATACGGGTTATTCGTGGCAAGCAGGTGTTGCTTGACCGCGACTTGGCTTCACTTTATGGGGTGGAGACGAAGGCTCTGAACCAAGCGGTAAAACGCAATATTGAACGATTCCCGGAAGAGTTTTGTTTCAAATTATCTTCAGACGAATTCAGTGCATGGAGGTCACAATTTGTTACCTCCACGGCAGATAAAAAAGGACTTCGTTACGCTCCAACAGCTTTCACCGAACAAGGTGTAGCTATGCTTTCTGCTGTATTGCGTAGTGAAAAGGCGATAAAGGTCAGCATTGATATCATTCTACAACAACCAGGAGTTTGACGCATACGTTTTTGTGTGTGGGCTGATTCGCCAAGCAAAGAAGAGAATCGTCCTTGTTGATAGATTCGTGACGGAAAAAACGTTGAGCATGATGCTCAAACGCGAAAAAGGTGTCTCCGTGACTATTTATACCTACGACAAGAGCAAGGTTCTCGAGATGGATTTGGCGACTTACAACGAGCAGTATCCCGACTGCCCGATGCGAGTTTTGCCGAGCTATGGAATGCATGACCGCTTTTTATTTATTGACGATACGGCCTATCATTTTGGTGCATCTCTCAAAGATTTAGGCAAAAATACCTTCTTCTTTACGCAGGAGGAGTTTACGCTGGAAGAAGTCTTGAAGGAATCGCGCAAGATTCAAGACGCGAAAATAAACCAAGAGGGTAAAGCCTTTTAGGCTGTTTTCCTTGGCTTAGTGTGCGAGGAGTGCTTTCGCCGGGATGTGGAACCAGTCGGGCCTGAATTCCAGTTCGTAACAGGCTTCGTAGACGGCCTTGGCGAGGATGTGGGGCCTTGCGGCCGCCTTCAGGTTTTCCAAATCGGTCGGGCGCGTGCGTGCGTATTCTTCTAAGAATGCTTCTTCTGCGGCGGCGCTGTCGCGGCCGCCGGTGGCTGCGGCGTAGCGGAAGCTGCGGAGTATTCCGGCGATGTCGACGGCGGGGGAGCGTAACCTGCGTCGGTAGGCGAGGGTGCGGGAGGGTTCCCCTTCGAAGTCGAGAATCTTGAATTCGGAGTCGTCATCGCCGGGGGTGGTGCCGGGGACGCTTTCGCGGATAAGGACCTGGCCCAGATGGTAGTCCCCGTGGATGCGCTGCGGGGCGAGGTTTCCGGTTTCGAGGCCCCGCGCTTCGGCTCCCATGCGGGCGAAAGTCTCGCGCAGGGAGTCCATCGATTCCAGCAACTGTTTGGCCAGAGGGTCGTGGCTCGCCTGGAGGAGTTTTTCCAATTTGTCGAAGGGCGGGGGCTCGTTCCCGACATCGGTGCCGGGGAGCGTTTTCAGTGCGGCGTGCATGCGGGCGGTCGCCTTGCCGAGCGCTGCGGCTTCGCCGGGGTCCATTTTTTTGCAGAACTGCTCCCAGGCGTCGTTTGCGTTGGGGACGAGCTGCTCCAGGATTCCGAGCGCGTATGTTTCCCCGGAATTGGCTTTGTAGAGGCATTCCCCGTAGAGTCGCGGGGAGGTGCATGTTCCGGAGTGGTCCAGGTGGCGCAGGATTTCGGCTTCGGGATGGGTTCCCGCTTGCAACCGCCGGTACAGTTTGAATATGCTGTGGCCCGGGACGAGGAACGACGAGTTGCTTTGTTCTCCCGGGAAAGGTTTCGCACCGAGCAAGACCCCTTGCCCTGCGCATTCTTCGACTTGGCCGTTTTCACGGGAGCGGGCGCTGAGGAAGACGAACGTTCCGCATTTCCCGGCGAATTCTCGGCTGCCGGAGTTCCCGGCGAAACCGGCTTCGAGGATGGCCCCTATGCGGGCCTCGTCGGCGACAATGGCGTACTTGTCTTGTTCCCCGTCTGCAAACGAGACGTTAAGTAGTGCAATTTCTGCATCGCCGATTTGGGTGGAGTCCGCCATGCGGATACTCGAAATATTCCGGTTCCTGCCCATGAACCAGCGCTTGTTGCGGATTGTCTCGATGTCGATTGTGCCCTGCATTGTCCTGTGCGTCCTGGGGCTAGTGGTGCCCCGGGGTAGGGAGCGGGAGGAAGTATCCCTGGTTGCGGAGCGTAGCGAGTACCTTCAGCCGGTTGGGGACGCTTTCGTTCGGGAATCCGTCGATGACGAACTGGGGAATGCGCTTCTGGGGCCGGAAGGCTAGCGGAATGTCGCTGTAGTCGCCCAACTGCCATGCGACCAGGAGCTTGTCGAGAAAATCCCCCCAGGGGAAGTTGTCGGCGGGCTTGAGCGTGAACTGGGCCGGCTTTTTCGCGTCGCGCCCCGTGAGCAGGAGCGACCCGTCGCGAAAGCAAAGAGAAAGCGCAGCCAACCGTTCCTCGTTGGAGGTGGCGGGCTGCGCCGGAATTTTAATGATAACGTCCAATTTTACGAACCCGAATTAAGCGGCTAAGAGGTCGCGCTGGATCTGGGCGTACTGGTACATGGATATGGAAGTTATCTTGATTATCAGGTCACGAGCGAGACCAGCTTTGATCAACGCCCGCACGTAACTGAGCTTGTCTATATCTGGAGATGTCATTGTTTAACCTCGCTGTTTAGTTTTGGTTCCCTTGTTTAGGGTGTGCCTCCGCATTAATAATTATAAGATATTTTTAAGCAAAAAGCGAGGGGTTTTAGTGAAAAAATGTGCAGTGGTATGCTTCCGAAATTATGTAAGTTTATCTTAATCATTTGATGGTTAATAACTTAACGAAATGAATAAAATTGTTTACAATTCAAAAAAAATGAAGGCGAGTGACTGAAATCATCTTAAACCGCAATTTCTGCGTCTTTTAAGACGGGGAAAAGTGCCCTACAAGCTTTGACTCTTTCCAAGTCAATTTCTGCTTCGAGGACTATTTCTGTGTCATTCGCCGCTGCAACGACGTTCCCTTCGGGGTCAAAGATTACGGAATGGCCTGCGTAGGGGTTGCCTCCGGCATCACGACCGCAGGCGTTTACTGCAGCTACGTAGCACTGGTTCTCGATGGCGCGGGCTCGGAGGAGCGCTTCGAAGTGCGCCACCCGACTCTTGGGCCATGCGGCTTGTATTGTGAAAAGGTCTGTGCCCTGGCGTACCGCTTCGCGGTAAATTTCAGGGAAGCGGAGGTCGTAGCAGATGGTGGGGGCGATTCTCCATCCGTTTATTTTTAATAAAGTAATAGATTTTCCCGCGCGGAACGATTCCTGCTCATGGAAAAACGGGTGGATTTTGTCGTATCCGGCGAATTCGGTCTGTTGGGCGGGAATGTAGACGCTGGAGTGGTTGGTGATGGCTCTGTCTTTTTTTGCAATGCCTGCCCCGAAGATGGTGCAGCCGGTCTTGTTGGCGAGGTCGGAAAGGACCGATGTGGTTTCTCCGTTGCCGTCCTCGAAATTTTCAGCCTCGCTGGCGGGGTCCTTGGGCAGGTAGCCCGTGGCGAACATCTCGGGGAACAGGATAATGCCGCCTTTTTTCACGGATGCGCGTTCGACGAGGGATACGGCGTGAGCCAAGTTGCGGGCTTTTTCGCCTGGGAAAGACTCCATTTGGACAAGATAAACGTTCTGCATTGCCAAAATTTAATAACGTTGTGCTCGGAAACTCATTTTTTCTATTTTATACTCTATGAAATTTCGCTCCGTTTTTTGGATTCTCGCTTTTTTTGCCGTTAGTGTGTTTGCTGCGACCCCGACAACCATTATTGGTGTCGTTCTTGAATCTGAATCAGACTTGCCCATCAAGGATGTGAAAATCACGTACCGTAGCGGCAAATTTGTTGGTGAAACAAATTCCAATGGTCGTTTTGAGTATGAGGTAGATTCCAAGAATGCCTCCCTCGTGTTTAGCAAGGACGGCTACGACAGCGTATATGTGGAGCTTCAGGATTTTGCCGACTTGCTGGACATGGTCATCTCGCTTGTCCCCAATGTGCGTGATCTCGGGTCGAGTACTGTGGTGGGTGGCGGCGAGCCCGTAAAATGGGAACCGGAACGTACGGTGAAGGTCGAGTCGCTAGAAGATGCTGCCGGTATGCGTTTCGACTTGACGGAACACCTGAGCCAGATGCCTGGCATTTCGGGCCAGAAGGATTTCTCTAGTGCTTTGTATTATGAAGGCTCTCGTGCGGGAGACGTGGCCTACCATTTGGGCCAACTCCGCATTCCGAACATGCGCCACTTGGACATGGGCTTCCCGGGCAACCTTTCTGTGGTGAACCCGCATACCCTGAGCGGAATCGAGATTCATGACCACTACGGGTCGGGTCCATTGGGACAGGGGCTTGCGACTTCGGTGCAGTACATCCCCGAACAGACTTCTGGCGAATGGGGAATCAAGGGCTCCATGGGCCTCACGGTCCAAGAAATTGTGCTCGACATGCCGTGGTTCTTCTGGGACTCCTTTAGGATTTCGTTCCGTCGCCTGGATCCTGAAATGCTCAAGAACCTGGGTGAAAAGTTCTTTACCGAGTTCCGCAAGCGCGGTGCGGATTGTGATGATGATGAAGATTGCCGAGTCAAGTCTTCAGACCCGTTCGACCTTTCTGCCTACGATGTTTATGCACAGTTGAATGGATCTGATTCCCTAGGCGATACCTGGGCATTGCGCACGTTGTATAGTTACGATGAATATGCCATCCGGCAGGATACGGCGACCAAGATGGACGAGGTGAATTCCGTGAACATTATCGCGGGCGAGCAGGAATACCTTGTGCTCGGCGCTGAATACAATTCACGGTTCGGTACGAGCTTGCACGCAGGTTATGTCCGCGAATACCTGAGCGATACGCTCCGCGATACGACTGGCTTCCGTGAAGTGGCCAACAACGACAGGGGCGGGACCTCGTTTATCGATGCCTACGAGCAGACTCATTCTACGATCAGTGCCGGACTGGACAAGGGCTTCAAAGGGAAAATCCTGGGTGCCGGTTTGAGCGGTGCCGTGTTGTACGAACAGCAGATTATCGAACGCAGCTATCTTGAGTTCGGTGGAACGACTACTGATGATTATCAGACTGGAGTTCTTTCGGGGGCGAGCCGCTTTGACTGGAGTGGCGATTACGATAGGTACATCCTCTCTGCAGGAGCCGTGGCTGACGCTGTGGACCACAATGCGCAACCGACAGGCTCCATTGATGCCGACGTGAATCTCTCCCGTGCGGATTCCGCCTACTGGCACGTGTTCGGCAATGCTGCCTACCGTAGCGACTGGAAACACTATTATGACGATGGTGACCTGACTGGACGCCTTGAGACGGGAACGTCCGCGAAACTGGGCCTTGGTTACCGGTCAAAGTATTTCGATGGTCAGGTGGCTGGTTACGGGCGCTACTATGCCGACCCGCTGCTGCCGATGCCGAAAGCTTATGCGTATTACAGGGATGTGACTCCGGTGGATTACGCTTGGTCGATGGGTGGTGGCGTGAAGGTGGAATGGAAGACTTCCCACCACTTCTCCTTCTCTACGAACGTGAACTCCGTGTACGGTGAATACGAACTGGAAGATGGAAGCTCGATTCCTTGGGAAGCGAACTCCCGCCTCGACATGCTTTCGCATTTCCGCTACTACCCACGTAAGGACTCCGTAATCTCGGTAATCCTGACGCACCATGCGTTGTATCACCGTCCGTTGTATTACTACTCTATCATGCCGTCGTCCCTGGACGAAGAAAACGGAAAGTCGCAGCGGACAAACGGGACTCGTCGCCTGCGCGACCTGAACGAATTTACCAACCTTTATCGTACGGATTTACGCGTCAACCTGGATATTACGACGAGCAAGTATTTCTTCAAGCATGCCCGGTTCTATTTGGAATTGCCTAATATCTTAGGAAAATTGGATGTGCCTGCTCTGGAATTCCTCGGGACTGCGAATGACCGTGAACGTTCCTGGGTGACACGGGATGGAAATGGCAAAACTTCAGATGGCTACGAACTGGTGCCTTTCATGGCGAAGGGCATGGGAATGTATTTCCAGTTTGGCGTGGAAGTGCAGTTGGGAATTTAGGGGCTAGAATTTAGAGACTAGAGGCTGAGAGCCTTGTGGTATGAGAATCGTTCTGTTGCTCTTCTGCTTGTGTATGGTTGCGTGGGCGCATGATACGGATAGTTTGTTTGTTCCCAAGAAACCGGCGAAGCCTGTGCGTTTTTGCAAGGCGGCCAAGCAGTGGATTGCTTATGCCAAAGCCGATTCCAACCTAGTCGAGATTACGTACATGAAAGGGCTCCGCATGGACTTGCGCTATGCGACGTTTGACAACGTAACCGGGCACGACCTCTATTGTGGCATCCGTCGTGCGTTTGTGCATAAGGATGCATTGCCCAAGTTGAAACGGGCCGTTGCGCTATTGCGAAAGGAAATGCCGGGGGCTACGCTGGTGGTGTTCGATGCGGCGCGTCCGCTGTATGCGCAGAGTGCGCTCAAGCGTGCCGTGGCGGGAACTCCCTACTCGAACTACGTGTCTTCGGGAAAGACGGGCGGGCTGCACAATTACGGGCTCGCTCTCGATATCGGTGTTGCTGACAGCACGGGGGCGATGCTTGACATGGGCACGGACTTTGATTCTTTCGAACGGTGTGCTGGCGAAGTGGGCGAGGCCGATGCTCTCCAGAGTGGTCGCCTGACGCAGCAGCAGGTCGATAACCGGAACCTGTTCCGCAACATCATGAAGCGCGCGGGCTGGGTGCCTCTCAGCAGCGAATGGTGGCATTTCAACGCGTACACAAGAACGTACACGAAGGAAAACTACCCCCTGTTCCCGATGTGAGGCGAGGGGGCTCGAGGCTCCAGGTACGAGGCACGAAGCTTAAGATGATTAAATTAAATGTCTTCCCCGACTTGGTCGGGGACCTCCTTCTTATTAGAACAAAAGGAGATGCCCGCCTGTGCGGGCATGACATCTTACTTTTTCGCACTAGATCCTAATCCCTAATCAACATCTTACAGGTCGCTATTTCCGTACCCTTCGGCATGCTCAGGGTACTTCACAGCTCTTTCACACTCGCTCTTTTGAGCCTGTCGTTTAGCGCCATGCCCACGCCGACATTCGGAATCGGGTCCACGAGAATCAAGTCGTATTCGGGCTTGTCCAAATCGTGCATGAAGGCGTACAGGTTGGCTGTCGCCTCGGCCATGTCGCCTGATTCAGACAAGTTAACCGTTTCCGGGATGGGACCGGGCTGCTTGCCGAATGCGATGCGCACGGTGTTTGTGGGGAGTTTGTAGCCGGCGGGGAGTTTACCGAAATATAGCGGGACTTGCGGGCGGTAGTGCGTATCGCATTGGCCCGGCGCCGCCATGGGCTGCCCTGGTTTGCTCGTGGAATCCTTCACGTCTACGCTGCCGAGCACCTTTGCAAACATCTCCGGCGTGATGGCGCCGGGACGGAGCACCGTGGGCTTTTCGCCTGCAAGCGAGATGATTGAACTTTCGACTCCAACAGTACAGGGGCCACCATCAACAATGCCCGCGATGCGGTCGGCAAGCTGTGCTGCCACGTGCTCGGCGGTTGTCGGGCTCACGTGTTTGAACAGGTTCGCGCTCGGTGCGGCAAGCGGTAATCCCGATTCCTTGATGATGGCCTGCGCAACAGGGTGGCTCGGGAAGCGCACGGCGACGGAGAGCAACCCGCTGGTACACAGGTCCGGGATGCAATCCTTCTTGGGCAGGATAATCGTCATGGGGCCGGGCCAGTAGGCTTCGGCGAGTTTGTATGCGGCTTCGGGTATGTCTTTGGCAATGTCGCTCAATTGTGCGATGTCTGCAATATGCACGATGAGCGGGTCGAATGTCGGGCGTTCCTTGGCGGCAAAAATTTTGGCGAGGGCCTTGGGCTCAAACGCATTGCCGGCAAGCCCATACACGGTCTCTGTCGGGATGGCGACGACTTCGTCCGCTTTGAGCAGGCGGGCGGCTTCGCTGACACTTGTCCATGGAGGGAATTTCATTATGGCACAAAAATAAAAAAGGATGGCGTCGCTGCCATCCCTTAAATTGTGTTTGCACCCTGTGCTTATGCTTCGGGGGCCGCTGCCGGGGCTTCGACCTGGTCTTTGCGGCCGAAGGCGAACACCTGGTCGCAGGCGGTATTGAAGCGCTTCCAAATCTTGTCGGACTGGTCGCGGGGTACCGCACCGACTTCTTTCCACAGGTGGCGCAGGTGCTTTACCTTGTTCATGGATACACCCACAGTCTGTTCGTTCAAGTCGGTGAGCAGGTCTTCGGCCTGTTCGCAGAGCAATACCTTCTTTTGCAGGTTGTTCTGGCGGGCCTGTTCCTGAATGTCGAGCTGGTCGCGGCGTCGTGTGAAGAAGTCGTCGCAGGCTTCGCGGAATGTCTTGTGGATGAGCAAGTCATCAACACCGCAACTGCCCAGGTTGCGCCATTCCTTCTGGAGTTCGCGCACGGCTTCGGCAAGCTGGTTGCTGCCAGCGCTTTCGGCAAACTGGCGGACCTTTTCGATCATGTCTTGCTTCTTGGCCTTTACTTCGTCGAGCTGCCTGTGGAGATCTTCATCCTTTTCGGCACAGCGGCCGAGGAACTGGTTGATTGTCTCGTTGAAGCGGTCGCTGATGCTTTCGACAGATTCCTTGGGAACCATGCCGATGTTTTTCCATTCGGCTTCGATCGACTTGACCGTCTCGATGAGTTCCGGCGTTATGTTGTTCATGTCAAGAGCTTCGAGCTTGTCGCACAGAGCCTGCTTTGCTTCGAGATTCTTCTGCTTGGAGGCATCCATTTCTTCGAAGTGAGCGCGTTTCTTTTCGAAGAAGGCGTCACATGCAGTGCGGAAGCGGGTCCAGATTTCATCGGACTTGCTCTTGGGTACGGGACCAATCGCCTTCCAGGCTTCCTGGAGGTGCTTTAATTTGTTCGAAGTTGCATTCCAGTCGCTGGATTCCTTGATCGCTTCGGCTTCTTCGCAAAGCTTCACCTTCTTTTCGTAGTTTGCTTCGCGGGCCTGGTCTTCTTGCTTCAGGTTTTCCTTGTGCTGGGTGTAGAACGCATTAGTTACGGCCTTGAAACGGTCGAACAATGCGGCCATCGATTCCTTGGGCACCATGCCGATGGATTTCCATTTTTCCTGGATTTCCTGCATGGCCTTGAACTTGTCCTTCCAGAATATTTCTTTGTTGGCGACGAGTTCTTCGGCCTTCTGGCAAAGCTCTTCCTTGGCTTCCAAATTTTTCTGGCGTTCTGCCTGCTGTTCTTCGATGAACGGAGCGCAGTTCTCTTTGATCTTGTCGCAGAGGCCCTGGAACTTTTCGCGGTATTCGTTGAGCTTGGCCGGAGAAATGGGGCCAATTTCACGCCACTTGCTGCTCAGGTCGCGGAGCTTGGAAAGGACTGCCTGGCTTGGTGTTTCGTTGCTCAGTGTTTCCATTTCGGCGAGAATTTCGTCGCGGTCTTTTTCGTTGTGCCACGATTCCCACTGCTGCATTTCCTGGAAACGTGCAGTGGCGCTCTTGTATTCTTGCCACAGGTCGTGGTACTTGAACTTCTGTTCGCCAACGATGGACTTCCATTCCTGGAACGTTTCGCGGAGCTTCTTGTTGATTTCCTTGAAGTTCTCGTTCTCGTTGATTGCCTTGACTCTTTCGATGAGAGCAGTGAGCTTCACCTTGTTTTCGGCAATCACCTTTTCGGCGTTCTCGTTGAACGTGGTAATCTTTTCGCTGAGCTTGTTGCGCAGGGCGTTGTAGCTCTGGAGGACGGGGTCGGCACCTTCGAGGAGCGGGAGCTTTTCCCATTCGCGCACAATGGCGTGGAGATACTTGGATGTATTCTCGCTCGTGTCCGTATCGGCAAGAGCTTGGAGGCGTTCCAGCAGTTCTGGACGGGACGCTTCTTTGTTCTCGGTCTCTTCGTTGTTCAGCTGGCTTTCGAGTACGGCACGCTTCAAATCCTGAGCCTTGAAGAATGCTTGGTTGAATCGCTTGACGCTTGCGGCATCCATGACGGATTTTTCGGCGTTCCATTCTTCGATGATGGCGTCGATGCGTTCGCCCTTTTCCTTGGCGTCGTTTTCGTTGAGCAAGGATTCCAGTTCTTCGAGAGTTTCTGTGAGGTGCTGCTTCTTGGCCTGCAGTTCTTGTTCGGCCTTGAGTGCTGCAATCTTTGCTTCGTTTGCTTCGTTGCAGAACTTGATGAAACTTTCGTGAATCTTGTCGAGTGTTGCTTGGGCTGGACCCATACCCAAGGTCTGAGCTTCTTCCATCAGGGCTTCGAATTGGGGACGGATTGCCAGAGGATCCTTCTGGGCGGCAAAGTGGTGAGCCTGCTGGATAAGGGCTTCGCGCTTGCTGAACAGGAGGGCTGCGGCCTTCTGACCACCGTCCTTGGCTTCCTTGGCCGCGCGGAGCTTTTCGGCGGCCATCTTGCGGATGGTGGTGTGCTTGGAGTTCTTGGAAATGTCCTGGAGGGCGTTCTCGGACTCAAGGCGCTCGAACGCGGCCTTGGCTACGCTTTCCTTGGGGTCGCGGTTTGCGGCATAAGTGAGGAGCGATTGCTTGGAGCACTTCTTGACCAGCTCGAGCCGAAGTTCGGAAGACTTCATGGACTTGAGCAGTTCTTCGGCGTAGCGAGTGTCTTTCAATTCATCGAGATGCGCAATAATATCGGGGGTTGCGGCTTCGCGGAATTCTTTCAGCTTCTTGGTGATTTCTTCGTAGTAACGCGTTTCAGCAAGACGGCGGACCATCGCTTCGGTATCGTTCTTCGAAATGTTCAGCAGTGTAGAGACAATGGTCAGTTTTTTGATTGCGGCCAGTCTTACATCCTTGTCTTCATCGCGCAACGCGATGTTTTCCAGGATGTCCTGATGCTGTGAATTCAACTCGTCAATCGCCTCGATGCGCTTTTCAGGGTTGGAATTCTGCCATTTCGGTTTAAATGCGTCCAATAAGCTCATAGTAAACTCCGGGGAAGGTTCAGGCTCCTTGCGAACCTGTGAAACATAATCTAATTAAAACAATATTAAAAAATTTTAAAAAACTTTTATTTTGTAGGGTTTGATGCTATTTTTTAGCCCAATGTCGAAACGGATCCCCAAAACACAAGCGCCCGAAGCGGTTAGGATGAAGATGAAAGCGTCTTCTCTGGCTGAGTTCTGCGAGGTGTATATCCCGCAGGCCCCGTCCGTGTTCACTTACGGTGTCCCCGAAGGGGCCTCGTTGGAGCGCGGGAGCGTTGTCTGGGTTCAGTTGGCTAACCGCAAAAAACCGGTGCTCGCTCTTGTGTCGAAGGTGACTGCCGAACGTCCGGAGTTCGATGTGCGTTGCGCCTTTCCCCATGCTTCGGGGTATGTTTTTGGCGAGCGGTACATGGAAATGCTGGAGTGGACTTCCCGCTACTATATGAGTACGCCGATGAAGGCCTTGGACGTTTTCTGGCCAGCCGAATTTGAAAAGTATCTAGATGCGCTTGCGGCCGGTGTTGGAGATTCCACTGAAGATTTGCCCGGTGATGATGTGGCGAAAGATTCCATTCCCGCGCGGCCAGATGCGCCTCCTCTGACAGATGAACAGCGCATAGCCTTGGAATCCCTTGTTGCAGACCTTTCGGGGAATGGTTTCCGCGGGACGCTGTTGCATGGTGTGACTGGTTCGGGCAAGACGCGTGTGTATCAAGAACTGGCATGGGAAGCTTTGTCCCGTGGGTTGAAGGTCTTGATTCTTGTTCCAGAAATCGGCCTTACTCCGCAAACGTCGAAACGGTTCGAAGATTTTTTGCAGGTGCCTGTACAGGTGCTACATTCCGCACTTTCTGCTCCGAAAAAGCGTGCGGCTTATGTTTCGGTGTTGCGTGGCGAGGCTCGAGTCGTACTCGGGACGCGCAGTGCAATTCTTGCACCATTTGATTTTGATGTCGTCATCTTGGACGAAGAACACGATTCCTCCTTCAAACAACAGGATCCGGCCCCGCGTTACCACACCCGGGAACTCGCTTTCCATGTAGCGCACAAGTACGGTGCCTTGGTCGTTCTCGGGAGTGCCACGCCGAGCCTTGAGACTTACCGCAATGCGGTTTTAAACAACATAAAGATTTTGAAGCTCAAAAAACGTGCGACGGCGGCCTCGCTCCCCGATGTGCGTATCATAAACATGGCCAAGGTGTGTCAGCAAAAGGGCCTCATGTTGTCGCCGGACCTCCGCGACGCCTTGGTGGAGTGTGTTGCCGGTGGGGAACAGTCCATTGTGTTGATGAACCGCCGCGGCTACTCGAAAATTCGCGTGTGCAGCGAATGTGGCGAAACGCTCTATTGCAAACATTGCCATGTTCCGCTAGTTTATCATAAACAGTATGGCTCCTTGATGTGCCATTACTGTGGCTTGCTCTATCCGGTGAACACTCCGTGCCATTCTTGTGGTGCGGGAACGTTCGAGTTCGTTGGCGGCGCTATCGAAAAACTGGAAGAAGAAATTGCCGAGTGGGTGCCCGGTGCGAAAATTGTGCGCATGGATCGCGATACGACGCAGAACGTGGGCTCTGTTGAAAAAATCTTGGATGCGTTCCGCAATCGTGAGTACAACATTTTGCTCGGGACGCAGATGGTCGCGAAGGGCCACGATTTCCCGGGCGTGAGGTTGGTGGGTATCGTGGGTGCCGATAGTGGCCTTGGCTTGCCGGATTTCCGCAATACAGAAAGGCTGTTCCAGCTGTTGAGCCAGACGGCGGGCCGTGCGGGCCGCGTACAGGGGGGCGGCAAGGTTCTAGTGCAGACGCTCAATCCCGACGAACCGGTGATGCGCTTTGCTTTGCAACACGATTTTAGTGGCTTTGCTGAATGGGAAATGCGCAACCGTGGCGAGGCGTGCTATCCGCCGTTCTGCAAGTTAGTGGAAGTCTCGTTCGGCAGCAAAGATGAATCACTTTTGCGCGAAGCCGTTGGCCGTGTGGAAAAAATGTGCCGTGCGGAAAAGTCGATGACGGTGATGGGCCCCGTAGATGCGTTTGTCCCGGTGGTGCAGAATGTTCGCTGGGCGAAACTGTATTTAAAAACGAACGAACTTACGCCCGTCCGTCGAATTCTTTGGCCTGTCGTGAACGCTGCGAAACCGTGGTTCCCTGGCGTAGAGATCAAGGTCGAAATCGAATAGGTTAACCTATTTCTGCTTCAATATGGCACGGAGTTCATCGGCGGCCCTTTCAAGGTCGTCGTTGATAATCGTGTATTCGTACTTGCCCTTGGTCTTTGCGAATTCCATTTCTTTCTTGGCGTTTTCGAGACGCAGCCGGATGACTTCTTCGGAGTCGGTGCCGCGCCCGCGCAGACGGCGTTCCAGTTCCTCCTCGCTCGGCGGGAGAATCAGGATGCCAGTCGCATCGGGGTAAACCTTGTCAAAGTTCACCTTGCCAAAAACGTCGAGGTCAAACAGCACGCGTTTGCCTTGGCGGAGCATGTCTTCGACAAAGAACTTGGGCGTGCCGTAATAGTTGCCGTGCACTTCGTTCCATTCGATAAGGCCGTCTTCTTTAATTAGCTTCTCGAACTCTTCTTTTGTCTTGAAGAAGTAATGGACTCCATTCACCTCGCCTTCGCGTGGTTTGCGCGTAGTTGCCGAAATGGAATATACGATGTCGGGGAATTCCCCGATGACTTTGTCCTTGAGGGTTGTCTTGCCTGCGCCACTCGCGGCGCTCATGACGAATAGTTTATTGCGCATAATAAAGTGGTTAGTGGTTAGTGATTAGTGGTTAGGGCTTAGAAAGTGGTTAGTGGCTAGTGGTTGGTGGTTAGGAATGAAAGAACTCATGATAATCGCATTCCTAATTGCTAGTCACTGTCTACTGTTTACTAACCACTGTTTACTTCTTACTTCCTACTTCTTATCCTCAATATACAACGGTCTCTGCTTGACTTCGTCGTAGATGCGGCCGATGTATTCGCCGAGAATGCCGATGGAAATCAGCTGTACACCGGCGAAGAATACGATGGCGGTCATGAGCGAAGCCCAGCCGGGAACGGTTGTCGCGGGGTTGAGGAATTTCTCGAGGATAGACCAGACGAGAAGACCGAACCCGACAATGACAGCGGTGAAGCCGAGATAAAAACTGATCTTGAGCGGGGCGGAACTGAAACCGGTGATGCCGTCGAAGGCGAGGCGCAGCATCTTCTTGAGCGGATACTTGGAAGTGCCTGCCGTGCGTTCGGCGCGGTCGTACTTGACGCCAATCTTCTTGAAGCCGACCCAGCAGACGAGCCCGCGCAAGAAGCGGCTACGTTCTGGCAGGTTCTTGAGCTGATCCACCACACAGCGGTCCATGAGGCGGAAGTCACCGGTGTCAGGCGGAATGTCGATACTTGTAAGTTTGCCGATGATGCGGTAGAACGCGAACGCGGTGAAACGTTTGAAGATGGTTTCGCCCTTGCGCTTGTTGCGCTGTGCGTACACGACCTGATAACCTTCGCGCCATTTCTCGAGCATTTCGTGGATGAGGCTCGGCGGGTCTTGCAGATCACCGTCGATAATTACGACGGCATCGCCCGTGGCGTGGTCAAGGCCCGCGCTGAAGGCTGCCTGGTGGCCGAAGTTGCGGCTGAAGTTGACAATCTTGTTGTTCGGGTTGCCCGGAAGCAGGCCTTCGACGATTTCGCGGGTGCGGTCTTTGGAACCGTCGTTCACGAATATGAGTTCATGCTCGACGTTCTTGAGTTCTTCTTCCAGAACCCGGTAGGTTTCGGCAACGATTTCTTCTTCGTTGAATACGGGGATAATTACGGATAAGAGCATTATTTAACTTCCGGGTTGATGATGTCCACGTGGTCGCAGTCAATACTGCCGTTGGCGATGGACTTGATGGTGAGTTTTTGGATGTCCTTGATATCGGCCGTGAGGGTTCCGAGGAATCCGGCCTTGAAAAATTCCGTTTCGGCGAGAACCCTGCCGTCTCCGAGCACTTGCATTTTCACGCCACTGCTACAGAGGGATTCGTCGTCGAGGCCGTATTGCATGGAGAACGTATTGAATTTGCCTTCGATGTTGAATACGGTTTCGGAGGCGGCGTGGGTGCCGTAACCGAACTTGAATCTTTTCCCGTTCACGGTCATCTTGTTGCCTTCGATGGATTCGTTAATGTGCAGCGAACCCCAGGCTTGCGTGTGGCTTTCGAACTTGACTCCATTCAGGGCGAGTGCTCCGTCCTTTGCGTTGAAGTAGTAGTCTTCGATAGTCCCGAGAACTTTTCCGTTCGGGTCTTTGACGGAGTATGTAATCTTGTTGTAGCCGGTTATGACGCTATCCTTGGGTACGCTGACTTGAAGAGCACCGGCTTCGTAGTGGCCTTCCACAAGGATTCGGTCGTTCATGTCTACTTTATATGTCCATTGGCGGGCTTCTGTGCGGGAGTCCTTCAGGTCAATGCCGAGGACAAGCGCTGTGTCCACCATTTCGGGGGCGCTGACCGTGATGATCTTAGACGGGTCGTAAGACTTGCGGCCCAGGAACTTGGCAATTTGCACCCAGTAGTTGTTCGTGACGAGGATGTTCTTGACGCCTTCCAGTTCCATTTCTTTTTCGAACACGTCGCAGGTGGTTGCGATGCGGTGCTCGACGGCCTTCTTGTGGTAAGTCTGGCTGTCCCAGCAATCGAGGCCGCGAATGTAGTAGACTTCGTCGAACTTCTTCATCAGGTCGTTAAGCGCGTTGGGGCTCATCTTGCGCGCTTGGTCGTAATGGATGGAAGAAATGCCATAACCCACGAAATGCCACGGACGCCCGTAGATGAACAATCTGTTCTTTGCAGGCATTTCCTTGAGCCAGGCGAGGATCTCGTGTTCCTCGATGGTCAAGTGGTTCCTGTTGTACATGATGTTCTTGTTGAAATCCGGCTTGTAGTGGGCGGTCCACCCGGAGAGCACCACGGCAACGACAATCGCTGCAAGAACGGTGAAGCGTCCTGCGTTCTTGGACTTGGAATCCAGACTCGTTTTGACGATGGTTTCGACAAAGTGGGCGATGGGGAGTGCGGCGACAAACGCCATGGACGGCAGCATCACCAAGCTATAACGCTGGTTGATTTCGATACCGAAGTCACCGGAGACATTCTCGAGAATGACGTAGGTCTGCAGGTGGTAGATGACGAGGAATGCGAGGACTTCGAGGTAGAAGAAATCCTTCTTGCGCAGGTCGTAGAATGCGCGGAACAAGAGGTAGGCCGCTCCCAGCGCGAACAGGTAGTTGAAGTAGCTGAGGAACGGGTTGGAAAGTTCGCCGTTATCGTTGAGCGGCTTTGTCATGATTTCCCAGTTCTTGAGCAAATCTTCGATGAAGTGCCCGTGTGCTTCGTATTCGCCACCCTGGAAGCCAAATCCCTGGAAGTAGCTGATGGTAAGGAGTGCCGGCACCGAGAACAGCGAAAGCGTCACGAAGAACGTGGGAGCCTTGTAGTCCTTGGAGTCAAGCAGCTTGGGCAGAGCGAAGATAATGAAAGCGAATAGGCAGAATGCCGTCTCTTGGCGGGTTTGTGCGAAGAAGGCGAGAATGAGTGCGAGCAGAGCCCAGTGTTTGATGGTGTTGCGGTCAAACGCCCACTTGAACACCAGGAGTGAAAGAGCAGAGAGGAAAATGTAGAGCGGTTCCACCGACATGGCGCGGAACTGGAACAGGACGGTCGGTTGCAGTGCGAGCAACAGCGATGCGAAGAATGCGAGCAGCGGTTGCCTTGTCCATGCGACGATGGCGAAGAACATCAGCAAGAACGACAGCGGCAGCATCAGGAGTTCCAGGTTGAATATCCAGTGGAGGTCACTGCCGAACAGAGGCATTCCTATGTAGTACAGGAACGAGAGCCCCTTTGTCTTGAAACTGTTGGACTTGGAGGTACATTCCAGTTTACCATCGGAGAAGAGACCCTGGTTGCAGGTGCCGCTCTCGTGGTTGTAGAACATGTTCTGCGCAACGGACATGAACACGCTTTCGTCGCTCTGCACGCGGTGACGTGCTTCGATTTGCGTTGCGGCAAAGATGGAAACGGCGACCGCGAATGCAAGAGCCATGATGCTGAAAGCCTTTGCAGGGAGGATGCCGCGGAACCATTCGCGGAAATCCTTGTTCAGCACGGCGAGCAGGACGATAGCGAGGGCGAACTGTACACAGAAGAGGGGAATGGGAAGGTTCAGGTCCAGTTGCCGGATGGTTTCCTTGTGCCCAATGTTGGGGGCGAGATAGACCAGGAAGGGGATTGCCAGTGCCAGGATTACTCCCGCGATTCCGGCGGGATGGGCTAAGTTCTTGAGTAAGGCCAAGATATCGTTTTTGATTTTCATGGTTTCATTCCAAAAAACTATTAAAACCGCTCCTTTCGGGGGCGATTCCGTCGCTTACGGCGACTTCGGGTCAAAATATAACTTTTTCTGAAAAACCCAATTTTTATGCAAAAAAAGGCGGGGCATAAATGACTTTTCATCTTTAAGCCTTGAGAGAGTGGCGAGAAAAAACTACATTTGGCGCGTAAAAAACAACATCGAGAGAGGTTTTACCGTGCAAGATGCTCTAGTTACAAAAGCAGCCGACAACGTCCGAATTTTATCCGCTGCCATGGTGCAGAAGGCGAAGTCCGGGCATCCGGGTGGCGCGATGGGTGCCGCCGACGCCACGACGCTTTTGTTTGCGGAATTTTTGCGCTTTGATCCGGACGATCCGGAATGGATGGGCCGCGACCGCTTCTTCATGGACCCGGGCCACATGAGCCCGCTCCTGTACTCCGAGCTCGTGCTCACCGGTCGCCTCACGCTCGACGACGTGAAGAACTTCCGCCAGCTTGGCAGCCGCACGCCGGGTCACCCTGAACTGGACGTGATGCTCGGCATCGAGAACTCCTCGGGCCCGCTCGGTATCGGCCACGGCATTGCTCTTGGCGCTGCTATCGCCGAACGCTTCATGGTGGAACGCTTCGGATCCATCCTCGAGCACAAGACGGTCTGCCTTGTTTCTGACGGCGGCCTCGAAGAAGAAATCGCGTACGGCGTGGGCCGTATCGCCGGCCACCTCAAACTTTCGAACCTCATCTTCTTCTACGACGCGAACCAGGTGCAGCTGAGCTGCAAGACCGAAGACGTGATGAGCCACGACTTCATTGGTCAGTACGAGTCCTGGGGCTTCCGCGTTATCGAATGCGACGGTTCCAACATCGCCGAACTCCGCAAGGCATTCAAGGAAGCCTGGGCCGAGAAGGAAAAGCCAACGCTCGTGTTCGGCCACACCACGATGGCCAAGGGCGCTGTTGCCGAAGATGGCAAGAGCTACGAAGGCGAAGTTTCTACGCACGGCCAGCCGCTCAACGCTGCCGGTGCTTCTACTACCGCGACGGTCAAGAACCTCGGTGGTAACCCGGACGACCCGTTCCAGGTGTTCGACGACGTGAAGGCTGCATTCGAAGCCCGCGCAAACGAACTCCGCAAAGTGGTAAAAGAATGGAAGGTAGAGAAAGGCAAATGGGATATTGAAAATCCTGAAAAGTGTGGTATCCTCAATGAATGGCTCTCCGGCAAGGCTCCGGTGCTCAACCTCTCCAGCCTCCCGATCAAGGAAGGTGTCGCTACCCGCGTTACGAGCGGTACGGTTCTCGGCTACCTCGCCGAAAACTTCCACAACATCATTTGCAGTTCCGCAGACCTTTCCAACTCCGACAACACGCAGGCGTTCCTCAACAAGACGGGCATCTTCCGTCCGAACGACTTCAAGGGCGCGTTTGTCCAGGTGGGTGTCGCCGAACTGACGATGGGCGCCATCATGAATGGTATCGCTTTGCAGAAGGGCTTGTTCCCGATTTGCGCTACGTTCTTCGTGTTCAGCGACTTCATGAAGCCCGCTATCCGCATGGCCGCCCTCATGGGCCTGCCTGTCAAGTATGTGTTCACGCACGACAGTTTCCGCGTGGGCGAAGATGGCCCGACGCACCAGCCCATCGAACACGAAACGCAGATTCGCTTGCTCGAAGACCTCACGAAGAAAAACGGCAAGGCCGAAATGCTCGTGCTCCGTCCGGCAGACGCGTTCGAAACGCTCGCCGCCTGGGAAATGGCTTTCGAAAACAACGACAGCCCGACGGCACTCATCCTCACGCGCCAGGTGGTGAACTCTCTCCCCGGCGACAAACGCTACGAAGCCGCGAAGGCTTGCCGCAAGGGCGCCTACATCGTGAGCGACAATACCGCCGCTGGCAAGAACCCGGACCTCACACTCGTCGCAAACGGTTCCGACGTGCTCTTGGAACACCAGGCCGCCGAACTCCTCCGTGCCGAAGGCAAGGCTGTGCGCGTTGTCTCCATGATTAGCCCGGCTCTCTTCCTCAAGCAGGACAAGGCTTACCGCGACCAGGTGCTCGTGCCTTGGACTCCGGTGTTCGCTCTCTCCAGCGGCCTCCCGGTGCTCTTCGACCGCGTAGTTGGCGGTTTCGGCAAGGCTTGCGGTCTGGAACGCTTTGGCGCTTCCGCTCCGGCTGGCGTGCTCGAGAAGGAATTCGGCTACGTGCCCGAGGCTGTGGCTGCGAAGGCCAAGGAATACCTCGCCGAGTTTGCCCAGAACGTCGCCGACTTCAAGAAGGTGAATGGGTAATTTCGCGAGGCGTAGCCTAGCGATAGGATTTATAAGAAAAAACGACCAACCGGTCGTTTTTTTTGTAAGGGAAATTATTTATGACAAAAAAAGCCCTTTTGCCTCACGGATAATGACGAAATATCAAAAAAAGTGCTTTTTCCCCGCGAAAAAACCTATATTCAAGCCATGATTTGCCCTTTTTGCAAAACCGACAACGACAAGGTTGTCGATAGCCGCGTGAGCGGAACTTCTATACGCCGCCGCCGTGAATGCCTTGCCTGTGGCCGCCGCTTTACAACTCGTGAATATATCGAGTTGCAGCCGCTTACCGTTATCAAGAGAAACGGGAGCAAGGAGCCTTTCCAACGCGAGAAACTGATGAAGGGCCTTATGGATTCTTGCAAGAAGCGCCCAGTGTCCAGGGAAGACTTGGAAAACTTGGCGACTAACGTCGAGAATTCCTTGCCGGTCAACGACAGCTTCGAGGTGACCTACGACCAGATTGGCAACATGACCATGCAGGAACTCAAAAAACTCGATCCTGTGGCTTATGTGCGCTTCGCCTCCATCTACCGCGAGTTCAAGGAAGTCGGCGAGTTCGTGGACCAAATCAAGAATTTGGACAAGTGATGCTTGACAGCTGTGAGCTATCTCTAACCTCATAGTCCCTAGATCCTAGCCTCTAGATCCTAGCCCCTAACCTTCCATGCTCTCCCTCCTCCAATCTGCTTTCGAAAAACGTTCTCCTCTGTTTGAGGTGACCGATGCTTACCGCATTGTGAACGGGGCCGCGGATGGTTTCCCGGGGGTTACTCTCGACAAGTTCGGTGATCGTTTCCAGGTGCAGTTTTTCGGGCCGGAAATGCTTTCGCGCCGGCGGGAAATCGTCGAGGCCATTGTCGGGCTGTTCAATCCCGTTTGTGTCGTTGTGAAGGAGCGCCTTTCGCGTTCGGGCAAGTCTTTGGAAAATGCTCCGATGGAAGTTGCTTTTGGCTCGCGTGAGGATGCCGTGGGCGTCGTGCGCGAGGGGCGCGCGCGGTTTCATGTGGATTTGCTCGATACGGTGAATCCGGGGTTGTTCCTTGACATGCGCCATGTGCGCCTCGAAGTGGAGGAACGCTTCCGCGCGATGGGTGGCGAATGTTCAAAGGAGATCCCCGCCTTCGCGGGGATGACAATTGAAAAAGCGGGGATGACAAATGAGGGTGGTCCGCGCTTCCTCAATCTTTTCAGCTACACGTGCAGTTTCTCGGTGCATGCTCGCCTGGGTGGCGCCACTGTTGCAACGAATGCCGACATCAGCGGGAAGATTTTGGACAAGGGGCGCGAAAATTATGCGCTGAACGGGCTTGACTTGCGTCCGGGAGAATTTTTCCGCGGCAATGCGCTTGAATACGTGCGCTGGGCTTGCAAGAAAGGGCTCCGCTTTGACGGTATCGTGCTTGATCCGCCGAGCTTCGCCCGCTTCAAGGGCTTCAACTTCAACGTGCGCGAACACTTGATGCCGCTTGTCTCGGAATGTGCTCAAATCCTGAACCCGCACGGGTTCTTCATGGTGAGTTCCAATTACAGCGAGTTTGTACTTGACGCATTCTCTCGTGATGTGCTCGATGCCGTGAAGTCGGTACACAAGAATGCCCGCACTGCTTGGAAGCGCGGGCAGGATATTGATTTTGCGGGCAGTGGTTCCACGAAGGATTCCTGCCTTGTCGCGACACTTGTGGAAGTAGGAAGTAGACAGTAGGACAAATGCGTAAGGCGAGCGCCGCGGTCAAGCTTGCTTGAACATGGCCGAGCCGAGCATTTGGTACTTGAGCGAAGCGAGAGTACAAGTAGGCAGTAAGCAGTGGTTAGTGGTTAGGGATGTGTCATGCCCGGCTTGACCGGGCATCTCCTTTTTATCTCACTGCTTATCGCTCACTGCCGGCCCCTTGAACCTCGAACCTAGAACCACGAGCCACGAGCCACGTGCCTCGTGCCTCACTGCTCGTCGCCTTCTTCCATCGCGATTTTCAGTTCCTTCAGCTTGCGCCAAAGGGTGGCGCGGCTGATGCCGAGTCGCTTGCAAACTTCGGTGCGGTTCCCTTTGCAAATGCTGAGCGCATGCAGAATGTGACGGCGCTCCATTTCCTCGAGCGAGAGGATTTCGTCGGAACTGCTTGCGTCCTTCTTTTCGCCGAGGGTGATTTCTGCATAGCCGTCCTGGGCCTTGCCCGGATAGGGCTCGCTTTCCGTCCCGCCGCGTTCTGCCGAACTTTCCTGCGGGGCGATTGCGCCACCGTTATCCCAGACGGTCTCGCCGTTCGCGATGGCCGCCTGCTTCATGTGCGGGATAGCGATAGGCTTTTCGTTCGCTTCGTTCTGGACTTCTTCGGGCAAGTCTTCCAAGCGGATGACTCCGTTTTCCGAAAGCACGATGGCATGCTCGATGATGTTCTCGAGTTCGCGGATGTTGCCCGGATAGCGGTAGCGGCTGAGCGCATATTGTGCTGCGGGTTCGATGTCGACAATGTCTTTGCCGTGGGCTTCCTTGTACTTGAGGATGAAGTAGCGCACGAGTGCAGGAATCACGGGCTTGCGTTCGCGCAGGGGCGGGAGCTGCAAGTGGAACGTGTTCAATCTGTAATAAAGGTCTTCGCGGAACCGGCCTTCGAGCATGGCGTCCTTGAGTTCGCGGTTTGTCGCCGCGATGACGCGCACGTCCACATAGCGACTCTCGGTTTCGCCCACGCGGCGTATCTCGTGGTTCTGCAAGAAGCGCAGGAGTTTGACTTGCGTTGCCGGGGAAAGTTCGCCGACTTCGTCGAGGAACAGTGTGCCGCCGTTTGCAGATTCGAACAGACCCTTCTTGTCGGCGGTGGAACCGGTGTACGAACCCTTCTTGCTGCCGAAGAGTTCGCTTTCGACCAGGTTCTCCGGAATGGCGCCGCAGTTGACGGCGACAAAGGGCGCTTCGCTCCTCTTGCTGTAGCGGTGTACAATCTTGGCGAGGAACTCCTTGCCCGAACCGGATTCACCGGTGATGAGCACTGTACTTGTTGTAGGGGCAATCTTGTAGACAGTCTTGAGAATCTTGCGCATTTCCGGCGTGTTGCCGAGCAGGCTGTCCAGAACCTGCGATTCCATCAATTGCGCGGTAGACTTGTTCTGCTGCTGTGCCAGGGCCTTCTTGGCCACGTCCTCGAGCTGCGAAATAGAAAGCGGCTTCATGAGGAAACTGCTGGCGCCTCTGGAAATGGCGCTTGTCGCGCCGGGCCAGTTCTTGTCGTTGCACAGCACGTAGATTTCGATGCCGGGGTGCCGTTCCTTCAGGTAGCTCACCATGTCCATGTTTTCGAGCATGAGGAAGGGAACCTCGATGAACGCGAGGTCCACCGGTTGGTTCTTGGCCAAAGGCATGAAGGCGTCCTTGTCGCTGCACACGACAAAATCCGTGTCCGGTATGGACCACGAATGCTGGATGTCGCTGATAAAGTTTTGATCTAAATCGGCGATCAGAATTTTCATAGGCTTTTAGTGCTTCTGGATGATTTCCTCGACCTTCGCTCGGAGTGCCTGTAGGTCTACGGGCTTGTTGAATGTCGCTGCGACGTCGAAGTGCTTTGCCGTGATGAGGTAATCGTCGGCTGCCGTACGCCCGCCACCGCTGACTGCGATGATGCGGTCACCCATTCCCATGCGGCGGAGGTCAAGGATAACTTCGTAGCCGTCAACATTGGGCATGATAATGTCCGTAATGATTACATCGTAGACGTTGCTCTGGTACAGGGCTTTGGCTTCTTTCCCGTTCGATGCCGTATCGACATTGTAGCCCTTGATTGTCAGGGCGGACTTGAGCATCAGGTTGAACTGTTCGTCATCATCGATAATCAGGATTGTGGACATGGTCCCTCCATATTATTCATTCTTTTTAGGCCAATATAGATTAAATGTGGTGCCTTTGCCTAGTGTAGTTTGTACGTTGAAGGCTGCTTTTGCTTCTTTTAGCAGCCGGACGGCAGAAGACAACCCCAGTCCGAGCCCTTCTCCGGGGGCTTTTGTTGTGAAAAATGGGGAGAAAATACGTTCCAGCGTCCCGGCGTCCATTCCGGTACCGGTATCCGAAATGCTGATTTTCGCATACGAGCCGGCAGGAATGGGGACTGCATAGGGCACGTCCAGGGATTCTTCCAGCGTCTCGGAATGCATCCGGATAGTGAGCTGGCCACCCGTAGATTTCATTGCGTCAATCCCGTTCTTGACAATGTTCGTAATGACTCGTTCGAACGAGGCCACGACACCCATGATCTTGATATCCTCGTCGAGTTCGGTAGAGACGATACGCATGCCCTTCGGGAGACTCTGCGTGAAGCGGACGACGACATCCTTGATGATGATGTGGGGCGAGAATTCTATGGGTGGGATGGCGGTAGATGTGTTACCGCGGATTGTGCTCAGCAATTCTTCGAGAGACTGCTTTCCACGTTCTGCGGCCTTGCGCGCTTCGCAGATAAACATGTAGGCCGGATGGTCCTCGGCGATAGATTCCTTTGCGAGGTCGCAGAATCCAATCTGCGATCCGAGGATGTTGTTGTAGTCGTGCGCAAACGCTCCGCACAGTGTGCCCAGTTCTTCGAGGCGGGAATGGATATACTTCTGCTCGCGAAGCATGTCGCGTTCCTTTTCGAGCTTGCGCTGTTCGGTCATGTCGATTTTCAGCCCGATGACCTTGTAGGGAGCCGATTCCGCGACGATGGGGATGAACAGGTTGTCAAAGATGAAAACTTCTTTCCCTTCGCGGAAAAGTACGTTCGCTTCGTCCTGGGTGATGATTCTTCCGCTCACGGTTTCGTACGAGATGAATGATTTCGAAATTCCCTTCATGCGTGCTTCGTTTTCGTAGCCCGTAATTTGTTCAGGATTGTCGAACGAAGACGACTTGTTCCCGCGGTTGGCGATATCTTTCTGGTTTTGCATCACGTAGACGCCTTGCTCGTTCTTGGACCAGAATTGGAAGGGAAGAGCGTTAATCAAGGTGAACAGGAAACTCTTGTTCTCGTCGGAGCGCTTTTCAGAAATATTGAGGCGGTCCTGATAGCGGATGAGGTCTTGCTTGTATTCTACGTACTGTTCGTTCAGATCTTTGATGCGCTGTTGGTAGTACAGCGTATTGGTGAGGTCGCTGAACTGGATGACGAACTCGCTGGAGAGCATGTTGAGGTGGCTCTGGTAAATCTTGATATCGAACTTGTGAATTTCGTTCTTGATGGATATCTTCTGGCTCTTGTAATGGGACTCGCGGAAAAATTCCAGATTCTTCGAGAAAATTTCCTGGATGTATTTAGTCTGGAGTTCATCGATTGTCGTCTGGAACATCTGCAGCGCAATCGGGTTGGCAGACTTGATACGGCCGTCTGAATGGTAGCAGATGATGCCGTCGTTGATTTGGTTGATAATCCTGGTCAGTAGCCAGTACGAACTCTTGTTCTTATATGTTATGGACGTGAAATACTGGATGGCGAGGATGGCGAGGAATATGCTGCAGCACTGGTTCCAGAAGAGGAAGTGCATCTTGTCCGGTTTGAATGATGTCGTCTGGATTATGGGCAGGATGAAATCGAAGGAATAGGCGATGAGGAATATCGTAATGAAACAGGCCAAAATTTTCGTATTGACCTTCACCATGTTGGAGCTGCTTGACTGCATGCATCTCTTGAACAGCTGGTACATCGTCGCGATGATGGGCGGGACGACAAACAGGATGAAGAACGTCGAGAAAATGATGGCGATGGGGTAGTTTTTCAGGGGGTAGAGCCCCATGATTTGAATTTCGGTGAGTATGCGAATGTCGAAAATGGCGAATATGGAAACGAGCAGGACCGCGCAAATGGCGATGGTGTTCCATACTTTGGATGGCCCCATGTCCTTGTAATCGGAATCCAGTTTGCCAATCCTATAGATTGTCGTTCCAGTCTGTATCCAGGCGAGGGCTTGGATTGTGAACAGGATGAGCTTGATTGTTGAGGTCTGTGGCTGAAAGAGAAATAGCGAGCCAGTGAGTGCGCAGAGGTTCCATACGATGTTGATATGGATGAACTTCACGATGGGTTCGGGAAGTTTTTTTGCATTGGTCTCTTTCCAAAGCAGCTTTTTAAAGCCAAGCGACATCATTAGCGCTAAGGTGGACAGCGCTATGATGTATGGCGAATGGGAGTACAAGACCTCGTGCATGCTTGACGAAAACTAAAAAAAAAGCTCGCACTAGGCGAGCTCTTTGGGGAAAAAGTACGGACTTCCTTTATTTTACGCGCTTGATTCCGAATTTTTTGGTTTTTTCGTAGGTACTCCTGAACTTGAACCTCTTCTGCGTTTCCTCGTCCAGGTTCGGGTTGGGAGTAAAGCGGTTCTCTAGTTCGAGCTTGTAAATGTAGGCTCCGGTGCCCACAATACGTCCGTTCTTTGAGCGGACTCCCTTGCCATCGAGTGTTGCCCATTCTACGAAGATTGTGACCTTGTTGTCGGAAGAAAGGTACGTGTTTGGTGTAATTTCGTAGCTTCCGTCGATGAGGTTCACGAAGGATCCGAGATTGGTGTAGGTAGGAATCCTGTACTTGATGGTCATTGTATCCCAGGCGGGCGGCTCGTCAAAGGCGGCTCCGCGGGGGATGGTCATATCGATAGTCCAGACGGGCCCTTGCAGCGGCGTCAATGCTGTATCGATGGAGGCAACGACCTTGCCGTCCTGGATGGCGTCAAGTTTGTGTGTTGTCGGGTTGTAGATATAAATGCGGAAGTCGGAATTTCCTGGGACCGGCGGGGAAACTTTCTTGGGGTCGACTGTGATGACTGGGCTCTGCAGGCCAACGTCGTATTTGACCTTGGGTTTGCCATCGCCAGAGACGGTGACCCAGGGGTTGTCGGTCACGGGCATATTTCCGCTCTTGTCGACGAATGCGCTAGCATTAAGCGGTGCAAAGCGAAGTCGGTCTCCTTCCATGACTGCTTTTTCCGATTCGTTCATGAAGAACACGTCTAATGTCGTGTTTTGTCTAGAAAAATTCCATCGCATCAAGTCTTTGGAGTAGATGCTGACATCGCCGCGTTCGCGTAGGTACAGCTTGTTCGAGGAATCTACGATTGCCAAGGGTTCGCTGGCGAAAATATTGAGAATCTCGAATTCGCTGGAAGACCTGATCATTGCCGATGTGAACACGGGGCCAACTTTGTCTTCGGCGATGACGCTGTTTGTTTCGTAAGCGGCGCCTGAACCAATGTGTTGCATGACAAGTCCGGCACCGATCAGTTCCTTGCCGTTGTAGCTCCCGGAGTAGTTGCCGTTGGTGTTTCCTAGGCGGAACGGAGACTTCAACTTCAGAATGGCGGTCTTGCGGTCGTCGCTGAATGTGTAGCTGGATGTCCAAAGCGTTTCGGGCACTGCGCTACCGAATTCGATGGAAATACTGTCGGGCTCATGGCGCTTGTCTACAGGCGATGTGAAAACGGCTTCCACATATTCGGCAAGACCATCTTCGTCCTTGTCGCTGATGTAGGCGTATGTCATCGGGACGGGGAGAATCTTGAGCGTGATGGTGTGGATTGGCTGCTTGCAGGTGCCGACTCCATTGCCGGCCCTGTCCGTGATAGCGCTGGTGAGCAGAAGTTGCCCGCCCATGCCTTCCTTGACGATAGAGGAACCATCCTGAGCGAAGTCTACAGTGAGTTCCCAGACGTTCAGCGAGTCGTTGTAGATTCTTGCGTTAGTCACGTTGACGGGTGTTGGCACGGGGCTGTTTCCGTTGTAGAGCTGTATCGGCCATTCCAGTCCAGGAATGGAGACGGGTTCGCTGAACTGCAGGTACACGCGGTCTGCCTTTGCCGTGTCGAGACGTTCCAGAACAGATACAGACAGCAGCGTGGGCGAGATGCCGTCGCCATAGAAGTCGTTAGATTCCTTGGGACTGCCTTCGACGGTGCTGACAAGCGTGATGTTGCCGCTCGGTGCCGTGTTGGCGCTGGTGTCCTTGAGGGCTATCTTGACAACGAGATTGGTCCCGTCAAGGCTTTCCACGTTATCCGAAGTCAGCGTGTCGTTGCCGTAGGTGAAGCGGATCATGGAGAACTTGGTATTTTCCATGTAGGCGTTCGAGAGCGTGATGGCCATGGCGTCGGGGACGTTGTCGCAGTTGCGGTCAACCATCTTCGCGGCGGTGATAATGGGCCAAGGCGGAAGGTCTTCGACAATGAGGATGGCTTTCGCATTGTCGTAGGCGATAAGCTTGGTCGAGTTGGCCGTGGCGTAGATGGGGGCCGTGAGGGCAGAATCTGCTTTCACATAGAATACGGCCTCGCCGTTCACGATATCGATAGTCGTTGTCGGGATCGTGGCTGTAGTGCTTGTGAAGAACTGGACAAGCGGATTGTCGGATGATACCAAGACGGAAATGTTCTCGGTGGTCATCTGCTGCTTGAGGCTGTCCTTGAGAATCAGGTGGACTTCGGCAAAGCGACCCGTGTAAACGTTGATCGTATCGACCGTGAATTCCAGGTAGCGCTGCTCGGGCGGTTGGGTGATAGTGTCGATTTCGACGTTGCTTCTCACGACATCGCAGGCGCAGTCGTACTTGTTCGTGGTGCTCTTGTTGGCGAAGTGGTTATGCCAGGCAACCCATTCGATGTAGTTGTTCCCGTAGGCGAGGGTTGTGTCGATCTGGAATGAGACTGCATCGGTCCTGCCCATGACAAGAGGCACGATACTGACGGATTCACTGTTCTTTTCGACATCGTCGAGGAGTCCGGTGGGCGAAACTCGGGCGGTGCCCGAATACGTTGTGTGCGGGTCATCCTTTTCGACAGAGAAGTACGGAGTGACAAACGGTTGGTCGAATGCCAACTTGACATTCCTGCGGACAAGCGGTCCGTCGTCGTTGTCGTCCGGACCATAGCCGTAGATGTGCTTGCCGTGATAATAGACTGCTATGTAAGGGTCTTTGACAAAGGCTACGACGGAATCACCCGAAGTGTTGGCTTCGATGAATTCACTTTCATTTCTGGTGAATGCCGGGCCTTGGGTCAGGTCGATGCCCTTGAAGTAGATCGGGTCGGTGTCTTCGGTATGTGGACGCAGTGACCAGGAACTATCCAGTTTTCCGAAGTTTGTTTCGGTGAGCTTCAACTGGAATACGAGTCTTCCAGAAACTTCCAAAACTCCGTTGACCTTGATAGGTAGGTAGTATCCGCCCTTTCCGTCTGGTTGAGGCGCTTCGTAGGAAATGCTTGAGGAACCATTGACGAGACCGCCACCACCAAATTTCTGCGTGATGTATGTGACGGGGCCGAGTGTGTCCGTCTTGGTGTAAAAACGCATCTCGAAATCTTCGAAAGAGACGGTGTCGTTGTTTGTAATGGAAATGATGAACTGTTGGCAATCTTTCCAGTTGCTACATGGGGTTTGGTACGAAGACGGTTTGACGATTATTTCAAGGTTTGCGTAGACATCGTGTTGTTCGGTCGTGAAAGAAAATTCATCCGATGTAGTGGAACCCGAGGTTACGGTGAAGTAGTAAGTCGTCCCAGGTTTGAGCCCCGTGAGCTCCGCTTCGTGGAACAGGACGGCGCCTGCGTTCGCCGCTTGGGTGTCTGTCGGAGAATGGGTTTTTGTCCCGTAATTGACGATTCCGTTCGACCTGACGTTAGTCCACCAGTAGATTTTTGCGCTGCGGTGGTCGACTTGGCAGATAGTGACGCCACTGATCTTGGTGGGTTCGAGAGTCATCGTAAATTGATACCATTGACCATGGTTGTCGTCCTTGGCGATGTTTCTCTTGGTGTCCATGCCTTCGAGGTAGAAATAGTACGTGGCACCCGGAGTAAGGCCCGTGAGCGTCACTGAACCACCCTTGCTAGCCTTGGATTGCTGTATGCTCTTGACGTCGCTGCCGTTGGGCTGGGTGGCGTAAAATACGGTAACCAGGGCAATCTCGTTCGCATCCCAGCTTACGATGGCATCGGTTTCTGAAATGGGAAAACCTGCGATGTTACTGAATATTGGCCCCTCGTTGTCGGGAGGGAGCTTTTCGGCGAGGCTTTGTGCCGGAATCAAAAGTTGCACGGAAAAGTCGATACAGGTCTCTGTCGCTGTATAGTCGTTCCAGTCTTCAAGTAGAACTTTGGTGGGGGCCGAGCCGCCCATCAAGGCGCCTCGGGGGCAGCGGTATTCGTAGGGCATGCCTCCGGTGTTGTATCCGTCGGGGTTTGCGGTACGATTGTGGGGGTGATTCTGGTTCTTGTCGCCAGCTCCCATCAAGAAGGATATATCCCAGGGGTTTGCGCCTAGGTTGTAATAGATGTTGTCGAGAGCGAGGTTCAGATAGGCTTCTTTTTCGGCACCTGTCGTGATTTCGGATAGCATGAAAATGGCGTTTGCTGCGCCAATATTATAACGGTTAAAGCCCCAGTCGCTGGATGTCCAGACAAGGTTATAAGGTGGTGTTGAATTCACGGTGCCGAATCGGTTTGTGTATACCGTATTGTCACCCTTGGAACCGTCGTCGGTCAAACGGCGTAGGGAATTGGTGGCGCGTTGTATGAGCGTGTCTCTTTCCGCTTCGCTCAAACCATAGCTGAGGGCTACATCTTTGTCGCTGAGGATGAGCTTTACGAAGGAGAACAGTACATAAGCATGTATGTTTTCGTAGTCGGTCATCCAACCGCCGGGATAGAAACCGCTTATAATTCCCAAAAAACCGCCCCTGAAATATGGGCCTGCGTCGTTGGGCTCATTATTGTTTATGTAGTTCGTGTAATTATTGAAGATTGTCGTGTCTTTATATAAATGATAGCGATAGGTGGTGTCTTTTGTTGCATACCATAGGGCAAGTGCTGCTGCGGCCGCATCGTCGTTCATGTTGGACTGGTTGGATCCACCGTCGTATAGGCCGTCGGGAATATCAGATGTCGTATAGCCATATTGGCCCTTAGGGGTATAGGGGAGCATGACATTTTGGTAAATGTCTTTAGCCGCTTCGAGGAGTGAGTCTGCGTAATCGGGGTCGTAAACCTGCCAACCGACGGAGAAGTAGGCTAACGATGCAGCAAATGCACCTGCATACGTTCCGATGTCTTTGTAAACATCTCTATCGGGCCCGCCTTTTGCATAGGGTTGAGCGTCCTGCCTTTCGGGGAGGTCCCAGAAGCCATGGTCTAATGCGTTGCCAACGGTGTGGTACATCTGGTGTTTTTCAATCAATCCGTCTGCCTTCGACGCCTTGTAGAGTTTGAAAATGTAGTCTGCACCAATTTTTGCTTCGTAGAGGACGTCCGGATAGTCATCGGTGAATGCTGTGTCGGCATAGGAATTGCCGTAACGGTCTTCGGCCTTGTCCTGATACACGAGATAAATTGTTGCAAGTGCATAGGCTGTATAGCCAATGGTTTCCGATGGTTTAAAATGGTCACCGCAGTCGTGCCAACCGCCAGTCAAGTCGTGGCCTATCGCGGAACCATCGTGCAGGTGGCATGGAGCGTGCATGTGGGACTTTGTATCACCGCAACGTTGAATGCCGAAGAACTTTAGGGAGTTTTCGAAAATGGCATTGAAAATGGCCGGATGCACGTGGAAGGTGGCGGAGGTGTCTTTCCCAATGACAATGAAATATTCGCCTTGCTTCGTAAGGCCCGTAAAATCGGCCTTGGAAAGTTGTTCAGTCCCGCTCGAAGTTTTCGATCCGAATTCATAGACTCTTGCGATGGAGGTGAATGTACCATTTACCCAGATACCGGGCTTGGTGAACTGACCGAGATTCGTTGTGACACCATTGAATTCTTCGATACCGCTGTTGGCGTCGATGACGGAGAACTTCGTGCCTGCGGGGATATCGGCGACGTATGCGTATTTGGGGTCTTGGGGGCGGAATCCGGATTGGTTTACGCGAATGGGACGCCTGTTATAGACGTTCAGGGAATCGAGGTAGCGGCGATCGCATGTTTTGCAAGTGCGGTCGATTTCGGGAAGGCCTGCTGCTGAAATGGATTGCGAAACAAAGAGGCAAAGCAGAAAGGCTATAGCGGATAAATGTTTCATAATTCGATATGTGTTTTTTGATGGAACACGAAAGAACCAAGTTGCACGAGCAACTTGATCCCATTCCTGAAGGGAAATATACCTTTTTTTCTTGTGAAATAAAATAGGGCAAACCTCCAAAAAAATTGCTTTTATACTATTTTACGCGCTTGAATCCGAATGTTTTTGTCGCTTCATCGCTAACCTTTTCGTTATTGCCGTTTTTTGGGTTGTTTCTCAAATATCTATAAACTATGTTAAAAAAAAGAAGTGCGAAAACGTCGGTATCATAAACTGTTCTCTGTCCGTTCCTTTTGCCGGAAATTGCAAAAATGGAAAATGTAAATCACAATTTTTTGTCACAGTTTTTTTGGAAATTTTGTGTGTAGGCAAATTGAAGACTTGAGGATGAAATTGAAAAAGGTATACAAAAAGAAAAGGGCCCGCTCGGAGCCCTTTCTTTATGAATGATTTTGACAACTCTTATTTTTTCGGCGGACGACGGAACCCGAAGGAAATGGTTCCAGTTTCGTTCTTCTTCTTGGTCGATGTCTTGTCGCCATCGTCCGGTTGTTGCGCCACATAAGCGCCCTTGGCCGTGATGTCGTAGCGGCCAATGAAGGCTCCTGTGCCAATCTTCTTACCCTTTTCACTAATCGGAGCTCCGTCGATAGAACACCATTCCAGGTACAAGGTCATGGAACTGTTCGTATTGATGTATTGCTTCAGGTCGTTGAGATCGAAATCGTAAGTGACCTTGTTCGCAAACGAACCGAGATTAGTGAAGAAGTCGATTTCCATTTTGATTTTGTATTCTCGCTTCGCTTCTCCAGATAGCGTCTTTTCAAGAACCTGGGGGAGCGTGAAGTCAATTTGGAATACCGGACCGCCGTGAATATAGTTGCTTACCGGGGCTGCGGCGACTGGATGGAGTTTGCCGTCACCTTCGGCAATGACGATGTTATCGTTGTTCTTGTTTTTGACGGAGAGCCTGAACGACTGATCCTTAGTCAGGGCGACTCCGTTGTAGGCAAATTCCTTTTTGCCGGTAACGAGGTGTTCGAGCATTGACACCTTGATTTTTACGTTGCTCACGATACCTTCCACCGGTACCCAGGGGGTTTCTTCGCCTGCGAACAAGTCCGCAGCATCCTTGTAGAAGCTTGTATTTTCATTGGGCACAAGCCTTACAAAGTCACCGATATGGATTGTTGTCGTCAAGTTGTCATCGTCATTGTAGTAGTAGGTGAATGTTGACGAATTGGTAGAATGATCGATTCGGGTCAGGTGGAGCTTTTCGATATAGATGCCTGTTTTGTCATCGCGGTTTCTTTCGATGAGGTAGGAGTTTTCCGGCACAGAATCCAGGGGCTCGGACATGGTGAGCGTCAGCACGTCGGTCTGTCCTGCATCCTTCAAGTCAAGCCCTTTCCAGGAGGCTTTCAAAATAATTGGAGGACACTTGTCAGAGAGCGGAGCCGTGTTGTCGTCGAAGAATCCACCCAGTGGGCCCTGCCTCGGCAAAATCAAGCCATTGCCAGCACGGCTGCCGTAGGTCGTGTTCTTGAACGTACCTTCGGGAATCTGGATGCGGATGATGGAATACTGGCTCTGCACTTTTTCCTTGACTTCGGTTGTTGCCGGAATGAAGGTGGAATCGACTGTTGTCTTGCAAGTGCTTGCGTCTTCTACGGTCTTTTGGCCGATGGATTGGACAACCTTGCGCTTGACGGTTTCTCCCGTTGTGGAGTCGAGTTCTTCGACGGTCGTGAATATCGTGTCCGGAACATTGACCGTTTCGCAGAAGGTCTTTTCCTTGGTGGACCAGGTGCCCTTGGACGAATCGGGGTCAACTACGTAAGAAATTTTTTCAACGATATCACCTAACAGCGTGTCGAGAGTCCAACCACCTTCCGGCTTTGCGAATGCCTTGTAGATGTCAGGATTACCCCAGTAGACATCGATGGTGTCGAACATGTCTTTTTCGCGGAGAATCTTGGAGAATTCGATGTAAATCTCGTCGGGCTGTCCGTCGCCGGTGGAGTCGATAATGGAGGCGTAGCGGGCGGGCACCGGGCGGACCGATTCCGTGATGGTGACGGGGCCGTTACAGGTTGAAAGTGCATTGCCCACTTGGTCGGCTACATCGAAATTGGCAAGGATTTCAGCCTTGAAACCTTGCTTGACAAATTTGCCCTTGTCGTTGCCTTCGATAACGTATTGCCAGCTCTTGCCGTTGTCGGTCGTCGTGGCTCCGCGAACAACGATGGTCTCTTGCGGAACATCGGCGGTACCGTCCATGATACGGAAGGGCCAGGTTGTCTTGGAAGACAGGTTGACCGGTTCGGAGAACATGATCTTGAGTGTGTCTTGCGGATACATGTGATCTTCGTTTTCCAGGATGGTCACGCTGACAAGTGTCGGTGCGATACCGTCGGTTATCTGGATTTCGGCTATCTTGAGAGCGCCGGCTTCTGTCATGTAGAGGGTGATTTTACCACTGGGGTCTGCAATTGCCGGGAAATTGTCGCCTAGAGGTATCTGGGCTTCTTCCCCGATAACGGGAGCCGAGGGCTTTGCCTTAATGACATTGGTCGTGTCGTTGCTGAGGACAATGGCAACACTGTCAAGCGTAATTTTGTTGTTGTCGAACTTGCTGCCGGTGAAGGTCATGCTCAGGACATCGGCCGCAGAATTGCAGTCCGTGTCGACCAGTTTCGCCAACTGCGGAATCGGGGTCGTCGGCTTTGCGTAGAAGTATTGCGACGTGGAGTCTTCTTCGTCCCCGGAGTCAATATAGGTGACATAGACGGTGTCACCGCCCAACAGAGCTACGTTCGGGATGTCGGCTTCTTCCTTCTTGACTGCGGAGAGCCACTCGCTTTCGAAGTAACCGAGAGCTTCGTTTGTCCTGTCCAGCGTGAGTTCTGTAGTGGTGCCGGTTCTGGTGTTTCTCAGCGAAACGGTCACGGAGGAGTTCTTCGCGTTGTCCTTGTCGCTTACGATGATCTTGAACTTCATCGGGTTGTCGGTAACGGGGCTCATGACAGAGCTTCCGTCTTCGCGCACGAGTTGGAGCTTGCCGGCTGTGCGGTCGCCCTTGCTGAACTGGACGAAGTAGGTACGGTTGTTGAATGCACAACCTCCGTTTTCCTGGCATTCGGAACATTCCGGATTCGGACCGGCGAACACGGTGATGTCAACCTTGTTCGTACCGATGGTCAATTTCACCGGGATGTCGAGGTCGTACTTGCCGGTTTCGTAGTTGTAGATGGCCGCAAGTTCACGCTGTTCCGGTGTGAGCGCCACGCCGTTGACCCAAATGTCGGTCACGTAGCCACTCTCGGTGATGAGTGCTGTACCGCGAAGGTGCATTGTGCTGACGGCAGAATCAAGCTGGATGTAGGATCCGTTAGACACATTGAACGGCGGGTTGTAGGCGACGGTCATCTTGTAGTCGGCCTTCTTTGTAATCATTTCCTGGTAAGACGGACTGAAACCGGAGATGAATTCATCCTTGCGGTAAACGACGATGTAGGGGTTGACTGGCGCCTGTTCTATGTCGCCCTGGTCCTTGTCCCAAACCGGGACACCATCGTAGTCGGCTCCATCTTCATCGCGATTGTGCGGCGACCAGGACCAGTCGCCCGAATTTGCAGAGAGGCGTTTCTTGCCCGGGGTGCGCAAGGTCTCGCATCCACCGTTTTGGTAGATACCGCTCGAGAAGCCGAGGTCGATACGCATGCGAGAAGAAGACTTGATGGTGGTGCCACCCAGCGGTACCGGGATGTACCATTCATAGGTTCCTGTTGTCGCATTGTAGGTGTCTTCGAGCTTGACGGGGACGGCGTGTCTCAGGTAATAGCGCAGGGAGTCGTCGACGCTTTGTCCGTTCTTGTTGACGCAGGGCCTGTTGAAACCGGCTTCGTCGTAAGCCTGGCAGATATCTTCGTCGACGAGCAGCGGGCAGGTTCCCGGCTGGTTGTTCACGCCCGGTGTGGCTTCGATGTCTTCGGGCCTTGCTGTAACGTAGAAGCGCAGCGTGAGGTCGTCAAACGGCTTGTCTTCGTTGTTGGTGAGGTTCAGGTTCAAGAAGTCCATACCGCCGAATTCGTACTGGTATACGCTTACGTCGAAGTTATAGCGGCGTACCGGAGTCGTGAACTTGAGGGGCTGGTTCTTGTCGTTGTTGCACTTGCGGACTCCGTTGCTTTCGACGCAATAATAATATGTGGTCTTTTCTTCGAGGCCTCCAATCTTTACGTAGTGGAAACTCGTGGGAATGCCGGATACGTCGGCGTTCTCGTCGCCTGTGTTCCACTTCATTTTGTCGTAGGTGGTTTGCACCGTATCCCAGTACATTTTGGATTCGTACTGGCCGTTCGGCGTGTACCACATGATTTCGGCGCTGTCGGCGGAGAGGTTACAGACCTTCACGTTCTGGATATCGGCCGGGCCCGGTTCGCTCACGAGCGTGGTGAACGAGAACGGGGTGCTGGTGCTGTCCACGAGCCACTTGGTGGAGTACGCCTCGCTGCGGGCGTTGATAGCCACAACCTTGAAGTAGTAGGTGGTGCCGTTCTTGAGGCCTGTCATGTGGATGTTGTGTGCAACGCCAGGGACGGAATCCTTGACGGCAATATTGAACGGGCCAGTCTCGTTGGTGCTGTAAAGAATCATGGCCGGGCCACGGACGTCCTGTGAAATTTTCACGATGGCAGAATCGAAGCCCACATAACGGATTTCCACGTTAATCTGGGATGGAGCGCGGTTACGGTCTTCTTCCTTGATGGCCGTCGTCGCCGCGGCGAGGAACATTGCGGTACCGTCGATACAAGTTTCGGACTTGAAGTAGTCTTCCCAGCTGAGCGTGCTCGGAACCCATTCGTTGTTACCCGTGGGCGGGACACCGCCAAAGATGGCACCGGTCGGCGGGTTGTACTTGTAACCTGCACCGGGCATGTTCTTTCCTTCGGGGTTGGCTCCGCGGTGGTGGGGATGGTTATCGCTCTTGTCACCAACGCCAATCAAGAAGGAAATATCCCACGGGTTCACACCGAAGATATAGTTGAGCTGGTTGATACCGAGCTGTTTCATCTTGGCGGAATTCCAGTTCTGCACGCCTTTCTGCGGTAGCCTGATTCCTTCCAAATCCTTGGTCACATCGGCATAGGCGAATACGTCAAAAATGTTGCCCGCCTGGTAGCGGTTGTAAATCCAGGCCATCTGGAACTGCATTTGGTACCACAGGTCGCTTGCCGAAACGGTTGCCGAGCCATTGCTCGGGTGCGGAATAGTGATGGAGGTGGAACCTTCGCCAGACCTGGCGGCGACGTTGTTGGCGAGCATGAAGGCGACGTTTTCGGCGTACCACAGGCGGTCTTCCTTGCTGATGCCAAAGCTTTCGGCGGTCGCATCGTCCTTGAGCAACAATTTATAGAATGCGTAGAGCGCGTATGTCTGGACGTTGGCCCAGTCCGTGTTGCTGGACTTGCGCATGCCGTCACGGGAGCCGGCGAACCAGCCACCGCGGAAGAATCCCACGCCGGGTTCCTGATCAACACCGATGGTCTTGTCTTCGACGGCGTCGTTCAGGTACTTCATGCCGGAATCCGGATAGGTGCCGAAATGGAGCGCAATGGCTGCTACGCTGATATCGTCGAGGTAGGAGTTACTGCCACTATAGGCCGGGGTTCCCCAGTCGCCCTTGGACTTGTTGTTGGTGTATGTCTTTCTGCCAAGGGCCAGGTCTTTTGCAAATTCATAGAGCTTTGTGGCGAGCATCTTGCAGGAATCTGCGAAAGCCTTGTCGTAGGTGGCGTATTCGCGGCCCAAGATGGCGAGACCGGCAGCGATTTCACTGGAAACGTTTGCGTTGAGTTCTCCCAGGCGCACGTCACGTTCGTGCGGGCCACCACGACGGGCGAGTGTGGGCGGGAGGGCGTCCTGGTTTTCCGGTCGGCCCCACCAGCTGTGGTCGGCGCCGAAGTTACCGATAGAAACGGGCATGTTGTCGATGACGCCGTTTGCGGCGCGGTAGGCCCTGAGGAAGAAGTCAGCACCGTGCTTTGCTTCGCGGAGAATGTCGGGAATACCATCCGTATTGATTGTTTCGCCCTGGTTGTAGGCATAGTTGTCGTCGTCACGGTCCGGGTTGCCGCCTGCGACAACGGCGAGGACCATGAATGCGTAAGCCTGTGTGTAAGATTCCTTGAGGTGGTCGCCGCAGTCGTACCAGCCACCCTGCAGGTCTCCTTCTTTGAAGGAAACTCCGGTGGGGGCGCGTTCAGCGATGTCGTTCACGACCGGGCCTGCACCGTCCTTGGTGTGGCTTGGCTTGTGGAACCACGATTCCGAATTGCCGCTGCGGTTGATGCCGTAGAACTTGAGGAGTGCGTCGCGGACCATGGAGTACACGCGCTGGCTAATAATGAATGTGGCCGAATATTGCTTGAGCACCTTGATGCGGTAGCGTGTGTCTAGCGAAAGGTTTCCTGCCAGCTGGACGATGTTACCAATACATACGGTTCCAGAAGGAGCGTCGGCAGTTGTTTCGTAACGGCCCTGGTTGGCGGTCGCTGCGTCTGTACCGGCCTTGATTTCCCAGTGCGCAGAAGTCTTATGCCCAGTCGACTGGAATGTTCCGCCAGAGGCGACTTCGTTACCATTGATATCGACAATGGAGAACTTCTCGGCGCAGTTGCCACTGGAAACATAGTAGAACTGCATTTCGGGATCGTCGGGGAGGTAGCCTGCCTGGTTCACGCGGATACGGCCGATGCGGAGGTTCTGCGCATCACGGAAAGCCTGGTTCAGCGTGTCGGGAATGTATCCGTTTGCAACGAAGTCCTGGGGCATGCTTCCGACGGGGGGGACCACGTTGTGTTTTTTCCGGTTCGGTACGTATTTGCTGAAGCTTTCTACGGTACCGCCGTCGTCAGTTGCTGCCGTGTCCCACGTCATGGGCCAAATGGGCCGGATGAGGTCGTAGGGTGTCGGCTGCTCCTGTTCTGCTGCGGTAGCGAATACCACAAAAGCGAAAATACATACAATAAAAAACGGCATATAGCCTCCTAAACTGGGTTTTCCCAATACCATAGTTTCCTATTCCCCTAGAAAATAGCCATTTTAATCACGTTTTGTTGTCACGTAATCTTTTTTTATGCTGAATATGCACTTCCTTTTATATATTTTTGTTGTCATGAATCGTTTTAATAGATTTTTTGTTCCTGCTGTGGCGGGTGCTTTTGCACTTGCGCCCTTTTTTTCCAGTTGTAGCTCGTCTTCGTCGGCCGGTACCGATGACGATGATTCTATTATCAGTTATGAGGATGGGCAAAACCCGTTCGCTTCCTCGTCTTCTGTCGAAGAATCCGGAGACCAGGGGGGGGATAAAGGGAATTCGGAAGAAGGGAAATCGGGAGACGATAAACCATCTGATTCGAAAAAGTCGTCTTCCTCTCGGTCGAAGGATGGGGACAAGCCTACACCTCAGTCGGCTGCAGTTGCAGACTGGATGCCTGTTTCTGCTGCAGCGACAGAAACTGTCAGTTCCGAAGAAGTCCTTGCCGATGCCAAAAAGGTGGTGAACGGCTCCTGTGGCCCGATGACCGACGAAATAGACAAAGGCGGGATGGCCACTTGGGCTTTCTACCGTGCTGCTGGCGACGTATTTGACCAAATCATGTCCCCGTTTGTCTGGACGTTTGATGATGGGAAGGTCCTGAAGGGCAACGGTATGGACAAGGTGAACAAGACCTACGAAACGTCCGGTGTCTATAAAGCCTCTCTGAATGTCGATGGCAACGAAATCGAATGTGACCCTCTGCGTGTACAGGGCATTCCTATCACGGTCACTTCTTGCAAGGCTGCGAAGAATTCTGTCAATGCGGGCGAAACCATCACCTGGACTGTAGAAGCCGAATCCGAAGCGGAGATTACCGGGTACTCCTGGAAATCCAGTGATGCCGAGGTTTCTGGTAGTGGGACTTCTGCGACGATGGTGGCTACCGGAGAAATGCACAAGAAAAACGTGAGCGCGACGGTTTCGGTGACCAACAGCGACAAGACCGTTCTGGATTATACTTGCGAATCGGTGTCCGTCGTTGATCCGAATCAGGTCGACGTGGTTATCGCGTATTCGACTGAAGACGCTTCCAAGGCCTTTACTGGCGGGCAGACTTTGGTGGCCCAGTATCCTCCCAATGCGGTTAACTGCCAGCTGGTTTGCGGTGCCCAAGGCGATGGCGTCATTCTGGAAATCGACGGCGAGGAATATAAGATTAACTGGTCCGCGAATATTACACCTAAGACTTGTAAGAACGGTTCTGCTGCCGGAACGAAGATTACCGTGAAGGCTTCGATGCAGGTCACCTGCTACGTAACGTACTAATCCCCCTTGGAGCGCCTCTAAGGTGGCCTTGAATTAAATTAGAAAGGTCCTGCGTTTATTCCGCAGGCCTTTCTTGTATCTATGTTCTAGGTAAACCTTGTGTTGTGGTGCTTCGAATTGTAAGCTGATGCAAAAAGAAAGGCACCCCGGTTGCCCGGGATGCCAACTTTATAAGGAGTAGTCAGTATAAAGTATCGTTTAGTGCGCTACCTTGACGGAAACCGTCTTGGAGCCACTTCTCAGCATGTAGATGCCGACCTTGCCAAACTTGGCGAAGAGAGCGTCGCTGAGGTTCGTACCGTTGTTGGCCTGGATGGTGCCCAGGTAACGTCCGGTAGAATTGAATACCTTGTAAGTCTTGGAGGCATTGACAGCCTTGATTTCGCTGGGGAGAGCCGCAATGACTCCGCTGTTGTCAACAGGAGTGATGCCCGGATTCGATGAAACAGGGGTCGTTGTCGTCGGGGCCGGAGTGTCGGAACCTTGATTGGTGCCCGTTCCGCCCCAGTCAAAGTTGCTGAAGTCGGAGTTCCCACCGCCCTGGCCGGCGTCACCGCCACCGAAATTCATGCCGCCGAAGTTGAACCCGCCACCATTGCCACCGCCGAAGTTGAATCCGCCGCCGTCGCCACCGCCGAAGTTGAATCCGCCGCCGTCGCCGCCGCCGAAGTTGAACCCGCCACCATTGCCACCGCCGAAGTTGAACCCGCCACCATTGCCGCCGCCGAAGTTCATGCCGCCCATGCCCTGACCGGCACCTGCGTCACCAGTGTTGCCGTTGTCGGGGGTCGTGGCCGACGTGCTCGAGGTCACCGGGCTAGCTTCGCCGTTGTCGCTCATGTTGAAGTAGGTGTAGTCCACAGAGCCCGTAGCGCCGCCACCGGCTTCGGTCATGAGCATCACTTCGGTCACGTTGCCGAACTTGAGCTGAGCGGAGGCGCCGCCCTTGGAACCGCGGAGTTGCTGGTTCTGACCGGTGAAGAGTTCGTCCCACTTCTTGAAGTGGGCAGAAATGTCGATGTGGCCGCACTGACGCGGAGTTTCACGGATGCTGAAGAACTGCACGAACGTAGAGGTTCCCGACTTGGAGGGTTCCTGCTGACGGAGGAATGCGTGGATAGTGTACTTGGCGCCGTCCACAGTGATTTCGCCGAACTTTTCGCCGACATACTGTTCGCTCGGCTTGCTGTACCAGTCATCCACGATGTAGTATTCGGTTTCGGGGTTCTTGGTCCAGCCATAAACACCGATATAGCCGTAAGAGGCATTACCTGTCTTGGTGTACTTGTAGTCGACCGTGAAATGCTTTGTCGTGTGGCTAATGCCGTTTCCGTTGTACTGGTAGCCCACACGAGTCAGGTAGTCGTTCGAACCGCTCCAGTTGGCCTTGAACGTACCGTTGTTGTAATAGGTCATGGTTGCGTTGCCACCCTGATACCACTGCTCGAAGCCCCAAGGTGTGCCGCTGATACCTCCGACTTTGTTGCCGCTCACGTTGGTTCCGTTCCCCGGATGTCCCATATCCTCGTTGCAGGCGTCCACGGCAAATGCGTTGCTCACGGCTAATCCGAAAGCGACTGCCGCTCCGATTTTGACCGCTTTAGAGATATACTTTTCCATTTTGCCTCCTCATATGGAAATAGATATAATTGTCTAATATGTGAAATTAATCACACGTCTAGAACCATTACTATATAGGGGGCGTTTTTTGTTGTTAAAAAAAACAACGTATTTCCGTTGAGCAAAAAACAACATTGCGATTGTGCTTAAAAAAAAGCAATTTGCGATATTTGACTTCGTTTTCAAAATGTGTAAAAAAACGACAACATGCAAAAAAGCGTCCGGCTGTAGCCGGACGCCGAGAATATCGATTGTTGTAGGAATTAGTCCTTGCCGGTGAAGATAATCACGAGCACGGAGGCCACGAACGCGGCAGACACAATCAGGAATTCCCACGGGTTTTCCATGATAGTGGTCTTGGCGGAGCCCATGCTGCTAGCTTCGAGAGCCTTCTTTTCTTCGGCTTCCTTGGCAGCCTTTTCCTGGGCGGCCTTCTTGTCGGCTTCGGCCTGGGCGAGAGCGGCACTATCCACTGCAGGTTCTTCGGCCTTGGCTTCGAGAACTTCGGCAGCAGCGGTATCCTTGGCTGGTTCTTCGGTTACAGCGGCTTCGGCAGGAGCGGCGGAATCAGCAGGAGCGGCAGCTTCGGTAGCAGGGGCTGCGGAGTCAGCAGGAGCGGCAGCTTCAGCAGCGGGAGCTTCGGCAGCAGGTGCTGCGGGGGCAGCTTCAGCAGCAGGTGCTGCGGCTTCGGGAGCGGGAGCTGCTTCGGCAGGAGCGGCAACTTCAGCCTTGGGTGCTTCGGCGGCGGGTGCAGCGGCAGGAGCTGCTGCGGGTGCGGCTGCGGGAGCGGCAGCAGGGGCTGCGGCTTCGGCAGCGAAGACCATTGCGGATGCAACCAAGGTTGCCAACAGAATCTTCTTCATAGTGATATTCCTCTCTGGGTTAAAACTTTTATGTCCAAAAAATAACACTTCTATAAGCGGATGGTCCGAAAAAAGTTAAAAAAAGTTAAAAAAATACTCCAATTTGACGTTTCATCGGTGTTTTTTGCAAAAAAGGCCTTGTTGTCAGGCGGGACCGCTCCATCTAGTCGGGGATTTTTTCGATGAAGGACGTGGTTCGATTGGCTCACCAACTTAGACGAAAGATTTATCTTTGAAGAAAAATTCAACCACCAACCACTAACCACCAACCACTAACCACTACTATGGCATTCAAATACGAAGCGACCGTGCAGCACGGCGAAGACAAGACTGAATATGTGAACCTCGGCAAAGAAGGCATTTCCGTCGCCGAATTCGAAGGCAAGAAGATTTTGAAGGTCGCCCCCGAGGCGCTTACCAAAATTGCCCAAGCGGCATTCGAGGAAGTGAGCTTCAGGCTCCGCCCGGCCCACACGCAGAAGGTCGCGAAAATTCTCCAGGACCCGGAAGCAAGCGATAACGACAAGTTCGTTGCCCTTACACTCCTCAAGAATGCCTGTGTGGCCGCCAAGGGAATCCTCCCGTTCTGCCAGGACACCGGTACTGCCATTTGTATTTGCCACAAGGGCCAGCAGGTCTGGACCGGCGCCGACGACGCGAAGGCCATTTCTGAAGGTATCTACAACGCCTACACCGGCAAGAACCTGCGTTACAGCCAGATTGCGCCCTTGACCATGTACGAAGAAAAGAACACGGCTTGCAACCTCCCGGCCCAGATCGACATCCATGCCGAAGAAGGTGCCGACCTCAAGTTCCTGTTCGTCGCCAAGGGCGGTGGCTCTGCCAACAAGACTTACTACTGGCCCATGACCAAGGCGCTCCTCAACCCGAAGTCCCTTGAAAAGTTTATCAGCGACAAGGTGAAGACGCTTGGCACGGCGGCTTGCCCTCCGTACCACCTCGCCATCGTGATTGGCGGTACTTCTGCCGAAATGAACACCCATACGGTGAAGCTCGCCAGCTGCGGTTACCTCGACGACCTTCCGACCACCGGTAGCGAAGGTGGCCGTATGTTCCGCGATGTGGAAATGGAAGAGAAGGTTTTGCACATCTGCCAGAAGACTGGCATCGGCGCCCAGTTCGGCGGCAAGTACTTTGTGCACGACGTGCGCGTGATCCGCTGCCCGCGTCACGCTGCAAGTTGCCCGGTTTCCATCGGCGTCAGCTGCTCTGCCGACCGCAACATCAAGGCGAAGATTGACGAGAACGGCCTCTGGCTCGAGAAGATGGAACACAATCCGGAACAGTACCTGCCGAAGGGCGACGCCGTGAACATGGCCCCGGCCGTGGAAATCGACCTCGACCGCCCGATGAAGGATGTGCTTGCCGAACTCACCAAGTACCCGGTCAAGACCCGCTTGAACCTCAAGGGCACGATGATTGTGGCCCGCGATATGGCCCACGCGAAGATTGCCGAAATCTTTGACAAGCAGGAAAAGGGCGAAGCCCTCACCGATATCGAGAAGACCGTTCTCGAAGTCGTGTCCAACCACCCGATTTATTACGCCGGCCCGGCCAAGACACCGGAAGGCATGCCCACCGGAAGCTTCGGTCCGACGACTGCTGGCCGTATGGACCCGTACGTGATGCGTTTCCAGAGCAAGGGCGCCTCGATGATTATGGTTGCGAAGGGCAACCGCAGCCAGGATGTCACGGACGCTTGCCACAAGTACGGCGGCTTCTACCTCGGCTCTATCGGTGGCCCGGCTGCTATCCTCGCCGAGCAGAACATCCTGAGCAACGATATCGTCGCCTTCCCGGAACTTGGTATGGAAGCCATCCGCAAGATTACCATCAAGGACTTCCCGGCGTTCATCCTCGTGGACGACAAGGGCAACGACTTCTTCAAGGACTTGCTGTAATCCTGCGATATGCTCCATGTGTTTCGCCACGAGATACGCCTGATATTTAGGGAACCCCGGTTCTGGATTCCCTTTATCATCCCTCCGGTCATTCTGGCCGCATCGCAGGGAATCGCTGTGTCTCGTTACGGCGGACAAATCATGGAGGGCATGGAAGGCTACATGATGCTCCTGCTAGGGTGCATCATGGCCCCGATGGGGGCGCCTTTGGCTGCCGACAGTTTTGCGGGGGAACGTGAGCGCGGTTCGCTGGAATTGTTGCAACTGTCGCCAGTCGCTCCCGCGAAAATTTTTTGGGGCAAGCTATTGGCGGTCATTCCGTTCCCGGTGGCGTTTTCTCTGCTGGTGCAGATCGCCTACTGGTTTGCCCATCCCGCAGTTTCTACCACGGAGGCTGTCGCCTCCATCTTTGGGGCAATCTCGGCCGTGCTTATAACGAGTGCTTTTTCGCTGGTGCTTTCGCTGCGGGTCAAAACGGTGCGCGCGGCAGCACACCTTTCCCTGTTCGTGGTGGTCCCGCTGTTATTGCTGGTTCAATTGGGGCATGATGTTTTTTTGCAGGGGTTGCTAATTCCGGTGGTCGTCCTCGCCCTGTCGGTGTTGCTCTGCGCTTTTGTCGCTTTCCTAAGTTCGCGAAAGTTTGTGAGTTTGTAAGTAAAAAATCAAGATAATGGAGAATGCCCCCGCTTTTGGCGAGGGCATTCGTGTAGGGTAGCTATAAGCCGGGTTCTGTACCTTCGAAAGAAGGCGATGACCATCTCTCTGGGTCAGTCGTTACCGACCGCCTCAAGCGACCTACCCGGATGTCCAACAGCTGCGGGCAGCAACTGGTCCTTGCGGACGGACTCCTGCTTGGTCTTGCACCGGATGAGGTTTACCATGCCATCCCTGTCACCAG
>JAEEGI010001898.1_pt1 | contig 51781 bp, 36 predicted proteins | sample 8958751 | NCBI WGS metagenome assembly JAEEGI01 (sample SAMN16246545, study PRJNA631951) | gut metagenome | biome: gut microbiome; feature: rumen; material: KS-attached | host: Bos | place: Iran: Karaj | collected 2018-10
CATGAAGCAGTAAGAGCAGTGGGCGGAATCATGGTTCAGGCGCATCCATACAGAGAAAGAGGATATCTTAGTACAATTCATCTCGCTCCAAACGATGTGGATGGCGTAGAGTGTTTCAACGCTGAGAATCCAGACTGGCAGAATGGCCTAGGATATCAGTACTGCCTTGAGCATAACTTTATTATGAGCGGCGGTTCAGATATACATCACCTTACTCAGAAACACATGGGTGCAATGAGCTTCCCATACAAGCTTGAAACAATTCAGGATTATATAAAGGCTTTCCTTGCGGGGGATGGAACACCAGTATTCACAAGAGATATCGACGAAGAAGGCTTCGAGTTCAGACCGGTTGCAAGGGAAAAGTCTCTTGTCGAAGAAACACAGCCGCATACACTGCCTGTGGTAATCCATTAAGAAAATGTATATGATGGTATATGCTATAAGCATATTTAGAACCAGCAATCAGTTTTAGGAGTCACATCTAATGTCCCACAATTTTATCGAAGTAACTGATCTGGATTCTCAGGAGCTGTCCATATATCATCAGCTCTCAGAGAACCAGCTATATCACATAAATGAGCCAGACCTTGGAATCTTTATAGCAGAGAGCCCCAAGGTTATTGGACGTGCACTTGATTCAGGATATGAACCAATTTCAATGCTCCTTGAAAAGGGCCAGACTCAGAAGGATGCAGCTGAGATAATCGAGAGGTGCCAGAAATCATCAAGGATAAGCGCAACTAATACTTCAAACAGTATAGCAACTGATGATTCGTCTCAGATACCTATATATATCGCCGATTCTTCCGTCCTTACCAAAATCACAGGCTTTCATTTAACTCGAGGCGTACTATGTGCCATGAAGAGAAAAGAACTTCCGACAGTAGCGCAGACCATAGCTAACGCCCGCCGCATAGCAATTCTTGAAAACGTTACTAACCCGACAAATCTTGGAGCAATAGTCAGAAGCGCAGCAGCCCTTGGCATGGATGCAGTTCTTTTTACAAGCGGATGTACTGATCCTTTATACAGGCGAGCTGCCAGAGTCAGCATGGGAACAGTATTCCAGGTGCCATGGACTTTCCTTCCAGAAGGCGAAGAGATCAGCACCTTACAGAAGCTTGGCTTTAAGACAGTTGCTCTGGCTCTTAGAAATGACACCTTAGACATAAACGCCGAGGAACTCAAGGAAGCAGATAAACTTGCGATATTCCTCGGAGCAGAAGGGGACGGACTTCTTCCGGAAACCATCAGCGCCTGTGACTGGTGTGTCAAGATTCCTATGGCTCACGGCGTTGATTCGCTCAATGTTGCAGCTTGCAGCGCAGTAGCATTCTGGGAGCTGGCTAAATGATTGGTCTTGCGAAGTGAATTGTTTATGAATTGCGACATTGTCGAGATTTTATATGTTTTTTAGGATGAATAAATGCGGCAGATGGTATAATGATAACAACAATACCATCTGCCGTTTTTCTTTTCATAAATGATGAGGTTTACACATGGGAAAAGACAGGGAAAAAGATATCTTCATATCGGATACTGGCGTACATACGTCTAGAATAGGCCTTTATTCAGCTATCTTCGTCTCATTATGCAGGATTCTCAGCATTGTTTTAGTTGTTCTTGGAATTCTTGCATTTGTTTCAGGGAACTTTTGAGGTGGCCTATGGAAAAGGTTTTTAAGAAAAGAGTTTATGAAGTAATTGAAGTTTCCAGTATTGGTGATAATTCTAGCAGAGCCTATGACCTGCTCATGACAGTTGCAGTAATTGTAGGTCTTATCCCGTTGACCTTAAAATCAGATAACACCTATACATTCTGGATTGAGATCCTTACGACAATCATTTTTGTCATAGATTATGTTGCCAGAGTTTGCACAGCGGACTACAAGATGGGCTACAAGAGTGTCAGGGCATACATTGCTTATATATTAACGCCTCTTGCCATATTCGACCTGTTATCAATTATCCCAATTATTTATCTCTTTTCCCCAGTCACATCAGCTATCGGGCTCCTTCGACTCTTTAGGATATTCAGAGTATTAAAGCTCATCAGATATTCTAAGACAGCGGTTGTCATAGCCAATGTCCTTAGGAAGGTAAAAAAGCAGCTTCTGGCGGTACTAATCCTGATAATACTCTACATATTCGTTTCCGCTATGCTGATATTCCAGCTAGAGCCGCAGCTTTTTGAAAACTTCTTTGATGCCGTGTATTGGGCGACGATTTCCATAACAACCATAGGCTACGGCGATATCTACCCGACAACAGACGTAGGACGCCTTATCACAATGGTATCGGCTCTTATGGGAGTAGCGGTAATTGCCCTTCCATCGGGCATGATAACAGCGGCCTACATAAGTGAGATCAATAGAAAGAAATCGAAATATGAGCTGTAGCATTAGTCTACAGCTCATTTTGCAGTAAGGATTATTGCTACATTTACAACTCGTATTTGTGCTAAACTGATATATGAGGCAGACAAATTCAGATATTGAATAATATCACTCCATAGAAAATAGGTAATAGACAGAACACATAATAAAATACAAAAAAGGGAATCACAGATTTGGAAGAAAAGCAGCATAAGCGCAGGGTCCACTACTCAGGTAAGTACCCTCGTAAATTTGAAGAAAAATATAAAGAACAGAATCCGGAGAAGTACGCAGATACAGTGGCGCACGTTATTTCCAAGGGCTCAACACCAGCAGGAATGCACATTTCCATCATGGTAAAAGAAATACTGGATGTGCTTAAAATACAGCCAGGCGAGCAGGGACTTGACTGTACTCTTGGCTATGGCGGCCATACCAGAAAGATGCTGGAACAGCTACAGGGAAAAGGCTGTGTCTACGGTCTTGACGTAGATCCTATAGAATCCAAGAAGACAATAGAGCGCCTCAGAAACGCAGGCTTTGATGAGAATATCTTTAGATTCAGACTCACCAATTTTGCCAATATCGATCAGGTGGCAGCAGAAGCAGGTAAGTTTGATTTTGTCCTTGCTGACCTTGGCGTTTCATCAATGCAGATTGATGATCCCAGCAGAGGCTTTTCCTACAAGATAGATGGACCACTTGACCTTAGACTTGACCCTGAGCACGGGGAATCAGCAGCAGAAAGGCTCCACAACATCACAAGAGATGAATTCGTAGGGATGCTTGTGGAAAACTCAGATGAGCCCTATGCAGAGGAGATAGCAGACAAGGTTTTTAATCTTATGAAAAAAGGTGATCCCATGGACACCACAACAGCTCTCAGGCAGGCTATAGAGTCAGCTCTTTGGAAGGTTCCCAAGGAGGAAAAGGATCAGGCCATCAAAAAGAGCTGTGCCAGAGTTTTCCAGGCTCTTAGAATAGACGTTAACAGCGAGTTTGAAGTACTATACACATTCCTTGAAAAGCTTCCGAATATCCTCAAACCAGGAGCAAGAGTTGCAATCCTGACCTTCCATTCAGGTGAGGACAGACTCGTCAAAAAGTCTTTTAAAGAGCTCAAAAAAGCTGGCATATATAGTGACATTTCAGAAGATGTCACAAGGCCTTCGGCTGAGGAGTGCAGGGTTAATCCCCGCAGTAAATCAACCAAGATGAGGTGGGCAATTAAGGCCTGAGCAGTAACGGATACAACATATAATCAAGCACTTATTACATTCATATGTGAGGGGGACACATAAGTGTACGTCAATAGAAAAGAGCATTACCTGTCGAATTCACTTTTCTGGGCGGCAGGAATACATGTCTGTGCAAATTTTGCTTTGTTGATAATAAGGAGAATGGTTCGAAGCGCCAATGCGGAACAGCCTGATATAGCTAATTCAACTATCATGGCTGGACAGATTGCAGTTGCTGCTATTCAGGTCATTCTCATGGCATTTGTTTTTATAGGCGCTTTTGATAAGCTAAAGAGCGCTCTTTCTGTGGTGGAGGAATCAGACAGACTCAAAATGGCTGTCCTTCAGCAGGAGACTCTGGGCAGTAAAGTCCCGGCTCTTACTGGAGATTCCATCGCCAAGCTTCTCGAGCTCTGGGGAGCGATTCTGATCGCAGTTCGCATGGTCTATGATATCTGCTCGCTTGTCTACAGCAGATTCATTTCAGATCTCTTTGACTTTAGTAGTGGCATGACCTCTAACGAGGATTTTGTCGCTATCTACAACAATACCCATGGATTTAAATATATAGGTCTTCTCATAGCTCTTTTACTGGGAAGTATGATGACCGGAATATTTCTAAACGACAAGCTGATCAAGGTTATCACAATGATTTTGATGACCTTCTTTTTGCTGTCCTTTGTGCTGCTGGGAATGCATACTGTCACTGTTGGAGGCTACAGCGTAGGAATTGTATGGACATCAGTTATTTTCCATCTTGTTGAAACTATAGGGGTCTTTATTCTTGGCTTGTATCTCAGACGCAAATACATAGGACTTTGATAATGGAGGCTACAGAACATGAACATATGCTTACTAAATGATTCTTTTCCACCAATCATTGACGGCGTTGCCAATGTCGTTATGAACTACGGAAATATACTGAAAAATGAGCTTGAGGCAAATGTCATTGTCGGAACGCCCGAATATCCCGATGCAGATTACGAAGGCTATCCCTATAAAGTTGTGGCTTACCCTAGCTTTGACACCACAGATTTCGTTAAGGGCTATCGTACCGGCTATCCTCTTGCCATAAGGGAAATTGCCCAGATGGCAGAGCTTAAGCCTGATATTATCCACACTCATTGTCCGGCTGCTTCTACGATCATGGCCAGGATACTGCGCCGTGAAACAGGAGCACCAATTGTGTTTACCTACCACACCAAGTTTGATGTGGATATCGCCAGAGCTGTTGGTGAAGGCATTCTCAAGAAAGAAGCCATCAAAGCTATGGTCAGCAATATTGAGGCCTGCGACGATGTCTGGGTAGTATCAGAAGGCGCAGGTGAGAACCTTCGCTCCCTTGGATATCAGGGCGAATACAGGGTTATGCCTAATGGCGTAGATTTTCCGCGAGGCCGAGCTACTGATGACATGGTAAAAGAACTAAATAATTCCTACGACATTCCTGAAGGAATTCCGCTATATCTTTTTGTTGGAAGACTTATGAAGTATAAGGGACTTCCAATCATCATTGAAGCCATGAATATCTTAAGCCAAAAGGGTATGGATTTCAGGATGGTATTCATCGGTGGCGGCGCTGATGAGGAAGAAATGAAGGCGCTGGTTCAGTCCTATGGAATTGAGAATAAGGTCATATTTACCGGACCGATCCACGACAGAGAAAAGCTTAGGGCCTGGAACACAAGGGCGGACCTGTTTCTTTTTCCTTCAACTTATGATACTAACGGCATTGTAGTCAGAGAGGCTGCAGCCTGCGGACTTGCCAGTGTTCTCATAAAGGGTTCCTGCGCTGCAGAGGGCATAACACACGATAGGAACGGCTATCTCATAGAAGAAAATCCTCAGTCTATGGCGCAGCTTCTTGAGGAAATCTCAGGTGATCTGGGACGTATTCATCAGGTTGGTCAGAATGCAATGGATGAAATCTACATTTCCTGGGATCAGGCCACAAGACTTGCCTATGACAGATACAAAGAAATCAGAGAGATGGTAAAAGAGGGAGAGCTCGGAGTAAGGAAGCATCAGAGCTTTGAGTATCTCATGAATTCAGCAGCAACTATCTTAAACGGCACCCAGAGAGTATTTGTGGATATGCCAAGAGAAATCAGGGCTGATGTTCGTGAGAGTTATTTTGACTTAAGAGATGAAGTAAAAGAAAGCTACAATGATTTCAAAGATGGAATGGTAGAGAACTATCAGGAATTCAGGGATAAGGTAAAGGATTTATTCTCAGAGGACTACTCTGATGACAAGTATGACGATAATTGATTCTTTTAACAGATGATCGGAGATTATTGTTATGGAAGAAGATAGAACTCGCGACTGGTATAAGGAAATGAGCTTCTACCAGATTTGGGTGAGGAGCTTTGCAGATGGTAACGGTGATGGAATAGGAGACCTATATGGCGTCTATGATAAGCTTGAGTATGTCAAGAGCCTTGGAGTAGATGGAATCTGGTTTTCACCAATATATCCGTCTCCGAATGCAGATTTTGGCTACGATATCTCTGATTATAGAGACATTCATCCTGACTTTGGAGACCTTGCACAGTTTCAGAAGGTGCTCAAAAGAGCTCATGCCCTTGGCCTTAAGGTCATCATGGACCTGGTAGTTAACCATACCTCTGACGAGCACCCATGGTTTAAAGAGAGTCGTAAGGGCAAGGACAATCCCTACAGTGATTATTATATCTGGCGCGATGAGCCTAATAACTGGGATAGTCTATTTGAAGGCAAAGCATGGGAGTATGACTGTGAAAGAGGTCAGTACTACCTTCACATTTTTGCCAAGAAGCAACCTGACCTTAACATGGATAATCCCAAGGTTCGTCAGGAGGTAAAAGATATTATGCGCTTCTGGCTGGATATGGGTGTCGATGGCTTTAGGGAAGATGTCATTAACTTCATTTCCAAAAAAGAAGGACTTCCCAATGGAATTCCTTTTTTACCGGCAGTAAATGGAATGCCCTATTACAAAGATGGTCCGCATATTCATGAGTATCTGGCTGAATTTCGTAAGGTCTGCGATGAATATGACTGCTTCCAACTGGGAGAGGGGCCAATGACTACGGTCAAGTCTGCCATGAAATATTTAACTGGGCCAACCAAGTCTCTTGATATGATGTTTTCTTTTGACCATATGATGGCAGATTGCCTGTATACAGAATATATTCACAGGCCTTTTTCTCTTGTTAAGCTCAAGAAGGCCTTTACTAAGTGGCAGTATGCTCTTGCTGGTAAGGGATGGAATGCGTTGTATCTTGAAAATCATGATCATCCCCGCATTATCAGCAGATATGGAAGTGAGCATTTCTGGCGAGAGAGTGGAACTATGCTGGCTGCAAGCTACATATTCCAGCAGGGAACACCATTTATTTACCAGGGACAGGAGATTGGCATGACTAATATTAAACTCATGTCAATTGACCAGTACGTGGATGTTTCCTCAATTACTAACTATAACACCTATCATCTCAAGGAGGATCCGGAGAGACGACTTCACAGAATCCATTTGTCCAGCCGTGATTCTTCCAGAACCCCTGTACAATGGGATGATACCGAGAATGCAGGCTTCTCTACAGTTAAGCCCTGGTTCTACGTGAACCCCAATTATAAGAGAGTTAATGTCAAAAAAGAAGATGAGGACGAGAACAGCATCCTGAACTTCTACAGAAAGTGCCTGGCACTTCGTAAGAATTCCAAGACCCTTATTTACGGCACTTACACAGAGCATTTCCCCAAGGATAAAAGTATTTACATGTACGAAAGAAGCCTTGATGGGGAGAGTTATCTGATAATATGCTCGTTTTCAAGATTTCCTGTTAAAGCTCATAAACCTCCAAAATTTGCGGGTAAGCATGGCGAGCTAGTACTGTGTAACTATCCAAAAGAGCCTGTATCATATAATGGAGTGTTCGACCATATTGAGCAGGAGCTGAGCGAAATAGAGCTTCGAAAAGGATATTTTCGACCTTTTGAAACACGAGTATATAGATATACGAAGTAAGAACATAACTTAATAAATATTAATGTGAAAAGAGGCTACGCACCATCCGCAAATGATAGGTACGCGGCCTCTTTTCTATGTGTGTGAACATTCAATATCAATACTGAATGAACAAGGGCTTAATATTATTTGAAGAAACTCATATCTTCATTGAGCTTCGCAGCGATTTCTTTCAGGTTGTTAGCAGAACCGGCAAGAGTTGTAACTGTTGCAGAGAGCTCTTCCATAGAAGCTCCGGTCTCTTCACTGGACGCAGCGTTTTCTTCGGAGATAGCGGAGAGAGCGCTCATTGTATCAACAACAGCATTCTTGGAAGTTTCGCAAGTGTTTGCGCCTCTGGAAATTCTCTGTACACCGCCTACTGTAGATGCGATATCCTCCAGCATGCTGTTTACGCTTGTGAGAGTCTCGCCAAGAGCACTCTGCTGGTTGATGTTACTGTCTTTGATTGCTTCTGCAGCTGTAACAGCGGCCTTAGACTGATCAAGAAGAACATCCATCTCTTTTCTGATCTCGTCAGCCATGTTCTTGGAATCTTCAGCAAGCTTACCAATTTCTTCAGCAACAACAGAGAAGCCTTTTCCTGCCTCACCAGCTCTTGCAGCCTCAATGCTGGCATTGAGTGACAACAGATTTGTCTGTGTAGCGATGGAAGCAATGCCTTCAACCTTATCATTGATGTTGCTGACAGCATTCTGTGTAGCAGAGATAGTGGCAGAAATTTCATCAATCTTGCCTGTCATCTCATTACTTGACTCCTGCAGATTAGAAAGAGAAGCAGAGGATGCTTCGGATGCTTCCTGCATTCTACCAGCAAGGCCCTCAAGGTCATTAGTAGAATTCTGGACATCTACAACAGCTTCACCGATACTTCCTACGTTTTCTGTAGCTGACTGAATCTCATCAGCCTGCTGAGTAGCTCCGGAAGCAATTTCCTGAACGGCATTGGATACATCTTCCGCAGTCTGGGAAATCTGGTTGGCCATGTCGGACAGCTCATTAGATGAGCTCTCTACATTGTTAGCTGAAGCTTTGATATTATTAACGATTTCGTCAAGTTTGTTTATAACAGTATTCGTACTGTTGACCATTGTGCCGAACTCATCTTTTCGTGCAGTGAATTTGTCAATCTTAGCAAACCGTCCATCAGCCAGCTGGGAAAGAGAGTCATTTACAGCTGCTACAGGATTTGTAAAGCTGTTTGCCATCATAAGAGAAATAAATGATGCGATGCATAGCATTACAAGACCAATGATTACTGTAAATGTGGCAGTTGTCTTAGCAGAAGACATTGCCTTGTTATAATCAGTGGATACAACTACCTTAAATCCAGTAGTTTCGTCTTTGTACCAGGACATAATCAGCTTGTCACCAAAAGAGTCGTTTATAATAGTTCCTTGGTCGCCTTCAAGATAAGGAACTCCTGTAAGGTCATATTCTTCTTCGGCACTAATTTCCATTTTGGCATGTGCTGCCATAATGTTATTTCTATCAGCAACAAAGGCATCTTCTGTTTCACTTGCAAGGAAGGTATGGAGCTCTGCCAGGTCGTAGTTTCTCTGAACCTCGCCGAGAACATTTCCGTTTTCATCCTTGATAGGAGTAGCCATAGTGATGATTCTGGTTCCGTTAGAGGTGCTGACAAGAACGTTAGAAATGTAGGTATTTCCTTTCATGGCTTCCTGGAAATATTCTCTTTCATGAACGTCTACAAGTTTGCCGCTGGATTTGACGAGCTGCATGCCTGTGGCATCAGCTATGGCTATGACATTTCCGTCATTTAGGATGGCGTCACCAGCCTGGCACATATCTATCATTACCTGATCTTCAATTCCCGCAATGCCCTGCATATATACGATAGTAGTAGGGTTGGTTGCAATGGATTGTATGATAGTAATATTTCGTTTGATGATGTCTGCATACTCAGAAGAGATGTATCTTGCCTGCCACTCAAGGGCGGTCTGAGCATCATCAAGAGCTTTGTTTGTTGATGAGATATAGCTTATGATAAGTGAAACTATAAGAGGTATCGCTACCACAAGAAGCATAACAGCAATAAGTCTTGTCTTTATGCTGTTCTTGAATGAAATATCATTCTTTTTCTTAGTATCCTTAGTTTCTTTTGCCATAATTAAAACCTCCAAGATTGATAATTATAGAAGCTACCGCTATAATTATCCCCCCTGGAGGCTTAGTATCATAGTAAAATAATCTAATTTCACTGTTAAATATTTATGAAATTTCGATAATAATACATTTAATAATCTCTTCAAACATAGATTCTATGCGACTAAGTGAAGCATATTGGTTGCAATGTTGAAGTACACAAGTAGTGACAGTGCATCGACAATAGTTGTGATAAATGGACTCGCCATAACAGCCGGGTCAAAGCCAACCTTGGATGCCAGCATAGGAAGGCAGCAGCCAACCAGCTTGGCAATAAGTACAACTATGAGAAGTGTCAGGCAAATTACTGCAGCTACAGGAAGTGCGAGCTTATCAAATAATAGGAGCTTGGCAAAGTTTGCAACTGAAAGTGTAAGACCACACAGTACAGCAACTCGTATTTCTTTCCAGATGATTTTAAAAAGATCTGTAAACTCTATTTCTTTTAATGAAAGAGCACGGATGATAGAAACGCTTGCCTGTCCACCGGCATTACCGCCTGTATCCATCAGCATAGGGATATAAGCTGTTAGGATAACATAGGCTGACAGGGCATCCTCAAAGCCAGTGATAATGGCACCTGTGAAAGTAGCACTTATCATGAGGAATAACAGCCATGGGATACGGCTCTTGTAGGTCTCAAAAATACCAACCTTGGGATATGGCTTGTCAGATGGCACGATAGCAGCCATCTTCTCGATATCCTCGGTAGCCTCTTCTTCCATGATGTCCACTACGTCATCGATGGTGATGATACCAACCATACGGGTTTCGTTGTCTACTACAGGCATGGCAGTAAATCCGTATTTCTGGAACATTCGGGCAGCTTCTTCCTGGTCAGTCATGGTGTTGATGCTGATGACATTGGTATTCATGATGTCACCGATTATCTCATCAGGCTTCATGATGAGCAGGTATCTGAGTGCTACAGTTCCTACCAGAATTTTCTGTCTGGTAACTACATAGCAGATGTTGATAGTCTCGGAATCAACGCCTTTTTTACGGATACGCTCAATAGCATCTGATACAGTCATATCCTCACGAAGGTCCACGTACTCCACAGTCATGATACTGCCGGCGGAATCTTCAGGGTACTGAAGCAGATGGTTGATATCAGCCCTTGTCTCTGGGCTTGCATTGGCCAAAATACGCTTAACTACGCTGGCAGGCATTTCCTCCAAAAGGTCAGTAGCATCATCGGCCATCAGATTGTCAATAATGTTGGATGCTTCTCGGTCTGACAGTGAACGGATAATATATTGCTGGTTATCCAGTTCCAGATCAGCAAATACATCGGCAGCCATATCCTTGGGCAGGATTCTGAACATTTTAAGAGAATCCTCGTCCTCCATCTCACTCATAGCAGCAGCGATATCTGTTGTATTCATCTCTGAGATGGTCTGGCGAAGCAGAGTGTATTTCCTGGATTCAAGAAGCTCTTGCAGAATTTCAGCGGTTGTCTTCTCTTCTTCTTGTAATTCCATTGTAATAATCTCCTTTTATTAAGTTGGTGGTTTGATGCTTGGTACTTCGACCAGGAGCAGAATCGCTACTGCATATATGTGAATCTGACTTCATTAAAACCACCTTCCTTTCTTTCGGAGATTTATTCATTCCGGATAGTGGAAATGAATACGAATTACAATCTGCATACTAATAGATTATGGCAAAAGAATCGCCGGAAACTATTCTATATGCAATATTACTTTAACACAGATTTGGCACCGATGGTATCATAAAATACATATAAAATCTAAGAATAATTCATTGTTAAAAAATTGACCATGTGCTAGCATGAAACTGTTGGGACGTATATGAATTTGTTGTCCCATTATTATCGTTCAATTAGGAAACTACGAAATTTATAACATAGAATTAGAGAGGTGATTTCATGGAGAAATGGGCAAGAATCAAATACACACCAAATCTTCCGCTTGGAGAGAATGGTGAAAGGGTTACAGCGAGTCAGAAGCACATTGACCTTTCATGTGAGGCAGCATGTGAGGGAATGGTACTTCTCAAGAATGACAGAAACGTTCTTCCTATCAGAAAGGGCACAAGAGTAGCCCTCTTTGGAAAGGGAGTATTTGACTATGTAAAAGGCGGCGGTGGTAGCGGAGATGTTACCGTTCCATACATCAGAAACCTCTACGAAGGCCTTTCTCAGTACACATCAGACATTTCAATTTACGACAAATCTGTCAGATTCTATCAGGAATATGTAGCAGACCAGTACAGACTTGGAATTGCACCAGGTATGGTAAAAGAGCCGGCTCTTCCGGAAGATATTCTTGCAGATGCAGCAGCTTATGCAGATACTGCAATCATCTCTATCAGCAGATTCTCTGGAGAAGGCTGGGATAGAAAGGTTGCAGGAGTAGACCGAGAGATCAGGTGCGAAGCCAAGGAGCTTGTAGAACAGGGCAACAAGATCTTTGACCATGGCGATTTCTATCTCACAAATGCTGAGAAGAAGATGGTAAGGCAGGTAAAAGAGAACTTTGCAAACGTGATTGTTGTGATGAATGTAGGAGGAGTTGTAGATACTACATGGTTTAAGGACGATGATGATATCTCATCAGTTCTTATGGCGTGGCAGGGCGGAATAGAAGGCGGACTCGCAGCAGCCAAGATCCTTCTTGGTAAGGTCAATCCTTCAGGTAAGCTTTCAGATACCTTTGCTGCAAGACTTGAGGACTATCCTTCAACAGATGGCTTCCACGAGAATGACGACTACGTTGATTACACAGAGGATATCTATGTAGGATATCGCTATTTTGAGACAATCCCAGGGGCAGCTAGTAAGGTCAACTACCCGTTTGGATATGGACTTTCATATACAACATTTGCTGTAGAAGATTGTAAGGCAGAAGCTATGACGATCGAAGCGGAGGGCAGCAAGGAAACGAGCGAGCTTCCTGATGCAATCGTAGTATCTGCTAATGTCACCAACATTGGTAAGATTGCAGGAAAAGAAGTAGTGCAGCTCTACTACAGTGCTCCACAGGGTAAGCTTGGTAAGCCTTCTAAAGTACTTGGTGGCTATGTTAAGACACGTTTTTTGCAGCCAGGCGAGAGTCAGCGCGTTACTATAGCTCTCTGCGTTGAGGATATGACTTCCTACGACGATCTTGGCAAGGTTAAAAAGGCAGCATGGATACTTGAAAAGGGCGAATATAAATTCTTCCTTGGTACATCTGTAAGAGACGTTAAGGAACTTGATTATACATACGAGCTTAAGAAAAATGTTGTGATAGAGCAGGTTAAGAACAGACTTGTTCCAACATCACTTAAAAAGAGAATGCTTGCGGATGGAAGCTTTGAAGAGCTTCCACAGCTTAAGCCGGTTGATACTTATGAAACTATTTTCCCAAGACCAAAGAATTGGAAAGATAAGATAGAGCATGACGTGCTTAAGACTCCGGTAGTAAGACCACAGGAGAGATTCCAGCTCTTTTTACCTCCTAAGGAAGGTGATCCTAAGAAATTCATTGAGGTAGCTGAGTGCAAGATCACACTCGAAGACTTCATGAAGCAGCTCTCTAACGAGCAGCTTGGAAATCTTCTGGGTGGACAGCCTAACGTTGGTATGGCTAATACCTTTGGCTATGGCAATCTCCCAGAGGTTGGCGTTCCTTCAGCTCAGACCTGCGATGGACCAGCCGGCGTCAGAATTGCTCCGGAAGTTGGCGTAGTTACCACAGCTTTCCCATGTTCAACACTTCTTGCATGCACCTGGAATGAGGATATCTGCTATGAAGTTGGCGTGGCAGGCGGAGCAGAGGCCAAAGAGTGCAACTTTGCAGCTTGGCTTACCCCTGCTGTGAATATTCACAGAAGTCCACTTTGCGGTAGAAACTTTGAGTACTACTCAGAAGATCCATTCCTTGCAGGAAAGCAGGCAGCAGCTATGGTTCGCGGTATACAGAGTAACAACATCATTGCTACACCTAAACATTTTGCTCTCAACAACAAGGAATCTAACAGAAAGGCCAGTGATTCAAGAGCATCTGAGCGTGCTATAAGAGAGATTTATCTTAAGGCGTTCGAGATCATTGTCAAAGAGGCTGAGCCTTGGAGCATCATGTCTTCTTACAACGTTGTTAATGGACAGAGGGCTTCCGAGTCTTATGACCTTCTCACAGGAATCCTGCGTGATGAATGGGGCTTTGAAGGCGTTGTAGTAAGTGACTGGTGGGGCTTTGGTGAGCACTACAAAGAAGTACTTGCTGGCAATGATATCAAGATGGGCTGCGGCTACACAGAACAGCTCCTTGAGGCCATTGATAAGAAGGCTCTTAAGAGAAAAGATCTTGAGACAAGTGCAGAAAGAGTACTAAAAATGCTGCTCAAGCTGGACTAAGACTATGAAAACCGCATGTAATCTAGCGAGGATAAACGTTTAAGTCATAAAAATGTAATTTATTGTTCATAAACTAGCAATACTTATCGGGGAAATAGGCGTATAATAGTAGTATAAAGTTGTTATGTCTATTTTCAGGGAACAACTTTTGGAGGGTTTGTTTATGAACAAAAAGGCGATTGTTGGTATTTTTTTGTCTATAATGATGACAGCAATTGTGGGATGCACAGGTGCTGGGGCTCATAATGGTGCACAGGAAGGACAGGATCTCAAGCCTGTAATTTACCTGTATCCTCTAGAAGATAATACAGAGATTTCAGTAAGCCTTGATTATAACGGTAACCTGGTTGATCTGATCCCGGAGTTCAATGCGGATAAGACCTGGAATGTTACAGCGAATAGGGACGGCAAGATTACCTTTGAAGGTAAGACCTATGACTATCTGTTCTGGGAAGGCGATCCAAATTATTCCTATGATTTTTACTCAGGCTTTTGTGTTAAGGGCGAAGATACCAAGAGCTTCCTTGAAGATAAGCTTACAGTTCTGGGACTGAATGAAGCGGAGAGAGCAGAGTTTATAGAGTTCTGGCTTCCAATGATGGAAAAGAATCCATATAACCTCATCAGCTTCCAGGATACAACCTATAACAATAACGCCAAGTTGTCAGTAACACCTGCTCCTGATACTATGATCCGCGTATTCATGGCCTGGTATCCTACAGATAAGTACATCAAGATCAATCCACAGTATCTTGAGTCTCCATCAAGAGGTGGCTTTACAGTAGTTGAGTGGGGCGGCAATAAGGTTAAATGAAAATAGTCTTGAAACTATACAGAGTATGATTTAAAATGTTGTGCGTGATATTGAAGATTTTTCAGTATCACGCACATTTTTATTTTGTAATTATTAGTATGAGATGAGCAAGACACATGATAAGTGGCATACACAAGGAACGATTTGGCACAAAGTGCCATCGGAGTGACGGTGGATGTCATTGTCATGTGGATTGTGGAGTATATTAATAGAAATGGAGTAGATACTATGATGCAATCACGTACACATAATTGTGGTGAGCTGCGTATATCTAATGTTGGCGAGAGTGTTACTCTTGTAGGCTGGCTTGAGAATATGCGTGAAGTTGGATCAGGACTTGGATTCGTAGTTCTTAGAGACTTCTATGGCACAACACAGATTGTCCTTGAAACAGAGGAGATGGTTAAGACTGCTAAGGCCATCAATAAAGAGTCTACAATATCTGTTAAGGGTGTTGTTAGAGAGCGCAGTTCCAAGAATCCCAAGCAGGAGACTGGTGATATCGAGGTAGTACCTGAGTCTATCACAGTTCTTGGCCGTTGCCGTTACAATGAGCTTCCTTTTGAGATCAATCATTCAAGAGAGGCTGATGAGACAGCTCGTCTTAAATATCGTTATCTTGATCTTCGTAACCCTGAGGTTAAGAAGAATATTATTCTTAGATGCAATGTAGTTGCTGCACTTCGTCAGGCTATGACAGAGCACGGATTTATGGAGATCACAACTCCTATCCTTACAGCTTCTTCACCTGAGGGAGCTAGAGACTACCTTGTTCCTGCGAGAAAGCACCCTGGTAAGTTCTATGCACTTCCACAGGCTCCACAGCAGTTCAAGCAGCTTCTTATGACAGCCGGATTTGACCGTTACTTCCAGATCGCTCCTTGCTTCCGTGATGAGGATGCAAGAGGAGACAGAAGCCCAGGAGAATTCTATCAGCTTGATATGGAGATGGCTTTCGCTACTCAGGAAGATGTATTTGCAGTATGTGAGGATGTACTTCCTCCAGTATTCGAGAAGTTTGGAACATATGATATTGCTTCCAAGGCTCCATTTACAAGAATTCCTTATCTTGAGGCTATGGAGAAATATGGTTCAGACAAGCCTGACCTTAGAATCGACCTTACAGTTACAGATGTAACTGAGTCTCTCAAGGATTGCGGATTTGGACCATTTGCTACCAAGGCTGAGGATGGAACAGATACAAACGTTAGAATCAAGGCTGTAGTTATTTCTGACTTCAAGGAGAGCCGTAAGTTCATCGACAAGACTATCGGTGATGTAGAGGTTCAGTCTGGTAACAAGGCTTACTGGTTCAGAATGGATGAGAACGGAGAGCTCGTTGGTGGTATCTCCAAGTTTGTAGCTCCTATCAAGGATGCTGTAGTATCAGCTCTTTCACTTAAGGCTGGTGATCTTGTAGTTCTCTCTAGTGGCAAGCTTTCAGCTGCACAGAAGACTGCAGGAGTTATCGTTAAGACATTTGGTGCCGCTGTACCTGGACATATGGATAAAGAGAGATATGAGTTCTGCTGGATCGTTGACTTCCCTATGTATGAGATCGGTGAGGAGTCAGGCGAGTTAGAGTTCTGCCACAACCCATTCTCAATGCCAAGTGGCGGTCTTGAGACACTTATCAAGGCTGAGAAAGGTGAGATCGATCCTCTTTCAATCACAGCAGATCAGTATGACCTTGTTGTAAATGGTATCGAGCTTTCATCTGGCGCCGTACGTAACCATGATCCTGAAATCATGATCAAGGCATTTGAGATGGTAAGACTTGGTGAGGAAGACGTTAAGGCCAAGTTCCCAGCTATGTACAATGCATTCTGCTATGGTGCACCACCACATGCAGGTATCGCTCCTGGAGTAGACCGTATGGTTATGCTTCTTGCAGGTGAGGACTCAATTCGTGAGATTATTCCTTTCCCTATGAACAAGAATGCAGCAGACGTAATGATGGGTGCTCCTGGATACGTAACAGACAAGCAGCTTGAGGAACTCCACATCAAGACAACTGCTACAGAAGAGTAATAGATATTACAATAGATATTAGAGAGGAAGCTAACCGTGTTTGGTTAGCTTCTTTTTTTGTTGCACAAAACCGGCAAGCGAATCTACTCGATTAAAAAAATCAGCAGATTAGGTCAGTAAATCAGCAGATGGCTGCCTTCATTAGTTATCCGGTTTTATGTAGAGTTATAGATACATAAAACGTGAGGAAAAAATATGATCAAAAATCCTATATTAAGAGGCTTTCATCCGGATCCATCAATCATAAGAGTTGGACAGGACTATTATATTGCAACTTCCACTTTTGAATGGTGGCCGGGAGTCAGACTGCATCATTCAAGAGACTTAAAAAACTGGGAGCTTATAGAGTATCCGCTAAATCGGGTAAGTCAGCTTGATCTGAGAGGTGTTGGGCCTTCCCAAGGCATATGGGCCCCCTGCCTTACATATGAGAACGGGATCTTTTATCTTGTCTACACTATTGTGCGTTCATTTTACTGTAATATGTACGACACAGAAAATTACCTTGTCACAGCAACAGACATACATGGTCCATGGAGCGAGCCTGTAGCGCTCAACAATTTTGGCTTTGATCCGTCTCTTTTTCATGATTCCGATGGGAAAAAGTACGTAGTTTCCATGGTTACTGATCATAGAGTGCCTAAAAAGTATGCAGGAAGGATTATTCTTCAGGAGTATGATCCCGTAAGAAAGTGCATGGCAGGAGATGCAAAAGATATTTTCACTGCATCGGATATCTTCCTGGAAGGGCCACATATTTTCAAAAGAAATAATTGGTACTATCTGTTCTGCGCAGATACAGGAACAGGTGAGCTTCACGGACAGTCAGTTCTCAGATCAAGAAATGTTTTTGGTCCTTATGAAATGAAAAAAGATAAGCCTGAAAAATGGGAAAAAGGTGATGCCTTCTCAATTATGACTTCACGGCATTTTCCGGATATCATGCTCCAAAAGGCAGGGCATTGTGACATGGTGGAGACACCTGACGGAGACTGGTATATGGTACATCTGTGTGGAAGGCCTTGTGAAAAGAGAAATCCGGATACCGCTGTGCGGTTTAAGAATTCTAGAAGGTACATGCTTGGCCGGGAGACTGCCATACAGAAAGTTGTTTGGAAGGATGACTGGCCATTTCTTTACAGTGAGACGGATAAAAAAATTACATCTGTTCCTCAGAATGAGATTAGAGAACAGAATATGGGGACAATAACTTTTGAAAATGACAAAGATATTCCGGCAGAAAGAAGAAAACTAAAGAAAGATGACTTTGACAGAGATATTCTGCATCCGGATTATCAGTCACTAAGAGTTCCAATGGATGAGAAATATCTTTCTCTTACTGCAAGACCGGGGTATTTAAGGCTCTATGGAAGAAATGGGCTTTCATCACAGTTCTCCCAGAGCCTGATTGCCAGAAGAATGACATCTTATGAAATGGAGGTATCTACCGTTCTTGAATATGAGCCTGAGTTTTTTAAACAGATGGCGGGGATTATTTTTATGTATGACATCGAAAACTATCTTTACCTTCATGTGACAAGAGATGAGGATATAGGAAAATGCATAACCCTGCTCAAATATGAGAATAAAAAGGCAGAGTATTTAAGTGAATACATTCCTGTAAAAGAGAATGTGCCTGTCAAGATGAGACTTCATATTAAAGGATCAGAAGCGAGATTTGAATACTATGTAGGTAACGAAGACCAAAAGGATGTGGAAATGAAGCAGATTGGTCCTTTGGTTGATGCAAGCTTTTTATCCGATGAAGCGTGTGATCAGGGATGGTTTACAGGAGCAATGCTGGGCATCTGCACTCAGGATCTTACAGGATCCGGGTTAAATGCAGATTTCGATTACTTTGAGGTAGAAGATTTAGAAGAGAAATAATTATTTAAGAGGAAACCAGATATGAATGAAAAGCATACCGCTTGGGCAAAAAATGAGCTTGAAAAGGTAAAAGAGAAGATAGAATGGGTTTCAGAAAACAATAAATATAAGCTTCCATATACGACAGACGAAAATGGCATTTTTGATAATAGGGCAGATGCTGAAAAGAAATTCAGGATAGATGATGGGGTAAATTGGTGGACCAACGGGTTCTGGGCAGGAATATTGTGGCTCATATATCAGGATACCAAAGATAATAAATTCTGCGACTATGCGAGAATTCAGGAAAAAATGCTTGAACCTGTTTTTGATATGTACTACGGACTCCATCATGATGTGGGATTTATGTTTATGCCAAGTGCTGTGGCGGATTACAGAATAACCCAAAATGAGGTATCAAGAAAAACAGCGCTACATGCTGCAAATCTTCTTGCCGGAAGGTTCAATGCAAAAGGGAAGTTCATAAGAGCATGGAATGATTTTGGCGATAGCGATACACGAGGATGGGCAATCATTGACTGTATGTTTAATATATCGCTTTTGTTTTGGGCCGGAAGAGAGACAAAAGACCCTAGATTTACCCATATGGCAAAGGCACATGCCACGACTGTTATGAATACTTTTATAAGGGAAAATGGTTCGGTATGTCATATCGTGGAATTTGATCCATATACAGGAAAAAGAATTAAGAGCCATGGAGGCCAGGGATATGCACATGGCAGTTCCTGGACAAGAGGCCAGGGATGGGGACTGTACGGTTTTGTAAATGCCTACAGGAATTCCAGCGATGAGGCCTTTTTAAAAGCAGCTGAGAAAATAGCTGATTACTGCATATCACAAATTGATGACAGCGGGATCATACCAATAGATTTTGATCAGCCTAAGGAGCCGGCCTATGAAGATTCCTGTGGCGCCTGCATTATGGCTGGAGGACTCATTGAGTTGTCCGAATATATGAAAGATGAAAACAAAAAGAATATCTACTTGGAAACAGCGTTTAAGATCATCAGGGTTATTGCGGAAAAAAGAGCTGACTATGGCAGAGACTGCGAAGCTATAGTTAAGAACTGCTCTGCATCCTATCACAACAAAATACACCATGAGACCATGGTGTATGCTGATTACTTTTACATTGAAGCACTGTACAAGCTTGCTGGTTCAGAATTTAAAATGTGGTGATGCTAATTCCAGTTTCTGTTTCTGTAATCTGTGGGAGTATAGCCAATATATTTTTTAAACTGCCGCATAAAGTGAAGCTCATTCTCATAGCCACAAATATCAGCGACTTCTTTTATGCTGAGGTCTGTAGTTGTCAGAAAGTGTCTGGCAGAGCGTAATCGCGCGGAAATAATGTCTTTTTGGCAAGAGGTCTCAAAGAATTCCTTGTACAAATGCTGAAAGTGGGAAACGCTCATAAACAGCCCATCGGCCAGTTCGTTTATAGACCAATTGTTAGCAGGCGAGTTGTAAATGGCAGTCCTGATCTGTGAAAGCTCCAGGTAGAACTTAGGAGCTCGCTCCGCCTGTACTGATGAAAACTGCTCTTTTACTGATAATAAAAACAGATGCATATAGTGGTCGACTAATAAATCTGCATATTCTGAATTCTTGTGAAATGCTCTGGACATCAGTTCAACTAAAGTGGTAAGGCTTCGGAAATCATAGGGATAGAGTGGCTTGCACATAGGTATGGCCAGTTTCTCAAAAAAATCAACATCTTCACTGCCCAGACGAAAATGTATCCAGTCATCGTTGTATCCGACTTCTTCCCGGCCATATTTGATCGGTGACTTAGGCGGATAGATTATGAACATATTAGGCCGTGTTTCTATTTCTTCTCCATCTATAACAAAACGAGCGTCTGTCTTGACCAAAAGAATCAGGTATTCGTCAGATGTCAGATTGTAGGATATGTTGCAAGGCTTTTTATGATTGGAATCATAACCACAGGTTGAAACAGATATCATTTTGTGCCTCCGAAAAATTGCATAATAAGTCAGTTAATAACCATATTAGAGCATAGTTTTTGACATGTCAAAAAGATTAAACTAATAGAGGATTTTAAAGGAAAAAGAAACAAGGGGTTTACAATGGGTAAGGTCAAAAGTATCTTTAGTGAATTGCATAAAAACAAAGTTCTATATCTCATGATGGTACCAACAATAGTTTGGGTAACAGTTTTCTGTTATGTACCAATGTACGGTGTGCTGATAGCATTCAAGGATTTCAGCTACAAAAAAGGAATCATGAATAGCCCGTTTGTTGGACTAAAGAACTTCGAATTCCTTTTTAATTATAAGGGTGTTGGCAGAATCTTTTTTAACACGATCTTTTTAAATGTACTTTTTATTGCGACCGGTACAATTCTATCCATTTTTTTTGCTTTGGTCTTTGCAGAGATCAAGAACAAGGCGTACAGCAGAGTAGTACAGACTATTTCTATTTTCCCACATTTTGTTTCATGGACTGTTGTGGCGATGTTCCTGGGAGGGATCATCGGAGGAAGCGGCAGACTTACGCATTGGATAATTGAGCATGGAGGAAGTGATCCGCAGTTTTACAATAATCCCTTATGGTGGCCACTCATTCTAGCAATATTAAAGATATGGCAGGGGGTCGGTTACGGGACAATTGTATATGTCGCTGTGATCACAGGGCTTGATAAAGAAATCTATGAGGCGGCCAAAGTCGATGGCGCAAGCAGGCTGCAGATATTATTAAAGATCACTCTTCCGCAACTTAAAGTCACAGCTATAATGCTCACTCTCATGAGCATAGGAAAGATATTTAACGGTGATTTCGGAATGATATATGCGATTGTTGGCGAGAATTCTCAGCTTTATGCGACAACAGATGTCATAGATACATTTGTGTACAGAGCACTGCGTGAACTCAACAACCTGGGCATGAGTACAGCAACAAGCCTCTTCCAGTCAGTTGTTGGATTGATAATGGTGTATGTTACAAATGCTATTACCAAGAAGATTGAGCCTGATGCGGCTATTTTCTAAGGAGGTACTTATGAGTCAGAAGGAAGTAAAAAAGAAAATATCCGGGGATACCTTTTTTGATATAGCTGTGGGAGTGATCGCGGCTGCGTTTTGCATAATATGTCTGTATCCTTTTGCAATCATTATAGGAAGCAGCTTTGAGACGGAAAAGAACTTTGGGCTTTATGGTTTTTCAATTATGCCCCGTGAATTTACAACTAAGGCGTACAGCATGGTTCTGGGAGATTCACAGATATTTAAGGCTTATGCAGTGACTATAGGAACTACAGTATTTGGGACACTTCTTTCCATGCTGTTAACCATTACCATGGCTTATCCGTTGTCGCTTAAAAAAGTTAAGTATCGCAACATCATTACATTCTATGTATATTTCACAATGCTGTTCGGAGGCGGACTTGTGCCGACATATCTTTTGATCAGTAAGACATTGAACATGAAAAATACCCTAATGGTACTTGTGATGCCCGTAGCATTTGTTGCCTGGAACATGTTTCTGATGAGAAATTTCTTTGCGTCACTTCCGGCAGAACTTGCAGAATCTGCCTATATTGACGGGGCAAATGATATACAGATTCTTACCAAGATAATTCTTCCGGTTTCAGTTCCGGGAATAGCGACGATCAGCTTGTTCTATGCCTTGAATTATTGGAATCAGTGGTTCAATGCAATGCTTTATATTGAGAAAGCTGATTATTATCCGCTTCAGTACCTGCTGATGCGAATGCTTAGAAGCGTGGACTCGATGCGTGAGATGGCCAGAAGTACAGGCGTTTCCATGGGAGACATTCCTCAGAATTCACTTCGCATGGCTACTACTGTCGTTGCAATTGGACCTGTTGTCTTACTTTATCCCTTTGCGCAAAAGTATTTTACCAGTGGACTAACAGTGGGAGCAATCAAAGGATAACCATAGAATCAGAAAATCTTCCGTTTGGATCCGGCGGATGATCATATAACGTAGGAGGGTAATATGAAAAGAAAAAATACAAATTTATCAGCAAGGATAGCGGCTTCAGTTTTAGCAGCTGCTATGGGTATGGGGCTCGTAGCATGTGGCAGTTCAGGCAGTAGCGTGGCAACAGCTAATGACACTTCGCAGGCAAAAGACAACACACAAGCCGCAGAGAGTAATGTAGAAGCATCGCCGATAACAGATGATGTTACGATCAATATTCGTATCATGAATGAGGTAAAGAATGTCGACAAGGTAATTGCTAAATATGAAGAGATGGTAGCAGATGATCCGGTGATGAGTAAGATCCATCCGAATATCGAGTACGTTATCGGCGCGGATTACAAGGACAAACTTAACATGGCTTTGTCTGCCCAGGAAGACATTGACTTAATGTTCTGCGGATCATGGTTTGGTCTGACTAAGTTCATACAGGAAGGCGATTTTGCAGACTTGTCCGGATATTTTGACAATGACGAATTTCCGGGTCTAAAGAAAGCATTTTCGGGGCAGTTCCTGGATGCTATGACATCCTATGTTCGTCAGGAAGATGGAACCTATTCCAAAGGCATATATGGCATCAATATGGCTACCTCTTATGAAGACAGCCGAGGCTTTATGTATCGAGAAGATCTGCGCCAAAAGTATGGTTGCGATGAGATCACAGATCGCGACAGCCTTATGACCTTTGTAAAGACTGTTTGTGAAAATGAACCGGATATGATGGGCGTAAATCTGTGGAATTTCTTTTATCTTGACAGCCCTGTATATACAGGTAAGCATGACAATGTTTTCAGCCAGGATTCTACCGAAGTATTCGGTGATCAGACCAGAATATATGTGGGATTGAGTGAAGATCAGAAAACCGTTTTAAATGTCGTTGTTGCAGGTGATAGTGAAGAAGAATTTGCGAAGATGCCTGAGGGATACCAGTATGATTTCATCACCGAGTATGCTGTAAAGCGCACAGAATGGAATCCTTATCTTAATCCCAGCCGCGGAGAGACAACACCTGTTGAAAAACCGGCAGCTATTTCCTATAGTGCACTTAGTGAGTTTGAAAACAGATCAAAAGAAGCTATGGAAAATGTTCCCGGCTCTGAGTGGAGATTCTACGTTATTGATGATGCGCAGCGCAACAAAGAAGAAGGCGCAGTTATTTGCGATATAGCGACTAACAACTGGCTCGTTGTGCCTGAGTGGTCAGATAAGCAACTTGCAACCATGTATTTTCTGAACTGGATGTTTGGCTCACAGGAAGCTCATGACCTTTTCCAGTATGGAATTGCGGGTGAAGACTGGGAACCAATAGGAGATGACGGCATTAAAAATACTAACATTTCTGATGAAGAAAAGTATGTTATGCCGGGCTACTCTTTTACCTGGAACCCAAATTATGTAAGATATAGTGAGCAGGTATTAAATGATCCTGAGCTTAAGGCGGATTTTGATTATGCATACTCAGAATCAACATACAAACTTAGCCCATTTGCAGGATTCTCATTTGATGCATCAAATGTTGAAACTGAAGTGGCCAATATATCTGCTCTGTCAAATGAGCTTCGACTGAACATCTCTCTATACGAGGCAGAAGAGGCAAAAGAAAAATTGCAGACCTGGCATGCTGACGCTGAAGCAGCAGGTCTTGAGACTGTTCGAAAGGAACTCATTACTCAGCTTCAGCAGTTCTTGGATGCCAAAAATCAGTAATGAGATAAGAAAATGGAAAATCATAATAGTTTTCTGATAAACGGTGAAATCTGGAAAGATGCAGATGGCAATGTAATCCATGCTCATGGCGGCCATATACTCTATTGGCAGGGAATCTACTATTGGTACGGAGAGAATCGTACCGGTAACAGATACGTGAGTGTGTATGCTTCACAAGATCTGATGAACTGGGAGTTTAGAAGGGATGTACTCACCACCTCAACCAAGTCTAAGGAGCATCGGATAAGGACAGACCAGGCACTTGTGACTGCAGAAGGAAAAAAGATCAACATCGAAAGACCTAAGGTTGTTTATAACAAAAAGATAAAAAAATTTGTGATGTGGATGCATGTCGAAAATGGCGTGGATTATAGCCTTGCTGCATGTGGAATTGCAATTTCAGATACACCTGACGGAGAATTTGTCTATCTGGGGGCATTTAACCCGTTTGGATACATGTCAAGAGACTGCACCCTTTTTGTGGATGATGACGATACAGCATATTTTATTTCAGCATCAAGGGATAATGCAGACCTCCATATGTACAGGCTCACGGATGACTATCTCAATGTAGATAAACTGGTCAATAAACTGTGGCAGGGGGAGTATAGAGAAGCCCCTGCCGTGGTAAAAAGAGATGGCATCTATTATATGTTCAGTTCGTATTGCACCGGATGGGCTCCAAATCAGTGCAAGTACGCAACTGCCAAAGAAATGGAAGGTGCGTGGTCTACACTTAATGAGATTGGAGATGAAACTACGTATCGTACACAACCGGCATTTATCCTCACTGTAGCAGACACGGGGAATATTTATTATTTTTCTGACAGATGGAACGGGCAGAACTATGATGATTCCAGGTATGTAGTGCTCCCTCTGACGTTTGGTGGAGATAAATATCCCATACTTGAATATCATGATCAGGTAACGATAATATAAAAGATACCGTGAGAAACTGTTGACAATTGCACAAAGTGACAGAGAATTCTCCGGACCTTGACTTTCAGAATGATGAATATTCTATTTTCATGATGAGGTTAGGTACAATATAACCGAAATTTTGATAAAAGTTTTATTAATTATTGGGCCTTATGCCGTAAAATCGAGTGATGATGCGGTGTAAGGCTTTTTTGTGTGGAAATATGAAAAAAGCACGAATTGTCTAACATTAGTTGTAGAAATGGGGCAAAAAGTGTATTATTAAGTTGTTATACTGTTTTGTTATGCGCAATTATTATGCCCTGATGAAATAATCAGCATATTGTGCGGGCAAAATGATCGGTATAGCGTTAACGGCTAGAGAAAATGTGACAAGGAAGGAGCGTACAAAAGCCATATGCAAATGAGAGAGATTTCCAAGCTATTAGGGCAGTTTGCTATGGTTGGACAGCTGGGATTGTCACTGTTGATGCCGCTTTTATTATGTCTTTTTGGATGTTATCTTCTGGTCACCAAATTATCTGTTGGTGCATGGGTTTATATACCGGGGTTTATATTGGGGCTCGGTGGTTCTATGACGACCGCTTACAAGGTCTATCAGTCAGTTGTTCACAGGGAAGAGAAAGAAAAAAGTAAAAAAGATCCGGGGGAGGTTTATTTCAACAAACATGTTTAAATTACAGGATGCAGTTAAGAAAGAAACCCGAAATATTGCTATAGGTACGGGCATTGGCGTACTTATAATGTTTGCAATTTTCTTCGTGTTACACATGGTACTTCCACAGGATTTGCCATTTGGGTACAGCGTACCCTTTGATTACAAAGTGATTTTAGCTGGAATTATCGGCTTTTTTGTTGCTGTCGGAAATTTTTTCTGGATGGCGATTACAGTTCAGAAAGTGACATCCATTGAGGATGAGCAGCAGGCGCGTCAGACTATGGGCGTAAGCCTTCGTTATCGCACCATGATGCAGCTTCTTTGGGTGATACTTGCTATAGTGGTTCCAGTTTTTAATCTGGTGGCGGGCATTGTTCCGCTGTTTATACCTAGCATCACAATAAAACTACGCGGGATTATGTCTGCGGGGAAAGGAGGTTGAAGGCGAAAGCATGAGTAGTGGTTTCGAAGTCGATTATGCGGTAGTGTATAAGACCTTTCACACTGGAATACCGATCCTTGGCGATTTCAAACTGACAGAAACACTTGTAGTAAGCTGGATTGTCATGGCGATAATCACAGGATTGTGTATTTTCCTTACGAGAGATCTTAAGGTCGAGAACATTTCGAAAAGACAGGCTTTTGCAGAGATGCTTGTTGAGACGGGCAATAATTTTGTTCGTAACAACACAGGAGGCAACAAGTTTGATAAGCTGATTCCATTTGTTTCAGCACTATTTGCTACCAGTGTGATATCAAACCTGATAAGCCTTATAGGACTGCGAAGTCCAACAGCAGACCTATCAACAGAAGCGGCCTGGGCAGTAGTAGTATTCATTATGATCACTGCCACCAAGATTAAGACCAACGGAGTTGGCGGATATTTAAAGGGATTTACAACACCAATTGCTGTTATGACCCCGTTTAATATCCTGTCAGAGTTGGCTACACCAGTTAGTATGGCTTGCCGTCACTTCGGAAATATTCTTTCCGGTGTTGTAATTGACGGACTTATCTACTGGGCATTAGGACTTGCATCAGCAGCATTATTCGGACTGATCCCTGGAGCAGTTGGAAATTTCCTTTCCAAGATTCCGATCCTGGGCGTTGGTATCCCAGCTGTAACCGGTGTTTATTTTGACTGGTTCTCAGGCTGTATGCAGGCGTTTATCTTCTGTATGCTGACAGTAATGTACATTGCGAATGCAGCAGAGGAAGGATAAGTAAAAAATTAAAACTGAATAGTAAAAAATACTTTAAAACTTCATTTTAGGAGGCAAAGAATTATGAGTGATTTTCAGATGCTAGCTAAAGGTATTGCACTTGCAGGATGTGGTATTGGTGCAGGATGTGCACTTATCGCAGGTATTGGTCCTGGTATTGGTGAAGGAACTGCCGTTTCTAAGGCTCTTGAAGCTATCGGACGTCAGCCAGAGTGTAAGGGCGACGTTACAGGTACCATGCTCCTTGGTTGTGCGGTTGCTGAGACAACTGGTATCTATGGTTTCGTTACAGGTCTTCTTCTTATTTTCGTAGCACCAGGAATGTTTATGGGATACCTTAACTAACCTTGTTTGTAAAGAAGGAGAATACATATGGATATACAGGCCCTATTACTGATCACTGCGGACGCTAAAGAGACGCAGGAATTAGTTACATTGGTGCCCTGGACATTTATCATTCAGATAATCAACCTGTTTATCCAGGTATTTCTGATCAAGAAATTCCTTTTCAAGCCAATCAATGACATCCTTGAAAAGAGAAGAAATCTTGCTGATAAATCGATCCGAGAGGCAAGGGAGGCCCAGGATAAAGCCGATTCTCTCAAAGAGCAGTATGAAAGCAGTCTTACAAATGCACATGCTGAAGCTGCTCAGATAGTTTCAGAGGCACAGAAGGAAGCTCAGGTAAAAGCAGATTCTATTGTGCACGAGGCTGAGGAGCAGGCTGCTGGCATCAAAGCCAGAGCTGCTGCTGATATCGAGCAGGAGAAGAAGAAGGCAATTAACGAGGCCAAAGATGAAATCGGCGGACTTGCAATGGATATTGCAGGAAAGGTAGTTGAAAAAGAGATCAACGAAGCCGATCACAGAAAGCTTATTGAGGACTTTATCAATAAAGTCGGCGCTTAATACTTTTTAGGTTCAAGTAAGGAGAAATTTTATGAGTAAAGCTGGAGATCTTTATGGGCAGAGCCTATATGATCTGGCAGCCGAAGAGAACCTTACGGATGAAATACTGGGCGAAATGGAGGCCGTAAAAGAGATTTTCAAAGAGAATCCTGATTACGTAACACTCCTTTCGGAACCTTCAGTCCCAAAGAAAGAGCGACTGCAGCTGGTGGACGAAGCATTCGACGGAAGCTTGCAGCCATACCTTATGAATTTTATCAAGATTCTCATAGAGAAAGGACTTCTGAGAGAGTTTTCTGCATGCCAGAAGCGCTTTAGAAGAAGCTACAATGAAGCACACGGAATTGCCGATGCTCTTGTAACTACAGCAGTAGCACTTAGTGATGCACAGCTGTCGCAGCTCAAAGAGAAGCTTGAAAAGATCAGCGGTAAGAAGATTCTTTTGAAACAGAAGACAGATCCAGACGTCCTTGGTGGCGTAAGAGTAGATCTGGAGGGACAGCTCTTTGATGGAACCATCAAAGGAAGGTTATCCGAGCTTCGCAGACGAGTAGACGAAACAGTCATCTAATAAAAACACGTCGGAGGATGATATGGAACTAAAACCAGAAAAAATATCCGAGGTCATTCGAAGCCAGATAAAGAACTATCAGAATGCAATTATCCAGAACGAGACCGGAACAGTTCTTACCGTTGGTGATGGTATTGCCAGAGTTAGCGGACTTTTGAACTGTATGTCCGGAGAGCTTTTGGAGTTTGAGAATGGTACATTCGGAATGGCTCAGAACCTCGAGGAAACAGTAGTATCCGCGGTATTGTTCGGAGAAGATGTTGGTATCAGCGAAGGACAGACCGTTAAGCGTACAGGAAGAGTTGTATCTGTTCCTGTAGGCGAGCAGATGATTGGCCGTGTTGTAAACGCTATTGGTCAGCCAATTGATGGACAGGGCCCAATCGAAGCATCAGAATATAGACCAGTTGAATCACCAGCTCCTGGTATCATTGCCAGACAGCCGGTTAAAGAGCCACTTCAGACAGGTATCAAGGCTATCGATTCCATGATCCCTATCGGAAGAGGACAGCGTGAGCTTATCATCGGTGATAGACAGACTGGTAAGACCACAATTGCAGTGGACACAATCCTTAACCAGAAGGGCAAAGATGTTATCTGTATCTACGTTGCTATCGGACAGAAACGTTCAACAGTTACATCACTCGTTGAGGATCTTAAGAAGGGCGGAGCTATGGACTACACAATCGTTGTAGCAGCTACAGCTTCAGAGCCTTCACCACTTCAGTACATCTCTCCATACACAGGCTGTGCTATGGGTGAGTACTTCATGCTTAAAGGTAAACACGTACTTTGTATCTACGACGATCTGTCCAAGCACGCTGTAGCTTACAGAGCACTTTCACTTCTTATCAGAAGACCACCAGGACGTGAGGCTTATCCTGGAGACGTTTTCTACCTGCACTCAAGACTTCTTGAGAGAGCAGCTAAGCTCTCAGATGAGAACGGAGGCGGTTCACTTACAGCCCTTCCTATCATCGAGACACAGGCCGGTGACGTATCAGCCTACATTCCTACAAACGTTATCTCTATCACAGACGGACAGATATTCCTTGAGACAGAACTTTTCCACTCAGGAATCATGCCAGCGGTTAACCCTGGTATCTCTGTATCCCGAGTTGGTGGTAACGCTCAGATCAAGGCAATGAAGAAGGTTGCCGGAACACTTAAGCTTGTTTATTCACAGTACCGTGAGCTGCAGAGCTTTGCTCAGTTCGGTTCAGACCTTGATGAAGATACCAAGAATCGTCTTGCACAGGGTGAAAGAATCGTTGAGGTTCTCAAGCAGAACAAGAATCAGCCAGTTCCAGTTGAGAAGCAGGTTGCTATTCTGTACGCGGTTGTTAATAACATCCTGATGAAGGTTGAAGCCAGCGATGTTGCTGAGTACGAGGCAGGTCTTTATGACTTCCTTGATCAGGATCCTTCCGGAATTGCAGCTATGCGCGAAATCCGCGAGAGCGGCAAGCTTGAAAAAGAGACAGAAGATAAGCTAAAGGCAGCGCTCGACGCTTATACAGATAAGTTTGTTAAGAGCAGATAAGGAGGATAAATAATGGCTGGATCAATGAAAGCTGTTAAACTCCGAATCAAGAGCGTCCAGAGCACTATGCAGATTACGAAGGCCATGCAGCTGGTTGCAGCTTCCAAGCTTCGTAAAGCCAAGGAAAGAGCTGATGAATCCAAGCCTTACCTTGAGACAATGCTCACAACACTGACAGATATAGCCAACGGAAACACAGATTTCCAGTCCATCTACACCAAGCCGGGTGAGAATGCAGACAAATGGCTGTACGTTGTAATTGCCGGAGACAGAGGTCTTGCAGGCGGTTATAACTCCAACTTGTTCAAGTTTGTTGAGGCAGAGATCAAGGACAAGACTGATATAACAGTTCTTCCTATAGGTAAAAAATCTGTTGAGTTCTTTAAACACAGAAATGTGCCTATTCTCACAGAGGAATATGCTGAGGTTGCCAAGACTACAATCTCAGATTGTTTCCAGATAGCCAAGCTTATCTGTGGATCATATGGTGGTGGCGGATTCGGACACGTGTTCCTGTGCTACACAAACTTCGTGTCCATGTTGTCACAGGTTCCTACAGCTACATCACTCCTTCCTCTTTCAGATCTTTCATCTGAGGAGAAAGCTAGTGACGGTAAGCCCAAGGATCTGATCCTATATGAACCAAACAGTGAGACAGTGTTCGATGCTATTGTTCCGGAATATCTGGCGGGTATTCTTTATACCAGTATCAATATCTCTTATGCGAGTGAGCTTGCTGCCCGCAGAACTGCAATGGAAGCAGCAACAGATAACGCAGAAGAGATGATTGAGACCTTGAGTCTGTACTATAACAGAGCTCGTCAGGCAAGCATCACGCAAGAAATCACGGAGATCGTTGCGGGAGCGGAAAGCTGAACTTCCGCATAAAATAATTTAAGGAGTTTAACAATGAGTGAAAATCGTGTTGGAAAGGTAATACAGGTTACAGGCCCTGTACTTGACATCCGCTTTAAAGAGGGTGAACTTCCTGATCTTCACAATGCCATAGAAATCATGATCGAGGACCGCAGGCTGATTGCAGAGGTTGCTCAGCAGGTAGGTGATGACGTAGTAAGATGCGTTGCCATGAGTTCAACAGATGGTCTTGTAAGAGGAGCTGATGCTGTAGATACAGGCAGTCCAATCACCGTACCCGTTGGTGACGAGTGCTTGGGAAGAATCTTTAACCTTTTGGGTGATCCTGTTGATAACGGACCAGATCCAGGTGCTAAGGAGAGATGGCCAATCCATCGTCCAGCTCCTGCATATGAGGATCAGGTTCCTGCTACAGAGATCTTCGAAACAGGTATCAAGGTCGTTGACCTTATCTGCCCTTATGCTAAGGGTGGTAAGATTGGTTTGTTCGGTGGTGCTGGAGTTGGTAAGACCGTACTTATCATGGAGCTGATCAACAACGTTGCTAAGGCACACGGTGGTATTTCAGTATTCACCGGTGTTGGTGAGCGTACTCGTGAAGGTAATGACCTTTACGGAGAAATGAAGGAAAGTGGAGTTCTTGACAAGACCGCTTTGGTTTACGGACAGATGAATGAGCCACCGGGAGCCAGAATGAGAGTTGGTCTTTCCGGACTTACAATGGCTGAGTATTTCCGTGATGTTAAGAATCAGGACGTGCTTCTGTTCATTGATAATATCTTCCGTTTCACACAGGCTGGTTCAGAGGTTTCAGCCCTCCTTGGACGTATGCCTTCAGCCGTAGGTTATCAGCCTACACTGGCTACAGAAATGGGTGCTCTTCAGGAGCGTATAACATCAACTAAGAAGGGTTCTATCACATCAGTTCAGGCCGTTTACGTTCCTGCTGATGACCTTACAGACCCTGCTCCTGCTACAACCTTCACACACCTGGATGCTACAACCGTTCTTTCCAGAGATATCGCATCAAAGGGTATTTACCCAGCTGTTGATCCTCTTGATTCAACAAGCCGTATCCTTTCACCTGATATCGTAGGAAAAGAGCACTATGAAGTAGCTAAGGGAGTACAGCAGGTTCTCCAGAGATATCGTGAACTTCAGGATATCATCGCTATCATGGGTATGGATGAGCTTTCAGAGGAAGATAAGCTTACTGTTTATAGAGCACGTAAGGTTCAGAACTTCCTGTCACAGAGCTTCTCAGTTGCTGAGCAGTTCACAGGTCTTCCTGGAAAATACGTTCCTCTTAAAGAGACAATCCGTGGCTTCAAGATGATTCTTGATGGCGAATGTGATGACCTTCCAGAGTCAGCATTCCTTCTTGTTGGTACTATCGACGAAGTATTCGAGAAGGCTAAGAAGCAGTGATAACACCTTGTGCTGCGCTGGTAGCATAAGAGAACGGAGTAAATTATGGCCACAACTTATCATTTACAGGTTGTATCCTTAGATGGTCTTGAATATGAGGGCGAAGTTCAAAAGATTCTGCTTCGTACAATAGAGGGTGACGTCGAGATCCTTGCTCGTCATACCAACTACTGTACTGCCATTGGTATGGGAACTGCCAAGGTAACCATGGAAGATGGCAAGGAGAGAAAAGCAGCCTGTATTGGTGGAATGCTTTCGGTAATGAACGGAGAGGTCAGAGTCCTTCCGACAACATGGGAATGGAGCGAAAATATCGACGTTGCCCGTGCTAAGGCAGCTAAAGAGAGAGCTGAGGAAAGACTTAAAGACAAACAGCTTGATAATGAAGCGAGAATCCGTGCTGAAGCAAAGCTATACAGAGCGCTTGTAAGACTTGGATCCTCAGGACATGGTCAGGATCACTTAGATTAACAAGACAAAACTATGACCAAACGCTGACTCTGTAATCATGGAGTCAGCGTTTGCTTCTTGATTATATTTGTAATTGCAATTGAAAAACAGCAGGGGGAAGACTGTTGGAAAATCGATTAGAAATTAAAAAAGACAGCAAAAAATGGCGAATCGTGCTCATGGTGGGCGGGGTTTTGTCTAACGTGCTGTTTTTTTTAATTACTAATCGCCTGCAACTTCCTTTTTTTCTTGATACGATAGGAACAATTTCTGCAGCTGCCATAGGTGGACTTTTCCCTGGAATCTTAACGGCAGTTGTGTCTAATGCAATATGCGCCATACTTGACGAGAATTCGCTTTACTTCATGATCGTCAACGTTCTGGTTGCTATATTCGCGTCCTGGTATGCCAAATATTCCACATTTAAAAGAATAGATAAAGCAATTCTTTTTGCTTTTACAGCCGGACTATTTTCTGGTGTCATGGGGGCGCTTTTGCAGTCACTTCTCTTTGGGCAGCCGCAGAATCCGATTGTTAATGAACTTTCAGCTCCTATGGAGGGAACCTTTAGCATTCCTACAGGGGTAGCGTTTTATCTTGCGAACATACTTATAAATTTACTTGATAAGACAATGACTACCGCTGTGGCATTTCTGATAATTGTTCTGATGCCTAGTGATGAAGCTGATGAGGTCCGGGACTCAGGATGGAAACAGAAACCCTTAACTGGTGAGGAGCTTAGGCGTATCAGAGCTTGGGGAAAAGATGTAAAGTTTACTTCCAGAACCAGAATGGCTGTTACTCTTGTTAGCATGTCTCTTATTCTTGTGATTATCATGGGCTGGATTGGCATAAGTCTTTATTTCGAGGGAGAGAAAGGTGCAAGAGTCGATAATGCCTGGAATGCAGCAAGATTTACTGCAACTATGATAGATACGGGTAAGCTGGATAAGTTTATCAGAAATGGCAGATCTGAAGAAGACTACACGAATTTTGAATATCTTTTAGCCACCATCAGGAATAATGCTTATGGCGTTGATCATCTCTACGTTGTCAGAGGAGAAAACGGCGGGGTAAGGATCATTTTTGATCTTCCTTATGAGGGAAAAGAAATCCCTTATGAGCCAGGAGGACTGGTACCCTATGGTTCATCTCCTCTTTTGCCGGATAAAGAAGTCCTGTCGAATGGCGTCAGTGCTTCGAATGAAGTACGCACCATGGGAAACTGGCTTATGTCAGTTTATTATCCGGTGATAGATGACTCCGATAAATGTGTATGCTTTGTATGCGCAGATGTATCTTTGGAATACATGGCAGAGTATATGAGACGTTTCATAATGAAGGTAGCTGTAATATTGTCGGGCTTCTTTGTGCTGATCGTTGCCTATGCTCTGTGGACAACAGACGTTTACAGTACATACCCCATTAGTAGTATGGCCGAGATGCTGGATAGATTCAGTAAGGGATCTGATTCCCAGGAGCAGTTGGATGAAAATGTAAGGGAGATAAGGGCCCTTGATATCAAGACCGGTGATGAGACAGAAAAACTTTATCGCAGTATATGCAGTATGACCCTTAGTCAGGCCGAGCAGATGAGAAGCATCAGAAGGCTGTCGGACTCTACAGCCAAGATGCAGGATGGACTTATCATGACTGTTGCGGATATGGTTGAGAACAGAGATTCCGGCATGGGGCCACATATCCAGAGAACGACAGCTATTGTCAGGATAATTTTGGAGAATCTGCAGAAAAAAGGCTACTATGCAGAGAAGATCACTCCCAAGTTTATGTCTGATGTAATCAGATCAGCGCCACTTTACGATGTTGGTAAGATCAAGATTCCTGATGAGATTCTTTTTAAGCCGGGAGAGCTTACAGAAGAAGAATTTGAAATAATAAAAACCCATACAACAGAGGGTAAAAAGATAATGGACAATGCCATAAGCATGTCCAATGGAGATAACTACTTAAAGGAAGCAAGAAACATGGTAGCTTATCACCATGAGCGTTGGGATGGAACCGGTTATCCTGAAGGTCTGCACGGAGAGGTTATTCCTCTTTCTGCCAGAATAATGGCAATAGCTGATGTTTTTGATGACATTACATCGGACAGAGTATATAGAAAAGCAATGCCGCTTGATAAGGCACTTGAGATAATGAAAGGCTTCTCTGGAACAGTTTTTGATCCAAAATGTCTGGAAGCTTTTATGGATGGACTACCTGAGGTTAAGGTAATCATGATGAAGTATGGTAATAAGAGCGTATAAGAACAAGAAACAGATAATTAAATATACGACCTTAGTTATAGCCTTTATTCTACTGGTAATGGCTTTTATTCCCGCGCCTGTAGCAGAAGCGGGGGAGAATAGTAATCTTTTACCAAGTGAGCAGGTTAAAAAATTTGGTGGTGGATATGCTGTAACCAATCAGATGGAAGAGAGTGGTTATGCAGCGTATATTTATGATGCCACAAATGGACTGCCTACTTCTGATGCTATGTACATTCTGGGATCCAGCGATGGATATGTATGGATAGGCGGTTATAGCGGCGTTATCCGCTACGATGGAACTGTATTCGAGAGACTTAGTACAGATGAAGGTCTCACAAGTGCCAGAGCTATTTTTGAGGATAGTAAAAAGAGAATCTGGGTAGGAACAAATGATAATGGAGTGGTAGTACTTAATAGTAAAAATACTGATGAAAGAAGGCACTATACACTTCTGGATGGTCTTCCATCATCTTCCATCAGGAGCTTTGCTGAGGATATCAACGGAAATATCATAATTGGAACAACAGCCGGACTTTGTTATGTGGATACCGAGCTGAATCTCTGCCAGTTTGAGGGCAACAGTCTGCAGACGGAGCGAATCTTAAGGCTTCAGCAGGGTGTAGATGGCAAAGTATACGGATATACAGGAAATGGAGTTGTCTTTAAAGTTGATAACCTGGAAGTGGCCAAGACCTATACCAGCAGAGAGCTGGGAATGGCCAAGATCACTACGATGATGGTGGATCCATACTATTCTGGCAAAGTATATATCTGTACAGAAAGAGGCTATGTTTATCACGGCAATTTCGGTGATAAGGCTATACACATGGAAGCTAAATCCACGAGCGCTATCGGCGCTGTTCACTGGATTTCTTATAACTGCGGAAGAGTATGGGTATCCTCGACTGCTACCAATGGATATCTGGATCAGGAAGGAAATCTTGTTGTTCTCACAGGACTTCCCCTTAATAGCTCAATTGAGATGATGACCTCTGATTATCAGGACAATATGTGGTTTGCATCTTCTACTCAGGGCGTAATGAAGCTTGTTGCAGACAATTTTGTTGATATGACCAAATCCGACGGAGTTCCTGAAGTCGTTACCAATGCAACCTGTTTCCACGACGGCAAGCTTTATATTGGAACTGATAATGGCTTATACATACTAAACGAAGAAAAAAATCTTATAAATAATAATCTCACCAGATACATGGGCAACAGCAGAGTCAGATGTATTTTTGCAGATAACGAGGATAACCTTTGGATTGCTGGATATAGTAATAATAAGGGACTGGTACGCTTATCTCCTGATGGTGATCTTAAGGCCTATACCACGGAGGATGGTCTTAAGGATAATGCTGTCAGATGCATAGCACAGGCTGATGATGGCGCTATCCTTGTAGGAACCAATGGCGGTGTTAATGTTATTAGGAATGAGAAGATTACAGGCTTTTACGGCGTTGAGTCGGGAATGAAAAACGCTGTGATACTGACAGTTGCGCAGGGCGATGATGGCAAGATATATGCAGGATCAGACGGCGGCGGATTGTTTGTTATTGATGGTTCGGAAGTTAAATGCCTTGGATTAGAGGATGGCCTAACCAGCGAAGTTATCATGCGAATAAAAAGAGATCCTAATAGAAATCTGATGTGGATCATAACCTCCAATTCAATCGGATATTTCAAGGATGATGCTTTTACAACAATCACATCTTTTCCGTTTAATAATAACTATGACATTTATTATGGAGACAATGATTATCTCTGGATCATGTCCTCTTATGGAATATATAGAGTTAAGGCCCAGGACATGCTGGAAGATAATGTTCAGAGATATAAACTGTTCACTATATCCAATGGTATGCCATATGCTGTTACAGCTCAGCAACATGGCTGTCAGACAGAAGATGGATACATATACGTTCCTGGAAGACAGGGTGTTATCAGATTTAATACAAAGCGATTTTTTGAGAGAACTGGAACAATCAAGATAGGCGTTCAGTCTATTTACTGCGACGACGAACGGATACATCCGGATTCCCAGGGAACCTATATACTTCCTGAATCAGATGGACGAATCAGTATTACTGCATCAGTAAGAGACTATACAATGGATGATCCGCCTGTGAGGGTTTTCCTTGAGGGAAAAGAAAATGTGGGTATGTCAGTTCCACGAAGTGATCTTTCTACCTTGGAATATACCGACCTTGCATACGGCAATTATGTTTTGAACATACAGATTCTTGATGACAGAGAAGAAGTTGTACAGGAAGAAAGAATTCTTTTGGTCAAAAAGCCGCGATTTATGGAGCTTTTTGCTGTGCGATTATTTATGGTCATACTCGTGGCAGTGGCAGCAGGCTTTTTGGTATGGCGAATCCTGAAGGCAACTGTTGTTACCAAGCAGTATGAAGAGATCAGGCAGGCCAAAGAGGAAGCGGAAAAGGCCAACACCGCTAAATCAAGATTCCTTGCGAATATGTCACATGAGATCAGAACTCCTATCAATACCATCATGGGTATGGATGAGATGATCCTGCGAGAAGATGCAAGAGATGTTCCTAAACCTTACTTCCTGTCTATGATGAACTATGCCCTTGATATCAGAAATGCCACGGAGTCACTTCTTGGCCTTATCAACGACCTTCTAGATATGTCCAAGATTGAGTCAGGAAAGATGCATTTAGTTGAGCAGGAATATGATGTTCAGGAGCAGCTGCGCTCCATTGTATCCATGATCAGATCGCGAAGTACAGAAAAAGAGCTGATTTTTGAGGTTGTCATTGATGAGATTTTGCCATCCAGAATGTACGGAGATAACGGTAAGATAAAGCAGGTGGTTCTCAATCTTTTGACAAATGCTGTTAAATACACCGAAACAGGTGGACTGGCACTTACAGTTACCATGGAAGCAAGGGAAGATGATGTCTGTGATCTTCGCTTTTCGGTAAAAGATACAGGTATTGGCGTTAAAGAAGAGGATATGGAAAAGCTCTTTACCGCATACGAGAGACTGGATGAAGAAAAGAATAGCGCGATTCAGGGTACTGGTCTTGGACTTGATATTTCAAGGCGTTTTGCTGAACTCATGGGTGGTAAGCTCTGGTGCGAAAGTGTATATGGGGAGGGCTCTGAATTTATACTGACGCTCAAGCAGAGAATTGTGGATTCTACGCCTATAGGTGTGTTCATTGAACACGACACTGCGGCAAATGGACCTTATGTTCCTAAGTTTGTTGCACCGGAAGCAGATATTCTTGTTGTAGATGATACGCCAATGAACCTTAGTGTAATCAAGGGACTTCTAAAGGCTACCAAGATGTTTGTGACTACTGCAGATAGCGGCGAGGAAGCTCTCGAGAAGATCAAGGAGACAGATTTCAATGTTGTTCTTCTCGATCACATGATGCCTGGTATGGATGGAATAGAGACCCTTGAACAGATCAGGAAAACTCATCCGGATCTTCCGGTATATGCTCTTACAGCCAATGCTTCTGTCGGTGAAGAGTTCTATACCTCCAAAGGCTTTAATGGATATCTGTCCAAGCCTGTAGATAGTGCGATTCTTGAGAGTACTATCCTTAAGCACCTGCCTCCTGAAATTGTTATGCAGAGAGAGGACGAGGAAGCAGAGGAAGAAATTACAGAGCTTCCAGAGAACATGATGTGGCTTAAGGATGTAGATGGCATTTCGGTTGATGATGGAATAATCAGTTCAGGAGGAGTATCCAATTATCTGTTCTCCCTTCGACTTTTCCTGGATACGATTGATGACAATATTGGTGTTATCAGCAATGCATATGAAGCTGATGACATCAGGCTATACACCATCAAAGTTCATGCTCTTAAGAGTTCGGCAAGAATAATAGGTGCACATGAACTTTCCAAGCTGGCAGCAAGCCTTGAAGAAGCAGGTAACAATGGAGATAAGGAGTTCATCAGCCAGAATACAGATAAGCTTTTGACAGATTATATTCAATATAAAGACAAGCTCGGCAGGATGGATCAGCAATTTGGTGCAAATGAGCAGGATGAGAGTCTAGAGATGATATCTGATGAAGACCTCAAGGATGCTTATAGCGCGCTTAAAGATGTAATCTCTCAGATGGATTATGACGCTGTTGAGATGATCCTGGGACAGATGAAGGAGTTCAGACTTCCTCAGGAGGATGCCCAGAAGATGGATAAGCTTGGCAAGCTTCTCAAGACCTTTGACTGGGATGCCATGGAGGCACTATTTGAGTAACACTAGGAGATGACCTATGTTTAATTTTATTAGAGATCATCAACTTAATATAATGCTAACACTTAGCTCGGCCAGTATGACCATGGCAATGCTGCTTTTTATTACGAAGTTCCTGACCAAAAGGCGTAAGTGGATCCTTATACTCATGGAAGTTCTGGCATCTATTCTTTTGATTTTTGACAGAATGGCTTATATCTACAGTGGCTCTCCGAATTCTACAGCTTACATCATGGTGAGGATCAGTAATTTCATGGTCTTTTTCCTGACCTCGGCTATAGTTTTCGGATTTGATCTATACTTGATCGATCTTCTGACAGTAGATGGCGGAATGGATCTAGTGCCAAGGAGAATAACCTTTGTAGGGGTTATTTCTGTGATAGGTATGATCCTTGCCATAGTGGCTGCGTTTACAGGACTGTACTACTCTTTTGATGAAAACAATGTTTACCATCGTGGTCCGGGATTCCTGATCAGTTATATTATTCCTATTGTGGGACCGATTATTCAGTTCACTGTTATAAGACAGAATAAGAGCAGATTCAGCCGTCTTATTTATACGGCGCTGGTGCTGTATCTTGTGGGACCTGTTGTATGTGGAGTGATTCAGATTTTTGCTTATGGTATATCTATAGTAAATATGGCTATGGTATTGGTATCTATTTTCCTGTATGTGTTCACATATCTGGATATCAATGAAACAGCTATCCGTGCACATCAGATAGAAATGGAACACCTTAATGAGGACAGAAGGAGTATTAAAAGGCTCCTTGATCAGACTGCCACAGCCTTTGTAGCAGCTATGGAAAAAAAGGATGCCTACTCACAGGGACATACTGCCAAGGCTGCAGAAATAGCAGGAAGAATAGCTAAGGCGATGGGCAAAAAAGATGAAGAGATCGACGAGATATATTTTGCTGCACTTCTTCATAACGCAGGAGTTATGGGAGTTCCTGATGGTATCTTAGAGAACCTCGATAAACTGTCACCTGAGCAATATGAGGTTTATAAAAAGACTCCGCTTCTCAGTGCAGAGATACTTTCAAATATTACAGGATACCCGATTCTTGCTACAGCGGCGAAATATAGTCACGAGCATTGGGATGGAACAGGATTTCCAGAGGGGCTTAAAGGCGAGGAGATTCCTGAGGTTTCCAGGATTATGGCAATTGTGGATAAGTATGATGCCATGACTACCAGAACCAAGTTTAGTGAGCCTCTGCCTGAACCAGTTGTCCGTGAAGAATTCATTATGGAAGCTGGAAAAAGCCTTGATCCTGATATGACAGACATCATGATACGTATCCTTGATGAGGATGCCAGAGCGGAATCTCTCTCAGGTACACAGCCAGGTGAAGTAATAGAGACTGAGATTGATTGCCGAGAATACAGGAGTGGTATCACTTCAGGCATACTTATTGATGGCCAGACTACAAGTATTAGTTTTAACTATGTACCTCAAAAGAAGAACCCAGAGGATTTCAGTTCACCTGCCATAATTGTTTTTGATTCTTATGACAGGCGTGTTCATAATAATCAAAAATCTATAGATGCTTATAAGTACATGGAATATGGCGAGCTGTGGTTTGATGGTCACAGCATTTCGACTGCTGCAAGAAACATGGAAGTAGTTCTTGATGACATTGAAGATATCTCTGGATGGCCAGAGGGTAAGCACGTTATCTATGCGACCAAATATGAAGACCACGTCAAGATCAGTATGACAGATGGTTATCACGACATGGATGTTACAATCGCACTTCCTGATAGCTCCAAGTACGCATCGATTGCTATTACCGGGGAAAATTGCCATATCAGCGATATCACTGTGGACAAGAATGGCATCGAGACCACAGAGGGCGATGTAGAAAGAATTGCTGAAAAGGTCAGCTATATTGATCACATGGAATCAGATATTCCAAATGTCCAGGTCGACAGACACAGATCTGCTTACACTAATGGAATTGAGCTAAAAGGATCCATGTCTGTGGCATTTCATACTATGAGCCTTCCGGAATCAAACCTTGTATGGCACTGCCCATATGTGGTTTTGTTCTATTCTGAAGATGGCACTGTAGGAGGCCAAGGCTACAAGGAATATGCTCTGATTCAATTAAATGGTGAGATAGATAAGAGCGAAATGTATGCTCACAACAGCTTTTCTATGAAAAGAGAAAGCGAATTCCCTGGCTGGGATTCATGGAAGAGCATTAATAAACAGGGAATGGAGTGCGAAGTTTTCTTTAGACAAAAAGGCAATACTGTGACTTTAAAGACCAAGAATCTTGGCGTTGTGATTCAGAATACTACCACTATCGTTGATGGTGGAGATATGGTATATGCTGCCCTTACAGGGGACATGGTGGCGTTAACAGATATCAGGATCATTTAAGGGGAGGGTAATAAAATGACGTACGATACACTGTTTCACTTGGCATTTTATTTCGCGGCTATTTTGGTCAGCCTGACTTCTATAGTATTTACTAAGTTTCAGAAGAGAACGGACCTTAGCCAGAATAAGACATTTCTTCTAATGAACTATATTGTTCTGGCGAATGCTGTTACCTGTTTTCTGGCTGAAATCTGTGATGCTTTAATGAGCACTTCAGGTGTCTTTTATAACCTTCTTTTGGTATGTCAATTTCTATATTTCATGGTTCATATAACCCTGGCTCCGGCTTTGTTCTGGTATGTCATGACGGTGGCAGGATCTTTCTTTGGAAGGTCACTGGGGTTTAAGCTTCTATGCCTTTTGCCTTATATGGTATCAGAACTTCTGGTGATCACAAATCCACTTACTAAATATGTTTATTACTACACTGACGATATGGTGTTTGTCAGGAACTGGGGTGAGATCATTCTCTATATTGTTTCTATAGCTTACATGGCTGTGGCTTTCACAAACCTCATGCTGTCCTGGAATGCACTGCGAAGACGTAGTCGCTGGGCTTTAGTCTACTTCCTGTGCGTTACTCTGTTTGGCGTTGTTGTCCAGTTTCTTTACATTGGTATTAAGAGTGAGCTCTTCTGCGAAGCCCTTGCCCTTGTTGGAGTTATGTTATCAATAGAAAACGAAGACGACAGGCTGGATTTCGAGTCAGGCTTTTACAATAGAAACGCTCTCAAAATGGATGTGGCACATTTGCTCGCCAAGAAGAGAGTTATGAGCTGTGTTTGTCTTAAGATAACTAACATGGATATGGTCAGTAGAATTACTGGTCTGTCCAATACTGAAGAGATAATTCATGAGGTTGCTGATTTTGTCAGGACTGTTGTTCCAAGGTATTGTGTTTACCGCGCTACGCCGGGTACATTGGTGATCATTTTAAGACATGACAGATATTCCAAGCTGTCATCAGATCCTCAAAGAGTTGCTGAAAAGCTTGAAGAGAGGTTTAAGTCAGATTGGACAGTACACGGAAGTCCCCTTAAACTTTCTCCCGTAATTATGACTGCTGAGATTCCATCACATATCCATAATCTCAGGGATCTCCTGTACATGATAGACAGCCCTGTGCCTAAAGATATCGATGATACTATACTTGCCGGCGAAGATCTCGACTTCCTTATCAGACGTGAGGCGGTGGAGGCCGCTGTTTCCAAAGGCCTATTGGAGCACAATTTTGAAGTATATTATCAGCCAACTCATTGCACAGATGCCCTTAAGATTCATGGTGCTGAAGCTCTTATAAGACTTCATGACAAAGAACTGGGTATGTTGTATCCGGATGAATTTATTCCTATTGCGGAGCAGACAGGCAATATAGATGACATTGATGAATTTGTGTTAAAAGAGGTCTGCGCCTTTATTAAGAGCGGCGAAGCAAAGAGACTTGGCATGGACTGCGTTAACGTAAATCTATCTGTTATACAGTGCATGGCTAATGACTTTGTTAAGAGGATTATGGACATAGTTGATAGCTACGGGATTCCTAAATCCTTTATCAACTTTGAGATCACTGAGTCAGTGGCTGCCAGCGATAATGATCTTTTGAGTGATGTTATCACAAGACTCAAACAGAATGGTTTCCAGTTCTCCATGGATGATTATGGAACTGGTTATTCCAATATGCATTCTCTTTTTGCTCTGGATTTTGACATTGTTAAGATCGACAAGAGTATTCTGTGGGATGCAGATAAGAGCGAGCGTGGACAGATAATCCTTGAGAACTGCGTTCATATGATCAAGCAGATGAAGAGAAGGATTCTGGTTGAGGGTGTTGAGACCAGGGAGCATGTGGATAAGCTAACTGCTCTTGGAGTGGATTATCTGCAAGGATATTTCTTTTCCAAACCTATTACACAAGGAGAACTATTAAAGTATCAGGCTGTTAAGGGTGTTTGACAAAATGGGAGGTTAAAAAATGGAACTATCAGCAGAAGAGAAAAAAGTATTATCAGGAGTTACGTTTCATTCCGAGGAGATTGAAAATGGGGAACTGTGCGATGAGGACAAGGTGATTCTTGAAAACATGCGTGCAGTAAAAAAGTATCTCGAGGAAAAGTACAGCAAATACCAGTTTGAGATAACCGGCTGTGAGCCAAAGGAAGGAACGGCAAGGGATTATGACGAATGGTATTACAAGGCGCTGGAAATAGACAGAGATTCTGCGTTTATTGCCAGAGCAAGCGAAGTTGATGGTAAGCTCGTAATTCAGGATGATTTTTACGGGGAACTCATTAGGAAAGATGCGCAGGAAGAGATCAGAAAATTGCTGACAGCAGATGGCTTTATTGTAGCTACGGTTAATGTGAATTTCTGGGAATATTTTGGCGATGATTGTGGCCAGGATATTGATGCTTCCAAGGTATTAACAGGCAAGATACCTGCAGGTAATGATATCAAGATATTCCTTGATGGCTCCAAGGTTGCCGGGGAAGACTTCGATGGCGAAGTTACAAAACTTGAGAAGTGCTTTAAAAAGTATGATATCAAAGGGGATATTTATGTAGTATTCCTCAAGGATGCTAATGGAGATATTGTCAGGGATAGGTTGTATTCGGACAGCTTTGAGCTTGAATAATGGGGGGATAAAAAATGAACAGCAGTCTTTCCTTAGAAGAAATCGTTCTTATAAATAATCTTCTTTATTGTGAAAATCTAGGTGGCCCTAAGGGGACATTTCTTTCTCCTATCCAGGAGTCCAAAACTATTGGCGACTATGTTAATGGCGTTCTTAGAAAAGCTGCAGATATCGTCGATGACGAAGAGTACAGCACAGGTGTAACCGGCGCAGAATATAAAGAGATTCTGTGGTCGATCAAGCCCAACGAGCACCTGAGGAATATCATCATAAGAGAAGTCCACTATGAAAGCGAAGGCGCCGGCGGCGGAAGAAGCGCATATCTTTTTGATCCCTCCAGTAATGAGGCGATAGTTGCCTTTAAGGGAACTCAGAGTGATGCGGAGTGGATTGATAATGTTTCCGGACTATATCAGGTTCCTACCCAGTTCCAGGAAAATGCTCTTAAGTGGTTCCAGTCCCTTGATTTTGAGGGCTGTGACATCATCACGGTTACAGGCCATTCCAAAGGCGGCAACAAATCCAAGTACATTACTATCATGGATGAGCGTGTGGATAACTGCTTTTCTTTTGACGGACAGGGTTTTTCTGATGAATTCATCAAGAGGAATGCTACGAGGATAGTCAAAAATAAGAGCAAGATTCTGAACGTCATAGCTGAGAGTGATTTTGTAAATATCCTTCTCAACGACGTTGGTACCAGACAGTTTTATCTTGGAACTAATTTTGGAAGGCTTGGCTTTGCAGAAAATCATTGTGCTAATGCGGTTCTTTTCTTTGACAACACGGGTGCAATGTGCCTGTGGAAAGCTAAGGGCCAGGACAAGAAGATGAAGGATCTCGATGTAATGCTCAACAGCTTTATCAGATCCTATGAGATGTCTGTCAGGGAAAATGTAGCTAATATGCTAGGTAACATCATTGTCTGTGCCAAGGCAGGCGATGCTGATAAGATTGCAGACACTTTTTCTGATGAGAGATATTCAGACAGCGCAGCTGATCTTCTGGCTTATGTCCTCAGATACAAAGAGGAAAAACCTGAAATGGTGGCTTCTGTCAGAGAAATCCTCAAGCAGAATGGTTTCAATACCGGAATGCTTGGAGTAATAGATTTTATCACCAACCACGATATTATTCTGGAGCTTATCGGCAAGAATAAAAAGACAATGATAACGATTCTCAAAAAGAGGCATGTTAAGGAGGCTACAGTAAGCTTCCTTGAAAGGCACACTGATCTCTTTGATATTATAGTTCTGGTATCCCAGAAGATGCGTAAGATAGATCCACGCAGGTATAGTGGTTCAGACCTTGAAGCTGAGGATGCAGAAAAGGATATGAGCATTCAGGAGAAGCTTGGCATATCAAGGCGTAAGCTTTCATTCATCATGGCAGTTGCAGTTCTTGTTATAATGGTGATTTTGGTGCTGGTGCTTGTGTTTAAGTAAGCTGCATAAATAATATCAATAATCAAGAAGTAAAAAGCAAAATACGAAATGAAACCTTGGGGGAAAACCAGTAAGATATATCATGTAAGTTTTTGTGAGAAATTGCTGGAGTTATAGCAAATGTAATATAGGAGGACAGGTATGTTATACATTGGTGTAGATTTGGGTACATCATCAGTTAAGCTTGTACTGATGGATGAGACAGGTAAGATTCACGGAACAGTATCAAGGGAGTATCCATTATACTTCCCACAGCCAGGCTGGTCTGAGCAGAAGCCTGAGGATTGGTATGCACAGGCTGTAGAAGGCCTCAAGGAACTTCTTAAGGATGTGGATAAATCACAGGTTGCAGGTATCAGCTTTGGTGGACAGATGCATGGTCTTGTAATCCTTGATGAGAACGACGAGGTTATTCGTCCTGCTATTCTTTGGAACGACGGAAGAACACAGAAGCAGGTTGATTACCTTAACGGTGAGATCGGTAAAGAGACACTTTCCAAATATACTGCAAACATCGCATTTGCAGGATTCACAGCTCCTAAGATTCTCTGGATCAAAGAGAACGAGCCTGAGAACTTTGGTAAGATCAAGAAGATAATGCTTCCTAAGGATTACCTTGCGTATAAGCTTTCTGGAACATTCTGCACAGACTATTCAGATGCATCAGGAATGCTTCTGTTAGATGTTCAGAACCGCAAGTGGAGCAAGGAAATGTGCGATATCTGTGGCATCACAGAGGATATGCTTCCACAGCTCTTTGAGAGTTTTGAGAAGGTTGGAACACTTAAGGCTGAGCTAGCAGCTGAGCTTGGACTTAGCGAGAACGTAGTTATCGCAGCAGGCGCTGGAGACAACGCAGCAGCAGCTGTTGGAACAGGTACAGTTGGTAACAACAAGTGCAATATTTCACTTGGAACAAGTGGAACAATCTTTATGTCAGCTGACAGCTTTGCTGTAGACAGCAACAATGCACTTCATTCATTTGACCACGCTGATGGACATTTCCACCTTATGGGATGCATGCTCAGCGCAGCCAGCTGCAACAAGTGGTGGATGGATGAGATCCTCAAGACCAAGGATTATGCTGATGAGCAGAAGGGTATCGAGAAGCTTGGTGAGAACCACGTATTCTTCCTTCCTTACCTTATGGGTGAGAGATCTCCTTGGAACAATCCTAATGCACGTGCTACCTTCACAGGCATCACAATGGATACAACAAGAGAGGATATGACTCAGGCAGTTCTTGAAGGTGTAGCATTTGCTACAAGAGATATGTATGAGGTTGCTAAGTCAATCGGCGTAGCTCCATCAAGAACAATGATCTGTGGCGGCGGTGCTAAGAGCCCACTTTGGAGAAAGATGATCGCTAACATCCTTAATGTAGAGGTTGATGTACCTGTTTGCGAAGAAGGCCCTGGAATGGGTGGTGCTATGCTTGCAATGGTTGCATGCGGAGCATACAAGAGTGTTGAGGATGCTGCAGCTGCTATCGTTAAGGTTGATAAGACAGAGAAGCCAGATCCAGAACTCGTTGCCAAGTATGAGGCTCGTTATCAGCAGTTCAAGACAATCTATCCTGCACTTGCTGAGACTTTCGATAAGATCATCTGATGGCCAGCTTGAACAGAATATAGGATTAATAAATGCGGCGCCTGCGTAAGCGGGCGCTGTTTTGGGAAATAAGGAGAGAGTAATGTCTACGCTAAGATTACCTCGTCTTTTATCTGATGGAGTTGTGCTCCAGAGGAGAAAGGCGATTCATATATGGGGATGGGATGAGGCTGGAGCTCAGGTTACAGCTTCTCTCGTAGAGGATTTACAGAATTCTGCTTCTAATGAAAATGTTTTGTGCCAGGCCAGCATCAGCTGCGGTGATAATGGCAGGTTTGATATCTACCTTCCAGCCCGTGAAAGTGGCGGTCCATACAGACTTGTTGTAGCAGATGATAACGGAGAAAAAGTTACAGTTAATGATGTGATGATAGGTCTCGTGTGGTTCTGTTCGGGGCAGTCTAACATGGAGCTTCCTGTTATAAGAGTTAAGGATAAATATCCTGAGCTTTTAGAAATTGCAGATAATAACACCATCAGAACCTTTAAGATTATAGAAGACAGCAGCTTTGAAGGACCTCTTGAGGAGCTTCGTTCTGGCAGCTGGACAAGCGTTAATAAAGAGAATATCGTGAGCTTTTCTGCTACAGCTTACTTTTTTGCGGAGCACCTTCAGAAGCTTACAGGCCAGACAGTAGGCTTTATCAATGCCAGCCTTGGCGGCTCTCGAATTTCCAGCTGGATGAGCAGAGAGATGCTGGAAGGCTATGATGAACTTCTGGCAGAAGCTGACAAATACTCAGATGCGGATTTCAGGAAACAGGTTATGGAAGCCAACATGGTTAATGGCAATACCTGGAGACAGAATCTCTATGAAGCTGATCTTGGAATAAAAGAGAAGTGGGAGACTTGCAGCGCATCCGATATTGGAGCTGACAGTGAATGGAAGCCATTTACTATTCCTTCATTCTTTAAGGGAACAGAGCTTGACGGCTTTATTGGAAGTGTATGGTTCAGACGTAAATTTGACCTTCCTGCAGAACTTGCAGGCAAGAAGGCTCGTCTTTTCCTGGGAACAATAGTTGATAATGATGTGGTATTTGTAAATGGCCAGAAGGTTGGCGAGACACCTTATCAGTACCCTCCTCGTAAATATGATATTCCAGAGGGACTCACCAGGGAAAAAGATAACACGATAGTTATCAGAGTCTGTGTTGAGATCGGCCTTGGCAGATTTACACCAGATAAGGACTATAAGATATTTAATGAAGATGCATCAGTAAGACTGGATAGTTTCACTGATCTGACTAAAGGTGAGTGGAATAAGCACTGGGAGTACAGAGTAGGAGCAAAGTGCGAGATGATCCCTCCTACAGATTTTATTAACTGGAAGTCTACAGGTCTTTATAATGCAATGACAGCACCTTGTCATAACTTCCCAATCGATGGAGTATGCTGGTATCAGGGAGAATCCAATATTGAGGATGGCTATGATTATAACGCTCTTACAGTCAGACAGGTTGAGGGCTATCGTAAGGCATGGAACGAAGAGAACCTTCCATTTATCGGAGTTTCACTTCCAAACTTTACAATCGACAGCCCTGTAGAAGATGACTGGGGCAAGTTCAGACTTACTCAGAAAAGGCTTCTGGAGCTTCCAGCTACAGGACTTGCGATTACAATGGGACTTGGAGAAGACAATGATCTTCATCCTGTTACCAAGAAGCCAATTGGTGAGAGGCTTGCATTGTGGGCAGCACATCTTAAGTACTGCTATAACGGGGAATACACAGGACCAGTAGTAACAGACGTTAAGCGAGTTGTAGATAAGGATGGACGCAAGGCATTCGAGATTAGTCTTGACCATGCCAAGGGACTGTGCGTTGTAGATGCAGGCAAGGGAACTGGAATTAATGATATATTTGTTAGGATTAAGGAAGATAGGGTAGAGACTAAAGTGATATTAAATACTGACAACGGGGGATTATTAGTTTATGTCGAGGACGACAAGGCCTATGAAGAAGCCCAGGAAATAATGTATTGTGTAGATAATACCTACACAGGGGGACTTATTTCAAACGAAACAGGAATACCAATGGGACCATTTATGGAAGTTATAGATGGAAACAAGGAGAGCAAACAGTCAGCATAAAACAGCTTCAAATCATGGAAGGGACATGAATGAAAAGACTATTCATTGATGGATGGAAGTTTTGGGAATCAGAATATGGCGTGAGTTTTGAACAGATGAAGGACCACCTTAGAGATTTCAAAGAGGTGGTTATTCCTCATGATTACATGATAACTGACACCCATAACCTCTATAGAGATAGTAATGGTTGGTACATTAAGAGTTTTGAATGCAGCCAGGAGAATATAGGAAAAGAGCTGTTTCTTATATTCGATGGCATTTATATGGATAGCGTAGTCTATGTCAATGGGGAGCAGGCTGGTGAATGGAAGTATGGCTATTCACAGTTCATCCTGAATATCACGGACTATGTTAAGACTGGGGTAAATGAACTGGTAGTGGTTGCCAGATGCAAGTTCCCCAATACAAGATGGTATTCTGGAGCAGGAATATACAGAAATGTATGGATCTGTGATTATGAGAAGACCTATATTCCTGAAAATGGTATATATGTGCATTCTGATAAGCTTTCTACTAATGGCGATGGAACTGCAGATTATGAAATAACAGTTTCAGTGGAGGTTTGTGGACCGGATAAAGATAATGCGTCAGTAGCGTATAAGCTTATGGGAGCTTATGAAATACCGCTTGAGGAAGTAAGCAATCATCCAGGGAAATATATAGCAAGGCATATCAGAGAGTGGGATGTTACTTCTCCTAAGCTCTACAAATTGGAAGTGGAGCTATCTGATAGTAGTACAAAACTCATACAAAAAGAGAGCGTGACCATCGGCTTTAGAGATATCAAGATGGATCCAGACCACGGCTTTTTCTTAAATGGCAGGAATATGAAGCTAAACGGCGTGTGCCTGCATCACGATCTTGGCGCACTGGGCTCAGCTTTTAACAAAACTGCCATGAGAAGAAGGCTACTTCAGCTTCGTGAGATGGGAGTTAATGCCATAAGGCTTACTCACAATATGTATGATCCACAGGTGGTTGAACTTGCGGATGAAATGGGATTTCTTCTTGTATCAGAAGCCTTTGATATGTGGGAAGGCCCAAAGACAGAGTTTGACTATGCAAGGTTTTTCCCGGATTGGCATGAAAGAGATGTTGCCAGCTGGGTTAGAAGAGATAGGAACCACCCATCTGTCATTATGTGGAGTATAGGTAATGAGATCTATGATACTCATTCAAGTGACAGAGGTCAGGAAGTTACAAGAGATCTTAAGGCTAATGTAGAAAAGCATGACCCACTGTTTAATGCAAGAGCCACTATCGGTTCTAACTATATGCCATGGGAAAAGGCTCAGAAGTGCGCTGATATCCTAAAGGTTGCTGGCTACAACTATGCTGAGAACTACTACGAACAGCATCATAAAGAGCACCCGGACTGGATAATCTACGGAAGCGAGACTTATTCAATTGTTCAGAGTAGAGGTGTCTATCACTTCCCTCTTTCTGTTCCAACTCTTTCTGATTCAGATGAGCAGTGTTCATCTCTTGGCAATAGTACAACCAGCTGGGGAGCGGACAGCATAGAGAACTGTATCTGCAGGGATAGAGACATGGAGTTTTCAATGGGCCAGTTCATATGGACGGGCTATGACTATATTGGAGAGCCAACTCCTTATCAGACCAAGAACTCCTACTTTGGACTTATTGATACTGCGGGCTTTTATAAGGATGCTTTCTATGCCTGGAAGTCAGCATGGGTGAGTATGGAACAAGACCCATTTGTCCATGTATTCCCCTATTGGGATTTTAATGAAAGACAGCTTATTGATATCAGAGTCTGCAGCAATGCTCCGGAGGTTGAGCTCTTTGTTAATGGAAGGAGCCTTGGCAGACAGACCCTTACTCACAAGGTTCGCAGCGGCAATAAGATTTTTGCTGATTATCAGGTGCCTTATGAAAAGGGCGAGATAGTCGCAGTAGCATACGACGATAACGGTCAGG